>Ga0182038_10002211_pt1 | contig 10195 bp, 11 predicted proteins | sample sta12Can44000108_FD_125976 | JGI IMG/M metagenome (GOLD analysis project Ga0182038, IMG submission 125976) | Lab enrichment of tropical soil microbial communities from Luquillo Experimental Forest, Puerto Rico - statanox.12C.anox.44.000.108 | ecosystem: Environmental > Terrestrial > Soil >...
AATGCATCCGCATATCCCACGCCCCCGCCGAAAGGCGACGCGCACGTGCACGGATACGGCGGGCGTGGTGCGAACTGTCCATGGCGAGTTCATGTGGCCTTTTACAGCCCGTGTCAATGAAAAAGCCGCACCGATCGAACGGATCGCTGCCGTTGCAATTTGCCGCCGCCTACCGCCGCGTTGTGCGTCACAGCAAAATCGGACGTTCAATGTCCGCTTTGGGTCAAAAGCAGACATGTGCGGCGCACAGGCTCATGTCCGATTTGCGCCCGAAAGCGACATCAAATGCGACATAGTGGAATGTCCGCTTTGGGCCGGAAGCGGACATCAGCATCTATTCGATTAGTTCGTCCGCTCGCCCGATTAGCGTATTGGGGACGCTAACGCCGAGAACCTTCGCGGTTTTGAGATTGATAACCAATTCGGTCTTCGTGGATTGCTGGACCGGCAAGTTAGCCGCCTGTTCGCCTTTGAGAATGCGACCAACGTAAACGCCGGCAAGGCGATATGCATCCGTGACGCTTGCACCGTAACTAGCTAGGCCACCTGCTACTACGGCCTCTCGCCATGGGTAGACAGTAGGAATGGAACGGCTTGTCGCTAAACCGACGAACTGATCACGCCGACTAAAGAAAAATGCATCAGCGCCGATCACAAGCCCGTCGAGGTGGTGTTCGACTAACGAAGTAAAGACCGTGTCGATCTCGCGGTCCGTGCTTGCCTGAAAGATGAGAATTTTCTGGTCAACAGCACGGGCTGTGTCTTGCAAATCCTTTAACTGGGACATCGCGGTTGAACTTTTAGGATTGATAAGCGCGGCAACAAGAGGAGCGTTCGGCACTAGCTCGTGGAGCACCTCAAACTCCTTGGGGCCCAGTGTATTTAGAAGGAATGTAATGCCCGTAATATTCGCTCCCGGGTGATCGAGACTAACAATGAGTCCCGCCTCGACCGGGTCCGTACCGTTTGCAAAAACGATTGGAATTTTTGAAGTCGCGGCCTTTGCGGCAAGGGAAGGATCCAATCCACCACCCGCGAAAATTACTGATACCTGATGGCGTACTAAATCTGCAGCCAACTCGGGGAGGCGATCGAATTGACCCTCCGCCCAACGATACTCGATGGCGACGTTCTGACCCTCAACGTAGCCGGCCTCTTTCAGGCTCTTGCGAAACGCGGCTGTCATCGGCGCGTACGCATTCGCGGTCGCGCTGTGAAGGAACCCTATGACCGGGAAAGATGGTCGCTGCGCGCGCGCTGCCAGCGGCCAAGCTGCCGCGCCGCCGACTAACGTGACGAATTCGCGTCGCCTCATCACCACCCTCGAGGCTCGGACAGGGCATCGTAGCGGCTCGAACCTGCACGGGGAAAGGCCCCGCTCATGTCCGCTTTGGGTCATAAGCAGACATGTGCAGTGCAAAAGCTCATGTCCGCTTTACCCCCAATAGCGGACAGGCGCGCGCCAAAGTGAGCGGGTCCTAATTTACCGAGGGTGCCGGAAGGGATCAGTTTGACCTATGCGCTCTTTTCTTTGCGTTCCGGCGAAAGAATTTCGGGCTCGAATGAAGTTCTTATGAGCGAATTTTCTGTCAGGTATTTGTGGTAGTGAGTCGTGACGAATTTTGCTTCTTTAAGTGTCGCGGGCCGCCACTGAATCTCAAGATTTTCATTTCCGGCGACGCTTTCAATGATTCTACGTTCTTCTACCAGCAGCTTAAATTCACTTGGTTGGTCCGGATCGGCATTGCTGTCGAGTTTGGTGGCGAAGTCGATGCGCCCAGTGGGGACCCAATCCCGCTTTACGACACCTTTAAACTCATTACTCACCGGGCTTTTGCCGTTTGCTAGGCTTGTAATCAATGCTAGCGGATTTGCCATCGCTGCCTCCCTCGCCGATGAGCTTCTGAACGCCGAAGAGGCATTCTTAGCGCAGCATTAAATCCGTTTCGATCACTGTTTCTGCCTGTGCAAAACTCCGTATCAGCGACGCCAAACGGCTGTAGCTCTTAACAGCGTTGCCGCACGCTCACGAATCTCATAGGGCTAAGGCCAAGGCGCATGCTGCGCTATCAGGGAGCTATCCCATGGGGACAACAGCAGCCGCTACGGCAGAAGCCGATGTCAGCATCAACAAGAAAGACTTGGTCACCGCACTTGCGGAGCAACACCGCCTAAGCAAGCGCGCTAGCCAGAAGATGCTCGACGATCTGATTGTCATGATCACCAGGCACTTGAAGAAAGGCGAGAGGGTGAAGATCACCGGGCTCGGCATCCTGCAAGTGCGCAAGCGCGCTGCCCCAGGGCCGCAATCCAGCCACCGGCGAGGCAATCAAGATCAAGGCCAGCAAACACGTGGCCTTCCGCGCTACCAAGAGACTCAAGATAGCGGCGTAATCGCCAACAGCAACTTCTGTTTTCGGGATACGATGATCGTCGTCATGCCCCGCGACGGCGCACGCCACCTGTTGTTGTTGAGGAGCCGGCTCCAATCGTGGTTCGCCCACCTATTATTATGGCGCTGTCAACTTTTGTGGTTGATGAATATCCGATCTATGCGGCGCCGCGCGTGTATGCGTCACCTCATGTGTACGCGCCACCTCATGTATATGCGTACGCCGGTCCGGTTTGGCGTCACGGATGGGGCTATCAACGTCACTTTCGCGGCCGTTGGTAGGGCCGGTGCCCCTTAGTTTAGCAGTTAAGAGATTGATAAGACTCGTCGTAGTACGCGGTTGAGGTGATCGGGCAAGAATTCGACCGCATTACATTGGCTTCAATCTTGCCTCGGCTACCCGCCGAGGCGCATGCCTTCTTCAATGGCCTCGGCCCGCGGTGGCGCAGGTCTGCTGAGCATGTGCTCAACATTGTTGGTGCAGATAGTTTTGTAACGCACTGGGAACACCAGCGCGCCAAGATCAAGAAGTTGAGTTGGGATTTCGGTGTCGATCTGAGGGCTGATTAGATCTATCCGGCACACTGCTACCTCATGTCCGCTTTACCCCCCAAAAGTGGATATGTGCGGTGCAACTAGGGATGTCCGCTTTGGCCAAAAGCGGACATCACCCCTTCATTCGATTACTTCGTCCCCACGAGCCGACAGCGAAGATGGCAAACTCAGGCCAAATACCCTCGAGGTAGGCAGATAACGAACTCAAATTTGTTCATCTGCGCTACTTGCAGATCACCCGGCTTCTCGCCCTTGAGGATGCGCATCTACCCTACTAGTCGACATTCTTGGTCATGGAATGCACTTTGGCGGGGTTTCAGTCGTCCCAGTTATGACGGGAACTGCTATGACTTAACCGACGACGAAATGTGAAAGCCGCCACGCAGGATAATTTCCGATGACGCACCTGCTGCCTCCCCAGACGGCGCAGCGCCTTCCCGGCGGGGGCTTTTCGCGCAAGACGTGGGCCATGTTGGTGAAGGAGTTCATCCAACTCAAGCGCGACCGTGTCTCGTTTGCCATGATCATAATGATTCCACTCGTGCAGTTGATGCTGTTTGGTTACGCCATCAACACCAACCCCCGCGATCTGCCCACGGCTGTATTGATGCAAGAGAGCACCGATCTGTCGCGTTCAATCCTGGCCGCGCTCGAAAACACAAAATATTTTCGCGTCACCCAACTGCCCCACAGCGAGGCCGAAGTCGACGAGTTGCTGGCCTCTGGCACGGTGCTCTTTGCGGTCGAGATTCCCACGAGGTTCGAGCGTTCGGTGCGGCGCGGCGACAAGCCGGCAATGCTGGTGATTGCGGACGCCACCGATCCCGTCGCCTCCGGCACCGCCCTCGGTACGCTCAACATGGTCCTGCAGACCGCGCTCTCACACGACCGCGCTGTTCCTGATAAGCCCACCATGCCGTTCGAAATTCGCACCCATGCCCGGTACAATCCCGCGGCCGTTACGGCACTTAATATCGTCCCCGGGTTGGTCGGCACGATTCTCACGCTGACCATGCTGATTTTCACCGCGCTTTCTGTCACGCGGGAAATCGAGCGCGGGACCATGGAAAATCTGCTGTCAATGCCGATCACGCCGGTGGAGATAATGCTCGGCAAGATCATTCCTTATGTACTCGTCGGCTTCGTGCAGGCGGCATTGATCATCGGCATCGGCGTGACCCTTTTTGGCGTGCCGATTGTGGGCAGCCTTGCCATGCTCGCCGCCCTAAGTACGCTGTTCATCGCCACCAATTTGTCGATTGGCTACACGTTCTCCACCGTGGCACAGAATCAATTGCAGGCCATGCAAATGTCGATGATGTTCTTCCTGCCGAACATCCTTTTGTCCGGATTTATATTTCCGTTTGCGGGCATGCCGATCTGGGCACAATGGATCGGTGAGACGCTGCCGCTCACGCATTATATACGAATTATACGCTCGATCATGCTCAAAGGCTCGAACCTTTCCGACTTGCGCTACGATGCAATCGCGATGTCTGTGCTGATGCTGATTGCGATGACTATCGCTGTCACGCGATTCCGTCGCACACTCGACTAAGCCTTCGGGCCAATACCGAAAGCAGAACAGGCGGAGCGATGGCACAAGAGCACAGCAAGCAGGCGGCGCACAGCCATATGCACGACTTCGAGGGCCACGTGGAGGCGGTCGAGGCCGATCTCGAGTACTGGCGCGCCAAGCGTCTCGAGCCCCGTCTCATTCAACTCCACCGCCGCGGCGTGCTTACGTTCTACGACCTTGTGCGCACCGCCACCGCTCATCCTGAAGCGCCGACAACTGCGGTCGCGCACGACAGCGAAGCCCGCATCCGCGCCCTCGAAGATGGTCTCGACGATTACATCCGCGGCATCAACCTCATCTCGCTCGACGGCCCCGGCTATCCCTCGGTGATTGAGGACACCCGCAAGGAGCGCGGCGATTATGACGACTTCTTCCGCATTGCCAAGCCGTCCCACGACGGCTCGTTGGAAGAGCGCATCGCTCGGCTGGAGCACCAGTTACCTGAGTATCGGCATCTCCTGGACGTGCTCACGCGCGCGCTGCTGGACAAAGGCGTGTTGACGACGGAGATGGTCGAGCAGCAGCGCGCCTTCCTCGCCGGCCGCGGCGCCTGGCACGGCGCCCGCATCGTCGCCCGCGCCTGGGTCGACCCCGCCTTTAAGCAGGCGCTGCTCACGAAGGGTCGCGAGGCGGTGCGGGAGCTGAACATTCCGCCTGGCCGACTTGGCAAGCTGGGCGTCGCCGAGAACACGCCGACGCTGCACAACATCGTAGTGTGCACGCTCTGCTCCTGTTATCCGCACGACCTCCTTGGGGACCCGCCGTGGTGGTACCGCGACGACAGCTACAAGGAGCGGATCGTGCGCGACGCGCGAGGCATGTTGTCGGAGCGGTTCAACCTGCGCCTGCCAGACCATGTCGAGGTGCGCGTCCACGACAGCACCAGCGACGTGCGCTGGATGGTGCTGCCGTGCCGACCCGCGGGCACTGACGGCTGGAGCGAGGAGCAGCTGGCGCGGCTCGTGACCATCGAGAGCCTGGTCGGCACGGCGCCCGCCGTCGACCCCGCGGCGTTACCAGGGGGTTGACGCCGCATGCCCGCCTCACATCCCATGCATCGCTTTCGGGTCGGCGACCCCGTGCGGGTTGAGCGCGTGAATCCCACCGGCAATCCGCGCACGCCTCACTACATTCGCGGCAAGAACGGCGTCGTCACCGTGCTGCATGGCTCGATCGTCAATCCGATTGACCACCGCGACGTCTATCCACCTCTGTGCAGCGTGCTCTTCCGGGTGCGTGATGTGTTCGGCGGCAGCAGCGGTGACACGCTGTCGATCGACCTGCACGAGGATTGGCTCACCCCCGCCGGCCCTAGCGACGAGCGAACTCTGGACTGATCTATTGTCGGTCTCGATGGCCGCTTTGGGCCAAAAGCGGACATGCGTGTCGTTATTCGATCAGCTCGTCGGCAAGCTGTTGGAGGCGCAATGGCACATCGAGACCCAGTTCCTTAACGGTCTTGAGATTGATGATCAGTTCAAACTTTGTCGGCATCTGCACTGGAAGGTCGGCAGTGCTTCTCGCCCTTGAGGATGCGGTCGATATACCCTGCCGCCAAGCGAAACCGTCGTATGGAATGTCCGCTAAAGGGCAGTTGCGTGGCTTATCCTGCGACCGCTCTCGCTGCTTTGAATCGCGCTGTGCTCTCTGCCGGCCAATAATCGGCTGGCCGGTAGAATTCTGCGACTGTGGGAACGCCATCGGGCAGGACCACCCAAGGCTGCTTCGTGGACGTGTAGATGTGAATGTCAGGCTGAACGCGGGAGGGTTCGTCGAGCGTTCCCACCCGTATAAAATGAATGCTCGGACCGGCCTGAGGATAGTTGCTCCACACCGTCACGCCACAATCGGCACAGCGCCAGAAGTTCTGACCTTTGCCGCTGGCACTGGGCAGCGTTGTTTGAGTTGGTTTGCCTTTCGGGAGCTCGACTTGCGACGCCTCGATCAAGGCATTGACCGCGAAAGCCGATCCGGTCTCGCGCTGGCACCATGTGCAATGGCAGCAATGCACAAATAACGGTCGCGCCTTGAGGCGATAACGTACCGCGCCACAAGTGCAGCCGCCTTCCATAGCGTTGCTCTGCTGATCAGTCATTACAAAGCTCCTTGATAACGAAGCAGACGTGAATTTTGCGTCAGCCAACTCTGCACGCGATGCCGGTCGCTGGATTTCTTGGCATCGGATTGACGGCGTCCGAAGCGTAGCGCATGAGTGCGTTTCGGCAGGGGCTAAACGAATCCGGTTACGTCGAGAGCTCTTTGCATGGCCGGTCGCCGTGCGGGCGCGGCAGGCAAAATGACGGGTTATCAGTGTAACACGTAGGTGCCTGGCGCGTCGGCGAGCACGTTGTACCCGGCCGCAGGGGCGCCCATGTGAGGAGGCGGCACCGGCTCACTCGACCGCTTTTCAAGCCATGATACCCATTCTGGCCACCAAGAGCCTTCCTGGCGCGGGGTAGCAGCCGCCCAAGCATCCGGGTCCGCATACTGGTCAGTGGGACTTTTGGTCATGACTTGATAGCTGCGGTTTTTGCGGCCGGGCTCTGACACAATGCCCGCATTGTGGCCGCCACTGGTGAGCAGGAATGTGATCTCACTGTCCGCCGCCAAAAGGTGAATCTTATAAACGGAATGCCAGGGCGAGACGTGGTCGCGTGTCGTTCCGACAACGAACATTGGTGCCCGAATGTCGGTCAGCGCGATTGTTTTCCCATCGACAAGCCAGTTGCCCTCGGCCAGATCATTGTTGAGATAAAGGTTACGCAAGTATTCTGAGTGCATACGATAGGGCATGTGTGTTGTGTCGGCATTCCATGCCATAAGGTCGATCATCGGCCTGCGTTGACCCATAAAGTACTCATGAAGAGTGCGAGACCAGATGAGATCGTTAGAGCGCAAGAGTTGGAACGCACCGGCCATTTGGCTGCCATCAAGTAATCCTTGTTCCCACATCATGTCTTCGAGGAACGTGAGTTGGCTTTCATTGATGAACAGCATCATTTCGCCGGCTTCGTGGAAGTCTGTCTGGGCCGCGAACAAGGAAATGGACCGGAACCGTTCGTCACCATCTCGCGCCATTGCGGCTGCTGCGATCGAAAGCAGGGTCCCGCCGATGCAGTAACCAACGGCGTGAACGGGCTCGTCAGGCACAATGGCGGTTACCGCGTCAAGCGCAGCCATCACGCCGAACGTGCGATAGTCGTCCATACCGACGTCCCGATATTCAGGGCCCGGATTCTTCCACGAGATCATAAAAACGGTGAACCCCCGTTCGGTTAGATATTTCACCAGCGAATTTTGCGGTGACAAATCCAGAATGTAGTACTTCATGATCCAGGCGGGCACGATCAAGATTGGTTCCGGCCGAACGTGATCTGTCGCTGGTGCGTACTGCATTAATTCGATCAGACGATTGCGATAGATCACTTTGCCCGGCGTAACGGCGACGTCGCGTCCTACCTCAAATCCCTCGGTACCGACGGGTTTCTCGCCGCTAACGCTGCGTTCCCAATCTTGCAGAAGATTCTGCGCGCCGCGCACAAAATTCATGCCGCCTTGGCGAAGCGTGTGTAGCTGCAGCTCGGGGTTGGTTAGTAAAAAATTGGAGGGTGCAAAAACGTCGAGTATCTGCCTTGCAGCAAACTCAATGGCTTTCTCATGCTGTTTGGTGACGCCGCGCACACCTGTCGTGGCACTATGCCACCATTGCTGCTGCAGCAGAAAGCTCTGATAAATTAGATTATAAGGCCACTGTTGCCACGGCTCCCCGACGAAACGTCGATCCTGCGGTAGAGGATGAATGAAGGGTTCGGTCTCACTGGCTCGGATCGCACACTCCCTCGCGTGGAGTGCTAATCGCGCGAATTGTTGGACGGCCTTTTCCAGCAACTGCAATTGCTTACCCGGCGACCACGCCAGATGCGTGGCATAGTCCAAATAGCACTCGGCAAGTGCTGTCGGTGAAAACCCAAACGTGAAACGGGCGAGTGCGGCGCGCGCGGCTCGGTCGACGACCTCGCCGAGCGCGGTTGGTGCGTAGGAGTGTCGCTCAGGCGCAGACGCGGTTTGTTGCGCCTCTGACACCAGCTCTTTCTTAGGAGTATCGGCTGTCGCTGGCGACTCTGACTTATGCGACACAAGGCGAGGGCGTTTGTTGGCTAAGCTGCTCGAACCTGCTCGTGACATAGCATTTCCCTCAGGCTATCCGCGCTCAAGCGATGCAATAAAATCACTCTTCCGCACTCCAAATCAACATCCGAGCGAACTGCACATGTCTGCTTTTGACCCAAAGCGGACACCTGCTGACCTCGCCCTAGGCCTCTTCCAGTCCTGTCTTATGCCGCTACGATGGAATGACTGGAGCGAAAATGAGAATTGGCCGGTTGAGGCATATGGGCAGAAGCCAAGGATTCCAAGGATAGGCTATCTGTTTTCATTCACCGAACGCGAGGGCCAACAACTCTGGGATGCGTGCCGCGAAGGCTTGCAAGAACTAGGATATATCGCGGGCCAAAATATTACGCTCGAGCCGCGATGGGCGGAAGGACGTCATGACCGTCTTCCGGCGCTTGCGAATGAACTGCAAGTTTTGCCCGCAGCATGTGAACGCTGCGGGTAAATTACTGACAAAGCTCGACGACGCTTACGGCTGGTAGTTTGCCGTCGATTGTTCTGATTTGAACTTTTCTATCGCGGCGTAGAGATTTGGCGGCCTGTTGTGCGTGCCGCGCACAGCTTCGACGTGTCCGCAATCACCGAAGCGGCAACCGTCGTACAGTCCCGCCTGCCTGATCAGATCGCCGACATGATACATGTAGGCGGGGGCTTTATTCCAACCATACTGGTTGTCGCAAGCAGCCCCGATGTAATGGTTGGAGCCGGAGACGTGACCACCGCGCGCATAACATTTGTTGATGCGGGGATCTACTTTGTAGCCGTGCTCCTTCAGCAAGGCATAGAATTTCTGGAACTTGCTGGCATAGGCCGGATGAACCGTGATGTTGAACCCATAGGCAGTTTGCACCGTCACCATGATGCCATTGCCATTGGCATCGACGGCCTGGTGCGAACTGCGGTGCGCGCGGAAGCTTGATGTCTTGCTCGATGCCGACGAGACCGCCTTGAGAGTCGTGCAGCGACCATCATTGTCACATGACGGCGAAACACTGTTCTGACGACGCTGCGCGGCTTCGGCCGGAAGTGCGACGAGCACACTGAGGACGACAAGTGCGGCGACCTTCATTCCGTACTCCTCTGTAGAATGCCGTTACGAAGGCGACCCCTGCATTTTCCAATGAGTCGGTCGTATATGCACGGTATATCGGGGTCGTATCTTCGTTTTTACCGTAAGGAAGAAACCTTAATGCGGAGTGGCGGATGTCTGTTTTGATCAAAACGTGGTGCTTTCTCATAATTAATGGAGGTACTCTGTTGATGTGCTGCCGATTACGGTCTCGTTTCGGCATGCGTTAAGTTTTTTCCTGCTTGCCGCGGCAGATTCAGCTGCGCAAAGTTCCGTCGATGGGCATCGGTATTCGGTATGAAGCGGCTTTTCACCTTCGCAGCGGTCTATGTGATTGCGTTACAGACGATTCTGGTGAGCATTGCACCGCTAGCGAGTCTTGGCTCAAGCGCGGTCGACCCGTTCCTAATCATTTGTCGAAGCGACG
>Ga0182038_10002215_pt1 | contig 10183 bp, 7 predicted proteins | sample sta12Can44000108_FD_125976 | JGI IMG/M metagenome (GOLD analysis project Ga0182038, IMG submission 125976) | Lab enrichment of tropical soil microbial communities from Luquillo Experimental Forest, Puerto Rico - statanox.12C.anox.44.000.108 | ecosystem: Environmental > Terrestrial > Soil >...
CGAACCTGAGTTTCCCTGCGCTAGAGCTCGACCAGAAACGAATCCTGCCAGCCGGATGTCGATATTGCCACGCCAGACGCGGCGGCACGGATCCTCGTCGTCGGCATGCGCGAGGATTCAACGATCATACGCGAGACGTCGCAAGATCTGCTTCGTCGATGAGCCAGCCGCGGGACATTGAACCATCCCTGCTTCCTAAATGACTCAACAACCAACCTCCAACCGATCGCAAATAAGCATTACAATAGAAAGGTAAAACTATGGCTACTGACACACTCGAAAACTCCGTAATCGATAAAATTTCCGCGTATGGCCCAGCCCGCTCGACGATCACCGGCGAGCCGCTCAGTCCCGAGGAATTGGGCAAGATCGACGCCTATTGGCGGGCTAGTCTCTATCTGAGCCTGGGCATGCTCTATCTGAAGGAAAACCCGTTGCTGCGTGAACCGCTAAAGATGGAGCACATCAAGGCCCGACTGTTGGGCCATTGGGGCTCGGACGCCGGCCAGTCCTTCACCTACATCCACCTCAACCGTCTGATCAACAAGTACGATCTGAATGCGATTTTCATCTCCGGTCCCGGCCACGGCGCGCCGGCCATTCTATCCAATGACTATCTTGAGGGAACGTATTCCGAGATTTACCCGGTGATGACGGAAGACGTGGCGGGGATGCAGCGATTCTTCAAGCAGTTCTCATTCCCCGGCGGGATCGGCAGCCACTCGACTCCCGAAACACCCGGAAGCATTCATGAAGGGGGTGAGCTTGGCTACAGCATCTCGCACGCCTTCGGGACGGTCTACGACCACCCGGACTTGATTACGCTCTGCATGGTGGGTGACGGCGAGTCAGAAACCGGCCCGCTGGCCACGAGTTGGCACAGTAACAAGTTCCTCAATCCCATCACGGACGGTGCCGTGATCCCGGTCCTGCATCTGAACGGCTACAAGATCAATAACCCCACCCTCTTGGCCCGCATCAGTCACGAGGAACTGGAATCGCTGTTTGTCGGCTACGGGTATACACCTTTATTTGTCGAAGGCAGTGACCCGCGCAGCATGCACCAGGCGATGGCCGCCACGCTGGAACACTGCGTATTGGAGATCCGCAAGTTCCAAGACCAGGCGCGGAGTAGCGGCAAGGCGTTCCGGCCACGCTGGCCCATGGTTATTCTTCGCAGTCCCAAGGGCTGGACGTCGCCGCGCGAGGTGGATGGACACTACCTGGAAGGTTTCTGGCGGGCGCACCAGGTTCCACTGGAAATCGGTAGCAGCGAAAGTCATCTTAAGGTGCTCGAGGATTGGATGCGCAGGTACGAGCCGGAAAAGCTATTCGATGAAACGGGCCGGCTCATCCCTGAACTCAAAGCGCTGGCGCCTCGGGGAACCAGGCGGATGAGTGCCAACCCCGTCGCGAATGGCGGCCTGGTACGCAAGCCCCTGGATATGCCCGATTTCCGCGACGCCGCTGTGAAGGTCGATAAGCCGGGCGCGACGCTGGCCGGCAACGTTCCCACCCTCGGTAACTTCCTCCGCGAAGTCATGCGACTGAACATGCACAACTTCCGGGGGTTTGGGCCGGACGAGACGCAGTCCAACCAGCTCCAGGCCCTTTATGAGGTAGGCAAGAAGGTCTGGCTTGGTGAGTACTTCCCCGAGGATGCGGACGGCGGCGAGCTTTCCCGGAACGGCCGCGTCATGGAGATGCTCAGCGAACATACCGTGGAAGGCTGGCTCGAGGGTTATCTTCTCAGCGGTCGGCACGGCCTGATCAACAGCTATGAGCCGTTCATTCACGTCATCGACTCAATGTACAATCAGCACGCAAAGTGGCTGGAAAAGTGCAACGAGCTGCCTTGGCGGGCTCCAATCTCGTCGCTCAACCTGCTGATTACCGCCCTGGTGTGGCGGCAGGACCACAATGGTTTCACGCACCAGGACCCCGGGTTTCTGGATGTGGTGGCTAACAAGAGCCCCAAGGTGGTGCGAGTTTACCTGCCGCCTGACGCCAACACTCTGCTGTCCGTCGCGGACCATTGTCTGCGGAGCGTCAACTACGTCAACGTGATCGTTGCGGATAAGAAGGTCCACTTGCAGTATCTCGACATGGACGCGGCGATCGCACACTGCAAGAAGGGCTTGGGAATCTGGAATTGGGCCAGTAACGATCAGGGTGTCGAACCCGATGTCGTGATGGCGAGTTGCGGCGACGTGCCGACGATGGAGTCCCTGGCCGCCACCGCACTGCTGCGCGAGCACCTACCCGACGCAAAGGTCCGGTTTGTGAACGTCGCTGACCTGGCAAAGCTGGTGCCGAATACGGAGCACCCACATGGACTGACAGACCGCGAGTTCGAGGCGATTTTCACACCGGACAAGCCCGTGGTCTTCAACTTCCACTCTTACCCGTGGCTGATCCATCGACTCACCTATCGCAGGCCCGGCCAGCACAACATCCATGTGCGAGGTTACAAGGAACAGGGCAACATCAACACGCCGCTGGAACTCGCCATCCGCAATCAGGCCGACCGTTTTAGCCTGGCCATCGACGCGATTGACCGCATGCCCCGTTTCCGTGTGACAGGCGCCGGCGCTCGCGAGGCTCTTCTCAACCGGCAGATCGCCTGCGAGCAGCATGCCTACGAGTTCGGTATCGATCGGCCCGAAGATGCTGACTGGAAGTGGCCTTACGAATAAGCAATTAGAAGCAGGCCGGGAAGAGACAAATCCTTCCAGAACGAACTAACAATTATACTAGAAGTTTTTAAATCATGAGTAAACAAGAACTTGCAACCGTCGCCAAGGCGATGGTTGCTCCTGCCAAAGGCCTCTTGGCGATGGATGAGAGCAACCGCACCTGTAACAAGCGATTTGCAGATGTTGGGATCGCGCCAAACGAAGAAAATCGCCGTGCTTACCGAGAGTTGATATTGACAACTCCTGGCAGGGCCTAGATGCCAATGCGAAAATTGCCCAGGACGCTTTGCTTTATCGAGCGAAGTGCAACAGTGCTGCGAGACAGGGCAAGTATAGTGAGGAGATGGAACATGCTGAACCGGCGCTGGTTGGTTCTGAGGGTCTACACTCACACCTGAGTAGTCAGGACTAGGAAGAGCAATGAAAAGCCTCGAAATCGAATGGCGCAAAGATTGGAGGGCGCGGGACGGTTTTTTGCCCCGAAGGGGTGCAGGGTTCAGCCGAATTTCAATCCCTGGGAATTTTCAATGAAACGGATAGCTCTGAAAGGGCGAGTGAGACGTTGGAAGGCCTGGCTCGCTCGCATAAATGGGTATAACATAACGCCAAGAAATTTCGACCGATCACACCAAAGCTTCTTTTGTTAGCTATGAATCCATCCACAAAGACAGCGTTAGATTCTGGAGGCCAGAACTCAGTCATCCCGGAAGTTCGCACTGGTTTGACTGTAGAAACCCTCAAACGAGCACTTGCGGATAACCTTTTCTATGCGCAAGGCAAGTTTCCAGCGATCGCCACGAAGAATGATTTCTACGTGGCGCTGGCGTATACCGTGCGTGATCGTCAATTGCATCGTTGGATCAATACGATTGAAACCTACATTAAACAGAAAGAACCCAAAGTCGTCTGTTATTTATCTGCGGAGTTCCTGTTGGGACCGCGCCTGGGAAACAGCTTGGTCAATCTAGGTATCTACAATCAGGTCCGCCAAGCTGTTGAGGCATTGGGACTCGATCTGAACGAATTGCTCGAGCAAGAAGCCGAACCCGGCCTGGGCAATGGGGGGTTGGGACGGCTTGCCGCCTGCTATATGGACTCCCTATCAACTCTGGAAATCCCCGCAATCGGCTACGGCATCCGCTACGAATTCGGTATCTTTAGCCAGGAGATTCAGGATGGCTGGCAGATTGAAATCGCAGACAAATGGTTGCGCCTGGGCGACCCCTGGGAAATCCCTCGTCCAGAGGCAGCCGTCGATGTGAACTTCGGCGGTCATACAGAAGCATATACTGACGACCAAGGCCGGTATCGGGTGCGCTGGATTCCTGCGCAGGTGGTGAAGGGTGTTCCGCACGACATGGCTATCCTTGGCTATAAGGTCAACACTGCCAATACCCTGCGCCTGTGGAAAGCGGAAGCACGTGAATCGTTCGACTTTCAGGAGTTTAATGTGGGTGACTACTACGGTGCTGTCCACGACAAGGTGGTGACAGAGAACATCACAAAAGTCCTCTATCCGAACGATGAGCCCGTTCAAGGGAAGCAATTGCGCCTGGAGCAACAATATTTCTTCGTTTGCTGCTCCCTGCAAGACATGATCCGTATACATTTGCGCGCCGGAGGGAGCTTAAACCACTTCCACGAAGCATTTGCCGTACAGCTCAATGATACCCACCCATCGATCGGGGTTGCCGAACTCATGCGATTGCTCGTAGACGAGCATCAGATTGCTTGGGATGCGGCTTGGGAGATCACCCGCAACACGTTTGCCTACACCAACCACACGTTGCTGCCGGAAGCTCTGGAAAAGTGGCCGGTCAGCTTGTTTGGCAGCCTCCTACCCCGGCATCTGGAGATTATCTACGAGATCAACCGTCGTTTCCTGGACGAGGTCCGCCTTCAGTATTCCAATGACACGTCGCGGATCGCCCGAATGTCGCTGATTGATGAAAGCGGCGAAAAATACGTCCGGATGGCTTATCTTGCCACTGTCGGCAGCCATAAAGTCAATGGCGTGGCCGAACTGCATTCCCAGCTTCTGAGGGAGACAACGCTGCACGACTTCTATGAACTTTGGCCTCAGAAATTTCTTAACGTCACTAATGGCGTAGCCCCGCGCCGGTTCGTGGTAGCCAGCAACCCTCGGCTCTCGAGCCTGGCGACCCAGAAAATCGGGGATAGCTGGATCAAACAGCTGGACGATCTCCGAAAGCTGGAGGCATTTGTGGAAGACCCTGGCTTCCGGAGTGAGTGCCAAAAGATCAAGCTGGCAAATAAGCAGGACTTAGCCGGCTACATTCAAAAGCAGACAGGTATTACGGTGAATCCGGAAACGATCTTTGACGTTCAGGTGAAACGCCTGCACGAATATAAGCGGCAACATCTGAATGTGCTGCACATCATCACGCTGTACAACCGCATCAAACACGATCGCGATATCGAACTCGTGCCCCGCACATTTATCTTTGGCGGCAAAGCAGCCCCAGGCTACTTCATGGCGAAGCTGATCATTAAGTTGATCAACTCTGTGGGAGAGGTGTTGAATAAAGATCCAGATGTACGTGATCGCCTCAAAATAGTATTTTTGCCTAACTACAACGTTAAGCAAGCTCGCTGGATTTATCCCGCTGCTGACCTGTCTGAACAAATCTCCACGGCCGGTTACGAAGCTTCCGGTACAAGCAATATGAAATTTGCCATGAACGGGGCGTTGACGATCGGGACATTGGACGGTGCCAACATTGAAATCCGCGACGAGGTCGGACCAGAAAACTTTTTCTTGTTTGGATTGACAGCCGAAGAAGTTCGAGAAAAGAGGGCCGCCGGCTATCATCCCTGGGATTACTACCATTCTGATCCGCATCTGCGGGAAGCGATTGATCTGATAAACTCCGGGCACTTCTCCCACGGCGACACTAACTTATTTAAGCCACTGGTAGACTCTCTGATAAAATATGATCCGTACATGCTTTTCGCCGATTACCAGTCCTATGTAGACTGCCAGGAACAAGTCAGTCAGGCTTATAAAAACCGGGACAACTGGACGCGGATGTCCATCCTCAATACGGCCCGAATGGGCAAGTTTTCTTCCGACCGTGCGATCCGGGAGTACTGCAAGGAAATTTGGAATGCCAAGCCGGTCAAGGTGGAACTGGAACCGTATTTTAAAGGCAACGCGGTTTGAGAATGGGAACGCCAAAATTAGGTTGAGTTATTCATAATTCTGTTTTTGGAGAGGGGATTTGAGTTTAAAACTATATTTTCTGCGCCACGGAGAGACGATTTACAGTGAGACCGGCGCCTACTGTGGGGATCTGGATCCCGAATTAACTTCTGAGGGCGCTCAGATGGCGAAAGCGTTTGCAGATGCGCATCGCTCAATAAGCTGGACAGCCGTTTATGTCAGTCCGATGAAACGCACAATCGCCACAGCAAAGCCTCTGTGCGACGCTCTCGGCCTGGAGATGCAACTGCGAGAGGGGCTCAAAGAAATCCGCTACGGGAAGTGGGAAGATAAGTCTGTCGACTTTGTGAAAGAGCATTACTGGGATGATTACATCCACTGGCTGGCTGAACCGGCCTGGAATCCGCCTACTGGAGGTGAAACCTCTGTAGAGATTTCCAGTCGAGCATCGCTGGTGATCGCAGAGATCCAGGAAAAGTATGCCACCGGTAACGTCTTAGTGGTCTCTCACAAAGCAACGATCCGAATTATTCTATGTGATCTCCTGGGCATCGATTTAGGGCGTTATCGCGATCGCATCGATATGTTAGCCGGCTCGGTTAGCATTGTTAAGTTTGACCTTCATGGTCCCCTACTACAGGTTCTGGGTGATCGGGCTTATATGGGCGAAGCGCTAAGTGCTCGGTCAGGAACCTAAAATAGCCCGATCCTCGGGCCGTTCAATACGACTCAAAGTTATCGAAAGGAACCAAATAATGGAGATCTCAGCACTCGCAGGTAAGCCGGCCCCCAGGAATATGCTGGTGGATCTTGCCCTGCTCGAAGGAGAGTATTACACGCGGCGACCCGACGTTGGAGATCCCAACCAGCTGGTCAGTTTCGGAACCAGCGGACACCGCGGCTCGTCGCTGCGCGGCACGTTCAACGAGGCTCATATCCTGGCCATTACGCAGGCCATTTGCGACTACCGGCGCAGTCAGCGGATCGACGGCCCGCTCTATATGGGCAGGGACACTCATGGGCTGTCCGGTCCGGCCCAGCGCACCGCCCTGGAAGTCCTTGCAGCTAACGAAGTGGAGACATTCATCCAGCGTGACGGCGGCGTGACTCCGACGCCGGTCATTTCGCATGCCATTCTTGTCTATAACCGCGGTCGCAAAGAGCACCTCGCCGACGGCATCGTCATCACGCCGTCGCACAACCCGCCTGAGGACGGCGGCTGCAAGTACAACCCGCCGCAGGGTGGACCGGCGGATACCGATGTGACGGGGTGGGTACAGGACCGGGCGAACGAGTTGCTGCGAAAGAGCAACGCCGGCGTAAAGCAGGTGCCTTTCACCACGGCCATCAAGGCGCCGAGCACGCACCAGCAAGACTATGTCGTGCCCTATGTCAAGGATCTGCGTAACGTCGTGGACCTGGATGCGATTCGCGCGTCCGGCCTCAAGCTGGCCGTGGACCCGCTCGGCGGCGCCTCCCTGCCTTACTGGGAACCGATCAACTCCATTTATAAATTGGATATCAGCATCGTCAACCAGAAGCTCGACCCGACGTTCTCCTTCATGACGGTTGATCACGACGGCAAAATTCGGATGGATTGCTCCAGCCCGTACGCGATGGCCCGGCTCGTCGGTCTCAAGGATCAGTACCGCGTTGCCTTTGCTAACGACCCGGATTCCGACCGCCACGGGATCGTCACCCCGTCCGCGGGATTGATGAACCCCAACCACTATCTGGCGGTGGCCATTCGTTACTTGCTCACCCATCGTCCCGGCTGGGCATCCAGTTCTGCGGTAGGCAAAACGCTGGTCAGCAGCAGCATGATTGACCGCGTGGTACAGAAACTCGGCCGCCGGCTATGCGAGGTTCCTGTGGGGTTCAAGTGGTTTGCACCCGGGCTGTTCGACGGCTCATTCTGCTTCGGGGGCGAAGAGAGTGCGGGAGCGAGTTTCCTGCGGCTGGATGGCACGGTGTGGACAACGGACAAGGACGGCCCAATCATGGATCTGCTCGCGGCCGAGATCACCGCGCGCACAGGCAAGGACCCGGGTGAACACTTCGGCGAACTGACAGCGGAGTTCGGAACGCCGTACTACGCGCGCATCGATGCACCCGCGACGCCCGAGCAAAAGGAAAGCCTCGAGAAGCTTTCTCCCGAGGCGGTCAAGGAATCAAAACTGGCCGGCGAAACGATCACCGCCAAGCTGACCCGTGCTCCGGGCAACAACGCCCCTATCGGCGGCTTAAAGGTCGTTGCTGCCAGCGGCTGGTTTGCGGCCCGCCCGTCCGGCACGGAGAACATTTACAAGATTTACGCGGAGAGCTTCAAGGACCAGGCGCACCTGGACGCGATTTTGAGCGAAGCCAGGGAGATGGTGAACAGCGCGCTGAACTCAACTGCTCTGCGCGGCGGGCAAGCGGAAGGACGACCGTGACCGACGCCGGCCGTCCAATAGGCTTTATCCCGTTCGCGCCGGAGTACCGTGCCTCGGGAGTGCTGTTGCACGTTTCGTCGCTGCCTTCGCCCTACGGTATAGGCGATTTGGGGCCGGCCGCGTTCGTGACGGTGGACCGCCTCCAAGCAGCAGGCCAGAGCTGGTGGCAGGCGCTGCCGCTCGGTCCGACTGGTTACGGCAACTCGCCCTACCAATGCTTGTCTTCTTTCGCAGGCAACGGGCTGCTCATCAGCCCGGATTGCCTGATCGACGAAGGACTCTTGCGAGCCGGCGATTGTGACGAGGGGCGTTCGTTCCCGAAAAACGCCGTTGATTACAACGCGGTCATCGCGTTCAAATACAAGCTGATTGAAAGAGCCTGGAGCAGCTTCAGCGCCATGCGGCGCTCGGGCTTGCGCCTCGACTATGATCAGTTTTGTCTCGATCAAGCGCATTGGTTGGACGACTACGCTTTGTTCCGAGCGCTGAAAGCCAGACACGGCGGCGCTTACTACCTCGATTGGCCGGCGGAATTTGTCCGCCGTGAGCCGGCAGCACTGGCCTGAGCGCGGCGCGACTTGGCGGAACTGATCGAGCAGGTTCGATTCGCCCAGTTCCTGTTGTTCCGACAGGGCAAACGCCTCGGGGAATATGCTCGCGCCGCCGGCGTGTACCTGATCGGTGACCTGCCCTTTTTCGTTTCGCCTGACTCTGACCGACTATAAGCACGACGACGAGGACGAGCACGAATCGCCAACTTCGTAATTTGGTATAAGGGGTTAGCCCAACAAAGGTACGTAAAGTCCCACAGAAATCTCTTTAGATCCCCACGCTCTGGACCGCATCCTGGTACGCCCCATCAATCGATTCGAGTGACAGGTGTTGGTAGACCTCAAGGCTCTTTTTGCTTTCGTGGCCCGATATCAGCTGAATCTGTGCGTCGGTCAGGCCTTTGGACGTCAGGTAGGTCAGCATCTGATGGCGGAACAGATGCGGGTGCAGCGGCTAGCGATCGCGTGCTGCAGCTCATGGATCGACTCGGGGGCATCTGAATCTCTTGGGAGAGTATGATTTCTCGGAGGATAAGCTTTAGGATTCGGTCGGAATCAAGCCCCCAAAACTGACCGACTAAAACAGGTCCCGTCTTGGGAGTTCCGGAATCGCCGAAATCCTTTACGCCCCGGCAGTTGGCAAGAATCCTGTGGGACTTTGCGTACCTTTGTTGGGCTAACACCCGTTTGGCAAATGTCGGCGTTTTTGCCTTTGGTCCATGAAAATCTCTCGGCCTTGACTTCTCGGGGTGTCCCTATTCGCGCAACCAGCATTTGCCCGTCACTAAGATGTTTCGGATTCATGTGCTTTCGCTCGTCGCCCCCTTCGACCCAAAATCTTTCAATTATTCCTCGATCTTTCTCGTCTAATCTGATCATCGAAATGCAGTAAGTCTTTCCCTCAGTTATGAAAAGAATCCTCGTGCTTCTGTTTTGCGTCGCCGCTGGACTGACGGTTGCTAATCCAACTTTGGCCCACGGGGGAGGAGGAGGAAGTGGGGTCGGCGGAGGGCGGTAACGGTGGCGGTGAGGGTCACGGGGGCGGAATGTGACGATGCTACTAACTCGACGCAAAAGATGCCTAACATGGAAGTATTGCAACTTTGCAGTCACGACTTGATAGGCTGGCTCGATGCTCCTTCTGGACTCTTCGAGCGGCACTTCGCGGTCTCTTGACAATTCCAGGCATGACCCAACTTTTCCCACGAATCAGGCGCGTCGCAGCGGCGGTCACAATTTCACCGCGAATGGTTGCTGTGCTGGCGGCAGCTTGGCATTTCGCCGAGCGATTGAACGCGCCCTTGCTTGTGATCCACG
>Ga0182038_10002222_pt1 | contig 10158 bp, 13 predicted proteins | sample sta12Can44000108_FD_125976 | JGI IMG/M metagenome (GOLD analysis project Ga0182038, IMG submission 125976) | Lab enrichment of tropical soil microbial communities from Luquillo Experimental Forest, Puerto Rico - statanox.12C.anox.44.000.108 | ecosystem: Environmental > Terrestrial > Soil >...
GCTTCATCGAGCACTTTGCCCGCGTTCCTTTTGCAGGCTGCGTCAAAGCGATCAACCTCTTCCGGCGAGGGAATCCATCCCGAGGCGTCGACCGGCAGCGGTTCCGTTACGGTGATGATTGTCGCTTTAGCGTTCAAGGCCTTTGCTAAAGCAATCCCATGCTTAACGCCTTTTCTCGCGACATCCGATCCATCCGTACTCATGAGAATATTGGCGTACATTCGGGGCTCCCTTGCTCGTCGAAAATTTTCTCTAAAAAGTGTCCTAACTTATATGGTCCGATCGTCGCCGTCCGTCTACGGGCCAATCTCGAAGCTCATTCGTGGACCAACCAGCGTCCGATGATGGCCCTAACCCAATACGTTCATCGGGCGTGCCGATGAGATCTTCGAATGAGAAGCGCGATGTCCGCTATTGGCCCAAAGTGGACATTCAGTTCTGCAGCGCGCTGTCGCTTTTGACCCGAAGCGGACATGAGCTATGCATCTTCTTCCAAAGACTCAAAGTGAGGTTTGAACCAAATTTGCGCAATAAGGGTAGGTACGACAGCACTGCCGATTACTGCGGTTAGCAGAATTGTGTATTGCTCCTGATCGATGATGTTGTTGGTTAGCCCGAACAAAGCCGATATTGATCCGAACGTTAGACCCGTAGACATCATCATCGTGGTGTACATGCCCTCACGCCGGTCGAAGTCGAAATAACGGGTCAACGGCAAGATACCAGCAAACTTCGTCACCATCTTCATGGCAAGAAAAGCAGCGATCAATCCCGCGCCAGCAATCAATGCTTTTGCGTCGATGAGCGAACCAGCTTTGAGAAAATAAAACGGCGTCAGAAATGCGAAGCATATCGCCCGCATCCGCCGCTGGAGTTCTTTTTGGTGCATAAGGAAAGGCGCTAGCACCATTCCAATCAGATATGCGGGCAAAACCGCTTCGCTTTGGCCTAGATTAGCAAGGCCGCCCAAACCAAATAGGACAAGAAAAAGAAACTTGATTTCAGGCTCGCTCGTACGTTTACCAAACCATTTAAACAGACGTGGAACGATCCAAGGAAGAACCACCATCGCTATAACTGTGACGACGGCGAATAAGATCAGATAGATGTTGTAGTTCGCAAATATCAGTCCGAGGGCAAGTACAGTTCCGATATCGTTGATGAAACATGCGGCAAGAATGATTTTGCCCAGTTCAGTTCGGTTATATCCGGTCTCAACCATTACGGCGTAAACGACCGCCACCGATGTCGTGGATAAAGCAATACCGGCAATCTGTGCTTGCGGCCACGGCCACCCGAGACCGTAGTGAGCTAATAACAGGCAACCGAGATAAGGTGCAAAAAAGCCCATCACTCCTATCGTCACGCTTGACCAGAAATTCCTTTTCACGACGTGAGGATCGATATCAGTGCCGGCCAAAAACGTAAGAACGATTGCACCAAATCCGGCGATGTAATTGATCCACGGTGTCAGAGGCAGACCAATCGTATTGCCCGCTACAGCGCCGACGACGATTTCAAATAGAGCAGCGGAAATCGTTATGAAGAAGGATCCGATGGCGGCGACCAGCGCTAGCGCCATCCACAGTGCTGACTGAAACCAAATATTTTCCATTGCCATCATCCTCGTTCGATCCAAGCGCAAAAAAACCCGCCCATTGGCGGGTCGCAAAATACGCCCCACCGCAGCACAAAGCGGTAGGGGTCATCAGCTCTGTCGAGCGGTTTCGGGGAACCCCATCCCCATCAGATTAGGCGGTCCGTTTATACGGAAATGCAATTCTGGTTTCAACTTGCCTTGCTAAGTTTGTCACGTCGGCCACCAATTACTCAGCAAGGGGGAAGCGAATGATATTTTCGAGAAGCGTAAACAAACGCGCGATGGTACGTCAAAATTAAATGCTTTCCTCTGGCGGCCAATTATTTTATCGCCTATGGATGCGGAGCTACGTGGCGTTGCAATTGGGTTGCTAATTATCATTTTGCTCTGCGGCGTTCTGCTGATCGCGGCTAAGGGCACGCCTATTATCTTGAAATTTCATGTCACGCTGTGATCTCCGACCGTTCGGCCCGGGCGGGGACCTCATCCGTCTGTCTTTGGTTAGGGCTGCGCGGAGCGATACCTTGGCGATCCCGCACGCGAGCGAATCGCACTAGGTAAAAAAATGGTGAAATAAAACTTTGCCGAGTTTGCGCTTGGTCAAAGATCAGAGCTCCGAGCGAACATATCTTAGGGCGTTACAGCCATCAGGAAGGCGCCGCGTGAAATACGTGCCAATGATACTGTTTTTTGCGAACGCGGTGGTTTGGGCCGTGGTGCTGACCGATGCACGCCGCCACCTTGGGTGACCCATGACGAAACCGCTGCACGTTTTCATCCGGCAGGAAGGTAAACACTACCGGGTCAAGTACCAACGCCATTATCCCAACAATGTGGTCGAAGAAGTCGTACTGACGCAGCGCTTCAATAGCTTGGCCGACGCCCAACGTTTTGCTGACGAGGGTCTACTTGCGCAGCATATCTATGGCGGGTTGACTGATCGAAAAAGCCAAGGCAACGGTGCCGCCGCAGTTGGGGACGGCTGGCCGTCGAAGTTGGACTATGGTCCAACTTCATGAGCGTCAAGAAGAACGGCTATGTCTTGGCATCACGGAGATAATGGCCGTGCTTAACGAAAATAAACCCATAACTCCCCTAACTCCCGAAACCTACGCGGCCCTTCGTCAGAAAGGAATTGGGGTTCTTATTTGGATGGCATTTGCAGCAGCTGGCATGGCTGCACTTTATTTTCTTAGTTTTTTTGCTGGGGACTAACGCGCACGCAGCGCCGCCGGTGGATCAGGGTCGTAGCGGCTGATACCAGCGCCGCACTACTGAATTGCTTTCGATAAATACAAACGGCCCGCTCGGCTGAGCGTTCTGGATTTAGCGCGCCGTGCAGCTATGAACATTGCCGACACCCGCGACGCGCTTGCCGCGCTTCATCCGGGCTGCCAACCCGCTCTCACACCAAATGACCGTGATGGTGCACGTCGGCAACGCCGACTAGCTTGATTTCATGGGAAAAATGTTGCCCCGCATCGCCTACCAATGCCGCCATGGTCGCATGCGCGCCGTTGCTCAAAGTTGCGACATTGTTGCTGTTGGCCTGATAGTTGATGCTGAAACTGCTGCCGTGGTTTGAGAGCGGGGTGGGGGCGGCTAAAACGCTGCCCGAATGGCTCACCAGAGTAATCTGATCCGTCTGCCAGGCGGGATCATTAATCGCACCCGTAAAGGTACCTGTGGGCTCGGTCGCCGTTGCACTCGCGTGGGTAAACGTTACGGTATTAAAATCGGCGAGCCGTCCCGTGCTCTCCTCAATCCATTCAGCCGAACTGCGGATGGGTTTCGAGCTTTCGACCTGGATCGTACTCGAGTGGCCGCTGGTCACATCGTTGAGAGTTAATTGGTAGGTGTTGTTCGCCAGGTATTTCACCTCGGCACTGATCATATCGCCCGCTTGTATCACGAGATCCAATTTGACCGGCGATAACGGATACATTTCGTACCAGGCATAGTAGACCGCTTTACCGTTGACGTAATCTTGCTCAATTCCAATCTGTTCTACCGTCTTGCTGCTATCTCCATCGAGCCCTATCCACGTTGAGCTATACGCATTTTGATTGCTGCTAGCGGAAGGGCTAAGGGACGGCACTATCCAGGACGCTTGTACATCAGTGAAAGCGTACTGCTGGGGGTTGGCAAGATTAGTTTCCACGGCATAGCCTGACCAGTTGACGCTCGTGCTAACACCCGTGGGTACGCTTTGTGACATGAGTTTATCCCTTCAATGCCGTCTGCCGGGGATGCCTAGGAACAGTAATTGTTTTGACAGCGGCTGCCGTTTGTCAACTCCAAACCTGCGGCACCGGGATCGTCTCTGATATGGGGAACCAGCGCAGGACAGCGAGTTAGGGACAGACCGCCCTGCGCCTGAGCGCGGGTTACCAAGGGGGAGACCGCGCTCGGCAAAAACTCTACGCGCGTCCGGCAATGGACGTTTGAGATAGGTCAAAAACGGTGCGTGGTTTCAGAAATCAAACGGGTGGTCACTCGGAGACCACGAACCCATCGAACTGGTCACCGGCTTTTCGTCGAGGCCCGGTACTAATTTTGATTGTGCCAGTCGGGGTAATTTCCACGCCGTAGACTTCTAAGCCCGCTGCCTTCACACCCTTGATGGCACGCACAATGTCCTGAGGTGTGAAGCACGGCTTCTTATGACTGATGCGTTTGTGGGGAGTGGCTGTGGCCACGCGGCGGGTATCCTTGGGCGTTTTCTAATTGTTGCTGTCTAATAATTCGCCGAAACTGACGTGTCTGGGAATGTTATCGGCGGCCAATCATTTGCGAATATCGGTCACCCCGGGCCCATCCGTGTGAAGCGTATTTTAATTTTGACGTACAATCTCTAGGTAATACTCGGCCACCTCTGTTAAAGCAAACATGATGGCGATGATAATCAAGATGATGAAAGCGCTGCGTAGCGTTTTTTTTGGACCATAGCCTCGCTTGCCTCCTTGGCCGCCATGAAAATGCTCCGGGCGACTGTTCCGGTCGTCACCCGGAGCTAAGGCGACATGGACGAGGAAAGGGAAGGCACCCCCACCCAATGCGCAGGCCAAGCACGCCAAGGAAAGGCCCGCTGTCTGAACCCTACGCGCGTCCAGCAATGGTCGTTTTGAGATAGGTCAAAACGGTCCGACGCGGCGTGAACCGACGCGCAAGCCCTACACAATTTATTAGCCATGTCGCCGAAGTGTTGTTTGCGGCCACGTTGGCGCGAGTTAAATTTCAGACGCGGCTTGGACATCCCGCGCCTGGGGTCTGAGTCGAAACCTCCAACGCGCCGCGCCTTCCGACACACTGGCGCGGCGCGCCCATTGGGTTTCCATGCGCAGCTTACTTGTCGGCATTGCAATCGTGATCGCGGGCGCGACCGCCACGCGCGCTCAAACTTTGCCTTTTTATAACATCGACGAGTTGGCGAAGAAATGCGTGGAGACGGCAGCGGAAGCGGCCACAAAATATAGCCGTCTCGGTGATCTATCTTCATTTCTCGCCGATGAAGCCGTGTGCAAAGCCCTTTCGAACATGGACCGGCAAAGTCTCGCCGAATTGGCGAAGAACTGGAACTTACTTGCCTCAAGTATCCGGCTGCAGTGCATCGCCAATCGGTCGGTCGATAGCTATTTCGGATTGAAACAATGTATTGAACACGTGGCAAAACGCGGGAGAGAGATCGCGTTGCGCAAGCAATGATCTACTGGAGGTCGACCAGCAACTCGCGCGGCGACTAGATCCGGTTTTTATTATCGCGCACCAGCATCGCCGACGAAATGCGCGAGGAGCATCGTCGGCGGGTGCTTGGCGAATAGCAGGCCCGCTCGCCTGGCCTCGCACTACTCTTTCCGCACCAGCTCCGGCAGATTGGCGATATTCGCCGCGATCCGCCGCGCCTTGTCACAGGTGAAGCCAGCGTCCAGTGCTATTGCGGCATGATCTCGTGGAATGCGGTGTAGTCGATCACCATTGTGCCGTGTTCGGAAAAGCTGGTGATGTCGCGGTAACGGTAGTTCCAGCGGATGTCTTGGTGGTCATAAAGCCTGCGCGCATAAAGGTACTGCGCCGAATTGTCGTCGACCCCGCTGACGTTGAGCGTCAAAGCCGCGTTGGCCGCAGCGAGATCGGCCGGGGTCACACCATAGAGCGGGCTCGCTTCGTCGACGACGTGGAATATTGACCACGACAGCATGAACATCGGATGCTCATGGCGATCGAGCAGCAGCTCGTAATAGCGGCGAAACCGAGTGCCTTCGGCGGTCGTCTCCATACGAATGAGCCACAACCGCGCCATCGCCTGCGAAATCGTATTGTTGCGCTCGTTGGCGATGCGGATCATCAGCGTCGGCCGCCCCTCGTGTACGGTCACCACCGGGTGCTTGGCGAAGATAAAGCGCGCGCGCGGCCGCGAAAACCGGGAGAAGATCAGCCCAAACATCACGGCGAGGAATGACATGCCGGTGAAGATCTCGACCGTGGCCATGAGATGCCCGTAATTGGTCTGGGGGTGCATGTCGCCATAGCCGACGGTGGCCAGTGTCTCGACCGAGAAATAAAAAAACCCGAGCGGCCCGTTTGCCGCGACATTGGCGATCGCGTCGTTGCCGAGCCAGTACAGACACGCGAACACCGCATTGAGCAAAACGAAAATCGCCGCCGCCGTGGCGAAAAAGGTCGGCCAGGATACCGTCATCGAGCGATGATAGAGGTCGGTCCAGAACCCATCGGCGAGGCCGCGTGTTTCGATTTCGCGGCCGCTTATGCCAATGAGGCGCCTTCCGCCTTTGCGCTTGAAATCACTCTGTTTTGGAAACTTCGCCAAAGCCGATAAATCCTATGCCGTCGGCGCGACCTTGCTCTTGAACACTGAATACCTTGCCGCCGCAGATCCTCCCCGTCTAGCTCGACAAGTCGTGCCTCCGGCGCTGTCGATTACGCAAAGCACGCTTCTAATTCCTCGATCGACCAGGCCGGCGGAAGGGGCGGGGAGGGGGATATGGGTTGGACGACGTGGGTACGATCCGGAAAATTGAAAATTACCATGCAATTTCAACTTGACTGGCGGAAGGGGTGAGATTCGAACTCACGAACGCCTTGCGACGTTGCCGGTTTTCAAGACCGGTGCCTTAAACCACTCGGCCACCCTTCCTGCGTAGATAGTTCAAGCACTTGACTGACCGCACCACTAGAACGAAACGTGTCCTGGACACAATATTGGACACAATTCCGGTGGCAATCAGGTGCCAAGAATTCCTTTCGAGATGGTGCCAATGACCGTGGCCGCCTTCGCGTCGGCCTCCTCGCTCCGTTTGGCGTAATTGCGGAGCAGGGTGACCGGATCGATGCCCTGGTCGGCTGGGAGGTGAACCCGACCAGGGCAGGCCGGCCCTCAGTAACGTTGATCTGTCAGTAGATGGTGCTTTACGGGACTAGCGCCGAACGATGCGACGGTAGGTGCTACGCACCATTTTGCCCACGGATGTGTTCGAGTACGAATAGTCGGATTGCCGACGAGAGATTACTCTGCTGGCGTGCTCCGTCGATTTGCGTGACCAACTTCGACACTGTCGCTTCTTGGGCGCGAGCGATTTCTTTCAGATCTGTCCAAAAAGTCTCTTCAAGGCTCACGCTGGTCCTATGGCGACCAATGATGATGGAGTGTTTGACAACCAAGGATTTCATTAGAGGCCCTTAGCCCTTGGGTCAGGATACACTGATTCGAGACGCGTCAAGGAAGTTCGATGGGGACACGATGAAACAGGCCAGTGACGCGCTATCGGTTCAGGCGCAAGCTGTCTCGGCCATGGCTGATGATTCGGACTATTGCAAAGTCGCCGAACACGCTCTCAGCATGCTCAAAGTCGTGTATTTCCTTGAAGGAGCTGACGCAGCCGTGCGGTCAGCAATGCATACGGTAGAAGCCGCTGCTGCCGTCATCGAGGTTGAGCTTGGCCCTGCCGCGACACAACGCTTTCTCAAAATCGTCGGTGAGGCGCAGAGACCAGCACACTGAAGGCAGGCCATCGAGTTCGTCTCTGGGCATCAGCGGTGTACTGAGCGCTTGGCGGCATTATCCACCCGACACTAATGCGCGACTCGCGCACTTAAAGACGTAAATGCCCGCCCGCGACTATAGGCGAAAGAACGCGGCCTGCCAGGACTATCTCTTGTGCCACGGCCAAGTTTCGCGTGTCATCAACTCGCTCAGGTCGCAGGGACGGTTCAGGCATCGACTGGCGGGATCAGGACGGAAACTTTGAGAAATTGTTTCGATCCGCGTGTCCACCGCGCTGTCAACCAACTGCCCTACATAAGCAGAGATCCGCATAAAGCCGCTGGAGTTGGTTAGATAATTGAACTTCATTGTCGCCTCCGCACTAAGCGGGATCGCGACAACGACGCTATACGAACGAATGATATGATCTGTGATGGCCATCACAAAAAGGCCGAATACCTCTCAAGTTCTTAAGGACATAGGCAAGACCAAAGGTCAGCCCAGGAAGTCCGCCGAGCGCGGGCGGAAAAGTTGGACACAATTTTGGACACAAACGCCTCGGCACTCGCCGTCACCGCACCGAACCCTTACCGGCATCGCTGCAACGATACAGTGCACTAAAGGACCGCCATGAAGTCCGATTCCCGGCGCGGTTTTCGCAATCTTGTTTATTGCTACCTTCGCGGCACCCCTGTGACGGCTAACAGGCTGCAAACCAAGATTGCAGCCACCGCCACCGCGAATATTCCTTCGGCAAGTTGTCTAATGAATTCAAGGTCACGTAGCAGCGACATTGCTGGGCTCGACGGTCGCACAGTGTAATCACAATAAAAGCTCTTCGTTAAAATATGGTTGATTAAGAATTAACCGAGCCACGCGGACACCGGTGGCTATCCAAATTATCGACGGATGTCCGCTTTTGGCCCAAAGCGGACATTCCATGATGTCGCATTTGATGTCGCTTTCGGGGGTAAAGCGGACATGCCCTTTTGCGCTGCACATGTCTGCCGTTGACCCAAAGCGGACATTGGCCACCCCATGCCTAGTGCTAGTGTTACGCGTTGGTGATTGGACTAGCGTCCAACTCGCTTCCGGACTTGATGAGTTAGATACTCCATTCCGGAATCCGCGATGGAGGCAGCTATGGTAGTGCTCACGAGATTCCACATTCTCACACTCACTTTTGCTCTACTGCTCGTGATTTCGGGAGCGAGCTTTGCGGCCCAAAAGTCACACCATTCATCGAGCCTACATTCGCAGAGTGCGGTGGTGAAAAACCATCGTATCTCAACGTCTAGGGCCGATGCGCGAGCCTACCGTCGTGGCTACTACGATGGCTATTACGGTGGCTACAGCTCTGGCTACCAGTCGAGTTTGGACAGCTATTAGCATTTCTCCCGACTTGACCGTCTCGAAACTCTTGAAGTCGGAGACCTATCGCTATCCAGACGACGCCGACCGACTGCGAAGGTTACTAATTGAAGCCGGTCCGCGTGGCTTCTCAATATCGACGCGGCGCATTGTCCCGCTATTGGCCCAAAGCAGATATCCCTAGTTGCGCCGCACATGTCTGCTTTTGGGGTAAAGCGGACATGGAAAGCTCTACAGCATCTTCGGCAATTGCGGACATGCGAGCGCGTAATTGTGGAGTTGCCTAATGCCTGCGAATCTGGCCTAACAAGCGAAGAAGCGAGGACCGCGTGAACGATCCTCGCCTCCCTGTCAGATCAGGACCTTGACATTGCCGCGATGCCCGGAGGCACGCGGCAATATTTTTGGTCTTGGCCTTACATTGACTCGAAAGTTCTTCGAACTCTCGGGCCACGCGGCGCGACCCTCACGGATCACGTCTTCGCACCATCAAACGGTTTTCGAGCCGCCGTTTATGACAGCATCGGCCCGCTATCGACCTTCATGACCGTCAATAGCGGTACCCGTTGGCTCCCCGAACCTGAGACCTTCGGCTCAAAGTCGGGGCGGGGTGTCGCCCGAGGGACCAACGGCTGGCCATCAGTCGCGATCCTTCAGTCGGCGTCCAAATGGTGCGCAAGCCCCTGAGAAGAGTCGAGCCATCGGTCGATTAAAGCTGTTGAGAACTAGCACGGGCTGCCGGGGCGACGGAACTTGCCCGCGTTCCCTTACAGCGCCTTCGGCAATTGCGGGCACCGGTCACTTTAGCGCGCCTAGGCGGTCGCCTTTCGCGAGGACCCAACCGCCTTTAACTACGTCTTTGCATGCACGACCGAAATACTTTAGAGGTTCCTTCTCAGTGCGTACGACGAGTTCATACCCAAAAAAGTAAGAGCCGCTTGGCAACTTGCACGTAATTCGCGTGGCCATTGCACCGACTTCCGGCGGTAGACTCAGAACCCGCCTTGCGTCCGAAAATGGAAATGCAGGTATGAGCGTTGCCGGAACGCCGATACTGATCACCGCGTACAGCCACGGCAAAAGGACCGCTACCCAGAAGCTGAAGGGATTATCCCGTTTCCACTCTGCGAACCAATCTCGCAGTTCACTAAATTCTTGGTTTGCGGGTAAAGCGGACATAGAAAGC
>Ga0182038_10002229_pt1 | contig 10145 bp, 12 predicted proteins | sample sta12Can44000108_FD_125976 | JGI IMG/M metagenome (GOLD analysis project Ga0182038, IMG submission 125976) | Lab enrichment of tropical soil microbial communities from Luquillo Experimental Forest, Puerto Rico - statanox.12C.anox.44.000.108 | ecosystem: Environmental > Terrestrial > Soil >...
CAGCTTCGCGATCATTCCTTATGTTGTACGTATCTTTCCGCGAAGGCCACCGGAACCAAACGCAACATCAGGAGCTCGCCCTAAGAAATTTAGTTTTCAAAACGGGATTTTCTGTCTAGTCTAAGCAGTCGCGAGGGGGGCATGGCCGAACTTGTGAATCCGACGGCCGCCGGGCGCAGCTTCGGTCGAACCGAGCGGCACGATGCCTGGTGGGTCGAGATGATTCCGGTTGTTGTGCTGCTGGGGGGTTTTGGCCTTTACGCCACTTTGCGGGCTATCGAGGGCCGTTTCTACGAATGGGGGCCATACCTCTCCCCTTTTTATTCTCCGCTGATTGACGCCCATCACCATTGGTGGCCGCTTTCTCCGGCATTGCTCATTCTGGGCGGGCCACTGGGATTCCGCGTGACCTGCTACTATTACCGGAAGGCTTACTATCGCGCTTTCTTTCTCGACCCCCCGGCCTGTGCGGTCAGCGAGGGCCGCAAAACGTATCGCGGCGAGACGGCATTTCCCTTCATCCTGCAAAATGTGCATCGCTATTTCTTCTATATTGCGTTGATTTTCCTCGCCTTTCTCTGGCGTGACGCCATTCGTGCCTTCTTCTTCGATGGCACCCTGGGAGTCGGTGTGGGCACGCTGGTTTTGCTCGTTGACGTGATCCTGCTCAGCATTTACACGCTCTCCTGTCATTCTCTGCGGCACCTGGCGGGCGGAAAGCTCGACTGCTTCTCCTGCGCCGCTTTCGGCGCCCCGCGCCACAAGGCCTGGCAATGGCTGAGCGGCTTAAACCAACGCCACATGCTGTTTGCCTGGGCCAGTCTTCTTTCCGTCGGCTTCACTGACTTGTATGTGCGGCTTGTCTCCTGTGGCGTCATTCGCGACGTGAGGCTGTTTTGAACGACCGTTTTGAAACTCACGAGCACGACGTGCTGATCATCGGCGCGGGGGGCGCAGGCCTGCGCGCGGCAATCGAAGCGTTAGGCCAGGGCGCTTCGGTCGGCGTTGTGTGCAAATCGCTGCTCGGCAAAGCGCACACGGTGATGGCGGAAGGCGGCATTGCCGCGGCCATGGGCCACGTCGACGCCGCCGACGACTGGCGCACGCACTTCCGCGACACCATGCGTGGCGGGAAAATGCTCAACAACTGGCGCATGGCCCAGATTCACGCACAGGAAGCCCCAGACCGGGTGCGCGAACTCGAGCAGTGGGGCGCGCTGTTCGATCGCACCGAGAAGGGTCAGATTCTGCAACGCGCTTTCGGCGGCCACACGTACAAACGACTGTGCCACGTCGGCGACCGCACGGGGCTCGAAATGATTCGCACGCTGCAAGACCGCGGCGTGCAAATGGGCTTCGACGTGTACATGGAATGCACCATCACGCGGCTGCTCAAAGATGGCGATCGCGTCGCCGGCGCGTTCGGCTATTGGCGCGAACACGGCCGCTTTGTTGTTTTCAAGGCCAAGTCCGTGGTCATGGCCACAGGCGGCATTGGCAAAGCCTGGCCGATCACTTCGAACTCCTGGGAATACACCGGTGACGGCATGGCCCTTGCGTATGAGGCGGGAGCTCAGTTGATGGACATGGAGTTCGTGCAATTTCATCCCACTGGAATGGTGTGGCCTCCCGGGGTGCAAGGAATCCTTGTCACGGAAGCGGTTCGTGGCGAAGGGGGCATCCTCCGCAACAAACTCGGCGAGCGCTTTATGGAGCGTTACGACAAGCAACGGATGGAACTCTCCACGCGCGATGTGGTCGCCCGTGCGATTTACACGGAAGTGCGCGAAGGTCGCGGTACCGAGCATGGTGGCGCTTACCTGGACATCTCGCACAAACCTGCCGAATACGTGAAGCGTAAACTGCCCAGCATGTACCATCAATTCCTCGAACTCGCGGACGTAGACATTACCAAGGGTCCAATGGAAGTCGGTCCCACGTGCCACTACATGATGGGTGGCATCCGCGTCGACGCGGAGACCGCCCAAAGCTCGCTCGCGGGTCTGTTCGCCGCCGGAGAAGCGGCCGCGGGTTTGCATGGCGCTAACCGGCTCGGCGGCAATTCGCTGTCCGACCTTCTGGTCTTCGGGCGCCGCGCGGGCCTAGCAGCGGCAAAGCACGCAAGCGCGGCACCAGCATCAACCCTCGACTCTCGGCAAATCGATGAGGCTGAACATGACGCTCGCGCACCTTTCCAACAGAAAGAAGGCGAGAACCCTTATGCGATTCACCGCGACCTGCAGGACGCGATGCAGAAGCTCGTGGGCATCTTCCGCAACAAGGAAGACCTCGAACGCTCCTTGGGCGAGATCGCCAAAGGCGAAGAAACGGCTCGGACGCCTGAGCGTCGAAGGTTCGCGGCTGTATAATCCGGGATGGCACCTGGGGCTGGATTTGCAATCGATGCTGACCGTTTCCGAAGCGGTGGCCTTGAGCGCACTGGCTCGCGAAGAGAGCCGCGGCGCCCACAGCCGGATCGATTTTCAGAAGCTGGACCCGGTCTGGGGAGTAAAAAACAACATCATCGAGCGCGATGGCGAGGCCATGAGACTTCGCCAGGAGAACGTTCCGGAAATGCCCGACCAGTTGCGCTCCCTCCTCGCCGAAGAAAAGGGCGAGACAGCGCGCCGCGGGTGAAGGATCGGTCATGGATATGCCCTGGAAGAAAATTGTGCCGGTCAATCCTAATGGGGAATACCTCGCTCTGCTCACGTATTTGCCGCTGAAGAAGCACCGCACCATTCCGCGTTTTTTGTGGTCTACGTTTGCGATTCAAAAGCAACTTGCCGGCTCCCCAGGCATCCTCGGCTATGCCCTGCGTGCGAATCCCCTCGAGAAAAATTTCTGGACCATGTCGGCATGGCTGGACGAGAAGTCCTTGATGGATTTCGCCCTTCGCATTCCGCATTCGCAAGTCATGAAAGCTCTCGCCCCGCTGATGAGTTCGACGAAATTCATCAGGTGGAAGGTTGCCGGTTCGGACGTTCCGTTACGTTGGAACGTCGCACTCGAGCGTGCGAAACGAGAGGCGCAACCGTGAGGGCAGCGACGCTGCGCGTTTTCCGCGGTGAAACCGCCCCTGGAAAGACCGCCGATTACCGTGTGCCCCTTGCCCCGGGCATGGTCGTTCTCGATGCGCTGCACTACATCCAGGGCCACCTCGCTCCCGACCTGGCCGTGCGCTGGAACTGTAAGGCAGGAAAGTGCGGCTCCTGCTCGGCCGAGGTAAACGGACGTCCGCGGCTCACTTGCAAGACGCGCATGGACTCGCTGCCTCTGGACCAGCCCGTCACAATCTTGCCGATGAAGTCGTTTCCGCTCATCAAGGATCTCGTCACCGACGTCTCCTGGAATTTCCGCATCAACAAGAGGATTCCTGCCTTTCAGCCGCGGCCGGACGCCGAATGGAAAATCGACCAGAGAGACGTGGACCGCGTACAAGAGTTCCGTAAGTGCATCGAATGTTTTCTCTGCCAGAACGTTGCCACGTTCTGCGCGAGCACGACAAGAAGGAAGAGTTCGCGGGGCCGCGCTTTTTTGTGCGCGTGGCCGGTCTGGAGATGCACCCCATGGACAGCGCATCGCGCGGCGGGCTGCTGCGCAAGGAATTGGGCATCGGCCAATGCAACATCACGAAATGCTGCACGGAGGTCTGCCCGGAAGAGATTCACATCACGGACAATGCCATTATCCCGCTCAAGGAGCGGGTTGTGGATGAATTCTATGACCCGCTCCTCATGTTGGTCCGCAAGATCCGCGGTGCAAGATAGAAACCACGCTAAAGGCAAGGAGGATTCATGCCGCTCCATTTAAAACCCATCTCCAAGGCTGGCATTCCCGAAGCCATCGCCAAGGTGGATCTCTACCGCTCGCTGAACGAGCCGGAAGAGGCAGAATCCATCTGCCGCGACATCTTGGCGGTCGACGCGACACACCAACTGGCGCTGCGGCTCCTCGGTTTGGCGATCACCGACCAATTCTGCGGAGAAATCTCAGACCGCTGGGGCGAAGCCCAGGAAAGTTTCGACAGACTCAGCGATCCCTACGAGCGCATCTACTACACCGGACTGTTGCACGAACGGCGAGCCAAAGCGCAGTTGCGTGCCGGCCGTCTGCCGCACACGCTGACCCCGCTTTTCGAGGAAGCCCTGAACTGCTTCGCCGAAGCTGAGAAGATTCGCCCTCCGGGAAACGACGACGCCATCCTTCGCTGGAACCGCTGCGTGCGGCTGTTGCAAAGTCATCCCGAATTTCAGGAAGAGAACCAAGCGGTGGGATTCGACGTGCAGGACAGCTCCCCGGTCTGATCGCTTCAAACGGAGGGCTCCGGACGTTGGGGCATCAGCATCGCGCTTTCCCCTGTCGACGGGGCTGCCCCGATACACCTCCAGGCCGGATTTCTGTTTTTGTTTAGTACCGCTGACCGCGACGGGAGCGCTAAGGATTGCTCTCACCGGCTCGCGTCACAGCCGACATCGGTCTGGCGCGGCCCGCCTCGACCTCACACCATCTAGCCTCGTCGCCTGGCGCCTAGGAAGAGGCGATCACTTCGATTTCCACCAAGGCGTCCTTCGGCAGCCGCGCCACTTGGACGGTGGAGCGCGCCGGCGGCGCCAGGGCAAAGAACTTGGCATAAACCTCATTCATCGCCGAGAAATCATTGATGTCCTTGAGGAAGACCGTGGTCTTCACTACGTGGTGCATGTTCGAACCCGCCGCCTCGAGGATCCCTTTGACGTTTTCCAGCGTGCGCTCGGTCTGCTGCCGGATATCGGTGCCCACAAACTCTCCCGTCTTGGGATCGAGCGCCACCTGACCTGACACGTAAAGGAATCCGTTCGCGCGGATGGCTTGCGAGTAGGGTCCGATGGGTTTTGGGCCTTTGTCCGTCAGTACCACGTCTCTCATGGTGTCCTCTCCTTGTCCTTTACCGCATCCGCTGCGGCCGCTCCTTCATACCGCGCGCGAAACTCTTCCTTCACTCCCGGCCGCTTCATCCATAACCTCACGAATTCCGCCACGTTTTGGTGCGTTTCCTCTTCGAAGGCGGCAATCAAATCGTTCAGGTCGAAGCCTCTCTCCCGCCGAGCATACAGCATGTGCTGCGTCGCTTTCCGAAAGACGTCCCGCCCGTACTGGTCCTGCAACGCATAAAAAAGGAGGAAACTTTTCACCCGCAGAACGCGCTCATCTTCCTTCTCCGGGAGCTTGTCGCCGGAAGGAATCAGCCGCAGCGCGCGCCTAATGGTTTCTGAGCGCGCGTCTCCTCCCTCCGCGGCATCGCGTGCGATCGCCGCGGCGAACGCTGGCAGCATGACGAGCGGCAGGCTTTGCTCAAAAAAAGCCGGGCTTTGTCCGTACCCCAGCCAGCTTGCCGCCAGCGATGGAGCAGCCTGCGTCACCAGCGTGGGTGTACCTTCGCTGAGATCGACGACCATGGCGTCTTGCGAAATCATTTCCGCCGTGGTCTGTTCGTTTTCGTCCTGCGCAAGAAGTCTTGCCCTCAGCGGGTTGAGGTTTGTAAAGCAGCCCGCCACGACGGGGCATTCTGCGATCCAGGTTTGCGAAGGCGTTTTGCCGCGTTCCCCGAAGGCGGCGTCATACCCCGCCATGACATGCGCCAGGCCCTCGCTCAATTCCCGCAATTTGGCGGAATTCTGTTGCTTGGCGGTCCACAGATGCACGTTTTCGTTGCCGTTGCCGATATCCGCCATGCTGTATCGTCCGGCAAGTACAAACGGATAGGGGTCCTTGGTCCGCTGTTCCGCAAGCACCACCTTCTCCTCGCCTTTTCGCACACTTTTCTTCTGCGTGCCGCTCGTGTGGATCTGAAATCCTTGCGGCACCGCGACCAGCAGATTCCAATGCTTTGGGGGCGCCCCTCCGGTGGGGAACAGCCCCGCAGGCGGGAGCAACTCGAAGCTCCAGCCGGACGCCGGCAGAAAAAACGCCTCGCTCGAGAAACTCAGAGAAGTTTCTCCTCCCTGGGCTGGCAAGAACTCGGTCGCCAAACGCAACCGGTGGCGCGAGGATACTTTCCACGGTTCCGCTAGCTTGATGACCACGTCCCGCGGAGTGCCGGGGTCCGGTGCAAGAGTAATCGCTTTTGCATCCCAAGTTGCGCGAAGTTCGCCCGAACGAAAGCGCCTTCCTGGCAAACGCAATTCCAGTTCCTCGAGGGGACGAATGCCGGTGTTCTTCAGATGGTAATCGGCGGCCACTTGAATACGCGGTTCAGGTTTACCGACAAACCGCACCCGGATTTCCTGCTTCTCAATCCTGTAACCGGGGCCAAGCGCCACGGCACATGATGCCGGCCAAAAAGAAATTGCGGTAGTAAGCACAGCCAAGGGAAGGCGTGAAAAGGTTCGGCATTGCACAGCTCAACGATTGTAGCGGGGAAAACTCCGAAGAAAAAGCGGTGCTTAAGAAACTTCCCGGACAAGAGCTTTAGCGCCGGCGCCCGTGGATACGCGTAAACCCGGTGTTCGCATGATTCCTCGTGGCTTCTCGGTACGCCGCTTCTTTGTCGGCTTCCGCGTCCGTCATGCCCCGGTTGATGCGCTCCATAATCTGACTTTCGGTGAGTCCGGTATTTTTCAGCCGCCCGATTTCCGCGCTGGCGAGCGTGCGTTGACCCCTCATCCTCTTGTGCAAGATCACATCCACAGCGGAATCCGACAGTCCAACCAGGCGAAGCATGACCGCGTCACCGCTCAGGTTATCGAGTTGATCCACTTTCGTCATTTCCAGGATGATCGGTTCGCCATACCCTGCATTCGTCAGATTCACGGCGGCATCCGCGCTCGAAAAGGGATGCTCATGCTGGCGCGCATCGGCGATCACTTTGACGCAGGTATCATCGCTGATTCCCGCTTGCTTCATTTTCGTGAGCTGAATCACTTCCGTATCTGAAGTGTTGAGTTTTTTGAGCTCTTCGACGCTGCTGGACCACATGCCCAGCTTATCCAGCGGACGGTAATCGGTGAACAGGTGCTGATCGCACCCAAAGAATTGCGAAAACAGACCGGCCACAACAATGAACTTGTACTTCATGACTCCATTTTATCGGGGGCAAGAGGCGGAACGCAGAAGTGTGCTGTGCGAGGCACCCGCCGGAAGTACAGGGAAGCATATAGGCTGGCGGAACATCCGGCGCAGGCAGAAGACTCGGTTCAGGACCAAGGACCAATTGCTAGGAACTGAGGCTCGAAAGCCATGTCAATGGCTGGCTCGATAGATCCGTTCCACTCCGTAGACGCCCGGAATTTTCTTGATGTTCACTAGAATCGTTTCGAGCTGCCGCCGGTCTGCGATCTCCAGGTTGGCGTCTATGCGTGCGTTGCTGCGGTCCGGACGGCTTTGCAGATTGTGAATGTTGGAGCCCGCGCCGCTGATCACCGCCGTAATTTCCGCGAGCAATCCCGCGCGGTCGCGCGCACGAATGGTGAGTTGCACGGGGAAGGTCGCGCCGTTCGCGCCGCCCCATTCCACCGCGATGCGGCGCTCGGTCTGGTACAACAGATTCTGCACGTTGGGACAAGCCCGCGTGTGAACCGCCACCCCGCGCCCGCGGGTGATGTACCCAACGATCTCGTCGCCCGGAATCGGGTTGCAGCACTTCGCCCGGTACACCAGCAAATCACCGTGGCCTTTGACGATCAGCGGCGCCTCGCCGAAACCCAGCATGCGCTTGACGGTCTTGACCAGCGTCGGCGCCGAGTCTGGCGCAGAAGCTTCCTCGGTCTGCGCCGGCTCGCCGAGCAATCGTGTCAAGATCTGCCTCGCGGAATATTTCCCGAAGCCCACCGCCGCGTGGACGTCTTCGAATTTCGCCAGACCGTAATCGGCCAACAACTTGGTTATCTCAGCTTCGGGGATCTTCTTCAGGCTCTTGCCAAAGTGCCGCGCTTCGTTTTCGAGCAGGCGCTTGCCCATTTCCTTGGCTTCTTCACGCTCCTGCTCGTTGATCCAGTGGCGGATCTTGCTTTTTGCCGACGAGGACTTCACAAAGCTGAGCCAGTCACGGCTGGGGTGGTGGCCCTTTTGCGTCAGAATCTCGACCACATCGCCGCTCTGGATTTCGTGTCGCAGCGAAACCATTTGGCCATTCACCTTGGCGCCCACGCACTGATGCCCGACCTCGGTGTGCACCATGTACGCAAAATCGATCGGCGTGGCCCCGCGCGGCAATTCCAGCACCCGGCCTTTCGGCGTAAACGCGTAAACCTCCACCGGCGCAAGATCCACTTTCAGCGTGGACAGAAACTCGCTCGGCTCCTGCATCTCCTGCGACCACTCGATGAGCTGGCGCATCCAGGAAATGCGCTGATCGTCATCCTGTGCTCCGGGCTTGCCCGCCTTGTATTTCCAATGCGCCGCGACACCTTCTTCGGCAACGCGATGCATGTCCTGCGTGCGAATTTGCACTTCAAACGGCTGCCCGCTGTGCAAAACGGTGGTGTGCAGCGACTGATACAGATTGGGCCGCGGAATTGCGATGTAATCCTTGAACCGGCCCGGCACCGGCCGCCAAATGTGATGCACCACGCCCAGTGCGGCGTAACAGTTGCGCTCCAAGTCCGTGATCACGCGCACCGCCAGCAAATCGTAAACCTGCTCGAAACCCGACTCCTGCCGCAGCATTTTGCGGTGCAGCGAATACAGCGTCTTCACACGGGCTTCCAACTCCGCAGGAATGCCTGCCTCCACGAGTTTCGAACGGATGGTCGCCTGCACTTCATCCAGAAATTCTTTGTGAAACGGCGCTTTGTCGCTGATTTCCTTTTGCAGCGCAAAGAATGCTTCCGGCTCGAGATGGCGGAACGACAAGTCCTCCAGCTCCCCGCGCACCACGCTCATTCCCAGGCGGTGCGCGATCGGCGCGTAAATGTCCAGAGTCTCGCGGGAGATGCGCTGCTGCTTGTCCGGCTCCAAGTATTGCAGCGTGCGCATATTGTGCAGGCGGTCGGCCAGCTTGACCATCACCACGCGCACGTCGGTCACCATCGCCAGCAGCATCTTGCGGACGTTCTCAGCCTGGCGCGCTTCCGGCGCGGTAATATTCAGCCGCCCGATTTTTGTGACGCCCGCAACCAAATGGGCCACTTCCGGCCCAAAGCGCTCTTCGATGCGCGAGACGGGATACTCGGTATCTTCAATGGCGTCGTGGAGAATGGCCGCCGTCAGCGTGATGGCATCCAACCGCATATCGGCAAGGATGTGCGCCACTTCGAGCAGGTGCGACACGTAGGGGTCGCCGGAGCTGCGAAACTGGTCGTGATGCCGCTCCGAGGCAATCTCATAAGCACGGCGGACGATCCAGGGATCCTCCGAAGGACGGTGCTTTTTCAGTTTTTCGAGGAGGTCTTCGAGGCGTGCGTCAAGCTGTCGAACCGTGCGGTCGCGGTTGAAGCTCAGCGGCAAATTGCTCGGAGGAGGCATGTGTCAGTGTACCCCAGAGAGACGGGGTAAGGAAAATAAGGGAGGAAATGGAGTTGCATGAAAGGTTGATGACCTCTGTCCCGGTCACGCACCGAAGCGCCTGGCGACGACAACCCGAAAAGGCTATTCCCAGCCACGAATAGAAGATGGTCTGATCAAAGTCGGCCGGTACTTTGCCTCGGGGTTGCTCATGGCGAGCAAATACCCGTTCGCCAGATAGTCCGGGATGTCTCGGTCGTCAGCCAGCGGGATATGCGGCCCCTTCCTCACCAGGCTGACGTGATAGCGGTCATCCTCTTTGTAGCGATGCGGGTACAAGTGGATTCCCGACTTCTTACCCCGGCGGACAACGGCAAACAACATGGACTCTCCCTCGGCGAATACCAATAAGCCGAGCGAATATGCGTGAGTTCGCGCGCCGACGCAAGAGCCTTACAAGAGGAAATCTGTGGAAAACGAAGGGGCTTGTCCGAGGTCGCACCGGAATATCGAACGTGGCGGGACGGGGGCATCCGAATGACAGGCCACGAAGGACCGGTTTCGGCTCGGCACATTTATGCGGACGGGATCGATGAAGAGGTTCTCCGGAATTTTCAAGATGATCGCCGGCAAAGTGTGCACACGCCGGCACTCCGAGGAAAAAGGCTTGCAAGTCGTTGAAACCAATCGATCAAAAGAGAGATCCTCGACACGTCCATCCC
>Ga0182038_10002234_pt1 | contig 10138 bp, 8 predicted proteins | sample sta12Can44000108_FD_125976 | JGI IMG/M metagenome (GOLD analysis project Ga0182038, IMG submission 125976) | Lab enrichment of tropical soil microbial communities from Luquillo Experimental Forest, Puerto Rico - statanox.12C.anox.44.000.108 | ecosystem: Environmental > Terrestrial > Soil >...
CATACCGAGCATTTGATCTGATGTGAGCGGCGGTCATCGCAGGACGGCCTTCGTGCAAGACGGCATTTGCGCAAAGGCTACTGAACACAATGAGAGGTGCACAAGTCAGATAAAAACACATCATCGTGTCGGGTCGGTGAGTTCAGGTGAATGATCCTGCTCACGCTCGCAATTTCAGTGGGTCAGCCGATTGCGGCGAGTGCGCGCGCGCCAGCATGGTGCAACGGCTTCAACTCCGCCGCGTCTGCCGCTGCGACCGCAGACACGCTCGATCGAGGCTCTCCGCGACCCCGATCCGGTCCGGTTTCGGCGAGCGCCCGTTGTGGTGGAGGATTGATCAGCGGACTGATCACGAATTCGTGAGGGACGTGCCCGCGAGGAAATCTTTCGCGGCGAATTGAGTTGCCACGGGCGGAAATGTGATGCTGCCTAGCGTGCAAGCGGCGGTTGTGCCGAGTCTCCGCGTTGACGATGACCATTTGGAGGAGCCTCGTGAACGATGTCGAGCGAACAGCGGGCAAGGCCAAGCGGGTCGCGGACAGTCCGCGGACATCGAGCCGGGCGTCGATGGTGGCATCATGCGGCTTCGCCGTCATGGCGAAGGCATCGGTCGCCGGCCGCACCAAGACCCGGCTGGTGCCTCCGCTCGATTACCAGGAGGCGGCCGCATTCAACACCGCATTTCTCAGGGATATTGCGGAGAACCTTCTGGCGGCGGCAGGCCGGGCATCGATCGCCGGATACATGGCTTTTGGTCCGCCGGGAAGCGACACATTCTTCCAGGACGGCTTTCACCCCGACATCGATCGTTTCGAGGCTTGGCTGCCCGAGTTCGGAGATTGCCTGCATCTCGCCGTGCAGGAGGTGCTCAAGCGCGGACACGCCAGTGCGGTCGTGCTCAATTCCGACAGCCCGACGCTGCCGACCTCGCTTCTGGTCGAAGCCGCGGAATTCCTGGCGCAGCCCGGGGACCGGGCGGTGATCGGGCCCGCCAATGACGGCGGCTACTATCTGCTCGGTCTCAAGCACGCGCACCGGCGCATGTTTGAGGGAATCGAATGGAGCACCGAGCACGTGGCCGCCCAGACTCTCGAGCGCGCCCGCGAGCTCGGGCTCACCCTGCATGTGCTCGCGCCGTGGTACGATGTCGACGATAGCGATTCGATGCGGATTCTGCACGGGGAGCTTGACGCCGGGCATGCCTTCAACGAGACGCTCAAGCCGTACGGTGCATCCCATACCTCAAAGTTGATGCGCTCGCTGCTGCGGACAACGGATCTGGCGGCGCGGATCGGCGGCATGCACGCTCTGGAAGGAGTGGCGTCGTGAGCGACGCTCTCGACTCTCAAGCCGGAGTTGACCCGCGCCGCTATTTTGAGAGCGTGCGAAGCCGCGAGGTCGTGCCGCAACACGCGCCGGTCTGCCTCTATCTGGAGACCACGAACCGCTGCAACCTGCTCTGCACCACCTGTCCGCGTACCTATGCCGAGCTCGAGCCGCCGGCCGACATGCGCTGGGACCTGTTCACTTCCATCGTCAACCAGATTCCGAATCTTCCGCGCGCGGTCCTGCATGGGGTCGGGGAGCCGATGCTGGTCAAGGACCTGCCGCGCATGGTGCGTTATCTCAAGGACCGCGGCACCTATGTGCTGTTCAACACCAACGGCACCGTGCTCAATGCCAGGAATGGCCGTGCCCTGATCGATGCGGGATTGGACGAGCTGCGCGTCTCATTCGATGCATCCGACGCAAAGTCCTATCGGGCGATCCGCGGCAAGGATTATTTCAATCGCATCCTGAAGAACGTCCGTGCCTTCCGGGATCTGCAGGAGCGCGAAGGCCACGACAAGCCGCGCGTGTCGGCGTGGCTGACGGGATTGCAGGAAACCATCGAGCAGCTTCCCGATTTCGTGCGCGTTGCCGCCGCAACCGGGGTGAAGGAGATATACCTGCAGCGGCTCGTATTCTTCGACGAGGATGCGATCGGCCATGCCAGGCCCGACCAGGCGCTGTATGAGCGGCTCACGAGCGAGCAATCCGCGCATATCGAGCGCGCCGCCGCGCTCGCACGATCACTCGGGGTGACATTCGGCGCCTCGGGCGCGGCATCCGAACCGGGCATGAGTCTCAAGCGCGGCGAGGGCGGCTCGCCGTGGTCGCTGTGTCGCCGGCCGTGGACGGTGATGTATTTCACCGCCAACGGTCGCGCGCTCCCCTGCTGCATCGCACCGTTCTCGCAACGGGGATATGAGAACTACACGCTTGGGGATGCGACGCAGCAGACGCTGCGGGAAATCTGGACGGGTCGCGCGTACCAGGATTTCCGCGCCGCCCTGTTGTCAGACCAGCCGCCGTCCGCCTGCAGGAATTGCGGGCTGCGCTGGAGCCTGTGACAAGGGGAGCGCTGCGGGCGCATTTGGACCCGCCGCTGCAACGCATGCGGCCGCCGTCTGGTCTTCAGCCGCTGATCATGCGCATGAGCACTCGGTCCTTGCGCACGAAGTGATGATATAGCGCCCCGGCGATATGCGCTGTCACGAGGCAGGCGATGGCGATGCCCACCAGTTGATGAACCGAAAACAGCTGCTCCGAGAGCGCGCGGTCCGCAGGCCAGATCGGCGGCAGTGTCCCCCACCCGAACAAGGGCACAGGGGCCGGATAGGCGGATGTGGCAATCCACCCGATCAGCGGCTGCAGCGCGAGCAAGGCATAGAGCGCCCAATGCGTCGCCTCCGCCACCAGCCGTTGCAACGGGGGGACATCGGCAGGCAGTGGGAGAGGCGGATGGCGCCAACGATAGGCCAGCCGGACCATGACAATGGGAATGATGACCGCTCCGACCGACTTGTGCAGGTCGTAGAGGGAATCCTGCAATGATCCGCCCCACTCGTTCGCGGCCATGAACCCGGTCGGGATCATGAACAATATCAGGACGGCCGTAATCCAGTGCAGCGCGCGCGCCGGCGCCGTATAGGCAGGAGTTGCGAGCGCATTGGCAGCCCGCGCCGGTGCTGCATGAAGGAAATCATCTGCGACCGCGCTCCGGCCCGTATCCTTGTGCATGACGGCCGTCGTGATCCTGGTCGGCATAGTTCTGTCCTCCCGGCGTTGCAGCAGATCGTTGGTGCGGAATCGATCGCGAGAGGAGCGGCTTTATTCCCGCAGCAAGGGTAGACCGGCATCACAACAAGTTGAGTGCAGGCACTCACATGCGCACGCGGCTGCAACAATCGTGGAGCTTGGATCAGGTGCCATACTGGCCTGGCGTTTCATGCATCTGGATGAACCGCATCACCTCCTCGACGCTCTCGCGCACGTCGACGAAGCCGTTGAGTAGCTGCAGCCTCGACCGTGCGCACGTGGCCGCCCCAGTACCTGCAGCGCTGGTCACGAATACGATCTGGTTTGCCTTGACGCGGACAATCTCGCCATCGGGCCGGTGCAGGTCGACCCAACCCGTCGTCGCTGCCCCGCTGGGTGACGAAAGAGCTTTCCCAGCACCGCCAGTGTGGCAATCGAGAGCAAACGCATCCCGGTCGGGAACCATCAGTGCGCCTGCCAGCAGCGCAAGGACGGCAGCCGCGGCTTTTGTCGGCATGACCATTTCTCTCCTTTTGCAGCATCGACAGCGAAGAGACCGGAGGCAATGCGATCTTATTCCCCTGCGCACACGCAAGCGTGAACGACGGCGCCGGAATATTGCAGACGTGGGTCCGATCGGGCCATTGGGCCCCATACAAACGAGGGTTGTTTGAAGTCACCCGACCGGGATGTCTGAGGGGGCGGGTCTGCAACCCGCCCTCCATCAAAATTACGCATATGCTGCGAGAGGCGGGTTTCGAACCCGCCCCCTGTTACTCCGGCAACGGGATGAACTCCTGCTCATCGCCGGGCACGGTATCGAAGCGGGCAAGCTTCCAGTCGGCTTTGGCCTGCTCGATGCGCTCCTTGCGCGAGGAGACGAAATTCCACCAGATGTGGCGCGGACCGTCCATCGCTGCGCCGCCGAGTAGAACAAGGTGAGCGTCGCTGCGCGCGGTGATGGTGATCGGATCGCCCGGACGAAAGACCAGGAGCCGGCCTGAGGTGAAGCTCTCGCCCGCAATCTCGACCTCGCCGGAAACGAGATACGCGGCGCGCTCCTCGGTGTCCGCGTCGAAGGGAAGCGCGGTGCCGGCGGTGAGCGTCACGTCGGCGAACAGCGTCTCCATCAACGTCTCGACCGGCGAGCGCTCGCCATACGCGTGGCCTGCGACGACGCGGACCGTCTTGCCGTTCTCGTGCAAGCAGGGAAGCGAGGCGCTGTCGTTGTGGGAGAAGCCGGGCGCGCGTTCCTCCTCGGCAGCCGGCAGCGCGACCCAGCACTGCAGGCCATGAATGGGCTCGCCTTCCCGCCGGTGCTCGGGCGCGGTGCGTTCGGAGTGGACAATGCCGCGGCCGGCGGTCATCCAGTTGACCTCGCCCGGGCGGATGGCCGCGGCGGTCCCCAGGCTGTCGCGATGCATGATCTCGCCGTCGAACAGATAGGTCACGGTCGCAAGCCCGATATGAGGGTGCGGCCGCACGTCGATTCCCTGCCCGGAATGGAACTCGGCCGGGCCGAAATGGTCGAAGAAGATGAACGGCCCGACCATGCGCCGCCCGGCATGGGGAAGCGCGCGGCGCACCGCAAAATGCCCGACATCGACGCTGCGCGGCACGATCACGAGATCGATGGCATCGGCCGAGCGCGCATCTCCGGGACGCGGATCCTTTCCGGGAAAGAAGCTCATGGTCAAAGCCTCCTTTTGCGAAAGAACTGTTACTTGACGTCCAGCGGCTCGGTGCCGGTCGGCCGGCCGGCGGCATCGAGCGTGATCTTCTCGACGCGTGCCTCGGCCAGGCGCAGCAATTCCTCGCAGCGGCGCTTGAGCGCTTCGCCGCGTTCATAGATGGCGACCGACTCCTCAAGCGGCACCTTGCCCTCTTCGAGCCGCTTGACGATGGATTCGAGCTCCTCGATCGCGCGCTCAAACGGCAGGCGGACGATATCGGAGTAGTTGCTCTCGGTCATGACGGTTCTCGCTCGTGCGCATCCACACATATGACATCGGAACGTAGCCCGGATTGAACGAAGTGAAATCCGGAACGGCAGTGGCCGTACGCGAACACGATCCCGGATTTCGCTGGCGCTCAATCCGGGCTACGAAATGGGTCGAGCCATCACAACATATATGATGACTGTTCATCCCTGCATCAGTGCGGCCACGTGGGCGGAAACCGAATTGGCGAGCCCCTGCAGGTCGTAGCCGCCTTCCAGCACCGATACCACACGGCCGTTTGCGGTTTTCTCCGCGACCTCCAGGAGCTTGCGCGTCACCCAGTCGAAATCGGCCTCCAGCAGGTTGAGATTGGCGAGCGGGTCGCGCATATGCGCATCGAAGCCCGCCGAGATCACCAGCAACTCCGGCTGGAAATCCCGCAGCCGCGGCAGGATCACGGTCTCCAGGGCGGCGCGAAACTGCTCGCCGCCGTCCCCCGGCGAAAGCGGCGCATTGACCACGGTGCCGTGCTCGCCGCGCTCGCCCTTCGCGCCGGTGCCAGGATAAAGCGGCATCTGATGGGTCGAGCCGTACATCACGGTTGGGTCGGACCAGAAGATGTCCTGGGAGCCGTTGCCGTGATGCACGTCGAAGTCGACGACCGCGGCGCGCTCGATGCCGTGGCGCTTCTGCGCGTGGCGCGCGGCGATGGCGGCGTTGTTGAAAAGGCAGAACCCCATGGGTCGCGCGGTCTCGGTATGATGGCCGGGCGGGCGGGTCGCGACGAAGGCATTTCGCGCGCGCCCTGCCATCACCTCGTCAACGGCGTAGGTGGCGCCGCCGGCAGCGCGCAGCGCGGCTGCAAAGCTTCCCGGCGACATGCTGGTGTCGGCATCGAGTCGCGCGAGGCCTGCCTTGGGCGTGGCGTCGCGGATCGCGGTGACGTAGTCCATTGGGTGGCAGAGCGCGATGGTCTCGAGCGCGGCGGCCGGCGCCTCCACGCGCGCGAGATGCTGAAAGCGCTCGTGCTCGAGCGCGCGCTCGATGGCGCGCAGCCGGTCCGGCCGCTCCGGATGGCCCGCGGGGTTGAGATGGTCGAGGCAGGCGGGATGGGTGATGAGCAGCGTGGTCATGCCGTCTGCTCCAGCGCCGCGTCCGCGCCGTTGACACTGTCGGCGCCTTCGACCACCGCGCGCTCGAGTGCGCCGGCCGTGACGGCGAAATTCTCCGCAAAGAAGCGTGCGATGGCGATGCGGCCGGCGCCGTTGCTGCCGTCGGCAGAAAGTCGGCTCGCGGCGAGCGCCTCCTCGGCAAGGAGCGCGCCGCCCGCAGAAAGGGCAAACAGCCGCAGATAGGGGGTGGCGCCCGCGAGCGCGCTCGCGGAATCGTCGCGCAGCCGCGCCAGCAGCCAGGCGGTAGCGCGATCGAGCGAGTCTACGGCATCGCGCAGCCGGACCGCAGTCCAGCCGTAGGCCGGATCGTTGACGGCATCGACGGCCGCGACCGTGCGCCTGAGCTCGCCGATATAGTGTCTGGCCGTCGCGCCGTCGGCGAGCGGCAGCTTGCGGGTGACGAGATCGATCGCCTGGATGCCGTTGGTGCCTTCGTAGATCGGCGCGATGCGCGCATCGCGGTAATGCTGCGCCGCGCCGGTCTCCTCGATGTAACCCATGCCGCCATGCACCTGCACGCCGAGCGAGGCGACCTCGCAGCCGATGTCGGTCGCAAACGCCTTGGCGACGGGGGTAAGCAGCGAGGCGCGCTCGTGCGCGGCCGCCCGGGCGGGCGCGCCGTCGCTGCGCTCGGCGCGGTCGAGCGCGACCGCGGTTGCGTAGGAGATGGCGCGCGCGGCGCGCGTAAGCGCGCGCATGGAAAGGAGCATGCGCTTGACGTCGGGATGGGCGATGATGGGGCTTGGCTCCGACGCGTCCATCGCGCGGCCCTGCCTGCGCTCGTGCGCATAAGCGATCGCCTGCTGGGTCGCGCGCTCGGCGATGGCCACGCCTTGCAGCGCAACCCCGAGGCGCGCCCGGTTCATCATGGTGAACATGCAAGCCATGCCCTGGTTCTCCTGCCCGATCAGGAAACCGGTGGCGCCGCCGGCATCGCCATAGACCATGGTGCAGGTGGGGGAGGCATGGATTCCGAGCTTGTGCTCGATGGAGTGCGCGCGCAGATCGTTGCGCGCGCCGGGCGAGCCGTCGGGATTGGGCAGGAATTTCGGCACCAGAAAGAGCGAGACGCCCCTGGTTCCCGCCGGCGCGTCCGGCAGCCGCGCCAGCAGCAGATGAATGATGTTGTCGGTGAGGTCGTGCTCGCCGTAGGTGATGAAAATCTTCTGCCCGCTGATGCGGTAGCTGCCGTCGGCGGCGCGCTGTGCGCGCGTGCGCAACGCGCCCACATCGGAGCCGGCCTGCGGCTCGGTGAGCTGCATGGTGCCCATCCACTCGCCGGAGACGAGCCTGGGCAGGTAGATGCGCTTGAGCTCCTCCGAGCCGTGCGCGATGAGCGCGTCGACGCCGGCCATGGTGAGAAAGGGGCCAAGCCCGAACGCCATGGCGGCCGCGCTCCACATCTCAATGCAGGCGGAGTTGACGGCATGCGGCAGATCCTGCCCGCCCCATTGGGTGGGCGCGGCAAGGCCGTTCCAACCGGCCTGCGCCCATGCATGGTAGGCCTCCCTCCAACCGGGCGGCATGGTGACGGCGCCGTCCTTGAACAATGTGCCGGCGCGGTCGCCGGGCGCATTGAGCGGGGCAATGATGTCGCTTGCGAACTTCCCGGCTTCGGCGAGCACCGCCTCCACCACGTCCTCGGCAAGCTCGCCGAACAGTCCCTCGCCGAGCGCGGCGGAAAAGCCCGCGCTGTGCCTGAGCGCAAATGCGATGTCGGCAACCGGTGCCTGATACGTCATGCCTGGTCTTTGGTTGGGAGCGAGACGAGTACTTTAGGGCGGGCACCTCAGCGGTCAACAGAGGACGCACGACCGAGGACGAAGGACGAAGGACGAAGGACGGGCAGGGCAGGGTAGGGGGCTCGTGTCCGATCGCTCCATCGCTGGCCCCCGCGGTTGATAGGCTATCCGGCCGCCGCTATGGTCCGCGCGCCGCGGCGGATGCACCGTTTGGTGGGGCGTAGCCAAGTGGTAAGGCAGCGGATTTTGATTCCGCCATTCGGAGGTTCGAGTCCTCCCGCCCCAGCCATGCAGTCCGTGTTTTTGCGCATGTTCTTGTTCCGGCGCGGAACGCGCACGAATACGGGGCGCTTTGCGCGGAATTACGGTGTCTCCGTGTCTCGGATGAGAGAACGAAGGCCCTGTCCTCGGGGTCTGTCTCCGTGGGCCAATTTTGGTATCTCGTTTTCCGCAGATGCTGCTCTCGGGCGATTGAATCGGCAAAAGAAAATCGAGCAGGAAGACGCGAAGTCTTTTGACAGGCGCGCGTAATAGAAGGGTCAGGGCTTGAAGCCGAATGCGGTCCGTTGCTCCTGCCACGCGCAGGGAATGCCTTGCAGCAGGCGCTTGACAGTCAACGACCGCGGCTGCCGACCCTCGACGATAGCTTCGATGATGTCGGGGGCGAGATAGCCGAACCTCAATAGGCGGCGAACGTGAGCGTCGTTGAGTTTGTATCGCCGTGCGATTTCCACGGTGTCCGCGTAATTTCCGGTGCGAAGGCCCTGCATCCACGTTCTGGCCCGGGCGATCGCGAGGATGAGCGCGTGATTGATTCGTCTCGGCGCACGCTCGCCGCCGTCCGGGACGAGGATTTCCTTGCGGGCACGCGGCCGCGGGGCAGGCAATGGCACGGTGTGGATTTTCGGCATGTTGCTGTCCTCACATGCCTCCCCCCATGAAGGCGATCCGGTGGTGATCTTGCGGATCACCTGAACCTCGCTGCGGCCGACAATGACACGCTCGATGGTGTCCTGCACAAGCTTGCGGGTCTCGGAGGTCCAGTTTCCTGACCAGGTCCAGCTTCCGGAAGCCACGTCGTTCAGCAGCTCGGGCCGGGACAATTGCCGACCGAGGGTTTCGACAACCAGTCGCTCGACGTCGGCCGCATTGACACGACCTTGTGAGCCCGCGTCTCCCTTACGACCACGCATCAGAGCTCGACTAATGTAGTATCGATAACGATTGCCACGACGGATTGAATAAGTCGGAGACATGAGATTGCCGCGGTCATCAAAGACCAATCCACCGAGAAGCGCCCCGGTTTCGATCCGCGACCTGCGGCGTATCCCTCGATTTTCTTCGAGCTTGATCTGCACCGCGCTCCACAGCTCTTCGTCAACAATCCGCTCGTGCTCGCCGGGATACGCAACGTCCTGGTGCACGACTTCACCTCGGTAAATGCGGTTCTGAAGGAGGTGGTAGAGAGCACCCCGACCGAAGGAGCACCCACCGAGTACCCGACCGGACGTCAGAATACGCCGCTTGCTATGGACGCCGCGACGTTCGAGGTCCTCCTGCAGTGCGCAGACGCACCCTAAAGCCAGGTATCGCCGGAAAACCAGTCGGACTCGGTCGGCCTCTTCGATATTGATGATAAGCTTTCGATCTTTGACGTCGTAGCCAAGTGGAATGGTACCCCCCATCCACATGCCTTTACGCCGGGACGCCGCAAATTTATCCCGGATACGCTCACTCGCTAACTCCCGCTCGAACTGGGCGAATGAAAGCAGGACGTTAAGGGTAAGACGCCCCATCGAGGTCGTCGTATTGAACTGCTGGGTCACGGCCACGAAGGAGACGCCGTGCGCCTCGAACAGCTCGACCAGCTTGGCAAAATCGGCCAAGGAGCGGGTGAGACGATCAACCTTGTAGACGACTACAACATCGACCTTGCGGGCTCGGATATCCTCAAGCAGCGATTGCAGGGCAGGGCGGTCCAGCGTGCCGCCGGAAATCCCGCCGTCATCATAGCGGGTTCGGATTAGCTTCCAGCCCTCGTGAACTTGGCTCTTGATATAGGCCTCGGCGGCCTCTCGTTGGGCATCGAGCGAGTTGAAGTCCTGCTCCAGGCCATGTTCAGACGATTTCCTCGTATAGATGGCACAGCGGAGCAATTTTCGCTCGTTAGCTGCCACGGCCGGGCTCCGGTGGCCTGCTTTTC
>Ga0182038_10002235_pt1 | contig 10137 bp, 8 predicted proteins | sample sta12Can44000108_FD_125976 | JGI IMG/M metagenome (GOLD analysis project Ga0182038, IMG submission 125976) | Lab enrichment of tropical soil microbial communities from Luquillo Experimental Forest, Puerto Rico - statanox.12C.anox.44.000.108 | ecosystem: Environmental > Terrestrial > Soil >...
ATGATCTGCTTAACTCCCGCCTTCTCAGCTCGCGATAGAACAGTATCCAGGTCGTTAGCGAAGTCCGGGAAGTCAAGGTGAGCGTGAGTATCGATCAGCATAAGCGTTTCACCTATCACCTATCTCGTATTTCATCTCTTTTCTACCGGCTCATCTCCGGGGAACACCGCGAGGCACGTGAAACGAGAAACGTGAAACGTGATACGAGAAGCGAGACACGGACCGGGTCACCACTGGATCACCGAGCTGGCCCAGGTGAGACCGCCGCCAAACACGATGAGCAAGATATAATCGCCGACCTTGATCCGGCCGGTTCGATGCGCTTCGTCCAGGGCCATGGCGACGGCCGCCGCTGAGGTGTTGCCGAACCGGTCGAGGTTGACGAAAAACTTATCCATAGGCAGGCGCATCCGTTCGGCGATGGCTTCGATAATTCGAATGTTGGCCTGGTGCGGAATCACGCAAGCAATGTCCTCATAGCGAAGCCCGGCCTGCTCCAGGATCCGGTTCGCAGCGTTAAACATTGAAACAACCGCCTGTTTATAAACGTCTCGCCCGAGCATTTTGATCGTGTTCAGCCGCTGATTGACATTTTCGGCGGTGACCGGGCATCGGGTTCCGCCGCCGGGCATGATCAAGATGTCGGTAAAGGCCCCGTCGCTGCCCATGTAGGTCGCTATGACGCCGTGGGAGTCGGGCCGGTTCCGCAGAACAGCCGCTCCGGCGCCATCACCGAAGAGGACGCAGGTGTTCCGGTCTGTCCAATCAGTGATCGCGCTGAGTTTGTCTGCCCCGACGATCAAGACCGTATTGTAGACATGTGTAGAGATGAACTGCTGGGCGATCTCGAGGGAGTAAATGAACCCGGAACAAGCCGCCGAAACGTCAAAACAGGCCGCATTGATCGCTCCGATCTTTTTCTGCACCCAACAGGCGGTGGCCGGGAACAAAGTATCGGGAGTGACCGTGGCAACGATGATGAGATCGATCTCTTCGGGAGTGATCTGGGCCTGCTGGATGGCAGCGACTGCGGCTTTAGCAGCCATGTCACTCGTATGCTCATTTTCGCCTGCGATTCGCCGCTCGGCGATCCCTGTTCTTGTGCGAATCCATTCGTCGGACGTGTCCACAATCTTTTCGAGGTCTCGATTGGTCAGGATCCGTTCCGGCGCGTAACTACCAGTGCCGATAATCGATACGGTTCTGCGCGGCTTATTAGACCGGCGTGGAAGCGGTGGCGAACTTCTCATTATAGGACTGTACCTCACGGAGGATTTGAGGATTGATTTCGTGCTTGATGGATTCGGCAGCGGCGCGAATGGCGTTTTTGATGGCAAGCGGCGAGCTTGCGCCGTGAGCGATAATACAGACTCCGTTTACTCCCAGCAGAGGCATCCCCCCGTATTCTTCGTAGTTGGTCTTTTTCCCGATGGCACGGAACGCACCTTCGGCAAGTTTCGCGCCGAGCTTACGAACTGGACTCTTGAATAACTCGTGTTTCAGCCAGGTGAAAATTGCGTGAGCCAGTGCTTCAGAGGTCTTGAGAACCACGTTCCCGGTGAACCCGTCGCAGACTACAACTTCGGTCGGATTCTCGAACAGAGCGTGTCCTTCAATATTTCCCTGGAAATTCAGGGCGCTTGCCTTCAAAAGGCGAAAGGCCTCTTTCGTAACATCATTGCCTTTCGTATCCTCCTCGCCGATTGACATCAGCGCGACTGACGGATTCTTATAACCCAGAACCTGGCGCGAAAATACGGAACCCATGATGGCAAATTGAACAAGGTTCTGCGGCGACGAATCGGGATTTGCGCCTCCGTCAATCATGACGAACACTTTGCTTTCTGTAGGAAGCAGACAGGCGACGGCGGGGCGTTCAATACCTTTCAGCGTGCGCAATTTCAGCACAGATGCCGCAACCGCAGCTCCGGTATGACCGGCCGAAACCACTGCCTTGGCGGAGCAGTTCTTCACTAAATCGACCGCTCGGGAAATCGAGGAATCCTTTTTGTGACGGATGGCCTTGGCACCCGACTCCTTCATGCCGACGACTTCCGAGGCGTGAAAGATCTCTATCCGGCGGTCTTGAAAGCCAATGCGCTTGAGCTCGTTGCCGATAGAAACCGCGTCTCCCACCAGGAATAGCTGTTCAATTTGGGCGTATTCCTTTAAGGCGAGGACAGCGCCCTCGACAGTGTTTCTTGGGGCATAGTCCCCCCCCATGGCGTCTAAAGCGATCCTCATAGCGCACGACCATCGGCTTCCCGCCGAAAGTTGTGGTAGGATGGCTGCTTAACGCAAGAGGGAGCCTCAATCAACAGGAAATTCCCGTCTGCTCTTAACCCGTTCAAGCCACTTCGATGCTGAGCACCTGGCGTCCCCGGTAATATCCGCAGGACGGACACGCTGTGTGCCCCCGCACCCGGCTGCCACATTGCGGACACTTGGTCAGCGATGGTGCGTGCCAGCGATTCGCGGCTTTGCGTGTTCGTAGACGCATCTTCGACGTTCTTCGTTTCGGGACACCCATTTTGCTCAGCTCTTTCTTTTCAAATGCAATTCGTCGAGCACATCCCAGGCGTTTGGAGCCTTTGCTGTGTCATCGACGGTCTCAGGAGTCATCCGAGGCCCAAGGCACGCGGTCTTCCGATCCCAGTCACATCGCGGATGGGCGGGAAGAACGAGGAGAATATCCTCACGCATCGCCGGCGTCAAGTCGACTACTTCCGGACCAGTCAGCTCGACTTGTGTAGCGAAATTGCTGACCTCCAGGGGGTAGACGAACCTTTTGAGGCAGCTGACACATTCCATTTCCACATCCGCCCAGATGCGTCCGGTTGCAAAAAGGCTGCTACCCGATACGCCTACGTCAAGCGAATAGCTCACCGTCTCGATCGTCCGAATGTTCGGGTCTTCCAGTTGAAGAATGTCGGTTTGCTCCCGGCCCTCAAGGTGAAGCCCGCCCGCGGGGATCTGGTTCAGGTGGATTTTCATAGTGTCAAGGCCTCCCGGTTATTGGTCCTGTGATCAGTAGTCAGTAATCTGTAACCTGCTGAATCATGAACTATCGCGCCCATGCTGATACTGACAACTGCACGCCGAATGCTGATTACAGATTACCGGTTAGAGAACTTTTCCTTCAGCGCCAGGGCGACGCAACCGGGCACAAACGAATCCACGTTCCCGCCCAATCGCGCAATCTCCTTCACGATCCTCGAGCTCAAATACGAGTATTCCTCCTTCGGCATCAGAAAGATGGTTTCGATCAGGGGCTCCATCTTTCGATTCATCAGCGCCATCTGAAACTCAAATTCAAAGTCCGATACAGCGCGAAGTCCGCGAACGATTGCCGTCGCATGGTGGGCTCGGGCAAAGTCGACCAGCAATCCGTCGAGCGTCGCTACGCGGACGTTGGAGATGCCGGCGCAGACTTTCTCCAACAGACTGACTCGTTCCGGTAATGAGAAAAGTGTCGAGGTATGCTTCTGGTCGTTCAACGCAATACCAACGACGAGTTCATCGAACAGCCGAACAGCCCGGTGAATTACGTCCAGATGGCCGTTCGTGATCGGATCGAAACTTCCAGGATAAATGGCGCGACGCATAGCGACGTTTTACGTTTCTGGTTTCTCGTCTCTCGTTTCTGGTTTCTCGTCGCCCGCGTGTGGTCAGGATGGCGCCTGACCCAGGCGCCCTAAAACTGAATGTCGAGGCAATACGTACCACACGAGACACGAGAAACCAGAAACGAGAGACGTGATCCGTTACCCCTACTCCCATTCGATCGTGCTCGGGGGTTTGCTGGAAATATCGTAGCAGACCCGATTGACACCTTTTACCTCGTTCGTGATGCGTGTCGAAATGCGGGCAAGTATCTCGTATGGGATCCGCACCCAGTCAGCGGTCATGCCATCCTGGCTTTCGACGATCCGGACGGCCACGGTGTTTTCATAGGTGCGTTGGTCACCCATCACACCGACAGACCGGATCGGGAGAAGCACCGCGAACGATTGCCAGACTTTGTAGTACCAGTCGGCCGCCTTCATCTCGCTCACCACGATCTCGTCAGCCTGCCGCAGCATCGTCAGGTTTTCTTCGGTGATCTCTCCCAGGATGCGCACGCCCAGACCGGGTCCGGGGAAGGGTTGGCGAAATACGATCTCGCGGGGGAGCTCGAGCTCGAGGCCGACTTGGCGCACCTCGTCCTTAAAGAGCTGGCGAAGCGGCTCCAGAAGTTCGAAATCCATCACTTCGGGAAGTCCGCCGACGTTGTGGTGGCTTTTAATGAGCGCAGCCGGGTTTCCCGCGATGGCGACACTCTCAATCACATCCGGGTAAAGCGTGCCTTGGGCAAGATAGTGGTAGCGGCCTCCGTCCGAGTCCGCCGTTTTAAGTTCCTGCGTCGCTTCCTCGAAAACGCGGATGAATTCGCTTCCGATCGTTTTACGCTTCTGTTCCGGGTCGGTTACGCCGCGCAGCTTAACCAGAAAACGGTGGGAAGCATCGACGTACTTAAGTGGAATCCGAAAATTGTCGCCGAAGATTTTCTGCACCGTTTCAGGCTCGCGCGCTCGCAGCAAGCCGTTGTTGACGAAGATGCAAGTGAGCCGGTCTTGAATCGCCCGATGGATGAGAGCGGCAGCCACAGAAGAATCGACACCGCCTGAGAGCCCGAGCACGACCTTGTCATTGCCGACACGAGTTTGGATCTCGCGGCACGTCTGCTCTATAAAAGAGCCCATTGTCCAATCCGGGGCACAGCCGCAAACGCGATAGAGAAAGTTCTCAAGTATCTCTTTCCCGAGCGGGGTATGCGCAACTTCCGGATGAAACTGCAAGCCAAAGAGTCTTTTCTGGAGGTGCTGAATCGCCGCATACGGAGAATTTTCGGTACATCCCATGGCTTCGAAACCCGGAGGCAGCGAAGTGAGTTTGTCCCCGTGGCTGTTCCAGACCTGTAATTCGTTCGGCAGCCCATCAAATAACTGGCTCGGTTTGACGACTGCCAGACGCCCGGGGCCGAATTCGCGCCGCTCCGAAAACTCAACTTTGCCCCCCAAATGAAAGGCCATCAGTTGGACCCCATAACAAATCCCCAGAACGGGAAGGCCCAGTTCGAGGACTTGCGGATCCAGTTGCGGAGCATCGGAAGCGAAAACGCTGGCAGGACCTCCGGAAAGAATAATGCCGCGCGCGCCTGTCTTGCAGATCTGCTCAGGACTCACACCAAACGGCAGGATCTCCGAGTAGACGCGGCTTTCCCGGATCCTGCGCGCGATCACCTGGGTATACTGGGCGCCGAAGTCCAGGATAACAATTTTGGACCCGGTAAATGCCTGGCTGCCGCTCATGAAGAAGTTGGACTTATCGCACAATGCCGGCCAGGAATCTAGAGTGGCCAGACGTTTCTCGTGTTCTTCGGCGTCTGCCGCCTTCGCTTAGGCTATGGCGCGCCCTCTGGAGTATTTGGCCGCAACGGAGGCCCGGCGAAGTCGGGACCCAGGCGCCCTAGAGAGTCTATTCGTTGGCGGAACGCGAGAGACCAGACACGAGAAACGAGACACGAGATACGAGAAACGCGATATACTCTCTTGGCGTGCGCGAGCAACAACGGTCCAGGATCATTCCAGCAGCGCTTCTGCTGGAAGCTTACTGCACAGGAATCTTCCCGATGGCGATGGAGGATGGAGAGATCGCCTGGTTTTCTCCGGATCCACGCGGGATCATCCCGCTCGAGGCATTTCATGTTCCGCATGGCTTGAGAAGGAGGCTGAAACGGGAGTGCTTCGATATCAGAATAAACAAGGCGTTCGAACCGGTCATCCGCGCCTGCGCCGCTCGTTCAGAGACTTGGATCAATCAGGAAATCATCGATAGCTATCTCAATCTGCACCGGCTGGGATATGCCCATTCCGTCGAGACCTGGCGTCAAGGTAAGCTCGTGGGCGGGCTGTACGGCGTGAGCCTTTACGGTGCCTTTTTTGGTGAGTCGATGTTTCATCAGGAGACCGACGCCTCTAAAATCGCGCTTGTCGCATTGGCGGAGCGCCTCGTTGAGCGAGGCTTCCGGTTGCTCGACACGCAGTATATCACCGCCCATCTTCAGACGTTTGGCGCGGTCGAAATCTCGCGACCCAAGTATCTGCGTTTGCTGAAACAAGCGCTGGCGCTGGATTGCAAGTTTGCCTAGGACGTTTCTGGTTTCGCGTGACCCGAGCGCCCTGCAACCAATCGCATCGAGACACGAGAAACCAGAAGCGAGAAACGTGAAACGCCCATTTCCAGTCATCTCGGTCCAGGATCTCGTTGTTCGGCGCGGAAGCACCCAGATATTAAACGGCCTCGATTGGTCGGTGAAGGAACGAGAGCATTGGGTCATTATGGGAGCCAACGGGTCTGGCAAAACTACACTGCTGAGCTGTATCACGGGTTACGTAACACCGTCTCGTGGCAAACTCTTTGTCCTGGGGCGTCAATATGGGAAATCCGACTGGCGGGAGCTGCGCAAGGAGGTGGGCCTGGTGAGTCCGCGGATTCGGCATTGGATCGAAGATCACCAGACTGCGGTCGAGGTTGTAGCCAGTGGTAGAAATGCCGAGCTGAATCTCTGGCACCCGCCCCGGGGGACACTGCGGCAGGAGGCGATTCACCTACTGGAGCAGGTGGGCTGTCAGCGCCTTGCTGACCGCCCCTGGGCCTATCTTTCACAAGGAGAGCGCCAGCGCGTCCTGATCGGTCGCGCCCTGATGGCACGCTACAAGATCCTGATTCTGGACGAGCCCTGCTCTGAGTTGGACCCGGTCGCGAGGGAGAAGTTTCTGGAATTTCTGACACGACTGGCCGAGTCGGAGCGGACGCCCAACTTGCTGCTGGTGACCCATCATGTGGAGGAGATTCTCCCCTACTTTGGGGCCGAGCTGGTGCTTCGCGACGGTATAGCTCTAGCCCAGGGCCCGATTGAAAACGTCATTACCACCTCGGTTCTGAGTCAGGCCCTGGATTTTCCGATTACCGTGCGCCGCCAAAGAGGCCGGTTCGTCCTCCGGCTTAGTATAAAGTAGACCCGCTTCCCACTGTTCACTTTCTACTTTCTTCTACTTCCCCCCTCACCGTGGCACACAAGCAGCTTTTCCGATCAGTGCAGCTTGCGGCGAGGCGTCCAAGGCACTACCTAATGGCCGCGAGCACGAACGGCGCTCCCCCTGGAGAAGCGCTGCCCGGAATCACTTTTGACAGATGATTTGCCGGACCGATTGTTTGGTACCCCTTAAATAGAAAAGACAAAACGCAAGGTGAAGCTCGCAAAAGGCACGATCCACGCACCTTGGGTAAGCCCCGGACCCTTCATGATCTTCAGACCTCGAACCTTCCTTCTCCTGCTAGCCCTCGAGTTGGCCGCGTGCGGCCAAAAGGCGCCGACCACCAGCCAGGCGCCGCCAGTCAAAAACGTGCTCGTGACAAAAGTGCAAAACATGGATGTCCCGGTGCAACTCCACGAGTTCGGTCGCGTTACGTCGCCAGAGTCGGTTGATGTGAAGCCGCAAGTCAGCGGGAGAATCACCGAAGTGCACTTCGTAGAGGGTCAGGACGTGAAGAAGGGGTACCTGCTTTTCGTGATCGATCCGCGGCCGTTCCAGGCGGATTTGGAGCAATCACAGGCCCAGCTCCAGTCCGACCGGGCCCAGCTGGGCTTGAACCAGAGAAACCTGGCGCGCGATGAAAAAATCGGGGCGCAACATTTCGTGTCCGAGCAACAAATCGATACGGACAAGGCAAACGTCGAGAATTTTCAGGGCGCCGTTGCGCGTGATCAGGCCTCGATTGATCTGGCCAAGCTGAATCTCGAGTATTGCTATGTACGCTCTCCGGGCGACGGCCGCACCGGGCGACGTCTGGTTGATCCGGGAAATTATGTCGCAACCGGTGGAGCAACCCTGGTGAATATCCAGCTGCAGGACCCCATTTATGTTGATTTCAACATCTCTGAAAACGATCTCGCTCGCCTTCGTGAAAACGTCGCGGAAGGCAATCCCTTGAGGACCGATGTCATCGCCCCCTCGCGGCCCGACATCCTGAGGCGCGGTAACCTCAGTTTCTTCGATAACAGCGTCTCGACTCAGGCAGGTACAGTGCTTCTTCGGGCAACTGTTCCAAACAAAGACCATTATTTCTGGCCCGGCCAGTACGTCAATGTCGCTCTCACGCTCCAGATCCTGAAGGACGCGCTCGTCGTTCCGAGCCAAACGGTGCAAATGGGCGGAAAAGGCACTTACTTGTTTACCGTGAATCAGGACGATAAGGTCGAGCAGCGGCAGGTCACGCAAGGCGTTCACTATCAGGATCTTGTTGTCGTTTCCCAAGGAGTCAAGGCCGGCGAATCCGTCGTGGTGGAAGGCCAGCTGGCCCTGGCAAATGGCATGAAGGTCAACCGGAAAGAATATCCGTCGGGAACATCGCCGGCAAAGCCTGAAGGCGCTTTGACCGAACGCGAGTCGTCGCCCAAGGATCCGAGCAGCAAGCAAGAGACCCCGGCGGCCAAGTCGGCGTTATGAACTTTTCCGAACTCTTTATTCGGCGTCCAATCATGACGCTGTTGTTGACGATAACCGTCACAGCGTTCGGAATTCAGATGTTTCGGCAGTTGCCAGTCAACGACCTGCCGTCGGTCGACTATCCCGTGATTCAGGTGAATGTGAGCTACCCGGGAGCAAGCCCGGAAACGATGGCAAACACCTGCGCGACACCGCTGGAGAAGCAGTTCCTGCAGATCCCGGGCCTGGACCTGGTGACATCGAACAATCAAACCGGCCAGTCAACGCTGGTTTTGCAATTCTCTCTGGACAAGGCCTTGGCCGACGCTGCCACGGATGTCCAAGCCGCGATCACCCGGGCGCAAGGCTTCTTGCCGGTCGATTTGCCGCAGCCTCCTTCCTTTACGAAAACGAACCCCAACGATCAGCCTATTTTCTACATCGCCCTGGTCAGTAACACGATGACTCAAGGCGATCTGTACGACTACGGCAATACGCAACTGGGCCAGCAGATTGCAATTATCAATGGCGTAAGTCAGGTCCAGGTTTACGGGGCCAGGACCGCCATCCGGATCAAGGTGGATGTGAATAAGCTTTCCTCGCTCGGCCTGACCATGACGGATGTAACCAACGCCGTCGGCCAAAGCACCGCCTACCTTGGCGCCGGCCAATTGGACGGCAAGGACCGCACGTATCTCCTTTATCCCAACGGTCAGTTGTCTAGCCCGAGTCAATACGACAACGTGATCATTTCCCACCCGAACGGTCAGCCGGTCTATTTAAAGGACGTCGCTACCACGGTGAAAACAGTGGAAGACGAACGGATCAGCCGAAATTTCTGGGCTCGGGAATACGGTGAGGCCCCTGCTGAGGTAGTGTTAGCCGTCAGTCGCCAGGCTGGAGCGAATGCCGTGGAGGTAGCTCAAAGAGTCAAGGACCTGCTTCCCCAATTTCGGCTGCAGCTGCCCGGCTCTGTCCAGATGGTCCCGCTTTACGATCGTTCGAAAACGATTCTGGCCAATGCCGAGGATGTCGAACACACCTTGCTGATTGCATTTGCCTTAGTCGTCATCGTCATCTTTGCCTTCCTCGGCCGAGCCACCGACACTTTCATTCCGGTTGTGGCTTTGCCGCTATCCATGCTCATCACCTTCCTCGTGATGGGCATGCTTAACTTCAGTTTGAACAACCTCACGCTGATGGCGTTGACCCTGGCGATTGGTTTTCTTGTCGATGACGCCATCGTCTTTCTGGAGAACACTGTCCGCCTGATCGAATCGGGCCAGAAGCCGATGGAGGCCGCCATCAATAGCGCCCGGCAGATCACCTTTACCATCATTGCCATGACCGTCTCACTGGCTGTGGTGTTTTTACCGATGGTGATGGTTACCGGGATTATCGGCCGGATCTTTCGGGAATTCTCCGTGACGATCATTGTGGCGATCTTCGCCTCCGGTATCGTTTCGATTACACTGACTCCGATGATGTGTTCGCGGATCCTGGGCGAGCGCGGGCACGGCCGCCAGACCTGGATGGAGCGCACGGTCGGCAATCTCTTCAAGAAAATCACCAGGGCCTACGGACGCAGCCTGTATTTTTTCCTCCA
>Ga0182038_10002236_pt1 | contig 10136 bp, 9 predicted proteins | sample sta12Can44000108_FD_125976 | JGI IMG/M metagenome (GOLD analysis project Ga0182038, IMG submission 125976) | Lab enrichment of tropical soil microbial communities from Luquillo Experimental Forest, Puerto Rico - statanox.12C.anox.44.000.108 | ecosystem: Environmental > Terrestrial > Soil >...
ATAGGCGGGGTCAAGTACCAAAGATGGCCTGGGTAAGTGATACCAGTACCTTTTTGAGCCCTACCTCCATCTTGCCTCGCTTCCACAGCCTTAAGAGCGCGAACCTTCGGCCGCCCTGGCCAGGCCGTCTGACGGCGCCGAAATTCGCCTTACAGGTTCAGGTGGATATACCGCCGCGTAGCGGCCGCCCCGCCGCTACGCGGTTGCCGATTTCCTTTTGTATCGTTTGACCAAACACCGGGAATCGGGGATTTGCACTTCGGGCAAGCCCCGTCACGGATGCGATACTCCACCACGTCGTGCCACGAGCGCCGCACGAGCAATGCTTTGCACTTTGGGCAATACGTGTTGGCCCCGCCGCTATAAATGTTCCCCTCGTACACATAGTGCAGGCCCGCGTCCAGGGCAATCTGTCTTGCCAGATCAAGCGTAGCCGCCGGCGTCCGCGGCTTGTCCTGCAGCTTGAAATCCGGGTGAAACGCGGTGAAATGCAACGGCACATCGGGCCCCAGGTGCGTCATAATCCACTCCGCCAGCTTCCGCGTTTCCTTCGGATCGTCATTCAATGTCGGGATCATCAAATTGGTGATCTCGAACCACACCTTCGTTTCTTTCTTCAGCCATTCGAGGGTTTCCAGCACCGGCTGCAAATGCGTCAGCGTGATTTTTCCGTAGAAACTCTCGGTGAACGCCTTGAGGTCGACGTTCGCGGCGTCGATGTGGTCATAAATGTCATGAAATGCTTCGTAAGTGATGTAGCCGTTCGTCACCATCACCGTTTTCAACCCGTATTTCTTCGCCTCTTTGCTGATGTCGATCACGTACTCGCCCCAAATGGTCGGCTCATTGTAGGTGAAGGCGATCGAGTCGCATCCGTATTTCAGCGCCAATAGCGGCACATCTTCGGGTGGAATGTCCTGCGAATGGACCTGATCCGAGCGCGATTTGGAAATGTCCCAGTTCTGGCAAAAAAAGCAGCCCATGTTGCAGCCTGCCGTGCCCATGCTGAAAATACGTGTGCCCGGCAGAAAATGATTCAGGGGCTTTTTCTCGATGGGATCGATCTGCAAAGCGGCGGGCGAAGCATACCCTAGGTTATAGAGTTTTCCGTTTTGGTTGATGCGGATGAAGCAGAACCCCGATTGGCCAGGATGAATGTGGCAATGCCGCGGACAGAGATAGCAGTGGACACGTCCGTTCGTTTCCCGCTCCCACCACCGCGCTTCGTAGAGTTCTTGCGTTTTCTGGAGGATCTTTAGCTCCACCATGGACCCTCCTCTCCAATCCAAGTATACCTCCGCTCGATGCGCCTTGAGTCGGAGCCCTAGGCTTCGGTCTCCCGGGCCTTCAGTCTAAGCCTTTATAGCCGCCCTCGGGCAGGCGAATCCAGTGCCGGCCATGCATGTCCAGCCATGCGCGGGAGCGGTTCGTTTTCCTTGCTCGGATCCAAGGCGCAGCACATTGCCGTCGATATCTTCGACCTGCATTTCGCAGGCCCAGGGATAGTTCGTTGGCTGGTGCCGGATCTTTGCTCCGTCCGGCGGTACTCCTCGAGCAGCGCGTCAGCATCTTCCACTCCAATCCAGACCCAAGTACCTGGATGACCTTGGTCACCTTGGCACAAAAAGAGATGACACCTACAGCGCGACACCGACCGAACGCTTCCCGGGCCCTGCCAATCGAGCTTGAAGCCAAGCACCCGCGTGTAATGATCGACGGCTGCGTTGATATCTTCTACGCGCAGGATGGGGTTGACGCCCTCAAAAGCAACTGCGGCGAGCCTCGCTTCTGACATTCCTTACCGTCCTCAGGCAGCCCGTGGCGACGGCTCAAAGGCACATGCTGTCCTTGGAACCTCAGACACGTCAAGTATGGTGCCGGTGTTGGATGCGGCGCCGCTCCGAGGCCCAATCGACAAACCGCTCCAGGTGTTCGCGGTATTTCCAGGCGAGTTGGAAAAACTTGCGCGCGGTCAGGTTGGCTGCTTCTCTACCCAGAAACGTTTCAAACCGCCAGCGCATGTAAGGACTGTTCCACGGCTTCCATCGATAACCTCGGGCGGCGTTCCAGTAGTAACCGAGCGTCTTAAACATTCCCTGGCCTTGCACCTCGACAGGCGAAACGGTCGGCTGCTTTGGACACCCGAACTCCCGGGGAGCGACACGGAAGGGTCCATTCCCGTTCGAGCCCAGTTGCGCCCGCGCCGTCCAGACGCACTGTTCGAAACTTTCCTCGCGATCCGGGAACCGAAACTTGCAGAAAGAACGCTCGAAACAGGCCCCGCCTACCATAGTTCGCTTTGCCCCGGTTTGCAAACAACTTCTGGGTTTCGAGCATCCTCAGCGACAATTTTTCGGAATCTGCCTATAATTCCGCCCTTATGAAAAACGCTGCTTTTTTGAGATTCCTTGCGATCACACTCGCCCTTGCGATGGCTCTGCCACCGGCCCAGGCCCACAACCCGGTTTACGCGCGCAAAGGAATGGTGGTCGCCGAGGAGCCACTGGCCGCCGATGTGGGTGTCGCGGTTCTGAAATCGGGTGGAAACGCCGTGGACGCCGCTGTCGCCGTCGGCTTTGCTCTCGCCGTGACCCATCCTTTTGCCGGAAATATCGGAGGCGGCGGCTTCATGCTCATCCGCCTTGCCGATGGCCGCGCCACGTTCATCGATTTCCGCGAGAAAGCGCCGCGCCATGCCACGCACGACATGTATTTGGACGCGAGCGGCAACGTTACGCGCGACAGCTTGGTTGGTTGGCGAGCCGTCGGCGTCCCCGGCACCGTCCGCGGACTCGAGCTCGCTCTGAAAAAGTACGGCACCAAGTCCTGGTCGGGGCTCCTCGAACCCGCCATCCATCTCGCTTCCTCGGGCTTTGCGATTTCCTATTCGCAGATGCGCTCGTTTCACGACAGTGCCGATTTGCTCTCACGATTCCCCGACTCAAAGCGCATTTTCCTTAAGGATGGCAACTTCTACGATTGGAACGAGACTTTTCAGCAGCCGGAACTGGCTCGTACCCTGGAACGCATTGCTCGCAACGGCGCCAAGGAAGTTTACGAGGGCGAAACCGCGCACATCCTGGCGAGCCAAATGGAGAAAAACGGCGGCCTGATTACTCTGGAGGATCTTCGCGCATACCAAGCCGTCGAACGGAAACCACTGGAAGGCGACTACAGGGGCTATCACATCATCACCTCCCCGCCGCCCAGTTCCGGTGGCGTCGGCATCCTCGAAATGCTCGCCATGCTCGACGGCACGGGCTACGAAAAATCCAAGGCCGGGTCCGCCACCGCCTATCACTACCTCACCGAGGTGATGCGCCGATTCTACGCCGACCGCAATCAATATCTCGGCGATCCAGATTTCGTGAAGAATCCCGTCACTGCGCTTCTGGAGCCCGGCTACATCAAAGCGCGCCGCGACTCCATCGATCCCGTTCTGGCCACGCCCAGCGACCAAATCAACCCGGGGCTACCGGCCGTCGCGGACGGCTCCGACACCACGCACTACAGCATCGCCGACGAACAAGGAAACTTCGTCGCCGTCACCTACACGTTGAACGAAGGCTACGGCAGCGGCGTCACCGTTCCCGGCGCCGGCTTTCTCCTCAACGACGAAATGGACGACTTCGCCGCCAAGCCCGGCTCGCCGAATCTTTTCGGCCTTGTTCAAGGCGAAGCCAACTCGATTGCCCCGGGCCGACGCCCGCTTTCCTCCATGGTTCCCACCATCGTGCTGAAAGATGGCAAGCCGTTCCTCGTCCTCGGTGCACCAGGCGGCTCCCGCATCATCACCGGGGTCCTCGAGGTGATGCTCAACGTCATCGACTTCGGCATGAACATCCAGGACGCCATCGACTTTCCCCGCGTCCATCATCAGTGGAAACCAGATCGACTCGACCTAGAGCGCGGCATTTCCCCCGACACCGCCGCCTTGCTCAAGAAGGCCGGCTACAACATCGAGGAAGGCAAGCCCGCGGTCATTGCCCGTGTCGAAGCCATCCTGATGAGCGACGGCTGGCTCCAAGGCGGCCACGACGACCGCGGCTCCGGCAAGGCCGCAGGTTATTGAGGCGGTAACAGGTTGCTTTTTCCGCGCATCCCCCGTTCGCGGCGCGGTTTTTGGGCTTTGCAAGGAGCATGATCGAATGGTATAGGTCCGGTGCAGCCAGAGCCATTCATGCCACAACCCATCGCAAATCAGCCGTCCTCAACAGCCGGAAAGCGGCGGAGCAGGCGCTTTCCCTTCATGTCCCCTGTGGAAGCCACCTGGCAAGAGCCTCATGGCAAGATTTTCCGCGAAACGGGTCAAGCCACGGAAGTCAACGCTCAGGGCGGCTTATTGGAAATGAAGACGTATCCGGCTGTGGGAAGTCAGTTCGAGATAACCAACCTCCTATCCCATGAATCCTCGCACGCTCGCGTCGTTGGCCTGCGCCGCAACGCCGAAGGCCGCCTGCTCGGGGTCGCCGTCGAACTTCTTGTCCCCAGTGAAACGTTCTGGGGCGTGAATTTTCAACTGAAGAAAGCCTGCGCGGACCTCGTCAAGCTGGAGTACGACATGCGCTCGGGCTCGATCGATCAGCGTGTCCTCGGCGAATTCCGCGATGCCGTGGATAACGTGCGCAAGACCGCGTGGGCGGTTCAAGAGTGGCAAGAGCGCCAATCGCAGCACCAGGACCCACAATCGGTGCTTCCCTTGCTTACGGCGGAACGAATCCGCCGGGCTACCCAACTCTGTGAGGCCATCACCGCCGCTTCACCCACAAAGGAGGTGACGCGCCACACCGTGGGGATTGAGGAATTTCTCCGAGCCGTCGAGCGCGTCCACCAAAGGCTCCTTGATCTCTTCAAGGACCGCTGATTCGCGCCAAAGGGTTCTCGTCCTTGCCATGGGATCACGACCCGCTGGCAGTCGATCGCATCCTAAGCCAGTAGTTTGAAATTCACGGTGATGACGGTGTCGACTTCGACCGGCTCGCCATTGAGCAGTGTCGGCTGATACCTCCACTGGCTGACCGCTTCGACTGCCGCTCGCGCCAAATCCGGATGAATCTGGCTATTTAAAACCTGCAAAGATAAAAGTTTGCCGTCCATGCCGACAACGGCATGAAGCACTACCGTGCCTTGCGCGCCGGCGGCCTTGGCGCTCTCCGGATAGACCGGTTGCACCTTTGTCAAAACCTTCGCCGCTTCCACGCTTCCGCCAATGCGGATACGCATCGGTTTTGACCCTTCCGCGGCTTCCGTCGAAGGCGAGGCTTTCGTTGCACCTTCACTTTCAAATGCGTGATGTTGTCCTCGGTACTCTACATCCACGTTGTCCGTTATCCTTCCGATGTCCAACTTGACTGTCAGGCTGACGTCGCGGCCCGGCTCCAGCACGACCTGCGGGACGCGATAAACAGCAAACCCAGGTTTAAGCACTTTCATTTCGTACTCCCCCGCGGGTAAAGCCTTGAAAACAAAGTTGCCCTCGGCGTTGGAGGTGGTCATGTCAATGGTGTTAATGGTGTTCTCTTTCTGATTCGTCATGATGATGGTCGCATTGGGAACGGCCGCATCACTGATATCAAAAATCGTGCCCGCAAACCTTCCGGACAGGTTCTGCCCCGGAAGCCGCAGGGCGGCGAGTGGGAGCAGCAAGCACAGGGCCGCAGCTTTGGCGAGCAGCCCCGCCCTTCGTGATATTCCGCAGCGGTTCAGGTTTGGATCGAGCATGGCGATGAATCTCCTTTCCAGATTCGATGGGCGGGCGATGGCGAGTGCGGCCGAAAAGCCGCGATGCGCATTCTTGAGCGTCCGAGCGAGATCGAGCAGTTGATTCGCGTAGCAGGAGGCTTCGACTCCGCTATTCAAGACGGAATCGTCGCAGGCCCGTTCACTCTCTCTTCGCAAACTCGCGGCTGCGAACCACACGAGCGGATGGAACCAGTACAGACCGCGGGCGAGTTCCGCGCAAATTTGCAGGAACCAGTCACGACGGGCGATGTGCGCGAGTTCATGGGATAGCACGACCTCCCGCCGCTCTGCGGACCATCCCGCCGCACCCGCGGGAAGCAGGATGCACGGCCTCACCATGCCCCACGTCAGCGGCATCGCGGCCGTGTTATCGCATTCGAACACCTCGACGCGCCGCGCGATTCCGAGTTGCCCGCAGATCCGCCGAACGGTTTGTCCCCAATCTCCGCCGACCACCGGGGTCGATCGCGCGGAAATCCATGCCAACCGTGCCAAGCCTCCGAGCAGGGTCACCACCACAAGCAGAGCGCCAAGACCCCAGAAAAGCAACATCAACTCGAACACCTGGCCGGAGAGCGGCGAGGCCGCGGCGGCATCGATCCCGAGCGAAGGCCAGGTCGGAAAAGTGGTGTTTTTCGCGGCCGCATGCCCCGAGCCCAGGAATCGGGCGGCGTTGCCGAGTGTCGCGGAATGCCAGGACGGAAGCAGCAGCGTAAGAAGAGGGAGGGCTGTGGAGGACGCAATTCCAAGAGCCCACACGTAGTGGCGCCTGGTGGCGGAATGGTGGCGCAAGAGGTATGCTGCGCCAGCCGCCAACCCCAAAAGCAAGGTGGTCTTGACGGTCGAGCTCAGCAGGAACCAAAGCGCGAGTTGCGAGGTGCTCGGTAGATTCATAGTCAACCTTCGTTTTTTCCCTTGGCGATGAGGGCGGCGAGTCGATCGAGTTCGTCCAAGGAAATGCGTGAAACTTCGCCGCCAAGCAGGGCCGCGACGGCTTTCTCCGTGGAACCCTCAAAGAACGTTTCGACCAGATGTCGCAGCGCCGAGCGGCGCGCCACCTCGCGGGGAACGCAGGGGATATAAACGTATCGCAAGCCCTCTTCTTGATGACGAACGTGGCCTTTCTCTTCAAGCACCCGGAGTTGCGCACGCACGGTCGAATAATTTGGTTTGTCGGGCAATTTCGAAAGCACTTCTCCCACCGTGGCGCGCTCGAGCTGGTAAAGAATATCCATGATTTGGCGTTCGCGCCGCGAAAGCGTATTCGGTTGTGGCTTCCTTTTCATCTTTTTAACGGCATGCTACGTTTGTAGCATACATGCTATAAATCTAGCACATCGCAAATCGCCGTCAATTGCTTTTTTCCGGCCCCCCCAACCCGCCCCGGCCCTGGGTTACGGCCAGCCTCGCATTCCCCGGTTTGCGGCGGTCATTCGCCGGTAATTCCCTTCTCCTGGCCGAATGCCGCGTGCGCCCCTGCCGGGGTCCGCTATTCTCCCTTTGCGGCCGGAAAAACGGCCGCGGTGAGGTCACCATGGCAAAACGGCAGACATCCTCCAAGAGCTTCCATGCGGTTGCCGGTGCACTCCTTCTGAGCATCGGCCTGCTGATGCTATTTGCCAATCTGGACGAACTAGGGGAGCGTGTCAGCAACTCCTTCTCGTCTACCGCGGGCACGCTCGGAGCCGTGGTTGAAATCGGCCTGGCAGGGATGCGCGCGGTCGAAGCGTACTTCTTCGACCACGCCGCATTTCAGGCCGGCCTTCACTGGATCCTGGTATCCCTTTGGCCGCTGATTCTGGTTATGATCGGGGCTACACTCCTCGGAAACGCGATCGGCAAACGTCACGTGAATCCGAGGTTGGCTCGGATTTTTCCATCGCGGGAATACGAAAGTGAATCTTAAGGGACACATGGAGCGACGCGGGAACTACAGGAGAATTTTGTGAGCGACGAACATAACTTCGACCCGAAGAAGATGAGGGACGACTTCCGCGACGCGGCCCGTAAACTCAAGGGCGATCTCCACGAGCAGATTCATCGCAACATTCACGATAGCTTGGATTGGCGGAAAGACAGGCAGGGCCGGCGGCACGGTCCTCTGGTGGTCGGCCTAGACCTTCGCGGGCGTGGACGCGGCGGCATTTTCATGGGCGCCATTTTGGTCCTCGTCGGGCTCGCCTTCCTCCTCGATCACATGGGATATGTTTCTGTGTATTCCCTTTGGTGGCGCTTCTGGCCCCTGCTCGTCGTGCTGGTCGGCGTTCTCAACTTTGTTTCGCGCAACCGGCATTGGGGCGCTTTCTTAATGGCTGCGGGTGTCTTGCTCCAGCTGAATCAATTGGGAATCACGCATTTTGGCTGGCGAGATTTTTGGCCGTTGATGCTGATCGCTCTCGGCATTCTGGTGTTCTGGGGATCGTTCACCTGGAGCAGAAAACCGCCTGAGTCTGTATCGACAGGGGGCGACCCCCGCACGACGCTGAATGAGGCCGTCGTCTTCGGAGGTTTGGAACGCCGCATGATCAGCCAGGATTTTCAGGGCGGGGATATCACCGCCATTTTCGGCGGCGTCGATCTGGATCTCACCGAGGCACGCATGCAGGGAAACGAGGCCACCCTGGCGATTACCGCCATCTTCGGCGGCGTGGAACTTCGCATCCCCGTGGGGTGGCAAATCGCCTTCCGCGGCGCGCCGATTTTCGGCGGGATCGAGGACAAAACGCGAGCCGTCCGCGCCGACGACCCCGCGAACCCGCTCAAGACGCTGGTGATCACTGGCGCCGTCATTTTTGGCGGGCTGGAAATCAAAAACTAAATTCGTCCAATGCACCCACTGTTCACGCGCGGAGGCCTGAGCCTGTATCTGCTGGCTTGGGTCCCGCTCGTTGCCACCTCCATCTACGTCCTCGCGACTCGCGGAGGCCTGCTTTGGTGGCAAGCCACTGCCATCGCGGTGCCCTTGTTTCTGTTTTACGCCTTTCTTTGTCTTTTCGCCTGGTACCCGTGTCGCGCAACTCCCCTGGGCCGAGTCAGTTTCGCCCGGTTGCTGTTGACGCACTTGATCGCTGCCGTGTTCATTAGCTTCATTTGGACTCAGGCTGGCGCCTTGCTGGCCTACGCGGTCCTCAGCCCCAAACCATTCGCAGCCCTCAAGAGCCAATTCGGTTTGCAAATGAACGCGGTCAATACCATCGGAATCCTCCTCTACCTGCTTTCCGTCGCTTTCCATTATGTTCTGATTGCCATGGAAGATTCGCGTCGCGCCGAAGCGCAAGCGACCGAAGCCCGTATGCTGGCTCGCGACGCTGAATTGAAGGCGCTCAAAGCCCAGGTGAACCCGCATTTCTTGTTTAACAGCCTCAATTCCGTTAGCGCACTCACGAGCATCGCCCCCTCCAAAGCTCGCGAGATGTGCATCCTGCTTTCCGAATTCTTGCGCCTGACGCTCGGTCTGGGAGAAAAAACCGTCATTCCTCTTGCCGAGGAACTCGCTCTGCTGGAACGTTTCCTGGCCATCGAGAAAGTGCGCTTTGGCGCACGCCTGCGTGTCGAGGAAAGAATTCAGGAGGAATCCAAGTCGCTGCTCGTTCCGCCGCTGGTCCTTCAGCCTTTGGTGGAAAACGCGGTCGTACACGGCATCGCCAACCTTCCCGAAGGCGGCGTCATTCGACTCGTTTCGGAGTGTCAGGATGGCCGGCTCCTTTTGACGATCGAAAACACGTTTGACCGCGAGTCCACGATCAATCGCCCGAACGGCATGGGCCTGGCCAACGTTCGCAAGCGTCTGGAGGGCCGCTATGGAACCGACGCCAGCGTACGCGTGGATTCGCAAACGGATCATTTCCGGGTGGAGTTGTCCATGCCCGCGGAAACGGGAGATATGCGCAGCTGATGGGCTCGCAAAAGAGAATCGGCGCCCTGATTGTGGACGATGAAGAACTCGCGCGTCACGTCATCCGCGAACTGCTCGTTGCTCATCCAGAGATCGGCGTGCTTGCCGAGTGCGCCAACGGATTCGAGGCGGTCAAGGCGTTCGCCGAGCACAAACCGGACTTGATTTTCCTTGACGTGCAGATGCCCAGACTCACCGGTTTTGATGTTCTTGAGCTGATTGGCGAAAACGCCTGCGTCATTTTTACCACCGCTTACGATGCATACGCCATGCGCGCGTTCGAGGTGCACGCCGTCGATTATCTGCTGAAGCCCATCAGCAAGCAGCGCTTCGAGGAAGCTTTGGAGCACGCCAAGCGCAGGCTCGGTGAGAAGATGCCATCCGCACAGCAACTCGCCGACTCCGCCCGCCCTCCGCAGCAATTTCTCGAGCGCTTGGTCGTCAAAGACGGCACGCATGTCACGCTTATCCCCATTGCCAAGCTCGATTACGTCGAGGC
>Ga0182038_10002238_pt1 | contig 10135 bp, 12 predicted proteins | sample sta12Can44000108_FD_125976 | JGI IMG/M metagenome (GOLD analysis project Ga0182038, IMG submission 125976) | Lab enrichment of tropical soil microbial communities from Luquillo Experimental Forest, Puerto Rico - statanox.12C.anox.44.000.108 | ecosystem: Environmental > Terrestrial > Soil >...
CGTGGACGCCCAGATTCTCTGAACACGCGCTCGCCGGTATCCAAGCGTCTGCCGCTCCTTCAGAGCGGATCCTAATTGATACGAATTACCCAGGGTTCCGCTGCGCTCACCGCTTCGCTCCACCCTGGGCTGAGGTCTTTTACGCCTTCGGCGTGCTCCCGGGGCAGACGGAGTTGACTGCGAACTTTGGTAGCGCTACTGCGAGCTGTGAGGTCACCCCGTTCAGCGCTGTCTTCGAGATGCAGTAAGCCGGTGCCCATCCGCCAGCTCCATCGGTCAATTGCCCGCCGCCGCTGGAGACATTGATCAAAAACATGGAATCCCTCCGCTGCGAGCCGGCGCGCAGTTTCGAATCCAATCCCTTTGTTGGCTCCTGTAATGAGTGCTGTCTTCACGCTGTCGGTTGGCTTCTTTCCGGACAAATATCGCCTAACGGGTTAGCCTGCACAAGACGGGGTCATGACCCCGTCCGGATGCAATAACTGACATTGCATACAGCGATGTGCGTCCCGCGAAAAGTGTCACCTGGTCTTGATGGCAATTGTGCAACAAAAAAATATATGGTATACAATGTGCATGAGTCAGCGCTCCGAGCCGCTTTGCCTGGAAAAATCCTTCTGTAGCGTGAGTGCGTTCAGAGAAAAATGGTGCTAGACAGGCATACAATAACGATGTAGGTATGCGAAAACTTGCCCTTGTTGTTAAGCAATTACGCGTCATAAACTGCTTTTCGATTGCGACTGGGCTTGCCGCCAACATCGTTTGAATCTATGCGAAGATCTTCCGTGCAGCAGAGAAGGATTGATGAACAGGGGGCCGAAAAGGTTCCATTTCTGGTTGTCCGGAAAATCCGATACGCGATTCTCGATGAAACTTTTAAGCCCGGAGACCGACTGCCGGAGGCGGAATTAGCGGAATTGTTCGAAGTCAGCCGGTCCCCGGTCCGCGAAGCGCTTCTTGCATTGGAGAAAGAGGGCACCGTCAGCGTGGCCCCATATAAAGGGGCAATCGTAAAGCCGCTTTCTCCAGAGGAAGCTTTGGATATCGCGGAACTCAGGTTAGCCCTGATTACTTTGGCGGTCAGACCTGCGCAACGTTATCTTTCTCCCGCTGATTTTGATCTCGCCTACAGACTCGCCCGGCAAATGACCCGAAGCAAAAGCGCCAGGGAACACTTCGAAGACAATCGCCGCTTTTGGGACATTTTGTTCGAGAAAACCCACCGACCCATTCTCTTGGAGACATTCCGGCGGCTGGACGACCAAAGCACTCGTTATAATCCGCTTTTTCTGAAGGTTTTTCCCGACCCGGCAAAGAGGCCACGTCACCGGGAGGCGCTCATCGAGCTTTGCCGGGAAGGGAAAATCGACGAAGCGCTGCGGGCATTTAAAAAGATCTATTTGGAGGGCACCCATCTGCTCATAGCTCATCTCCAGAGCCTCGTGTCTGTCAGAACCAGTGTGAAGCCCCGCTGAATTTCGCGATCTCGCTTCTCCCCAGAACCGACTCTGAGCCCCAAGAAAATCAGAAAGGTGAGCTGTATTTCTGGAGGAAATGATTTCTTGGGGATAGCTTGCTTCCGTGAGTTATTCTCTGCCGCGCTTAAAGAATGTGACTTTTAATCCCTGGTGGATCGCGATTGCCATCGGCATCCTGTTGATTGCAGCTCTGTGGTTGACCTCCTATTACACCGTGGGCGCCGATTCGGAGGGCGTGGTGCTGCGTTTCGGAAGGTTTCTGAAGACAGTTGAGCCGGGGCTGCACTTCAAGCTGCCGTTTGGAATCGACCGGGTGACCGTGGTGCCAACAAGACGCCAGCTGAAGCTGGAGTTCGGCTTTGCGACGCCGGGCCAACTCACCAATCCGATCCAGCCGAGCGAGGATCCGAACGAGGAAAAGTCGATGGTCACAGGCGATCTGAATGCGGCTCTGGTGGAGTGGGTGGTGCAATATCGCATTGAAGACCCGAGGCAGTACCTTTTCGAAGTGCGAAATCCGGGCGAAACCCTCCGCGATTTGTCCGAGGCTGCGATGCGCGAAGTGGTCGGAGACCGCACGGTAGACGAACTGATCACCGTTGGCCGGCAAGACATTGAGATAGAGGCGCTGACCCGGATGCAGGCATTATCCAAGCGATACCATCTCGGCGTTCGGGTAGACCAGGTGCAGTTAAAGAATGTGAATCCTCCCAGCCAGGTGCAAGCCTCTTTCAACGAGGTAAACAAAGCCCAGCAGGACCGCGAAAACGCGATCAATATTGCGAATGGGGAGTACAACAAGGTGGTTCCTAAAGCCAAGGGTGAAGCCGACCAGACGATACGCGCGGCAGAGGGGTATCGCTTCAAGCGCGTGAATGAGGCTGAGGGCGACGTCGCGGCTTTTAGCGCGGTGCTTCAACAATATGTCAAGGCGCCTGAGATCACCCGCACGCGCCTTTACCTGGAAACGATGGGCGAGATTCTGCCGGAGACGGGCCAGAAGATTATCGTTGACGAGTCCCTGCGACAGCTGCTTCCGATCTTACCGCTCTCGACCAAACCCGGGGAGGGAGTGCAGCGATGATCAAGGGTGCCATTTTGCTGGCGATTTTCGCCGTTTTCCTTGTCTTGTTCCTGGTTCTGTCCGGCGCCTTTTATACGGTTGACCAGACCGAGCAGGTCATCATTACGCAGTTTGGACAACCAGTCGGCGACCCGGTCACGGAGCCGGGTCTGCATTTCAAGGCTCCCTTCGTGCAAAGTGTAAACGTTCTGGATAAGCGCTTCCTGGAATGGGAGGGCGCTCCGGTAGCAATACCCACTCGCGACAAAACATACATCCACGTTGACACATTCGCGCGTTGGCGCATTGACGACCCGAAGACCTATTTCGTCCGGTTGCACGATGAGCGTAGCGCCCAGTCACGCCTCGAAGATATCCTGGGCAGCGAAACACGGAACTCAATCGCCAAACACGACCTTATCGAAATTGTGCGCACCGACAAAGACCGCCAGCCTTTGCGCGACGAGACGCTTAAAGGCGGTCCCTCTGGTACCATGGGCGTGCTTCCACCTATCGAGTTCGGCCGCCTCAAGATCGAAGAGGAAATCAAAGCAGCCGCCGCGCAGAAACTGGCGGAGTTTGGTATCACTGTGCTCGATTTCCGCATCAAGCGGGTAAACTACAATCCCGATGTCCTTGACCGGATTTACCAACGAATGATCAGCGAGCGGCTCCAGATCGCTCAGCGCTTCCGATCGGAGGGTGAGGGTGAATCCGCTCGAATTGCGGGACAGCGCGAGCGTGACTTGAATGAGATCCGATCCAATGCCTACCGGCAGGTGCAGCAGATCCGGGGCGAGGCTGACGCTAAAGCCACGGAAATTTACGCCCGTGCCTATACCCAAAATTCCCAGGCCGCTGAGTTCTACGCCTTCCTTAAGACCCTCGAGACCTATCACAAAATCTTCACTAAGGACTCCACCCTGATCCTCTCTACCGACGGCGACATATTTGCCCTGCTAAAACACCCAGCGGCAAGAACGGCAGGGTCCATACCGGTTCAGACTCCGGAAAAGCCTTCACCATGAATACTGCCAGGAGACAGAAGACAGAATAGAGAATACAGAAGTCAGGGCCCCGAACTCCGAACCTCAAACCAGCCCGCAAGAGACGGTGGCGGAAGCAGATGGGGATCGGCCCCCGTATTTATCCGGTCGCACCCCGGCACTAACTCACTGCAATTTGCAGAGGATCGGCAGGGGCAAGGCGCCGCTGGAGATTTTGCACAATGGTGGAGGCCATCGGGGCGCGGGGATGATCGAACTTGAACGTAAACCGCTGGCCCTTGCCGTAGAGATGCAATTCTTCACAAAGTAGCTTGTGTTCGAGTGAAGCCTTCTCGATCTCCATCGCCTTCGACAAATCGCCAAGGAAGGATTTCGTGACAAAGTATACCTTCTTGAGATCCTCATTGGTGGCGATCAGGTAGCCAAAGCGATTTGGATCAAGATTTTTGCCATTGCCAGACACGCAGGGCGCGGCCCAGGAGACGGTCGTTTCGCGCCCAGTCAAATGCCGGAAACTGGTTTCCAATCGCCCAGGAAATTGATCCGGTAATTTGCCGTCGGTCTGGTCGATCGGCAGCCGATTAAGCTTGCGAGCAATCATCCAGAGATTCACAGAAATTGATCGCCAGATCCTTGGCAGAAAATAGAACGTAAGCGCAAAGACAACGACACAAACCGAGAAAACAACGACGGGATAGTGCCAAAGGAGCGCGACTCCGCCAACAACCAAAAGGTTCTCGCCGATGCTGACGGCGATATTCGAAAACGGTTCGGGCGAACTGTTTACCACGAGGCGAGTGCCGGCTTTCAAACTGTGCGACGCAAAACTCATTGCTCCGGCAAGCAGTGCCACAGTGACTTCGAATACTGGATTTGTGGTTCCAAGCGCCCGCACCGCCAGGAATGCGCCGCCAAGGGGACGGATTACAGTGTGCACGGCGTCCCAGACCGAATCCACCCATGGGATCTTGTCTGCAAAAAATTCCAGGAGGAACAGGATGCCGGAAACAACAAGAATAACCGGATCTCCCAGAACCGAAAGGGATGCGAACTGCGGAGAAAGCTGGACCCATCCGAGATGGATCGACAATCCAGTTGCAAAGACGGTAAGATAAAGACTGTAACCCGAAAGCGTTGCTAAGCCCAGAGCTACAGATAAAGTCTGAAGGACTTCCATATTGAGGATAAATAAACCCGCGACCGACTTCAGGCAATCAAAGATGGAGTAGTTCTTGCAACTGATGGATTGAGGAAATGAAGGAGAACTGACGGATCGTTGTCGTCTTGCGATTTTCTTTCAGCTACCGGAAGATGCCAGAACCCTGTTCAAGAGCCGAATTATGCCAAAGTACTTGACGACGGTTTCGTATACACCCGAAGGAATTCAAGGTCTGATGAAAGAAGGTGGAACGGCGCGCCGGAAGCACGTGGAAGAAATGCTGGAGAAGCTTGGAGGTCGCCTCGAGGCTTTCTATTTCGCTTTTGGGGAGAATGACGCCTACGTGATCACCGAGGGACCGGACCATGTCACCGCCGCGGCTATATCGCTCGCTGTAACGACCGGGGCCGTTCGGACCAAGACGACCGTTCTGCTCACGCCGGAGGAGATGGACCAGGCTACACAAACCCGAGTGGAATACCGCCCGCCGGGTAAATAGGCTCCCGCTAACTCAGCCCATAAGATCGCCGAGAATCCAAAGCAGGGCGGCCAGCGCGATTAAACCGACTGACCAGGAATAAAGGTCTTTTCTTCCGCGTGAAGTTGCGGCTTCCGAGCGCATTTTGCAATGACGTTGAAATTTCTGCTATAGCGATTTTGAGGGAATCCGCCGTTGATGCCTTGAATTGCGGCGACCGGGGCGCCGGTGCGCTAGGCGGATGCGGTTCGAGTATTTCGAAGCCGTGTGCGCTTCGGGGTTTTGTGCGAACGGATTGCATGAAGCAGTGCCAGGCATCCGATGACATTCAATGCAGCCTTTGTGTTTTTTGCGGTCGAATTCATGGATTGAACTACGGCGAAATGCGCTCCGAGTTTAGCGGGTAAAACGGCCTGGGCGACAAATGCGATGGTAGGAATTGCGATTCTACGTCTTTCGGGTAATTGGGCAGCCCCCTCTTGCATCCGAACGCAGTGCTGTTTGATTTCCAAAGGCGCGTGAAATGGTAGGGCGAGCCTCCCGGCGAGCCGCGTTTGCAACCACGGCTCAGTAGGAGCTTGGCCCTACCGCTGCCGAATGACGTGACGCCAATCGCCCACAACCAGAACCGACCAGAGAACCAGATTCTTGGGGCAATCGAGGAGGATGAACACGAGCCTGAGGGCGAGGACGAGCATGAGGCTAGCTAGAGCCTGTTGCGAAATGCCATTTCGTGTGTGTTTAGCCAGCGCATAGGTGCAAGGGATGTGGTAGGGGCGGATCTCCGAGCCGCCCTAGGAGGGTGACGGTGCAACCCATGAACCTGCCGGCTCGGAGATCCAGCCCTACCAACACCGAACACCGTTGAGGACTATGAGCAATGTTGCAATTATGCATTTACGCCACTCTGTAATTTCGCCGAAAACTCCAGGGAAGATCGGGCTGCCTAAACAGATACGCCATTTCGCAACGGCCTCTAGCTAGGCTGGAGCCGGGTTCTTCAAGTCGCCGGTTGCTGCTGAGTCAGACAGTGAAAGGCGCCGAGACCCCATAACAGTTCACGGCAATCGATGGGAACAATCTTCCGGGTCGGAAAACAACTTTGCAGGATTTCAATCGCGAGCTGGTCCTTTCTAGAATTGAACACGGGGAGAAGTATGACCTTATTTCCGATGTAGAAATTCGCGTAACTTGCCGGGAGCCGTCTGTCTCCTTTCTCGATGCGCGGCGGCATCGGAAGCTCAACGACCTTCAATGGCTTTCCTCGCTCATTTGCCATGGTCTTCAGCAGCTTCAGATTTGATTGTAGCGGTTCATAGTTTCTATCTTGCGGATCATCCTCAACTGCAGTAACGACCGTCGCGCGAGCGACGAATCTCGTGATGTCATCAATGTGCCCATCTGTATCGTCACCCTCGATCCCATCGCCAAGCCATAAAATGTGACTCACTCCCAGGTTGTCGCAAAGGCTCTGTTCGATTTCGGCCTTGCAGCTGTTTGGATTGCGATTGGGATTGAGGAGGCAGGCGGTCGTAGCTAGCAGGCTACCGGAACCGTTCACGTCGATTGAGCCGCCCTCCATGACCAATCCCGGATAATATACGGGGACCTGCAGCCGCTCTGCAATTCTTGTCGGCACAGCATCATCGAGATCGAACGGGGGATACTTCCCACCCCACGCATTGTAAGCCCAATCAAGAATCGCGAGACGGGGGTGCTGTTCGCGTTTAATAAAGATCGGACCGTGGTCGCGGCACCATGGCTCGTTTGTCGCTATATGGAAGAACTCAACATGTGCTGTATCCGTATCTCTTAACAAAAAGCGGACCTGTTCCTCCTGGTCGTAGTCCATTACGTTAATGCAGACCTTCTCCGATTCTCTGAGAGCGCCGACCATCTGAGCAAAGGCCGGCATTACGGAGTCATAAGAATCGGGAAAACTTATCCCTTCCCTGTGCGGCCAAGATAGCCAGGTCGCTTCATGCGGTTCCCACTCTGCAGGCATCCTGTAACCCTGCTGACTTGGCGATCCTGGAGAAAAGTTCCCGGTGATCATTCTTAACCCGGATATTGCATAGCGACTGGGGTCATTGCAATATCCGCCGTGTCTGCACCAGCTGGAGAGCTGATTCTGCGCTACCCCAGGCTGCAAAAGCGCACCAAAACCTCTGCTCGTTGACCTCTGGCCGTTGCATCCTGGTGAAAATTCTCTAATCAATGTATCTCCTGTTTATGTCCTCATAGGCATCTATCCGCCGGTCACGCAGGAAGGGCCAATGGGTTCGTTGCTGGTCCACCAGTGACAAATCGATTTCCGCAATAAGCACCTCTTCCTGATCCACACCTGCTTTGGCGATGATCTGCCCCGAAGGATCGGCAACAAAACTTTGACCCCAGAACTCGATTCCATCACCGCCGTCCGGTGCCTCAAATCCAGTGCGATTCGGCACCGCAACGAAACAGCCGTTGGCAATCGAGTGGCTACGTTGAATTGTCTCCCATGATGCATGTTGGCGCGCGCCATACAGCCTCTTTTCGGAAGGATGCCAGCCGATGGCTGTCGGATAGAAAAGGATTTCCGCGCCTCGTAGAGCGGTCAGACGAGCCCCTTCGGGGTACCACTGATCCCAGCAAATCAAGACCCCGATCGTTGCTGCTTGAGTTTTCCAGGATCTGAAACCTAAGTCGCCGGGAGTGAAATAGAACTTTTCATAGAAGAGAGGATCATCGGGGATGTGCATTTTTCGGTATTTTCCGAGGTAGGATCCGCCCGCGTCGATGATCGCCGCAGAATTATGATAGAGACCCGCTGCCCGCTTTTCGAACAAAGGAGCAACGATGGCCGCGTCGATTTCTGCGGCGAGAGTCTGGAATCGAGCAATCGTTGGCCCCGGGATCTCCTCGGCGAGCTTGAAATACTTATGGTCTTCTATCTGGCAAAAATAGATCGTGGTGAAGATCTCCGGCAGACATATAATTTTAGCGCCGCGCGCCGCGGCTTCTCTAACCTTGGCTTCTGCACGATCAATATTTTCCTCTCGATTGATCGAGCAGCGCATCTGAATCAGCCCGAGCTTAAGCATATGGTCTTTCCGTATTTCGAGGCAGGATATTGGTGTCCTGTCGCCGAAACAACCTGCCTTTTGTAGCGATCTAGTGATCAGAGGATTTGTAATTTTTGATGGAGATCGGTTCGGCTTTTTCCCTTGGCTTCGTTGCGGTTGCGGCAGAGGGTTAATCCTGATGCTTAACGATATTCGAATCCTGATTCACACGGCCAAGGGGAATATTGAAGCGACGCTTTATCCTGCTAAGGCTCCGGTGACAACTGCGAATTTTTTGAACCTCGCTTCGCGAAGATTTTACGATGGGCTGACTTTTCATCGAGTTGTGCCTCGTTTCGTGATACAGGGGGGCGATCCTCTCGGGACGGGAGCGGGCGGTCCCGGTTACCGCTTTGAAAACGAAACCGATCCCTCGGTCTCTCACGCCACCGTCGGAGTCATGGCGATGGCAAATGCGGGTCCCAACACGAATGGCAGCCAATTCTACATAACAATCGACTCGCTTAGACCCGAGCACGTCAAAGCGCTCGATGCTAACTACTCGATCTTCGGACGGGTGACAAAAGGGAACGACGTGGCGTTGAAAATCGCGGTCGGCGACAAAATCGAGTCGATCGAGATTCTAGACTCACCCGAAGCATTGTTTACCGAACAAAGAGTCCGGCTCAAAGAGTGGAACAAAGTGCTGGACCAGAAATTTGGAAGCAGGCTGGGACCACCGATGAAAACCGCCTAGCCTGGAATTTTCGTCCGGCATGCGCCGGGCGAAATTTTCCAGGCTCTTGCATAAATGAGTGTGCGCACGGCTGACTATGACTACGAATTGTCTGAGGATCTCATAGCGCTTTATCCGACGCCGCGCAGGGACCAGTCCCGGATGATGCTTCTTGATCGGCAGCACCACCGGGTGAGCCATCTGCATTTTGGCGACCTTGCCGATCTCGTGGAGCCGCGGGAGCTCCTCGTCTTGAACGACACCAAGGTTGTTCCTGCTCGGATCCGTTTCCCGGACCGCAACGCCGAATTGCTGCTTCTGGAGCGAGTCGACCCTTTCACGTGGAGGTGCCTGGTTCGTCCTGGTAAATGGTTCCAGCAGGGGCGCACCTTCACTATTCGGGGATTGTCGAGCAAAGTTCTGGCGGTACTTAGTGAAGGCGATCGCCTGATTCGCTTTGATTCGGCGATTGACCCTGAAAGGGTTGGCGAGCTTGCCCTGCCTCCTTATATAGCCAGGAAGGAGGAGACTATTGATCGCGAACGATACCAGACAATCTACGCGTCAAAACCGGGAGCAATCGCCGCGCCGACCGCCGGCCTGCATTTTACCTCTGAAATGCTTGGTCGGCTTCCACACGAATTTGTCACTCTGCATGTAGGCGCTGGAACTTTTAAACCGGTCAAGGACGAGATCCTCACCGATCATCGAATGCATTTGGAGGAATTCGAAGTCTCGCAAATCACCGCAGCAAACATCAGTGCGGCGCGGAAGATTCTTGCCGTGGGAACGACAACGGTCAGAACCATCGAAAGCCTCATGCAGCAATTCGGCGAAATACGCCCCGGTAAGAGCCGAACGAATATGTTTATCTATCCCCCTTTTGAGTTCCGCCGTGTCGACTCACTGTTAACCAACTTTCACTTGCCTAGATCGACGCTGCTGATGCTGGTGGCGGCGTTTGTGGGTCGCGAATTTGTTCTGGAGGCATATCGCGAGGCGGTCAAAGAGCGATACCGATTTTTCAGTTATGGTGATTGCATGCTCATACGCTAACCCGCAAAAATCACACCCTTGAGCAGCAACGCGCTCATTGCGGGTTAGTAATGCTCTTAAACAGACGCTGCGCGTCCGTTTGAGAGCCGTTTCTTAAGACGGACGTTCCCGATA
>Ga0182038_10002240_pt1 | contig 10127 bp, 10 predicted proteins | sample sta12Can44000108_FD_125976 | JGI IMG/M metagenome (GOLD analysis project Ga0182038, IMG submission 125976) | Lab enrichment of tropical soil microbial communities from Luquillo Experimental Forest, Puerto Rico - statanox.12C.anox.44.000.108 | ecosystem: Environmental > Terrestrial > Soil >...
TGCTCTCCTCGGTATTCCTGTCGGGCACCAATCACGCCGAAAACCAGCCGGTGCATCTCAAGCTTGCCGATCCGTCGATCCCAATCGAGCGCAATCTTCTGGAATACGCCGAGCCCGCCCAGCGCTATTGCCCGGCCCTGGTCTATGAGGTGGTGGAGGAGAGCAATCGGAAACGCTTCCAGATCAACGCGCAAAATTGTGTCCACTGCAAAACTTGCGACGTGAAGGACCCGGCGCAGAACATCACGTGGGCGCCGCCGGAGGGCGGCGACGGGCCGGATTACGTCAATATGTGAAGCGGCGGCCTCTATGTCGCGGCGATGGCCACAAACGTGCCGCGATTGGGCGTCAGTAAGCTTTTGGTTTGCATGGGGATAAAAAGCGCCTAACCTTTGGCTGGGGTTCATACCAACCTTCGCGGACGGGGAATCAATCCAACCGTGTCTTTTTGGGGCGGCGTGATCGCCGGAGCTATATGACGACTGTCAAAAGCGCAACTCTGCGCCGTTGGGCGTGGAGAACTCTTCTCGTTGCCTCGATCTTTGTGGCTCCTACCGCCTATTCGGAGGTGGTCTCCGATAATCCGCCCGAGGACGAGGGCACGCTGCTCGGCAACTATCTTTCGGGGCGCCTTGCCCGCGGCGACCACGACACGGTTGCCGCAGCCGACTTCTATTCCAAGGCCCTTGCTGGCGATCCGGGTAACGAGATCATTCTCGAGCAAGCCTTCCTGCTCGAAGCGGCCTCTGCCCATTGGGATCGCGCCATCGAGCTCGCGAACCAACTCGTTAAGATCGAGCCTTCGCACCGGATCGCGCAGTTCCTACTCGGCTGCGAAGCGTTCAAGAGGGGCGACTACAAGGAAGCGGACGAGCATTTCGCCGCGGCGCGCCAAGGCCCCATCGCCGATCTTACCTCTACGCTCGCCCGTGCTTGGGTTGAGGAGGGCGACGGCAAGACGGATGACGCGCTCGCCACGCTCGACAGCCTAAGCGACGCGGATTGGGCCCAGTTCTATCAGCGCTATCATCGCGCCCTGATCGCCGATGTGGCCGGCAGGCCCGATGTCGCGCGCCAGGCCTTCGCCCAGGCCTTCAAGAAGAATCCCTCGACGCTCAGGGTCGCCGACGCCTACGCCCGGCACGCGGTCAACGAGAACAACCGCAAGCTCGCCCGCCAGACGCTGAAGACCCATATCGCCAAGTCTGCGCCCCATCCGCTCTCCGAGGCGCTGCTCATTGACATCGAAAGCGGCAAGACGCCGCCACTTCTCGTCGAGACTCCCACTGACGGCCTCGCCGAGGTGTTTTACGGCATCGGCGACGCGCTCGCCGGTGAGGGCGGCCTTGACATGGGCATCATCTTCCTGCAGTTCGCCCTCTACATTAAACCCGATTTCCCGCTCGCTTACGCGGCGCTCGCCGAGGCTTATGAAGGCGCCAAGAAATACGACCTTGAGATGCAGGCCTTCGACGAGATCAAGCAGGACTCGCCGCTTTGGCTTAACGTGCAGATCCAGAAGGCGTTTGCGCTGAACTCGCTCGACCGGGTCGATGACGCCAAGGCTCTGCTCGAAGATCTGATCGCCAAGACGCCCAAGGACGTTCGTCCCTACGACGCACTCGGAAACATTCTGCGCTCGCACGAGCGCTACGGCGAGGCCAAGGACTACTATTCCCGCGCCATCGACCTGATCGGCAAGCCTACCAAGGACAATTGGGCCCTGTTCTATTCGCGCGGCGTATCGAACGAGCGGCTCAAGGACTGGCCTGCCGCGGAATCGGATTTCAAGGAGGCGCTCTCGCTTTCTCCCGACGAGTCGCTTGTGCTGAATTACCTCGGCTATTCCTGGATCGATCAGGGCCGTAATTTGAAACAGGCGGTGGACTACATTCGCAAGGCGGTGAAGTTAAAGCCTGACGACGGCTATTATGTCGACAGCCTCGGCTGGGCTTATTTCAGACTCGGCAATCTTCAGGCGGCGGTCGAGACGCTCGAGCGTGCGGTCGAGCTCAAGCCAGACGACCCCATCATCAACGACCATCTTGGCGACGCTTATTGGCGCGTCGGGCGTAAGCTTGAGGCGAAATATCAGTGGCAGCAGGCGCTGACGCTGAAGCCCGAGGAGGACCAGATCGTCTCGCTCAAGCAGAAGATCGCATCCGGCCTGTCCGACACCGGCGAGACTAAATCCGCCCAAGACCGTACGACCCAAGCCGGCCAGAAGACCCAGTAACAACTGCTTTGGACAAGCGCGAAGGAGCGGAGCATGACGGCGCTCCGTGAAGTGGCGCGGGCCAAGCTCAACCTGACACTCGAAGTGCTTGGGCGCCGCCCGGACGGGTTCCACGAGATTCAAAGCCTGGTCGCGTTCGCGGGGGTCAGCGACAACGTCGAGCTTACGTCTGCAAATAGGCTTGAGCTTGCGGTCGATGGTCCTTTCGCCGTGGCACTCAGCGGCGACAACCTCATCACCAGGGCGGCAGAGGCCGCGAAAGCAGCCAATCCGGAACTGCGACTCGGTCGCTTTCGCCTGGACAAAGTTCTTCCCGTCGCTGCTGGGCTTGGCGGAGGGTCAGCAGATGCGGCAGCGACCTTGCGGCTGATCGCGCGTGCCAATGTTGGGATTCTGAGCGAGGCGGAATTGATCGAGTTTGCGACGAAGCTCGGTTCTGACGTCAGCGTCTGCCTTAAAAGCAAACCTGCGATGGTCACCGGCAGGGGCGAGAATGTCGAGCTTGTGCGGGGTTTCCCGTCTTGTGGCGTGCTGTTCGCCAACCCGCGAGTTCCGCTCGCAACCGCCGCGGTCTACGGTTCGCTCAACGCAAAGCCTTTGGCATCACCGCCCGCACAAAAACCGCAACTGCCCCAATTCGATGAAAGCTTCGAGAAACTCATCGCCTACATTCTGCCGCGTGGAAATCACCTCGAGCCGCCGGCGGCGCGTCTCGTGCCGGAAATCAGGGAAGTGCTTGCCGCGTTATCGGCGCTTCCCGGCGCACGCGTTCCTAGGCTCTCTGGCAGCGGACCGACCTGCTTCGCTCTATTTGCGACCGAGGACGAAGCTAGCCAAGCCGCTGCAATCCTTAGCGCACAATGTCCTGCCTGGTGGGTTGCTGCCTCTTCGCTCGGCTGACTACACACACACTTGTCATGCCCGCGAAAGCGGGTATCCAGTAACCACTGGTGGTCGTTGTCTTTGAAGGCCGGGATTACCGGATGCCCGGTCAAGCCGAGCAATGACAATGAGAGTCAGAACGGGCGGTCGACGCAGAACTCGATGGCCTCGAGCAACGCGGCCTTTGCATCGGAGTCGGAAAAGATGGCGAGCGCGTCGCGGGCGATCGCGCCGTAGTGACGCGCCCGCTCCATAGTGTCTGCCAACGCGTTGTGCTGCTTCATGAGCGAGAATGCCTCGGCAAGATCGTCCTCGCCAATCTCGCCTTGCTGCAGCGTGCGTTGCCAGAACGCCCGCTCGGCCGCATTGCCGCGCCGGTAGCACAGCACGACTGGCAGCGTGATCTTGCCCTCGCGGAAATCGTCGCCGACGCTCTTGCCAAGCGTCGAGGGCTCTCCCGAATAGTCGAGCGCATCATCCACGAGCTGGAAGGCAAGGCCGAGATTGCGACCGTAGGAGCGCAAGGCTGAGGCTTCCGACTTCGGCCTCCCGACGATGACGGCGCCGACTTCAGCTGCCGCCGCGAACAGGGCCGCGGTCTTGGCGTCGATCACCGCAAGATAGTCGTCCTCGGTGGTCTCGGTGTTCTTGGCGGTGATGAGCTGCATCACCTCGCCCTCGGCGATCACTGCAGCGGCGTCGGACAGGATGCGCAGCGCGCCGAGCGATCCGACGTCGACCATCATCTTGAAGGCCTGGCCCAGCAGGAAGTCACCAACCAGCACGCTCGCCTCGTTGCCCCAGAGGAGCCGCGCCGTGGTCTTGCCCCGGCGCAAATTGCTCTCATCGACCACGTCGTCATGCAGCAGCGTCGCCGTATGCATGAACTCGACGCTCGCCGCGAGCCGCACATGTCCGTCGCCTTCATAGCCGCACAGGCGCGCGGCGGCGAGGGTGAGCATGGGGCGCAGGCGCTTGCCGCCAGAGTCGATCAGATGGCGGGCAAGCTCAGGGATAAGCTCGACATTGGACCTCGCGCGGTCGAGGATGATGTGGTTGACATGAGCCATGTCCTCCTCGACAAGCGCGGCGAGCGGTTGAAGACTCGCCTTCGCATCGTGAGCCCCAGCAAGCTTGACGACAACTCCCACGGGATTTCTCCTGAAAATCGGCCAAAGTTTCGATGAAATTGGCCGAAAAAGCACCTTTTCTCCTATTTCTCGATATTGTCGGGGCTCGCATGCCGAGGTCAAGGCGCTAGGCCTTGAGGCTAAAGGACACGGGATCAGGCGATGAAAGAATTGCTGCGCTCCAACGATCCAGTGCTTCTGTCCTATGTCAGCGCCTTGATGGACGAGGCCGATATCGGCTTCGTTGTTGCCGACACCAATATGAGCGTACTGGAAGGTTCGATCGGTGCGCTGCCCCGGCGCGTTTTGGTAGAGGCCGCAAAGATTGCGCGGGCACGCGGCATTCTCACCGAGGCCGGCATCGGCCATGCCATCTCCGAAGAAGAGCAAGGTTAGCAACAGAAGCACCGCCAGCGCCGACGGCTTTCTCGGCGGTCGGCTCAATATCATGCAGCCGCGCGGCGGACACAGGGCAGGGAGCGATGCGGTGTTCCTCGCCGCTGCGGTTCCTGCACGAAGCGGAGCACGCGTGCTCGATGCAGGCGCCGGTGTCGCCGTAGCAGGCCAGTGCCTCGCCGCACGCGTTCCCGATGTTGAGGTAACGGCAGTCGAGATCGACGCCGAGCTTTGCGCCCTTGCTGAGCAGAACGCAGCCCGAAATGGCTTCGGCGACAGAGTGAGGGTGATCAATGCCGATGTGACCGCGCCGGCCAAGGCGCTCGGCGTGGCGGGCCTTGAGCGCGAAGCCTACGACGAGGTGATCTCCAACCCGCCGTTCCATAGCGAAGGTGCGGTGCGGGCTGCTCCTGATCGGGCGCGTGCCACAGCGCATGTCATGGCTGCCCAAGGTCTGACTGCCTGGGTGCGCTTCTTTGTGACTTTCGCCGCATCTAAGGGGCGGCTCACGCTAATTCATCGCGCCGAATGCTTGGGCGAACTTCTCGGTCTGCTCGACGGCAGGTTCGGCTGCATCGCGGTTTTCCCCCTCTTCCCAAAGGAGGGCGAGCCGGCGACCCGCATCATTGTGCAAGGCCGGAAGGGAAGCAGGGCAGGGCCGCGCCTGCTGCCCGGCCTCGTGCTCCATGAGCATGACGGACGTTACACGGCAAAGGCTGAAGCTGTGTTACGTGGCGGTGAGGCGCTCGATCTCGGCGAGTAAAAAGGAAGGGCCGCCGCCTTGGGGGGAAAGACGGCAGCCCTCATTAGCCCGAGCGTGAGGAGCGACCCTCGAGCTCGCAAGATCCGCTGCGTGCCTAATACCAGCCGCGCCAGTAGCGTCCGCGCCAATAGGGGTAATAGCCGTAAGGATAGCCGTAGTGATAGGCATAGGGACGGTAGTAGGGCCGATAGCCGTACCAGCCGTGACGGGGCCCGACATAGACGTTCACACCGGGACCCGGTCCCCAGCCCCAACGGCGCCAGCCGGCTTCTGCCGAGTTGGGGGAAAGCGTAACAAATGCGAGCACAAGCGCACCCACTGCTACGACCAAAGTCGCAAGCTTGCTCATTTAAGTCCTCCTACGAGAAACTGGCGGCGTTCTTGGTCAAAAAACGCCGCCAAGATGGGCCGTTCCCCACCGTCAAAGCTTCTATAGCAAGGAATTAAGACTGCCGGATGTGGGCCAAAGCGTTGCATTTACCAAGCGCTTAAGAGGCTCCTTGATCTGGCCCTTATTGGCACGGAGACAGTTGGCGCCTTGATTTGACCCGCTATGGCTGTACGGTGTTCCCATGACCGATTTGTTGGACGACCCGGCCTCCTCGGACGGTCTAGGCTGGTTGAGCTATCTCCCAACCTCGTGGACGAAGCGCGGGCCTCTGATCCCCGTGCTCAGGTTTAGCGGGGCGATCGGGGTAATCACGCCGCTCCGCCCTGGGCTTTCGCTGTCGACCAGCGCATCGGCGATCGAGAAGGCCTTCTCGATGCGCGGCGCCAAGGCCGTTGCCATCCAGATCAACTCGCCTGGCGGCTCGGCCGTGCAGTCGACGCTGATCTATAAGCGCGTCAGAGCGCTTGCCGCCGAGAAGAACCTCAAGGTCTATGTCTTTGCCGAGGATGTCGCGGCCTCCGGCGGCTATCTACTCGCACTTGCCGGCGATGAGATCTACGCCGATCCGAGTTCGATTATAGGCTCGATCGGCGTGATCACCGCGACCTTCGGTTTGAACAAGTTGATCGACAAGATCGGCGTCGACCGCCGGGTCTATACCGCAGGGGCCAGCAAGGACACCCTCGATATCTTCTTGCCCGAGAAGCCCGACGACGTCGCGCGCATAAAAGCGATTCAGAGCGACGTGCATCGTGCTTTTATCGATCTCGTTAAGGCACGGCGCGGCGCAAAGATCGAGAAGGCCGGCGACACACTGTTCAACGGCGAGTTCTGGAGCGGGCAGAAAGCAGCCGAGCTCGGCCTGATCGACGGGCTCTCGGACCTGCGCACCAAGATGCGCGAGATTTACGGCGACGAGGTTCGTCTCAAGCTTGTCATGCCGTCCACTTCTTGGCTCCGCCGCAGGCGCGGCGTCTTTGCCGAAGGTGGCGCCTTCGACTTCAGCTTCTCACCTGGCGGATTTGCCGCCGACTTCATCTCAGCGATCGAAGCGCGCACGCTCTGGTCGCGTTTCGGACTCTAAGTGCGATGCCGCAAGTGCTCCTTCTGTTCGCCGCAGGCGCAGGCCTGCTTCTCGCCGGGCGGCGCTGGTACTTGGCTGAGCAGCGGCGCATCGCCGCTGAGCTTCGCGCCGCAGAGGAGGCCATTGCCGAGCGCGATGCCAGGCCGATCGAGCGGCTGGAACGCGACCCTGCGACTGGCATCTACCGGCCGAGGTCGATGTCGCGAGGCGCCGAGAACCCGCGCCATTAACGCGGCGCCCATTGTTATCTCCCATGAGCAAAATTGCAAAATCTGCTCACTCCAACGAGCCGCTGTCGTTTCAGGACCTGATCCTGAGTCTCGAGCGGTTTTGGGCTGACCAGGGCTGCGTCATTCTTCAGCCTTACGACGTGGAGATGGGGGCAGGGACCTTTCATCCCGCGACCGCCTTGCGCTCGCTTGGGCCCAAGCCTTGGCGGGCGGCCTATGTGCAGCCGTCGCGGAGGCCCAAGGATGGTCGCTATGGCGAAAACCCCAACCGCCTCCAGCACTATTACCAATTCCAGGTGATCCTCAAACCATCGCCACCAGACATTCAGGACCTCTACCTCGAGAGCCTCTACGCCATCGGCATTGATCCGTCGAACCACGACATTCGTTTCGTTGAGGACGACTGGGAGAGCCCGACGCTCGGCGCCTGGGGTCTCGGTTGGGAGGTGTGGCTCGACGGCATGGAAGTGTCGCAGTTCACCTACTTCCAGCAGGTCGGCGGCTTCGACTGTGATCCCGTCTCGGGCGAACTGACCTACGGGCTCGAACGTCTCGCAATGTACGTTCAGGGAGTCGACAATGTGTTCGACCTCAACTTCAACGGCGGAGCGGGCAAGGACAAGGTCACTTATGGAGACGTGTTCCTTCAGGCCGAGCAGGAATATTCGCGCTACAATTTCGAGGCAGCCGACACCGCGAAACTGCTCATCCACTTCCGCGACGCCGAAGCCGAGTGCAAGGCGCTGCTCGCCAAGGGGCAGAGCCGCGACCGCTACTTGATGGTGCTGCCCGCTTACGACCAGGCGATCAAGGCCTCCCACATCTTCAATCTGCTTGACGCCCGCGGCGTGATCTCGGTCACCGAGAGGCAGGCTTATATCTTACGCGTGCGCGATCTTGCCAAGGCATGCTGTGCTGCTTGGCTTAAGGCCGAGGCCGGCGGCAACGCGTATGGCTGAGCTTCTGCTTGAGCTATTCTCCGAAGAGATCCCAGCGCGGATGCAAGCGCGTGCGCGAGAAGACCTCGCGCGGCTGCTCGGCAACGCACTTGGCGAAGCCGGCCTGGAGTTCAACGAGATAAAGACCTTCGCTACTCCGCGGCGCTTGACCACGGTGGTCGAAGGTCTGCCGGCACGATCGCCGGACATTCGGGAAGAGAGGAAGGGCCCACGCATCGATGCGCCAGATGCGGCGATCAAGGGCTTCCTCAAATCGACGGGGCTTGCGTCGGCAGACCAGGCTGAGAGGCGCGACGACAAGAAGGGTGCCTATTACGTGGCGCTTCTGGAACGACCGGGCCGCGCCACCGCAGAGGTCATTGCCGAGATCATGCCGGAGCTGGTGAAGAGCTTCCCGTGGCCAAAATCGATGCGCTGGGGCATTGGCCGCTTGCGCTGGGTTCGGCCGCTCCAGTCCATCATCTGCCTGCTCGACGGCAAGGTCGTTCCCTTCGAGGTCGACGGCATCAGGAGCGGCAAAGAGACGCGGGGCCACCGCTTCATGGCGCATGAGCCTTTCAAGGTGAGACGCTTCAAGGATTACGAGGAGAAGCTGCGCGACGCCAAAGTCATCCTCGATGGCGATGAGCGCGCGCGCATCATTCTGGAAGGCGCCCGTAAAGTGGCAGCAAAGGACGGACTGACGCTTCTCGAGGACGAGGCGCTGCTCGCAGAGAACAGAGGACTTACCGAATGGCCAGTGGTGCTGTTGGGCTCGTTCGACGAGGAGTTCTTGTCGGTGCCGCCGGAAGTGCTAGCCACTTCGATGAAGGCGCATCAGAAATGCTTCTCGCTGCGCAAGAAGGACGGTGCGATCGCGAACCGCTTCATTGTCGTTGCTAATCTCGAGGCGAGCGACAAAGGCAAGGCGATCGTCGCAGGAAACGAGCGCGTCATTCGTGCGCGGCTCGCCGACGCCAAATTCTTCTTCGAGCAGGACCGCAAGGTCATGCTGCCTGACCGCGTGCCAAAGCTCAAAGAGATCGTGTTCCACGAGAAGCTCGGGTCGCAATATGAACGCGTACAGCGCGTGTGGCGGCTCGCCCGCGAACTTGCGCCGCTGGTCGGTGCAGACCCCGATCTTGCCGAGCGCGCGGCGATCCTCGCCAAGGCCGACCTGGTAAGCCTGATGGTGGGTGAGTTCCCAGAGCTACAAGGCGTGATGGGCCGCTATTACGCGCTCGACCAGGAGGAGAATGAAGCGGTCGCTGACGCCATCGCTGCGCATTATAAGCCGCTCGGCGCTTCGGATGATGTGCCGCGCGAGCCTGTTGCAATCGCGGTCGCGCTTGCCGACAAGCTCGACATGCTGGTGGGCTTCTGGGCGATCGACGAGAAACCGACCGGGTCGAAGGACCCTTACGCGCTCCGCCGCGCTGCGCTCGGCGTGATCCGCATCGTGCTTGAGAACGATTTGCGCCTGCGGCTTAAGGAGTATCTGCTGACGCATCAAGCTACGGCCAAGTTTGACCCTGCGGTCCACAATTTGGCGGACCGCCTTCTTTCTTTCTTCGCTGACCGGCTCAAGGTGCATCTGCGCGATCAAGGCGCCCGGCACGATCTCGTCGATGCCGTGTTCGCACTCGGCGGAGACGATCTGCTCATAATCGTCCGGCGCGTCGAGGCTTTGGGAAGATTCCTCGACACCGAGGACGGGGAGCATCTCCTCATCGGTGCCGCGCGCGCCATAAATATCCTGCGCATCGAGGAGAAGAAGGATTCTCGGACCTACGACGAGTCGCCCGATCCCACCCTGTTCAAGCGACCAGAAGAAAAGGCTCTCGCCAAGGCGGTAGATGCGGTTGAGAAGGGTTCCGCTGCTGCGATCACGCGCGAGGACTTCGAGGCCGCCATGGCCGAGATGGCTAAGCTGCGAACACCGGTCGATGAGTTCTTCGATCACGTCACGGTCAATGCCACCGATCCAGGCCTTCGCGCCAATCGCTTGCGCCTGTTGAACCGCATCCGCGCCACGACGTTAACCGTCGCTGATTTTTCCAAGATCGAAGGGTGACCA
>Ga0182038_10002246_pt1 | contig 10115 bp, 7 predicted proteins | sample sta12Can44000108_FD_125976 | JGI IMG/M metagenome (GOLD analysis project Ga0182038, IMG submission 125976) | Lab enrichment of tropical soil microbial communities from Luquillo Experimental Forest, Puerto Rico - statanox.12C.anox.44.000.108 | ecosystem: Environmental > Terrestrial > Soil >...
AGGCTGTCCACCGCGCTGCGCGCCGACGAGCAGACGCACCGGATCGCCCCGAGTCGTGAACCCGACGACGGCTTTGTCAACGTCATCTACCGTTGGGCCCGGACCGGAGATCTGGCCGCGGCGCTGGCCGCCGCCGATGCGGCCGGCACGGGTTCGCCGTTGTCGGCGGGGGACTTCGTGCGATGGTGCCGGCAGGTGCTCGACCTGTTGGACCAGGTCCGCAACGCCGCACCGGATGCAGAACTGCGGGCCAACGCCAAGCGCGCTATCAATGACGTTCGGCGCGGCGTCGTCGCAGTTGACGCCGGGTAGGCTGGGCCCGAGCTACCGTTACAAGGCCAGGACGCAAGGGAACTGAGGAGAAAGAATGAGCGGACCGCAGGGATCGGACCCGGGCCAGCAGTGGCAGCCGCCCGGTCAGGGTGGCGATCGGTCCTCGGAACCCACCCAGGTGGGAACGCCCTGGCAGCAGCAGCCGAACCAGGACGAGACGTGGCAGGCCCCCGCGTACACGCCGCCCGCCGACTATCCGACGTATCAGCAGCCGAGCGAGCAGCCATACCAGCCGCAGTACCCCCAGCAGCCCAGCTACGGGCGACCTGGGCAGTTCGGTGCGCAGCCCCAGCAGTACGGGCAGCCCGGCCAGTACGGCCAGCCCGGCCAGTACGGCCAGCCCGACCAGTACGGCCAGCCGAGCCAGGCCGGCCAATACGGCCAGCCCGGCCAGTACGGCCAGCCGGGTCAATACGGCCAGCCAGGTCAATACCCGCAGCAGTATCAGCCGTACGAGCAGCAGGGTAAGAAGCGCTCAATGGCGCTGATCGGCGGCGTGGCCGGCGTGATCGCATTTCTGCTCATCGCGGTCGTGCTGGTGCTCGGTTTCTGGCAGCCCGGGTTTTTCGTCACCACCCAACTGGACGTGAACAAGGCCCAGGCCGGCGTGCAGCAGGTCCTCACCGACGAGACGAACGGCTACGGCGCGAAGAACGTCAAAGACGTCAAGTGCAACCACGGCCAAAACCCGGTTGTCAAGAAGGGCGGCACCTTCGACTGCGACGTCAGCATCGACGGCGCCTCCAAGCACGTGACGGTGACCTTCCAGGACAACAAGGGCACCTACGAGGTCGGCCGGCCGCAATAATCCTCACGCGGGCAGCGAGTCGAGCGCCTTCTGCAAGCGGGCGATCGGCGACCCGACGCCCAGCTCACTCGCCAGCTTGGCGGTGCGTTTCGGATCGGCGGCCACCAGCGGTAGCTCGTCGGTTGACGTCGACAGGGTGACCGGCGCGTCCGTGGCTACCCGCACCACCGCGCCGGCGGCCTCGATGTAGTCGGTCGCTGCCAGCAACTTCGCGCGCAAGCCCTTGGCCATCTTCGATTTCGGATCGTGGGCGGCCGCCAAAATCTGGTCCAGCGAACCGTGCTGGGCCAGCAGGGTGGCTGCCGTCTTCTCGCCGACGCCGGGCACACCCGGCAGGCCATCGGACGGATCGCCGCGCAGCAGCGCCAGCTCGGCGTAGGCCGGCCCGGCGCGATCCGCCGGCACGCCATAGTGTTCCGCCACCTCGGCGGGTCCGAACAAGGTGGCTTTGGTCAGCCCGCGGCCCAGGTAGAGCACCCGAACCGGAATGGGATCGTCGGCTACCACCTGGAGCAGGTCGCGGTCCCCGCTGACCACCACGACCGGGTTACTGCGTTCCCGTGCCGCCAGCGTGCCCAGCACGTCGTCCGCCTCGAATCCCGGTGCGCCCGCCGCCGGGATCCCGAAGGCGTCCAGCAGCTCCATGATCATGTCGACCTGCGGCGTCAGATCGTCGGGCACTTCCTCGATGTCGGGCTGGCCGGCCGGTTCGGGCTCGGCGACCCGATGCGCCTTGTAGGACGGTATGAGGTCCACCCGGAACTGCGGCCGCCAATCCAGGTCGAGGCACACCACCAGCCGGCTGGGCCGCTGCTTGGTGATCACGACGGCCATCGAGTCGATGAACCCGCGCACGGCGTTTACGGGGCGCCCGTCGGGGGCGGTGATCGATGACGGCACCCCGAAATACGAGCGGAACCACATGCTGGCGCCGTCGAGCAGCAACAGGGGTGCGGGCATGCCGGCTATGGTCTCACGTCGCCGAACGTCGACTTGTTGTTGACTCCTGCGCGGAACCGGCACAACGACTCGACGTTCGACGCGGTTAGCCTGGCTGCCATGGATTCTCGCCGATTCGATGCCGGGGTGTATGCCCGACGCCTTGCTACGGCGGCCGTGGCGACCGCCGAGGCCGGCCTCACCGGCCTGGTGATCACCCCGGGCTACGACCTGCGCTACCTCGTCGGCTCGCGCGCCCAGACGTTCGAGCGGCTGACCGCGCTGGTGTTGCCGGTCTCCGGTGACCCGACGGTCGTGGTGCCGCGGCTGGAGCTGGCCTCGCTGAAGGGGTCGGCCGTTACCGAACTGGGCCTGCCGGTACGGGATTGGGTAGATGGCGAGGACCCGTATCAGTTGGTCAGCGCCGCCTTGGGTGGCGGCGCGGCCGCGACTGCCGTCACCGATTCCATGCCCGCGCTGCACCTCTTGCCGCTGGCCACGGTGCTGGGCGTACTGCCGATTCTGGCGACCGACGTGCTGCGCGGGCTGCGGATGGTCAAGGAGGAATGCGAGATCGATGCGCTGCGCAAGGCCGGTGCGGCCATCGACCGGGTGCACGCCCGAGTGCCCGAGTTTCTGCGCCCGGGCCGCACGGAGGCCGACGTCGCCGCCGACATCGCCGAAGCGATTGTCGCCGAAGGACATTCGGAGGTGGCGTTCATTATCGTCGGCTCCGGCCCGCACGCCGCCGACCCGCACCACAGCTATTCGGATCGAGAGCTAAGGATGGGCGACATCGTCGTCGTCGACATCGGCGGCGCATATGAGCCCGGATACCACTCCGACTCGACCCGCACCTACAGCATCGGTGAGCCCAGACCCGATGTGGCGCAACAGTATTCGGTGCTGCAACGAGCCCAGCGCGCGGCCTTTGACGCCGTGCGACCGGGCGTCACCGCCGAGCAGGTCGACGCGGCCGCCCGCGACGTGCTGGCCGGGGCCGGGCTCGCGGAGGCTTTCGTGCACCGCACCGGGCACGGCATCGGGCTATCGGTTCATGAAGAGCCGTACATCGTCGCCGGCAATGACTTGCCGCTAACCGCGGGCATGGCCTTTTCCATCGAGCCCGGCATCTACTTTCCGGGCCGGTGGGGTGCCCGAATCGAGGACATCGTGGTCGTGACCGAGGACGGCGCCCTGGCCGTCAACAGCCGTCCGCACGGACTGATCGTTGTTCCCGTGCGTTAACGGGCGCGTCAGCCACGCCGCGTAGGTTGGGCGTGGTGTCAATCCTGGACCTCACTCTGCTTCCGATTCGCATCGCCGGCCATGTCGTCGATGCGGTGCTCCACCCCACTTCGCCCGCACCCGCGCCACCGGCCGAGCTCATCGTGGTCGACGGGATGCCCGAGGGCGTCCCGCCAGCGGCGCGACGCCCCGAACCCCAGCTGCCCGCGCCGGCGAAATGGCCGTTCGGCGAGGATTTTCCGCGCACCTGCGGCGCGGGCCGGCTGGCTGGCGGTGCCCTGTTCTGGACCGACTTCCTCTACGACGACCACGGTGCGACGGGCATCCCGGTCGGGGACCTGAAAATCCAGGCGCCGCCACGCGGCACCTACGTCTACCCGGACGGGCCCGCGGCCCGCAACGGCGCCGACATCTTCCGCGTGGCCATCGGGCTCACCGAGACCCACACGTGGTGGCGGATCGACTGGAACACGCTGCTGGACGCCTCGGTGCCCCTCGCGCTGTTTACCTTCGACACCGACCCCGGCCGGACGGCCGCCGACGAGTGGCCGGCCGGGGCCGGTGTGCGCTCGAAGGGCATTGACCTGGCCCTGCTCGTTACGGGTAGCGGCGCCGCATTGATCGACCTCGCCACTGGGGTCACCACGCCGGTCGAGCAAAGCGTCGACATGGCGTCGCGGTCGTTTCTGGCGCGGGTTCCGCGCTCGTTGATGGAAGCGACCGGAACCTGGACGGTCCGGCTGGCCGCGGGTTTGGCCAACGCGACGGGCGATGGGTTCGCCGACGTGCCCGCCGAGCGCGGCGCGTTGCCCGGACAACCCAACGTCTACAACGTCGCGTTTCGCACCAACGATCAGGAGCCGCCGCACCTGAACTTCTGGTCGGATTCCGCGCAGGCCGCGGCGTTGACCCGCGGCGACGTTTCTGAGTTCGCGGTGACGGTGCCGTGGGCTCGGCTTGCGGCCCGCGAGACCGATCCGGAGCCGGTGATCATCGGCCCGTCGACCCGTTGGTACGTGTCCTCGATCGAGCTCGGCCAAGGTGTCGCCGCCGACGACATCTTGAGCACCAAGCCGCAATTCCTCGGCCGGGTCCAGCCCTACTCGGTGTGCCTGCCGTCGACTTATGCGCCGGGTCAGATGTTGCCGCTGACGCTGCTGCTGCACTCGCTCGCGCTCGGGCAAAGCCAGTTCGCCGCGATCGACCCGAACCTGTTGCACGAGGTGTGCGAGGGCCGCGACTCGGTGGTGGTCACGCCGCTGGCTCGGGGCCCGTCGACCTGGTACTTCGACACCGGGGAACTCGACGTCTGGGAAGTGTGGGCGCGCGTGGCCGAACAGCTGGGCACCGACCCCAATCGCACGGTGGTTTCGGGTTATTCGATGGGCGGGTACGCGGCCTACAAGCTGGGACTGAGCTACCCGCAGGTGTTCTCGCAGGCGGTGGTGTTGGCCGGCCCGCCGACGTGCGGGGTGCGACTGCTGCCCGACGTCGACATTCCGGCCGACCTCGACCTGGACTCGCCGTGCGCCCGCGAGGGTGATACCTGGAAGCTGCTGGTGAACGCCCGCTGGCTGCCGTACGTCATCGCCCACGGGCTGGTTGACGAACTGGTGCCGTGCGCGTCGGCCGCCGAGCAGGTGCTCGAACTTGACCGGCTCGGCTACCGCCATCGGTTCACCGTCTATCCGCTCGAGGATCACATCGCCTGGGTGTTTCAGGACAAGTTCGAGGATCCCATCGCGCACATGGGAACCGGTCTGCGCCAAGCTGATCCGGGACATATCACCTTTGCGTGGTATCCCCAACTGGTGCGCGCCGACCTGGGCATCGGGCCGCACCAGGTGTGGTGGTTGTCAGAACTGACCGCCGATCCTTCGGTGGCCGCGCGCCGCGGTGCGGTAGCGCAAGTTGACGCGCGCTCGTATGCCCGGCCGGACCCGACGCACACCGTTCGGCACCATCGCGGCGTCGTCCTCAGTTTCGAGCCGACCCCCGGGTTGTATAGCGAGCTGGACTGGCGCGTGGGCCCGCCCGTCGACCCGCTGCCGTATCTGACGCTGCGCCTCACCGGGGTCGTCAGCCTCACGGTCGACGTGGCGCGCGCCGGGCTGGCCGCGTTGCCGTCGTCGACGATCACGGTGGCCACGGACGGGGCCGCGCACATCGCGCTGGCCGGACTACCCGCCGGGGCGGAGGTGCAGGTCGACGGTCAGCCGGCCGGGCCGACCGTGGCCGTGTTGCCGGGACGCCACCGCATCACGCTGCGTGTCGATGGGTGAGTTGGGGCGCGACCTGGGTGATTAGCGGCGCGCGCTGGCGTGGGCGAGAATCTCGCGCGTGGTTCCCTTGGTGGTTGATCCTCAGGCGTTGTTCGCCGCGGGCAGCGCCGTCGGTGCCGTCGGGGATGGCCTGAATGCCAACCTGATCGTGTTGACGGCAGGTTTTGCGGCCCACACCGGCCTGGATGCGGCGGGTGAGGTGTTCGGCCTGGCGTACCAGGACACGGCGGAGCAGCTGCTGAAGGCCGCGGCGGCCGCGATCAACGCGTGCCGGCAGAGCGGGGCGCTGATACAACAGGGCGCAGCGAATTATTCGAAGGCCGAAGCCGCCTCGGCGCTCGGCGGCGGTGCCGGCGTCTTGCAGGCGCCACCGGAGCCGACCAAGATTGCGCCTCCTGGGCCGCCGGGGACGTGGGGTAAAGGGGAGCCGCCTCCGCTGCTTTGGGCGCTGGTGGAGTCTTTCGTTGACGATGTGTGGCCCGACGGCGACGTCGCGGGACTGCATGCGGCCGCGGCCCGTTGGCGCGGTTTCGGTGCGGCGGCCAGCGGAACGCAGGGTGCGCTCAACGCTTCGAAATCACTGTTTGATGCCCAGCAGATTCCCGAAGGCGGCAAGATCGATGAGGCTTTGTCGAAGATCGGCGACTGCATGGCGCAACTCGGCGAGCAGTCCGGCAAGCTGGCCACCAGCCTCGATGCTTTCGCCGACGAGGTGAATCAGGCTCACAACCACATTCGGGATCTGTTGAACCGGCTGGGGTCACTGGCCGACCTCGGGCATGACGTGATGTTGATCATCAAAGGCGACGCGATCGATGAGATCAAAAAGATCGCCAGGGACATCAACGACGTACTGCACGACCTGGGGCGCGAAGCCCGCGCGGCCGAACAGGGAATGAAGCTGGGGATGCAGGTCGTCGATGGCCTGGTCGTCAAGCTCGAAAAGTACACGCGTGGCGAGCTCAAGGATTTTCTGGGCGACGCGGTCGGAAACCAGGTGGCGACCGTGTTCGACACGTGGGTGAACGCGAACGAGGGTGTCCTCAAGGGCGCCGTTGGCATGGCGCAAGGCCTGGTCGATCTCGATCCGCGGTGGTTCCTTCTTGATCCCAAGGGGGCGACGGCCACGTGGGAGGGCATGACGAAGACGGGTCTGCTCAATCACTTCCTCAACCCGCAGGAGGCCGTGGAAGCAGACAAGCAGATGTTCAAAGCGTTGCTGCACCTCGATGATTGGAGTACGGCTCGGCCGGGATTGGGATTCGGCGAAAACGTCTTCGACGTCGCGACGCTGTTTCTTCCCGGAGCTGGGGAAGCCGGCGCGGCGGCCGATGGTGCCGGGGCGGCCGCGCGTGGCGCCGAAGCCGCGGAGGCCGCCGGTGCGGCGGGGCGCGCCGGCGAGAGGGCGGCCGGTGGGCTTGGGGAGATCGTCGGCGCTCGCGGTGCGTTGGCGGATATCTCCAAGACGAGCGGCGATCTGACGAAAAACCTCGAAGGCATTGCGGGGAATCTGCCCAAGATCGATCCTCCGCTCGGCGGCCAGCCCGTGGGCTTGCCGCCGGGCAAGTTGTCCGAGGTGCCGGTCGGGCCGGTGGCGCGCCCTCCGGACATCCCGCCCGGTGCGCCCCACGGGCCCGCTGCCGCGCCAGGTCCGACGCCCTTGGAGCCGCCAGGGCCCGGCGGAGGTCCGTGTGCTGTGCCGCCTGCGCCGGCGGGTGGCCCGCACGAACCGCCGGAGCCGGCTGGCGCCGTGTCGGCTCCGGGGGGTGCGGGTTCTGGTGGGCCGCATGAACCGGGTCCTGAGCCAGCGCCCGCAACGGCGGCTCCGCCCGCGGGTGGTCCCCATGAGCCAGCCGCCGGTCCGCACGAACCGGTGTCCGTGCCCGTCGGTAGTCCACATGAGCCGATACCGGCGACCGCACCCGCTTCGGCTCCGACAGCCGTGCCGGCTGCGGCGGGCGAGCGCCTGCCTTCGGCTATCCCGCAAGTAGCTGAACCGGCGCCGGCTCGGGTACCGGTAGCGCCCAGCGGATCTCCGATTGAATCTGCACCCGTCGCTGCACACTCGCCCCAGTCGGCGCCGTCGTTCTCGTCCGCGGCGCCGCATTCCACGCCTCCAGGAGGTCGTCCGACCGACCTCCCGCCACCGGGCGGCAGCGGCCGGCATGGGCCTGGGGACGGGGGCCCACCGGGCGGTCGGCTGCACGGAAAGCCGCCGCATGATGGGGGATCGCATGGGAATGGCGACGGCGGTCCACCTGGCGGCGATAATCCGCACGGACCTAGCGATGGCCGACCCAGCTCACACCCACCAGGTGAAGTCTCACCAAACCAGCACGGGAGTCCTCCTGGGGACGATGGCGTCACCGGCGAAACGCCTGACGGGCCTGACAGTGTTCACGGGCCCCCAACGTCGACAAAACTGCCCGGTATCGACTATTCGTTGCCCGCTGCGGATGCATTGCGCTTACTAGAGCATCCCGGTGCTGAGCTTGAGCGATTGGTGAACGGGGGCATCCCGCAGGAGTTGTTGGACGGCTACGAACCGTTAGCTGGAAGAACCCCGGAAGAATTCGAGCGGGAGTTCACGATTAAGGGTCCAAACGGCGATATACGGTGGGATTGGGATGTTCAAGCGCCGAATAATGGATTCGCAGGCGAACCCATGACGACCGATCGCATTCCTACTAATCTCCGACTTGACCGCCTCGGCCCTAACGGTGGTGGCTTCTTGTCACCGGAAGGAATCCCGTTGCCCCAACGTGCAACTCCGCCTGGCTTAACAACGCAATACCACATCTTCGAAGGCACCGGTGAACCGATCCCGCAAGGTAAGAACTGGGAGGTAGAGTTCGGCCCGGCTAAGGATGCATTCGGGCAGCCGGGCGGCGGCGAGCAGTGGGTCGTAGTTGACAAAGCAACCAATTCTCCGATCTCAGTTGACGATCTGAAAGATGCTGGCATGCTTTCAGAGCATGAGCCGATCGAAGACGCTGCGCCCCAACCTAACCCCGATGAGCCCGATGAACCGAACTGACATTTCCGTTCAAAATGTGTAGGGTTTAGGCAATATGGACACGCATATCGCAGACCCTGAAACCGATGAGTTGCTGAGGCGCTACGAGAACTGGCGGTGGATTTGCCACTACGCAGGAAATGCGCCCTGGGACGCGTCGGAGGTGGAGAATGGCCGACTTCATTTCCGGTATGGATATCCACACCCTGACTGGTGGGCCTATGTCATCGAGGCGGGGCAAAACGGCGGCTATCGAGTTCTTTATGTCTCCACCGAACGGCGAACAACCCCGGTAGAATCCTCGCAGGGCTTTTTTTCGCGCTTGCAGGACGCAGGAAAATTCATAATTTATAAGGTAGGGACATATCTCCGAAGTGCCAATCGGATGGAAATGATAGGGCCAAAGTGGCGCTCCGCAGGTCTTGATCCGCAGGTAGATGCCCAAGTCGAGAGCGACGAAGTGGTCAGGTATGTGCTGCGCAGTAACCCCGACGCTTACTTCATCATGGCGCTCGGCGATATGCCGTACAGCCATATTCTTCCGATGTCGTACGACGAACTAGATGCCGTACTTCTTGAGGGCTTTCCGGAAAGCGTTACCTCGCGATTGAATGTCGAGCGGGGTTGAGTATCCAGGCAGAAACTACTCGCTCCGGTCCAACAGATCCGACGACCCGAGCACCCGCTCCACGTGCACCTCGATGACCACCCTTCGCGGGTTGGCTCGCGGCGTGCGATAGCGCTGGGCGTAGCGCAGCTCGGCGTCACGGACAGCGTTGGCATCGCTGTTCACCTTCGACCGGCCTTCCAACGACAGCCACCGCGCGCCGTCGACCTGGCTGAGCACGGCCACCCCCCCACGGTCGGCGTTGACCGCCTTCTGCGAGCCGCCGGTGGTGATCACCCGCGCGATGTGGGTCGTGGGATCGAAGGTGAAACCCACGGCCACCACATGCGGTGAATTGTCGGTCCGCAGCGTGGTCAGCATCGCCAGGTGACGTTCGGACAGAAACGCCAGCGCGTCGTCGGTAAGCCGCGTAGTGGTATTCGCCATCACCGCCAACGCTAGCGCAGGTGATAATCGCAGCCGTGGACGACACGGGCGCAGGTCCGGTACTAATCCTGGGCGGCCGCAGCGAAATCGGCGTCGAACTAGCGCGGCGCCTGGCTCCAGGAGCGACGGTAGTGCTGGCTGCACGCAAAGCCGATCAGCTCGACGACCAGGTCACCACGCTCGAAGCCGCCGGAGCCGCGGCGGTGCACACCAGGGAATTCGACGCCGATGACCTGGCGTCGCACGGCCCGCTGGTCGACGCGATCGTCGCCGAGCACGGACCCATCAGGGTCGCGGTGCTGGCCTTCGGCATCCTGGGCGACCAGGCCCGTGCCGAGGCCGACGCCGCGCATGCGGTCGCCATCATCCACACCGACTACGTCGCGCAGGTCAGCATGCTCACCCACCTGGCCACCGCCATGCGCGCGGCCGGCC
>Ga0182038_10002251_pt1 | contig 10102 bp, 8 predicted proteins | sample sta12Can44000108_FD_125976 | JGI IMG/M metagenome (GOLD analysis project Ga0182038, IMG submission 125976) | Lab enrichment of tropical soil microbial communities from Luquillo Experimental Forest, Puerto Rico - statanox.12C.anox.44.000.108 | ecosystem: Environmental > Terrestrial > Soil >...
CGGGCACAAGGTTCTGGCTGAAGCCTTGCGGGCCGTTATCGCTCTGTCTTGCCGCGCTGCCACTTGCCTGCGTCGCGTTGACCGCGCCGCGCCCTGAAGCCTTCGCCCAGCAATCCCAACCGCTTGGGGTTGAAGAGCTCGAAGGTGCGCCGCGTGATCAAGCTGAGCCCGACCTCAGTGACGAGATCGCGCCCGATGAGATGTCGCCCGGGAAGTCGCCGCCTGATCAAGCGGCCAAGCCCGATGCCAAGAAGGACGGCGGCCAGGGACCGGCGCCCCGTTCGACCGAAGAGAGCAAGCGCGACAAGCTCAATCTCTCGACCGACAACCTGCCGCTTTCCGACCCGGTCGAGCGGCCGAAGATGCTCGCCAGACTCTACGATGAGCTTAAGAGCGCGCACGATGCGCACGACGCTTCGCCGATCACTGAGACCATCGAAGAGCTGTGGCTTTTATCGGGCAGCGATACTGTAGATCTGCTGATGGCCCGGGCGGATCGCTTCATCGAGGAATCCGATCTCGACCTCGCCCTCGAGATTCTCGATGCAACCGTGGAGCTCGCGCCTGACGATGCCGAAGCGTGGCACCGGCGGGCCACGGTTCACTATCTTCAGAAGGACTACGAACTTGCGCTCGCCGATCTCAGGCATGCGCTCGACATCGACCCCAAGCACTACAACGCGATCAACGATCTCGGAGTGGTTCTGCAAGCGCTCGACGCCAAGAAGGAAGCCTTGCAGGCCTTCCGCAAGGCGCTCGAAGTCAATCCGTTTCTCGACGATGCGCGCCAGGCGGTCGAATCCCTGTCCCGAGAGGTCGGGGGCCAAGACATCTGAACTCTTAGCCGCCGAGCAAGCGTCCTAGTAGTCTTCCGTCTCGTCGCCGATGAAAGCGATGCGCAGCAGGTTGGTCGCGCCTGGAGTGCCCAATGGCACGCCGGCGGAGATGATCACCCGCTGGCCGGGCAGGGCGAAGCCTTCCTGATAGGCGATGCGGCAGGCCTTGGCGACCATGTCGTCCAGATCGCGCGGGTCGTCGGTGAGAACGCAGTGAAGCCCCCACACCAGAGCAAGCTTCCGCCCCGTCGCCGGAATCGGCGTCAAGGCGATGATCGGCTGCTGAGGGCGCTCGCGGGCGGCTCTGAGGCTGGTCGCGCCCGAGGCCGTGTAGCAGACGATGGCCGCGAGATTCAGCGTCTCGGCCACCGTTCGCGCCGCCGCAGAGATCGCATCGGCGCCGGTTGCCTCAGGTCCGATTCTCTGGGCATGGATGATCGCGTCGTAGAGCGGATCGCGCTCGACCTCCTGTGCCACCCGGTCCATGGTTTCCACCGCCGGCACGGGATACTTGCCGACCGCCGATTCGGCAGAGAGCATGACGGCGTCGGCACCTTCGAACACAGCCGTGGCGACGTCCGACACCTCGGCCCTGGTCGGAGCCGGCGCGTAAATCATCGATTCGAGCATCTGGGTTGCGACCACCACCGGCTTGCCGGTGCGCCGTCCCGCGCGCGTCATCTGCTTTTGCACGCCGGGCACCTTTTCCAGCGGCATCTCGACGCCGAGATCGCCGCGTGCCACCATCAACGCGTCGGCAAGATCCATGATTTCGTCGAGGCGGCGCACCGCCTGCGGCTTCTCAATCTTGGCCATCACCGCGGCACGGCCACGCGTGACCTTCTTGGCCTCGGCGATGTCCTCCGGCCGCTGCACGAACGAGAGCCCCACCCAGTCGATGCCGGCGTCGAGCGCGGTTTCGAGATCGGACCGATCCTTTTCCGCCAGCGACGAGAAAGGCACGGTCGTATCGGGCAGACTGATGCCCTTGCGGTCCGACAATTTGCCGCCGACTTCCACGCGCGTGAGGATGCGCTCCCTGTTCACGTCGGTGGCGACGAGCCGGATCTTGCCGTCGTCGAGCAGGAGCGCATGGCCGGGCTCGATGGCGGCAAAAATTTCCGGATGCGGCAGAAACACCCGTTTGCTGTCGCCCGGCGTCGGGTTGGCATCGAGCGTGAAGGTTTCGCCTTGGATGAGCGCGGCCGGATTGGATGCGAAGCTGCCAACTCTGAGCTTCGGGCCTTGCAGGTCGACGAGAATGCCAATCGGTCGGCTGTGCTCGGTTTCCACCGAGCGGATCGTTGCGACGAGCTCGCGCATGCGCTCGTGCGTGGTGTGGCTCATATTGATGCGGAACACGTCGGCGCCGGCGGCAAACAGGCTGGCGATCACGTTTCGGTCTGAGGAGGCAGGGCCGAGGGTGGCGACGATTTTGGTCCGACGCAGACGTCGCATCAGTTTCGGTTTCGCGACGGGGGCGTCGGGGTGGCCGGGCGGCCCCCGGCGGGCGGCGTCTGCAGCATCGGCACGCGCGATTGCAGAGGTTGCATCGGAACCTGATCCGGCGATTCGGTTAGCTGGACCGTCCACGAGGGTTGGTCGCCGGTATCCACCTCGAAGAAGCCGGTGCGATCGTAGCCGCGCGCCAAGCAGTCTTCGGCTCCGCGAATCGTGAACTCCTTTTCGCGCGTGCACAAGAAGGCCTGGCCCGACCATTCGCCGCCGCGATCGTAATCGACGGCATAGATGTAGTAGAAGCGGGCGACGAGCGAGCCGCGCAACACGGTTTCGCAGCTGCGGGCGGCAAGGTTCCACCAGCCCTCGGTGGTCCAGCCGTCGTTCTCCTTGTAGCCGACGGCGACGCCGACCCGGTTGCCGGTATTGTTGCAGAGGCGGAAGTCGGCGCGGGCAGGTTCCGCCAGCGCCGCGGCAATGACGAACAGCGCGCCGCAGGCGAGGGCGCGCACGGCCGTCGCGCGGCCCAGGCGCCTGCGCTCAACGTTAAACGCTTTGCACGGCTCTCTCATCGCCACCTGCAGCCGGCCGATCGGAGCAATCCGGGATATCGCGTGAGCGTCAATCAGTGTCAACGAGGATAGCCCGGAAATCGTTCACGTTGGTGAGCGTCGGCCCCGGGACCAGCAGATCGCCGAGTTTCTGGAAAAATTCGGTCGAATTGTTGTCGGCGAGGAACGAGGCCGCATCGAGGCCGAGGCGGCGCGCGCGCGATAGCGTACTCGCATCGATGCACGCGCCGGCGGGGTCATCGGGAAGCCCGGCGCCGCCGTCAGTGCCGTCGGTGTCGGCGGCCAGCGCGGCGACACCGATGGTTTCTGCGAGCGTCACCGCCAAGGCCAAGGCATATTCCTGGTTCGGGCCGCCGCGGCCCTTTCCGTGCAGCGTTACGGTGAGTTCCCCGCCGGAAAGAATGACGGCACGCCGCCCTTGCGTCTTCAGCTCGAGCGCGCGCCGTGCCTGGGCCGCGGCTACCTCGCGCGCCTCGCCCTCGATGTCGGTGCCGAGCAGGATGCTTTCATAACCCGCCGCGCGAACTGCGCGCTCGACGGCACGGAAGACCTCCGCGGGCCTAACGGCCAGTGCGAACGATGTGTTGGTGAACACGCGATCGCCGGACTTAGGCGTCTCATTTGCCGCCTCAGCAAGCGCACGCCTGACCGCGTCGGGCACATCGAGGCGATAGCGCGCCACGACGGCGCGCGCGTCGGCGAGCGTGCTCGGATCGGGCACGGTGGGTCCCGAGCCGATCACCGCCGGATCGTCGCCGGGCACGTCGGAGATCGCGATGCTGGCCAACCGGGCCGGATAGGCGCGCTGGGCGAGGCGTCCGCCCTTGATGCGCGAGAGATGCTTGCGCACCGTATTGATCTCGACGATGGAAGCGCCCGATGCCAGCAGCGCGCGCGTGACCGCCTGCTTCTCCTGCAGCGAAAGTCCGGCAGCCGGCGCGATCCAATTGGCAGACGCGCCGCCGGAGATGAGCGCGAGCACCAGATCGTCGCGTCCTGCGGCATCGGCCAGCGCGAGCGTCTCGCTGGTTGCCGCAAGGCCCGCGGTATCGGGCACGGGATGACCGGCTTCGACGACGCGGACCAGGCGCGTCGCGCAGCCGTAACCGCGACGGGTGACGGCGAGGCCGCTGAGCCGCGCGGGCGCAATGGCACAGCTGTCGAGGTAATGGCGTTCCGCAACCGCGGCCATCGAAGCGCCGGCCTTGCCGGCCGCGAGAATCACCAGCCGCCCCGACCGCGGTGCCGGCGGCAAGTACGTGGGCACGCAGTTCACCGGCTGCGCCGCGGCGACCGCCGTGCGGAACAGGCCTTCTAGAAACTGGCGCGGCGACGCCCGCATGCTCTGCATTGACCTCGATTCATCCGCCGTGCTGCGCAGTTTAGGCGGACCGCCGCCATCCGCCGTACCCCTGCCGTCGTAAATTTAAAACCGTGGCGGTGCTGTCACGATCGGCGGGCATTTGCCGGTGGCAAGGCCGTCCGCGCGCCACTATCTTGATCGCACCAGCTGAGGGATATCGGCCATGGACGACAAGACCCGCACCGAGCTCGAAGCGGCCGCTTTCCGGCGCCTCGTCGAGCATCTGCGCACCCGCACCGACGTGCAGAACCTCGATCTCATGAATCTCGCAGGCTTTTGTCGCAATTGTCTGTCGAACTGGATGAAGGATGCGGCAGACGCGCGCGGCGTATCGATGAGCAAGGAGCAAAGCCGCGAGGTCATTTACGGCATGCCTTACGAAGAATGGAAAGCCAAGCATCAAAAGGAAGCTTCGGCCGACCAACAGGCAAAGTTCGCCGGGGGCGGTCACAAGCACTGACGCAGCGCGCACCGGAACGTGAGCCCGCCCGCTGCGAATCATCCGCACTTGTCAACCCGCCCGTGATCCCGAGCGCGCCGGTTCGGCAGGGGGGCCGTCGCGCCCTGTGTACTCCGGGGATGATTGGCCGCTCGCCTTGACCTTGAAGCCTTGCCTCCTGAAACCTGCGCCTGCGAGTCATGGGAGGAGATTCGATGGCCACGGCCGCCGCCGCCAAAGACGAACCGCCCGCTTCCCGCTTTGCCAAGGAGCATCTGAAAGCCTTCGTGGAACGCGTGGAACGGCTGGAGGAAGAGAAGAAGACGATCGCGGACGACATTCGCGACGTCTACGCCGAAGCCCGCACGAACGGCTTCGATGTCAAGGCGCTGCGCACCATCGTGCGGCTGCGCAAACAAGACGTCGACGAGCGGCGCGAGCACGAGACGATCCTCGAAACCTACATGCTTGCGCTGGGCATGCTGTAGCCTGGGTTGAGCCTAAAGCGCGTTTACGCGCGTCTTCGACGCGCTATGGCGAAACCCAGGGATGTCGAGGAGAATCCCGGATTTCGCTCCGCTCCATCCGCGCTACGATTCTGACATCTGATCTGTGAAAAGTGCACCGCAGGTCAGGTTGCCCCGACCTGCGGTGTCACGCCCCCACCGACCCCCCTCCGGGTCAGCCTTATCGCAGCGCCGCGGTGCGCGGGTTGAACGTCGCCGTCGAGATGAAGACCACGGCGCTCCCGGCGAATTTTTCCGTCGTGATGCCGAGATACGGATCGTCCGAGAACGTCATCGCCACGGTCGCGGCCGGCTTGTACATGTGGCTCCGCAGATTGCGGAAATCGGGCAGCCCGTAAAGCGTGGTGCGCATGAAATTGTGCGCGCTCGGGCTTACCATCATCGCCCGCATCCATGGATCGTTGAAGCGATCGCCGACCCGGACCACGCTGGTGTGTCGCGTCTGCGCCGGAACGGCCGCAGGTTCGTCGTCACTGCGTTTTACCGCGGCAACGGCTTCGGACGGCGCGGCGGCCGCGACCACGCGCGGCACTCCCGCAGCAATCGGCGTCGCCCGCGCTGCGATGGGCGAGGCTTCCGAGGCGTAGGCGAGAGCGCTGGGCATCACCTCCGCCGCGTTGCGATCGATGCTCGCCCACGGTGAAACCGTCAGGGTCGTCGCAGGTTCGGCGCTCGCCAGGGTGACGCTCGCCGCACGGCGCGGATTGGCCGTCGCGCGCGTCGCGCCGGCTTGCGTCGCATCTGCCGCGTCGCTGCCCGGCAGTCCTTGCCAATAGCCGCGCTCGTTGATGATGTCGTTCGCCGACACATTGCCCCGTATGGGATTGGTTGTCTGTGCCACGCGCGCTGGCTTGGCTTTGGCCTGAGCCTCAGAGGTGACCGCCGCGGCCGTCGCCTTCACATTCGTGGCAGCAGCGATCTTGTCGCTGCGCGGTTCCGGCGCGGCGGCTGTTTTCTCGCTGCCTGTTTCGGGCAGTAGCCGCGCGGTAATTTTGCGCGTCGGCGCGCTTGCTTTGGCCAGCGTCGTTTGGGCCGCGTTGTGCGTATCGTCCTCGCGATCGTTCTTGCCGCCGCCGAACAGTCTGGCAAAAAAGCCGGACACCCCGCCCTGGCTGTCCGCCTGAGCCACGGCCGTGCCTTTCGCATCGGAACCACCGCGGCCGCCCAGCGGCCCTTTCGACAACACGCTCGCCAACTGCGCTTCGGGCATGCGCGGCCAATGGCGCACGCTGCCGGTGTCGATATGCACGAACGGAGAGCCCGAGGTCGGGTAGTAGCCGACGCCGCCGCGCTCCGCCCGCAGGCCGGCCGCGCGCAGTTGATCGAGCGGCACGCCGGGAATGTAGAAGTCGATCGCCTTGCCGAGCATGTGCTGGCTGAATTGGGCAACCCCGCTCGAGCGCCGCCGCAGCATGGAATTGGTGGCGGGCGAGCGGTATCCGCACACGATCCAGATCGCCTCCTTGGAGCCGGTTTCACGGTGCACTTCCCAGAGCAGATCGATCAGGTGCGGATCCATCTGGACCGTCTGGTCCTCGCGCCAGTCGCGCAACACCTGATTGATCTTGGCCAGCGCCTGCTCGTCGTAGCGGCCGTTCACCTTGTAGGTGACGGTGAGATTTTCGTCGGTGTGCATGTGATGGAGCGAGATCGTGCGGGTCTCGCCGTCGGCGGCCGCGTTCTGCAGGCCTTGGCAGCCGAAGAAAACGAGCAGCGCGGCGATGCTGCAGCAGCCCGCCGCCCGAGCCGAACGCGAAAGCGAGGCGATCCTGCGCGTGGCGTCGACCGTCACGTCCCATTCCCGCATTCATTGCGTCAGTCGCCCACGTCGGCGGCGTGCCGCCGGTCGCAAGCTCCGCTCTTCGCCGCGGCACAAGACCGCGGCCGATACGGCTAACGCACTGTTAATTAGGGAAGGGCAACGCGCGATCGGCGCACCCGTCCCCCCCGATGCGGAAAACGTGACAGCCGACTATGGCGAAAGATTGCCAGACTTAGCGCAGTGAAAAGAAACCGTTAGCGGGCGCGCCGCGGCGCTCGGCAGAGGTTCGCGATCACCGGTAGATGGGGCGCGGCGGCACGGGGCGCCCTGGCGGACGACCGCCGCCGAACAGCGCCCCGAAGAAGGAAAAGACGCTTTGCGGCGGCCCCAGCACGCGCCGCCCTGGCGACCCCGATGCGACCAGCTCGCGCTCGTGCTTGCGCTCCTGCGGCGACTCGATCGTACCGCGCTCGCTCTTGATCGCCGCAAGCAGGCGGCCGTCCTGACCATAGACGTCGCGGCGCATCTGCAGCTTGCCGGCGTCATCCACGAACGCGGTCTGATAGGTCAGGTGCACCCAGATCGGCGCGGGCAGCTGGATGTCCTGTTCGGCGGTTCCGAACATCCGCTTGATCTTGTCCACGGTCCAGTTCTCGCTCGGCCGCGCGATGTTCAGGAGCACCTCGGCGTATTTGGCCGGGTCCTGCACCCGCATGCAGCCATGGCTGTCGGCGCGCGTATCGTTCCCGAACAGCTGCTTGTCCGGCGTATCGTGCTGGTACACCAGGAAGCGATTCGGGAAATTGAAGCGGATGCGTCCGAGCGCGTTGGCCTCGCCCGGCGGCTGATAGATGTGCACGCTGCCGTCGCGGTTGTAGACAAGCCGCAGGCCCATGCGCTGCAGCACCGTGGGATCCTGCGCCAGCGCCGGCAAATATTCGTTCTGCACGATCGACGGCGGCACGTTCCAGGTCGGATTGATCGTGATGTATTTCATGGTTTCGCTGAGCAGCGGCGTCGGCATGGTTGGCTTGCCGATCACGATCCGGGTGGACCAGACCTCTTTGCCGTCGTGCGCCACTTTCAGCGTGTAGTCCGGCAGGTTGACGACCACGTGAGCGGCGCCGAGATCGCGCGGATACCAGCGCCAGCGCTCCATGTTCACGATGATCGTGTCGATCTGCTTGTCGTGGGGCGGACCGTTGAGCTCCTTGATGGTGCGTGCATCGAGATTGCCGGTGACCGGCAGTTCGTTGGCGCGCTGGAATTTCTTCACCGCGTCAGCAAGCTTGGCGTCATATTTGAGATCGGACGCAGCGCCGGAAAGTCCCAGCCGCTCGCGTAGGAGCGGCACGCGCGGGTCTTCCATCGGCGCCTTCGGGTTGAGCTTGAGCAGCGCTCCGTCGGCGATCTCCTTCTCCTTCCCGGCGACCGGCTTGCCGCGCATCTGCGCGAGCATGGCTTTGAGCTTCTTGTACTCCTCATGCGGCGGGCTGAACGCGTCGAGCGCCTTGCCGGCGTCTGCGGCGTCGGCGATCTTGCCGAGAACATCAGCCGTGTCAGGCGGTGCCTGCGGCAGCTCGATGTTGTTGCTCACGCGCGGATAGGGAAAGCGCCCCGCCTGCAGGTGGCGCGCGAAGGTGAGCACCGTCTCGGTCAGCTTGAGCTCGGCTTCCGCCAAAGCCTCCGCGCTCAACCCGGCAAAATTCGGCGCCCTGTAGTCGGCAGTCTCGAGCCCGTCGGCATCGGCCTGTTTCAAGCGTGCAGCGACCGCCTTGGCGCGCGCATTCTCGATGCCCTTGTCGAGCCACAGCGGCAGTAGATTGCGGCGCTGGTAGAACGCCTCGATCGCTGCGCGCTCTTTTTTGCCGGCGAAAATCTTGTCGGCTTTGCCGAGAAACAGGTCGCGGATCTTTTCCGCCACCGCGCGGTCCGCCGGATCAAGCGAGGCCAGCGGATCGGGAGGAGCGGCCTGCTCGGCGGCGACAGCGGCGGCCGGCGCTGGGGCGGCATCCTTCGCTTGCGCGGGTGCCTCGCTCACCGCTGGCGCGGTGGGAGCCGGCGCGCTTGCAGCTGGCTGCGCCGAAGCCGGCGATTCCTTGGCAGGGGCAGGCGATTCGGCCTGCGCGGCCGACTTTGCCGCTGCGGCGGCGGCGGGCGGGTCAGCCCGCGTCGCCGGCGGGGCGGCCGTAATTGCGTCAGGCTCGTGCGGATCGGCAAACGCGCCGATCGGCGCTGCCAGCATCAACGCAAGAGCCACGCTCGTCGAGAGGTAACCGGGGCCGCGCATTGCATCGCCTCCCAATTCCAGCAGGGACATCGCCGAGGGCAGCGTCCCCGTCTTTGTAACCGAGCTCCGGTCGCACGACCTGGGAGCTCACTCGAATCTGCCGAGCGAGGCAACATATGACAGGCGAATTTGTCCGATTTTGGCTCGCTGTCACCCGCTTACAACGCGGTGTGATTCAGGCGAGCTCAATTTTGGCTTGCGGTGTCACCGCAATACCACGGGCGCGTTTGGCTTCGGCGGTCGCGGCGGCGAGGCCTAGCGCATCGAGCTTGCGATAGAGAGTGGAACGGCCGATCCGTAGCCGGCGTGCGACCTCGGACATGTGCCCGCGGTAATGGGCGATGGCGAAGCGAATCGCGTCGGCCTCGATATCTTCGAGCGGGCGCATGGCGCCGGCGGCGTCGAGCAAAATCAGCGCCGCGGCCGGCGGCTCGGCAGCCGGTGATGGCGCCGCTCCAGCGTCGTCCGTTTCCGGGAGGCCGTGCTCTTGCGGATGTTCCCAATCTTTCAACGCGACCTCGATGAACCGCCATGTACCGAATTGGCACTGTCGCCGAGGGCGCTTAATTGCGGGTTAAAACGTTGCAAACGAGCGGCCCGTGGTCAAACTGAGAGGCGCTTGCCCCGGGAGTAGGCCACAATATATCGAGGCAACCTCGACATCCCGGATGCTCGCGCGTCCGGACCGCTGCTTGATTCCTCCCAGCCGGAACGACCGTCCGCGACGTGGGGAACGGCCGCTTTTCCGCCGAAGAAAGATCAATTCATGCCTGCCAAGCAACGCACCGCCCGCGCAGTGAAATCTGACTCCCGCCTGGGTCATCTGCCGGAGTGGAACCTGGCCGATCTCTATGC
>Ga0182038_10002258_pt1 | contig 10086 bp, 8 predicted proteins | sample sta12Can44000108_FD_125976 | JGI IMG/M metagenome (GOLD analysis project Ga0182038, IMG submission 125976) | Lab enrichment of tropical soil microbial communities from Luquillo Experimental Forest, Puerto Rico - statanox.12C.anox.44.000.108 | ecosystem: Environmental > Terrestrial > Soil >...
GATCCCGAGCGCTATCGCCTGGCTTTGGCTCAGGCACAGGCGGCGGTGGACAGCAAAGGCTTCGAACATCGCGTCGCCGAATCCAAGGCCAAGCGCCGCATGGCCTTAAGCGATCAGGTGGTGTCCAGCGAGGATAAGGAACAGTTCAGCGGCACAGCCGGCGTCTCGGGCGCGGCGGTGACCGAAGCCCAGGCGGCCTTGAATGTCGCCAAGCTGAATTTGGATCGTACGGTGATCCGTTCGCCGGTCAATGGCTATGTCAGCAATCTGCGCCTGCGGGTGGGCGACTATGCCCAGGCCGGACAGGCCTCGGTGGCGGTGGTGGACAGTGACAGCTTCTGGGTCGCCGGCTATTTCGAGGAAACCAAGATGGAAGGCCTGCGTCCGGGCGCCAAGGCGACCATCACACTGATGAGCGGCGGGACTCTGACCGGCCATGTCGACAGCATCAGTCGGGGCATCGCCGACACTAACGCCGAGACTTCGGGCGGGACGCTGGCCAATATCAATCCGGTGTTCACCTGGGTGCGTCTGGCCCAGCGCATTCCGGTGCGTATCGCCCTGGACCCGGTGGCGGACAGCCAGCTGCTGAGCGCCGGCATGACCTGCACGGTCTCGATCGGCGACGCCGCCACCTTCCGCCAGGATCTGGCTTATGCCTTCTGGCGGCTGAAGAACTTACCGTAGGGATTACTTATGGGCCGGTGCGGCGGGAGCATGCGCCGGCTGCGGCGGGGCTAGAACTTGAGGCGGCGCCGGGGCCGCATCAGGTTCGGCGGCCGCAGGATGGGCCTCCGGCTGCGGTGCCGCCGCCGCCGGTTCGGCTTCCGGGCCACGGGCCGAGGCGAAGGTCACCTCGAAGCGGTTGGCGGACGGATCGGGCTGTTCCAGCGTGATGCGGAAACCCACCGAGCCTCGGGCGTCCAAGGCCTGCTGCGGCGGGCTGATGATCTTCTTCTGCAGCAGGGTCTTGTCGTTATAAAGAGCCAGGCGCAGCAGCGGAATTTCCTTGATGGCGTCGGTGGAATTGGCGATCACGCCGCGCACCACCAGCACCTCGCTGTTTTCCTGCACCATGCGTTCGGAGCTGTAGTTGCGGAAGATCAGGCCGGCGCCCACCACTTCCGAACGCAGTCCCAATTCCTCATAGACCTGGGCCGAGCCGGGGATCAGATCGACGACGAATTCCTGCAACTGGTACAGGCCGAAACCGGCGGCAGCCAGCAGGATCATGATCACCAGCACCCACAGACCAGCGCCACCCTTGCGGCGCGGCTTGGGCTTGGGCGGCGGCGAGGCGAAGACGTCGGGGATCGGTTCCGGCGAAGCGCCCATCAGCTCGGCGATATGGGCGAAGGGATCGTCGATCTCTTCCGGCGGGCCCGAGGGATCTTCCTCTTCCAGATTGTCGGAATAAGAGTCGGCTCCGCCCGACGCGCCGAAGCTGAAGCTGGCGCCGTCGCCGCCGAAGTTCAGATTGAAGCCGGGCAATCCGCCACCGCTGCTTTCCTCGAACTCCTTATCCTCGACCGGAGGCTCGAAGACCGAGGGGCGGGCGGCGGGCGCAGCCTTCTTCAGCGGCGCTTTCGCAGGCATTTCCAGGGGAACTTCGTCTTCCACATAGGGCGGAAGCTGGTGCCATTTATGGCCGCAGCGGGCGCAACGAAGGGTTCGTCCCCGCGTGCCCAAGGCCGCTTCGGGAACCGAGAAATTCGTCTCACAGCTTGGGCAAGTGATTTTCATCGACCGGCTGAACCCGCTAATCCCCTGCTAATCCATTGTTCTTTATAGGGCGAGGACCGTCCCAACACAAGCGCATGCTAAATGAAGAAGATTGTGAAGCTCTTAACGCCTGCTGGACGGTGATGGGGCGGCGTGCCATCCTTGCCCCCGTTCTTCATGAGGTGATCCCGTGCGACAGCGGCCCGAGTCCTTGGCAAATGTGGTGGAGTTCGACTCTGTCGGGCTACGCTACGGCCATGGTCCCGAGATTCTGCAAGACGTCAATTTCACCCTGCCGGCTGGTTCCTTTCATTTTTTGACCGGGCCGTCGGGGGCGGGAAAATCGTCGCTGTTGCGCATGATGTATCTGGCGCAGAAGCCATCAAGGGGCCGCGTCTCGCTGTTTGGGCGCGACACCTTTCTGGCCCGGCGCTACGAGCTGCCGGCGCTGCGTCGGCGCATCGGTGTGGTGTTTCAGGAATTCCGCCTGCTGGACCATCTGTCGATCCTGGACAATGTCGCCTTGCCCTTGCGCATCTCGGGGGCTTCGGAAAATGATGTGCATAAATTCGTCCCCGATCTGTTGAGCTGGGTCGGGCTGGCTGATCATCTGCATTCCAAGCCGCCGACCTTGTCGGGCGGGCAGAAGCAGCGCGTCGCCATCGCCCGCGCCGTGATCGGTCGTCCCGATCTTTTGCTGGCCGACGAACCCACCGGCAATGTCGATGACGATATCGCCATGCGGCTGATGTATCTGTTCGAGGAACTGAACAAGCTGGGGGCCACGGTGTTGGTGGCGACCCATAACGAAAGCCTGGTCAAGCGGCTGAACCGTCCTTGCCTGCATCTGGAGAACGGGAGGCTGGTCGGGCCATGATTCCCTTCACCGGACGCCATTCCGACCTGCCGCTGAAAGGCGACGCCACCAGCCGCTTTCTGCCCTGGCTGATCGCGCCGATGGTTTTCCTTTGCGCCGTCGCGCTGGCCGGGGTGTTCATCCTGAATACGCTGATCGGCCGCTGGGACCGCGACGTCTCGGGCACTTTGACGGTCGAGATCGCCGCCGCCCCTGGTGATGCCGCCCAATCCACCGCCGCCACCTTGCAGCGGGTGCAGCAGGCCGAGGCCTTGCTGGCGGCCACGCCGGGCATTTCCCAGGCGCGCGCTTTGTCGCAGGAACAGCTGGCGGCTTTGCTGGCCCCTTGGCTGGGCAATACCGATCTGCTGAAAGAACTGCCGCTGCCGGCGCTGATCGATGTGACCATCAAGCCCGAGGCGCGTCCCGATCTGGCCGAGCTGTCCCAGCGCCTGACCAAGGCGGTGCCGGGGGCGTCGCTGGATGATCACCGCGCCTGGCTGTCGCGCCTGATCGGCATTTCCCGGTCTATCCAGGGATTGGCGGTGGCGATCGTCCTGCTGATCGGCGGTGTGACCTCGGCGGTGGTGATCTATGCCACACGCACCGGCATGGCCGTGCATCAAGAGGTGATCGAGGTGCTGCATCTGGTGGGCGCCACCGATGACTATGTCGCCCGCCAGTTCGCCGACCGCGCCTTTACCCTGGGCTTGCGGGGCGGCCTGTTCGGGCTGGCTCTGACCATTCCCATGACCGCCATCCTGGCCTATACCACCCGGCAGATGGAGGGCGGCTTCCTGGCCGATCTGTCCTTGCCGTTCCTGGGCTGGCTGGCGGTGCTGCTGCTGCCGCTGGCGGCGGCCTTGCTGGCCATGCTCACCGCCCGGCTGACAGTCCATGCCAGCCTGACGCGGATGCTCTGAGGAGCGGGGCCATGCGACAAAACCGGACAAGCCGGCTGCTGTTCCGCTGGACCGGCGTGCCGCTGGCCCTGGCCGCCGCCTGGATGGCCGGGATGCTGTGGTATGTCGCCGCCATGCCGGAACAGATCGAGGATGCCAATAGCATCACCGACGCCATCGTCGTGCTGACCGGGGGGTCGGAACGGCTGGAGACCGGGCTTGAACTGCTGCGCCGCAAGCAGGGGCAAAAGCTGTTCGTTTCGGGCGTCTATCGCGGCGTCGATGTGGCCGAGCTGTTGCGCCTGTCGCGCCAGAAGCCGGACGAGTTGGAATGCTGCATCGTTCTCGGCCATGCCGCCGACAACACGGTGGGCAATGCGGTGGAAACCGCCGCCTGGATGCGCCAGGAAGGCTTCCACTCCTTGCGTTTGGTGACCTCGAACTACCATATGCGCCGCAGTCTTTTGGAATTCGGCTACGCCATGCCCGACGTGACCATTGTCCCCAACCCGGTTTTTCCGCATAAGGTGAAGCTGAGCCAATGGTGGCTATGGCCAGGCACCGCCCATCTGATCGCCGCCGAATATACCAAGTTCCTGGGCGCCCATCTGCGCCACTGGATCGAAATGCTGGAGCTGACCGCGTGACCTTTATCCGTTCCCTGGCCTATCAGTTGCTCTTCCTGCCCTGGACGGTGGCTTTGTGTCTGTCCTATCTGCCGTTGCTGCTGGGGCCGCGCAAGCTGATGCAGCGTGGCGCCGCCTTGTGGCTGCATGGGGGTATGTTCCTTCAGCGCACAGTGCTGGGCCTGTCCTTCGAGGTGCGCGGGCGCGAGAACCTGCCGGCAGGCGCGGTGCTGATCGCCGCCAAGCATCAGTCGGCCTGGGACACCATGATCTTCCATCACCTGCTGGATGATCCCGCCTATATCCTGAAGAAGGAACTGCTGACGCTGCCCTTCATCGGCTGGTATCTGACCAAGACCGGCCAGGTTCCCATCGACCGCAAGGCCGGCATGAAGGCGCTGAAGCTGATGGTGGACGGAGCCAAGGCGGCTGCCGCCGAAGGCCGTCAGGTCATCATCTTCCCCGAAGGCCATCGTCAGCCGCCCGGCATGGCAGGGGAATATCATTCCGGCGTGGCTGCCCTTTACTCCGGGCTGGAGCTGCCGCTGGTGCCGGTGGCGCTGAATTCCGGTCTGTTCTGGGGGCGCAACGCCTTTCTGCGCCACTCTGGCGTGATCACCCTGGAATTCCTGCCGGCGATTCCGCCGGGCATGAACCGCAAGGAACTGGTGCCGGCGGTGGAAAGCCGTATCGAGACCGCCACCCGCGCCTTGGAGCAAGAGGCGCTGGCGCGTTTTCCACAGCTTCCGCCGCTGTCTGTGGACAAGGCTTAAGGGGACGGCTTTACCCCTCTCTGAGTCATGGGGATAAGTCGGTTTCATTTGCTGAAACAGCGGCTTATCCCTATTTCCTCTGTGGAAACAAAACTGGAACGAAATCTTGACGGCGAGGCCTTCGGCTCCTAGAGTCGCAAGCTTCAACGACATTTGACGAACCGCCTTTCCGGGGCGGCGGTGGAGATATGGCCATGACGCAGATCGCGTCCATCTCGCAGCAGATTTGGGACATGAAATACCGGTTCAAGGGACCGGCGGGCGAGGTGAAGGATAAGACCATCGACGATACCTGGCGGCGCGTCGCCTCCGCCCTGGCCGAGGCCGAACCCAAGGATCAGGACGCCTGGACCGAGGTCTTCTATGAAGCCATGCAGGATTTCCGCTTCCTGCCCGCCGGGCGCATCGTCTCGGGCGCTGGCACCGAGCGCAAGGTGACCCTGTTCAACTGCTTCGTCATGGGCGATATCCCCGACGATATGGCCGGCATCTTCGAGCATCTGAAGGAAGCCGCCGTGACCATGCAGCAGGGCGGCGGCATTGGCTATGACTTCTCGACCCTGCGGCCCAAGGGCGCGGTGGTCAAGGGCGTGGGGGCCGATGCCTCGGGCCCGCTCAGCTTCATGGATGTCTGGGACGCCATGTGCCGCACCATCATGAGCGCCGGTTCCCGCCGTGGCGCGATGATGGCCACCATGCGCTGCGACCATCCCGATATCGAGGCCTTCATCGACGCCAAGCAAGAGGCCGGGCGTCTGCGCATGTTCAATCTGTCGGTCCTGGTCACCGATCCCTTCATGCAGGCGGTGAAGAAGGACGAGCCGTGGGAGCTGGTGTTCGGCGGTCAGGTCTATAAGAGTCTGCCGGCCCGCGAGCTGTGGAACCGCATCATGCGGGCCACCTATGCCTATGCCGAGCCGGGGGTGATCTTCATCGATCGCATCAACCGGCTGAACAATCTGCATTACGCCGAGACCATCCACGCTACCAATCCCTGCGGCGAACAGCCGCTGCCGCCCTATGGCGTCTGCCTGCTGGGTTCGGTCAATCTGGCGCGTCTGGTGGAAAAACCGTTTGAGGACGGAGCCGGCATCGATGCCGCCAGGCTGACCCGACTGGTGCGCACGGCGGTGCGGATGATGGACAATGTCATCGACGTGTCCAACTATCCCCTGCCGCAACATAAGCATGAAGCCCAGTCGAAGCGTCGCATCGGCCTGGGCATCACCGGCTTGGCCGACGCCCTGATCATGTGCGGGGCCCGCTATGGCGGCAAGGAAGCCATTCGCCTGACAGAGCAATGGCTGGCCACCCTGCGCCGCGCCGCCTATCTGGCCTCAGCCGAACTGGCTGCCGAGAAGGGAGCCTTCCCGCTTTACGACGCCGAGAAATATCTGGCCGGCGAGACCATTCGGGATCTGGACGAGGATGTGCAGGCGGCCATCGCTAAGCACGGCATCCGCAACGCCCTGCTGACCTCGATCGCGCCGACCGGCACCATCTCGCTGTTCGCCGACAATGTCTCGTCGGGGCTGGAGCCGGTGTTCAGCTTCGCCTATCACCGCAATGTGCTGATGCCCGACGGCAGCCGCAAGGAAGAGGAAGTCACCGACTATGCCGTGCGCGTCTGGCGGCGGTTGCGCGGCGAGTTCGCGTCCTTGCCCGACTATTTCGTTGATGCCCAGACCCTGACGCCGTCCGACCATGTGGTGATGCAGGCGGTGGTGCAGAAATATATCGACAGTTCGATCTCGAAGACCATCAACGTGCCGGAAAGCATCGACTTCGAGGAATTCAAGACGGTCTATATGCAGGCCTATGATCAGGGCTGCAAGGGCTGCACCACCTATCGCCCGAACGACATCACCGGCTCGGTGCTGACGGTCAAGAAGGACGGCGAGAAGAAGACCGCCGAGGCGCCGCAGCAGGAACTGCCGCTGGAGCCCGCCCGCACCCGTCCGGAAGACGCCTTCGAGGCCGGGGCGGTGATCCATCTGACCCAGCCCCTGAACCGGCCCGAGGAACTGCCCGGCCAGACCTATAAGGTGCGTTGGCCGGATTCCGACCATGCCATGTACATCACCATCAATGATGTCGTCCAAGATGGCCGCCGCCGCCCGTTCGAGGTGTTCATCAATTCGAAGAACATGGACCATTTCGCCTGGACGGTGGCGCTGACCCGCATGATCTCGGCGGTGTTCCGTCGCGGCGGCGATGTGGCTTTCGTGGTCGAGGAGCTGAAGGCGGTGTTCGACCCGCGCGGCGGTCAGTGGATGGGCGGGCGCTATGTGCCGTCCTTGCTGGCGGCGATCGGCGATGTGATCGAGCGGCATATGATCGTGATCGGCTTCCTGCCCGACCCCAAGGCCGAGCTGGAGGCTTTCATGGAAGCCAAGAAGCAGGCCTACGCCCAATCTTCGCTGGCGCATTCAGGGGGCACGGCCAGCAGCCTGTCGACGGGTCGTTATTGCCCGAAATGCAATCAGCCGACCCTGATCCGCCAGGAAGGCTGCGACAGCTGCACCAGCTGCGGCCATTCCAAATGCGGCTGAGATGAGGTGGCCTGCAAAAGCTCTTGCCTTTTCGCGGCCCACCTCCGATAGTCCGCATCGAGAGGCTGGCAGTGGACGAGTCCGTCGCCAACCCGGTCAGGTCCGGAAGGAAGCAGCCGTAACGAATTTCGATTCGGGTCGCAGTCAGTCTCTCACCTCTTATCCTTCCCCGTGGGCGACATGACCGACGCGCCAGCCGCCGCTCCTTATCGGGTTCTGGCCCGCAAATACCGTCCGACCGACTTCGCCGGACTGATCGGCCAGGAAGCTCTCGTCCGCACCCTGACGAACGCCATCCAGACGGGCCGCTTGGCGCATGCCTTCGTGCTGACCGGCGTGCGCGGTGTCGGCAAGACCACCACCGCCCGCATCATCGCCCGCGCTTTGAACTGCGTCGGGCCCGATGGCACCGGCGGGCCGACCACCGAGCCTTGCGGTGTCTGCGAACATTGCCGCGCCATCGCCGAAGACCGGCATGTGGACGTCATGGAGATGGACGCCGCCAGCCGCACCGGCGTCAACGACATCCGCGAAATCATCGATGGCGTGCGCTATCGCCCGACCTCGGCGCGGTTCAAAGTCTATATCATCGACGAAGTGCATATGCTCTCGACCGCCGCCTTCAACGCCTTGTTGAAGACGCTGGAAGAGCCGCCCGAGCATGTGAAATTCATCTTCGCCACCACGGAAATCCGTAAGATTCCGGTGACGGTGCTGTCGCGCTGCCAGCGTTTCGATCTTCGCCGCGTCGAGATCGAGGTGCTGGAAAAGCATTTCACCAGCATCGCCGACAAGGAAGGAGCCGAGATCGACCCCAACGGTCTGGCGATGATCTGCCGCGCCGCCGACGGTTCGGTGCGCGACGGCCTGTCGCTGCTGGATCAGGCGATTGCCCACGGCGCCGGCAAGGTGTCGGAAGAGCAGGTGCGCGACATGCTGGGCCTGGCCGACCGGGCCCGCGTGTTCGATCTGTTCGACGCGGTGATGAAGGGCGATATCGCCTCGGCCCTGAAGATGATGGCCGACCAGTACGCCGTCGGTGCCGACCCGGTGGTGGTGATCCAGGATATGCTGGAGCTGACCCACTGGCTGACCCGCCTGAAGCTGGCTCCGGATTCCGCCTCCTCTTCGGCGGCGGCGTCCGAGACCGAGCGGGTGCGCGGCGCCGAAATGGCTAAGGCGCTGTCGATGGCGGTGCTGACCCGCGCCTGGCAGATGCTGCTGAAGGGTTTGAGCGAAGTCCGCTCGGCTCCCTCGCCGCTGCAGGCCGCCGAGATGGTGCTGGTGCGCATGGCCTATGCCGCCGACATGCCGTCGCCGGCGGAAGCCATCGAGAACCTGCGCAACAATCCGCCGCCGTCCGGTGGTGGAGGCGGCGGCGGTGGTGGTGGTGGTTTGTCGGCGGGTGCGCCCTCGGGCGGCTATGCCCAGGCGCTGGCCCAGGCGAGGGTGAATGGTGCGCCGATGTCCGGCCCGACCATGATGGTTTCGCCCGGCCTGCCCCAGGCGGCCAATGCCCCCGGCAATGCTCTGGTGGCGCAAGGCCTGCCCGGCAGCTTCGTCGAACTGTGCGACCTGTTCATGGAAAAGCGCGAGATGGTTCTCGCCACCGAGCTGAAGAGCAGCGTGCATCTGGTGCGCTACGAGCCCGGTCTGCTGGAATTCCGCCCCGCCGAAAATGCCACGAAGGATTTGGCGCAAAAGGTCTCGAAGCTGCTGGGCGACTGGACCGGCCGGCCCTGGCTGGTCAGCGTGTCCCGCCAGCCGGGTGAGCCGACGCTGCGTCAGCAGCAGATCGAGGCCGAGATCAAGCGCAAGCAGGATGCCGCCGCCCATCCTTTGGTGCAGGCCATCCTGTCCGCCTTTCCCGGCGCCAGCATCGAGGCCGTCCGCGATCTTGTGGACGAAGCCGACGAGGATGGCGCTCTGCCCCTGTCCAGCGACATGGGCGATCCCGAAGTCACTTCCGGAGAAGACGAGTAATGAAGAACCTTGGCAACCTGATGAAACAGGCCCAGCAGATGCAGGCCAAGATGGCCGAAATGCAGGGCAAGATGGAACTGCTGGAAGTGTCCGGCGCTTCGGGCGGCGGCATGGTTCAGGTGACGCTGAATGGCAAGGGCGAGTTGAAGAAGCTGAAGATTGACCCCTCGATCGTCGATCCCACCGATGTCGAAGTGCTGGAAGACCTGATCACCGCCGCCTTCAACGACGCCAAGAGCAAGGTGGAAAACACCATGCAGGCGGAAATGCAGAAGGTCACCGGCGGCCTGAACCTGCCCCCGGGCATGAAGCTGCCTTTCTGATCAAGCGCCCCGCGCTTTCTCTCTTGCGTCATGCCCGGACGTGACCCGGGCATGACGAAACAGGAGGATGGGCGCGTTGAAACTGACCTGTCCTAGCAGCCGAGAACGCCATGGCCGGCCCCGAAATCGAGCGACTGGTTCAACTGCTTGCCCGGCTGCCCGGATTGGGGCCGCGCTCGGCAAGGCGGGCGGCGCTTTATATGCTGAAGCGCCGGGAAACCTTGCTCGATCCCTTGACCGAGGCGATGAAGGCGGCGCAGGACAATGTCCGCGCCTGTTCGGTCTGCGGCAATCTCGACAGCACCGATCCCTGTTCCCTTTGCGCCGATCATCGACGCGACGACGCCAC
>Ga0182038_10002262_pt1 | contig 10080 bp, 8 predicted proteins | sample sta12Can44000108_FD_125976 | JGI IMG/M metagenome (GOLD analysis project Ga0182038, IMG submission 125976) | Lab enrichment of tropical soil microbial communities from Luquillo Experimental Forest, Puerto Rico - statanox.12C.anox.44.000.108 | ecosystem: Environmental > Terrestrial > Soil >...
GCCGCTGCACCTCCACGTCGGCATGGCCCAGGACATAAGTGCTCTCGCTGGCTGCCGAGGATGGCGTCGTAATCATGCTTTTCGTACCTTTCCGTGTTGGGAGGAATTAGGCTTTCTTTAGGCCTTGGCCAGGGCCGTTGTTTCGGGGGACGGTATCGATTGCCGCGCCCGCGCCGGCAACAGCCAGCACACGATGATCGCCGCGCCCAGCGCGATGCCCGCGCACACCAGCGAGCTCACCTGCAGGCCGTCAAGGAATGCGCGATCGACGGCGCCGCGGACAAAGGTGGCTTGCTGCGCAGGCAGCTGCCCGATCAGCCTGTGTGCCAGCGCCATCGAGTGCCGCATCGCCTCGGCGGGCAAACCCGTCAACGCAGTCGCCCCGAGATGTCCCGAGTACACCGATGCAAAGATGCTGCCGGCGATGGCAACGCCGAGGGTGCCGCCGAGTTCGCGCGTCGTGTCGTTGACGGCCGAGCCGACGCCGGCCTTGTCGACGGACAGCGATCCCATGATGGCCTCGGTGGCCGGCGCCGTCGTCAGGCCGAGGCCGCCGCCTAGCAGCACCATCTGCATGGCGATCTCGATGTAGGGTGTCGCGGCGTCCGCCGTGGACGCCCACGCCAGCCCGGCGGCGAAGACCGTGAGGCCGGCCGCGACGACGACGGTGGTGCCGACTCGCTCCACCAGTCGGGGCCCCAGGATGCTGGCCAGTGCGATCGATGCGGCGACCGGCAGCAATCGCACGCCACTCTGAAATGCGGTGTAGCCCTTGATGAATTGGAAGTACTGGGTGATGACGAAGATGAAGCCGAACAACGTCAGGAAGCCGGCGGTCACCGCCAGGCTGCCTCCCGAGAACCGGCGGTTGAAAAACACCGAGACGTCCAGCATCGGATGGGTGCTGCGCTGCTCCCACAGCGCAAATCCGGCGAGAACTATTGCGGCCATGGCGAATCCGGTCACAGTCCGGCCGTTGGTCCATCCCCACGTGGGCGCCTCGATGACCGTGTAGACCAGCGTCGTGATTCCGGCCGCGGACAAGATCAGGCCGGGGACGTCGACCCGCGGTGCCGCCGCGTCGCGCGAGGTCGGCACGAACAAGATGCCGCCGATGATGGCCAGTACCGCGATCGGAATGTTCACCATGAAGATCGAGCCCCACCAGAAGTGCTCGAGCAGCCAGCCGCCGCTGATCGGTCCCACGGCCACCCCGACACCCACCATGGCCGCCCACAGCCCGATCGCCTTGGCGCGCGCTGCCGGCTCGGTGAAGATGTTGGTGATCAGCCCCAGCGTGGTCGGGAAGATCACCGCCGCACCCACGCCCATGGCGGCACGCGCTGCGATCAGTGCGTCCGCCGAATTCACTTGAGCGGCGACGCCGGAGGTAATGGCGAACGCGGCCAGACCGAGGCTCAGCGAGCCGCGCCTGCCGTAGCGGTCGCTGAGGCTGCCGACCGAGAGCAGCAGGCCGGACATGACCAGGGTGTAGGCGTCGACGATCCATTGCAGCTGGGCGGTGTCGGCGCCGAGTTCGCGCGAAAGGGTGGGCAGCGCGACGTTGACGATGGTGGCGTCGACGCTGATGACGAAGACGCTGAGGCAGATGACGGCGAGCCCGGAAATCGGGTGGTTACGGAACACTGGTTCGGTATGCATAGGCAGAACACTAAAGCTGATAGACAAATAAATCAAGTAGTAACTTGAAAAAGTTATCTGGCCTTGGTAGGCTGGCGTGGTGCCACCCCGCAGGAACTACAACCAGAACTGTCCGATCGCGCGCGGGCTCGATGTCCTCGGCGAGCGGTGGACGTTGCTGATCCTGCGCGAGCTGGTCGGTGGAGCCCGCCGCTACAGCGACCTGCGCGCCGAGCTGCCGGGCATCGCAACCAATCTGCTCGCCGAGCGGCTCAGTGAGCTGCAAGACGCCGGGCTAATCGACCGGTCCGACCTGCCCGCCCCGATCGGGCGAACCGTGTACACGCTCAGCGACGCGGGCTGGCAGCGGGTAATGCCGATCTTGCAGACCATCGCATGGTTTGGCCTGGACCGGCTGGACCTGATGGAGGATGATCCGGAGTCGCCGTTGACGGGGTTCCTCGCCGGGTTCGTGGTTCCCTTCGACCCGCTCAAGACCGCGGAATTGACTGCGGCTTACCGCGTCGAGATCGACGGCCGCCGTTTCGAGTTCGCGGTACGGCAAGGCGGTCTCGCGGCTCCGCGCGGCGATCCGGCCGTGACGGTCACGGCCAGTGCGGTGGATCTGGTCACGGCGCGGCTTGGGCCCACCGAAGCCAGGCGCACGGCAGCTCGCCGGCGAATCAAGTTCGACGGCGACCCGGACGCCGTTGATGCGCTGCGTCAGGCATTCTCGCTGTGAGCGTGTGCCAGCACCTCGTCCACCGACCACTGATCGTTGGCGTGGGTACCGCGCTTGCACGCGAGGATCCGGCCGTCCGAGCCGATCAGAAAGTCGGCGGGCAACCCCAGGTGGCCACCGGTCGGATGCATGTTGGCCACTGGTTTCCCACCTCGGTTCCACAAATATCCGTGGCGAACCATCGATACCAGTGCGGGTGGCACCGCGCGGGGGTCGAGCACGGCGCGCGGCGAGGACTCGACGCCGAACTCGGCATACAGCGCCTTGGCCGGGTCACCGACTACCGCGAACGGCAGCTCGCCGACATAGTGACGCAACTCAGGATCGGTCGAGTGGAACACGACGACCTCACGGATACCGGCGTTGGCGATCTCGTCGTGTCGACGCACGATCGACTGCAGATGAACGTTGCAGATGGGGCAGCCGGCGAAACGCCGAAATTGCAGATGGACGAGCCGGTCGGGATCGGGAATCGGGACCGCTTCGCCGGAAACTCCGATCAGTTCGCGCGCGGCAACGACGCTGCCGACACCGGTCAATGCGTCTCTACTCATGGGATGGCTCCTTATCCACGGCTCCGTAAACAAATCTACGAGCCGGCGCGATGGGCGAGGCCACTACACTCACTGCCGTGACCGAACCCGCTGACGTCGATGGGCATGCAACGCCGGCCCGGCCGGTGTTGGTGGTCGACTTCGGCGCGCAGTACGCACAGTTGATCGCCCGCAGGGTGCGCGAGGCTCGGGTTTTCTCGGAGGTCATTCCGCACACCGCCTCCGTCGAGGAGATCAAGGCCCGTGACCCCGTGGCGGTCGTGCTCTCCGGCGGACCGGCCAGTGTCTACGCCGAAGGCGCCCCGCAACTCGATCCGGCATTGTTCGACCTCGGGCTGCCGGTGTTCGGCATCTGCTACGGGTTTCAGGCCATGGCGCAGGCGCTAGGCGGTACCGTCGCCCACACCGGCACCAGCGAGTACGGCCGCACTGAGCTGAAAGTCACTGGCGGCGAACTGCATTCGGGACTGCCCGGTGTCCAGCCGGTCTGGATGAGTCACGGCGACGCCGTCACCGCCGCCCCGGACGGATTCGAGGTGGTGGCCAGCAGTCCGGGTGCCGCGGTGGCCGCCTTCGAGAACCGCGCCCGGCGACTGGCCGGGGTGCAGTATCACCCGGAGGTGATGCACACCCCGCACGGGCAACAGGTGCTCAGCCGGTTTCTGCACGACTTCGCCGGGCTCGGCGCCGACTGGACGGCTGCCAACATCGCCGGTGCGCTCATCGAGCAGGTGCGAACCCAGGTGGGCGACGGCCACGCGATCTGTGGACTGTCCGGCGGGGTGGATTCCGCGGTCGCCGCGGCGCTGGTGCAACGCGCCATCGGCGACCGGTTGACCTGTGTCTTCGTCGACCACGGGCTGTTGCGGGCCGGCGAGCGCGATCAGGTGCAGCGCGATTTCGTGGCCGCCACTGGAGCCAACCTGGTCACCGTCGACGCGGCGGAGACCTTCTTGAAGGCGCTGTCGGGCGTGATCAATCCCGAAGGCAAGCGCAAGATCATCGGCCGGCAATTCATCCGGGCCTTCGAGGGCGCGGTGCGGGATGTGCTGGGCGACAAGGCTGTTGAGTTCTTGGTGCAGGGCACGCTGTACCCGGACGTGGTGGAGTCCGGCGGGGGCAGCGGCACCGCCAACATCAAGAGCCACCACAATGTCGGGGGCCTGCCCGGCGACCTGAAGTTCAAACTCGTCGAGCCGCTGCGGCTGCTGTTCAAAGACGAGGTGCGCGCGGTTGGCCGGGAGTTGGGTCTGCCCGAGGAAATCGTTGCGCGGCAACCTTTTCCGGGGCCGGGACTGGGCATCCGGATCGTCGGCGAGGTCACCGCGAAACGGCTGGACACGCTGCGGCGCGCCGACGCGATCGCGCGCGAGGAACTCACCGCCGCCGGTTTGGACAACCAGATCTGGCAGTGCCCGGTGGTGCTGCTGGCCGACATCCGCTCGGTCGGCGTTCAGGGCGACAACCGCACCTACGGGCATCCAATCGTGCTGCGGCCCGTGTCCAGCGAGGACGCGATGACCGCCGACTGGACCCGGGTGCCCTATGAGGTGCTGGAACGCATCTCGACGCGCATCACCAACGAGGTGGCCGAGGTCAACCGCGTGGTGCTGGACGTCACCAGCAAGCCGCCCGGCACCATCGAGTGGGAGTAGCTTCGCGCGGGATGCGCTGCGGCGAGTGCGCGGCGGGCCGCACACTCGGGGCCGAACGTGCGGCCAGCCGCACGTTCGAGGGTGAAATCGACACCTGATTCGCCCCACTGGCCACTCCTGTATCGATCGCATAACGCCGCCCCTTGCGTCGCTTGACGGTTGTCGGAGGGCAGGTGTTTACTCCAATTAGATCGAACATACTTTCGAAAAAGCGAGGATCAGGAGGCTAGTCATGACTGTGGCCTTTGCCTCCGATCACCGTGCTGAGCAGCTCGAATCGCTTCGCCGGCAGATGGCTGGCGTGTCCGAAAAGGTGTCCCCGCTGCCGGAATCGGAATCCCGGTTGGCGATCCCCCAGTGGCTTGCTGAGTCGCTGCCGGTCCAGCTGCCCCGGGGGACGGTGGCGGTGCTGTCGGGAGCCCGGTCGCTGCTGTTGGGCATGGTTGCCGCGGTGACGGCGGCCGGGGGCAACGTGGCTATCGTCGGCCAGCCGGATATCGGATTGCTGGCCGCTGCGGAGATGGGGGCGGATCTGAGCCGGCTCGCGGTGATACCGGATCCCGGGACCGATCCGGTGGAGGTGGCCGCGGTGCTCATCGACGGCATGGACCTGGTGGTGCTCGGCCTGGGCGGGCGCCGGGTGCCGCAGACACGGGCGCGGGCGGTGGTGGCGCGGGCTCGCAATAGGGGGTGCACCCTGCTGGTCACCGACGGCGACTGGCAAGGGGCGCCGACGCGGCTTGCCGCCCGGGTCTGCGGCTACGAGATCACTGCGGGTGGCCGCCCTGGTTTTGGGCGGATCAGCAAGGTACGGCTGCAGATCAGTGGGGTGTGCGCGGGCAGACGGGTGATCGGCCGGGCACGAGCCAGGTGAATTACGGTGTCTTCTTCCCGGGTGCTGGCCATCTGGTGCATGGACTGGCCCGCGGTCGCGGCGGCGGCAGCAGCGGGCTTATCCGCGACGGCACCGGTGGCGGTCACTCTGGCCAACCGGGTGATCGCCTGCTCTTCGGCCGCCCGCGCGGCGGGAGTGCGGCGAGGGCTGCGCCGCCGCGAGGCCGCGGCCCGCTGCCCGCAACTGCACGTCGCGACCGCCGACGCGGACCGCGACGCCCGCTTCTTCGAAGGGGTGATCGCGGCGGTCGACGACCTGGTGCCCCGCGCCGAGGTGCTGCGGCCCGGGCTCCTGGTGTTGCCGGTGCGCGGAGCGGCCCGCTATTTCGGGTCCGAGGCCCAGGCCGCCGAGCGGCTGATCGACGCGGTGGCCGCGGCCGGCGCCGAGTGTCAGGTCGGGATCGCCGACCAGTTGTCCACCGCGGTCTTCGCCGCGCGTGCGGGCCGCGTCGTGGAGCCGGGAAACGACGCGAGGTTCCTGTCGGTGCTGTCGGTCCGGCAGTTGGCCACCGAGCCGAGCCTGTCCGGTCCGGGGCGAGAAGAACTGACGGATCTGTTGTGGCGGATGGGGATTCGCACCATCGCGCAGTTCGCCGCACTGTCTCGTACCGATGTGGCCTCCAGGTTCGGCGCCGACGGGGTGACCGCGCACCGGTTCGCCCGCGGCGAACCCGAGCGGGGACCGTCGGGGCGGGAGCCGCCGCCGGAACTTGAGGCCGTGCTGGACTGCGACCCGCCGATCGACCGGGTCGATGCCGCGGCATTCGCCGGGCGCTCGCTGGCCAGCACACTGCACCAGACGCTGATGGCCGCCGGGGTGGGCTGCACCCGGCTGGCCATTCATGCCGTCACCGCCAACGGCGAAGAATTGCAACGGGTGTGGCGGTGCGCCGAGCCGTTGACCGAGGACGCCACCGCCGACCGGGTGCGCTGGCAACTGGACGGGTGGTTGAGCAATCGGACCTCGCGCAACCCCCGCCCGACGGCGGCGGTGACGCTGTTACGACTGCAGGCGGTGGAGGTGGTGTCCGCCGAGGCGCTGCAGCTGCCGTTGTGGGGCGGCCTGGGCGAGGAGGACAGGCTGCGCGCCCGCCGGGCGCTGGTGCGGGTGCAGGGCCTGCTCGGCCCGGAGGCGGTGCGGGTGCCGGTGCTGTCCGGCGGTCGCGGGCCCGCCGAGCGCATCACGCTGGCCCCGCTGGGCGACGAGCCGGTACCGCGGGCCGACCCGGGTCCGCCGTGGCCCGGGCAACTACCGGAGCCGTCGCCTGCCGTGTTGCTCGACGACCCGGTGGAATTGCTTGACGCCCAAGGAAAGCCGATACGGGTGACCAGCCGGGGGATGTTCTCGGCCGACCCCGCGCGACTGACCGTGCACGGTCGAGACGAGCCGCTGCACTGGTGGGCCGGACCTTGGCCGGTCGACGAGCGGTGGTGGGATCCCGGCCTCGCCAAGGGCCGCACCGCCCGCGCCCAGGTCTTGCTGGAGGGCGAGCGAGCGTTTCTGCTGTGCTACCGCCAGCGGCGCTGGTACCTCGAGGGGAGCTACGAGTGACGGGCGAGCCGGCGCGCGAACGGTCCCACCCGCTCGATGAGCCGGTCGAAGAACACCGCTGGATCCACCCCAACGCCGATGAGCGCGTTGGGTTTTCGGTCTCCGGACCAGTCGGCGACCGTCACACCCCGGGTCGGAACATCGGCCAGCTCGATGTCCACCGTCGCCGCCCGCGTCGACACCAGCTGCGGGTCCAAGGCCACCGCGGCGGCCAGCGGATCGTGCATGTACGCGACATAGCCGTGCCCGCGGACCTCGTGAGATTCGAAGTAGAACCGCATCGCGTCCTCGATCACCGGGATCAATGCCGACGGGCTCTCCTCAGCTGCCAGCGCGGCCAGGATCTCCGGTGTCATGGCGACACGCCGGGTGAGGTCCAAGCCGCAGACGATCGGAAGTTGTTGTTGCCCGGCCCAGCCGGCGAACACCTCGCTCGCCGCCTCGGGATCCACCCGGATGTTCCATTCGGCCATCGGGTTGGTGTCGTCGCCGAACGCCCCGCCCATGATCACCAGCCGTCGCAGCAGCGCCGGCAGCGCGGGCTCGGCGCGCAAGGCGAGCGCCAGGTTGGTCAGCGGGCCGGTGACCAGACCGACCAGGTCCCCGGGATGGGAGCGCGCTGCAGCCACCCATGCCGCGGTGGCGTCGTAGCCGGTGAGCCGTCGATCGGTGCCGGGGAGGTCGGCATAGCCCAAACCCTTGGGGCCGTGGAACTTTGAGTGATGGGGCCACTGGCCGCACAGCGGCTCGTCGGCGCCCTGGGACACGGGAATGTCTGGCGCCCGGCATAATTCGAGCAAACCCAGGTTGTTGGCGCATACCTGCTCCACGTGAATGTTTCCGCCGGTCGAGGCGATGCCGACCACGTCGGCATCAGCACTAGCCAGCAGATACACCAACGCCACCGCGTCGTCGATGCCGGTGTCGACATCGACGAAGACCCGGTTCACCGCGACCTCCCCCAAAGTGATGCGCCCGCGATTTTACGGCCAGGCCGAAGCGAAGGTGATCACCAGGACGTCGCGCTGCGCCGGCTCGGCGCCGTCGATCGGTCGGATCGGTGAAGCACCGTGCAACGTGCGACGGTCGTCGCCCAGCAGCAACGTGCCGGGCTCGGCCAACGTGGTCGTCAGCAACTCCCGACCACCCGAGTCGCACACCGAATTTTCGCCGCCAGTGGCGTTGCGGCGCCCGACCAGCAGCGTGCTGAAGAGCGTGACACCGTCGCGGTGCAGGTTCTCGGGTGTCGTATGGCCGCCGCCGTCCGGCGTCGAGGACCGGATACGGAAGGGGTGCACCTTGACGTTCCATTCGGCCACGTCGTCGAGGCACGCCGCCATCCGGGTCAGCAGTTTGATCAAGTTGTGCAGCAAGGGATTCTCGGCGAACGCGTCGGTCAGCGGCTCGAACTCGCGATCCGGCAGCCGGTGCGCGAACCCGTCCAGCACCAGGTAGCGGCCGTAACGGCGCAAACGCTGCAGCCCCCGCTCCGCCGCGTGGGGGTCTGGTGCCAAACGCCGCCAATACCGGTCGAACCGGGTCCATGCCTCTTCGCCCACCCCTAGGCTTCGCGTCACGTCCGACGAGGACATCAAGGCGACGCCCGTCGTGGTAAGCAGTTCGGCCGCGGCCGCGACCGGATCGGCGTCCGTCCACTGGTCGCAAAGAATCGGGGCCATACTCCCGGATACCGCAATTCGACGTGAGTAAAACGTCTACCAGTGCACTCCGGGCACCAACCGCACGAGCCGTTTGACCGGCCGGGGTGTCCGGATGCCGCCGGTGACGGCGCGGACCGGGCGCTTCGGCTTGCGTTTCGACGGGCTGGCCGTAACCGGGTCGGAAGGCAGGCCGCGCGCCGCGGCCGAATCGGGGTAGCCCAGGTAGAGCTGATGCAGGATTCGCCGCGAAGTCCTGGGCGCGAAGTAGTTGCCGGCTTCGGCGAGCGTGCCCAGCGGGGTATCGATGCGCGCCGGCTTCTCGACGAGGCCGCGCACCACCATTGCCGCCGCGCGCTCGGGGCTGATCGCGGGCACCGGGTTCAGCCGGTGTGACGGCACGATCATGGGTGTGCGGACCAGTGGCATGTGGATGTTGGTGAACGTGATGTGGTCGGACAGCGTTTCCGACGCGACGACGTCGGCGAACGCGTCCAGCGCCGCCTTGGTGGGGAGATACGAGCTGTATTTGGGGTTGCGGGCCTGCACGCCGGCACTGGAGACGTTGACCACGTGACCGAACCGGCGTTCACGCCAGTGCGGCAGCAACGCCAGCACCATCCGCACCGCGCCAAAGTAGTTGACCGCCATCACGCGTTCGTAGTCGTGCAGTCGCTCGGTGGAGTTGGCCACCGAGCGGCGAATCGAGCGACCGGCGTTGTTCACCAGGTAGTCGACGTGGTCGAAGCGGCCCAGGATGTCTTTGATGGTGTGTTCCACCGACGTGGAGTCGGTGACGTCACAAGTGAACGCGTGCGCCTGCCCTCCGTTGGCGCGGATCTCGGCGACCAGCTGATCCAGCGCGTCGACGTTGCGAGCCAGGGCGAACACCGTTGCGCCGCGCTCCGCGATGGCGATCGCCGACGCCCGCCCGATGCCGCTGGATGCGCCGGTGATGATGACGTGCCGGCCCTCCAGCGGTCCGTTCGGATCGTCGCGACGCGCCCGGTCCGGGTCGAGGTGCTCCGTCCAGTACCGCCACAGCTTGGGAGCGTAGCTGGCGAATTCGGGAACTTCCGGGATGCCCTTGTCACGCAACAGCTTTCGGGTCTCGTCGCTGATAAACGTGGGCTTCAGGTCGACGAGGTCGAAGACCTCGGAGGGAATTCCCAGCTGGGTGGCCGCCATGTTGCGCAGCACCCTGGCGCGCCCGCGCACCTTGAGCACCGGCGCGGCCACCGAGCGGGGCAGCGACCCGCGGGCCGGCGGCAGTCCGGCCGCCTTGGCGACGCCGCGATAGATGCCGCGCAGCCCAATCGTTTTCGGCGCGGTCAAGTGGAATGTGCGGCCGTCGGAGCAGTCGGCGTGCGTGAGCGCGACGAGC
>Ga0182038_10002263_pt1 | contig 10078 bp, 9 predicted proteins | sample sta12Can44000108_FD_125976 | JGI IMG/M metagenome (GOLD analysis project Ga0182038, IMG submission 125976) | Lab enrichment of tropical soil microbial communities from Luquillo Experimental Forest, Puerto Rico - statanox.12C.anox.44.000.108 | ecosystem: Environmental > Terrestrial > Soil >...
AAAAATTGCCCCGCGACAGCGGGGCCGGAGCCTGAATCGATCATATACTCTCGCAATCAACGCTTCCAAATTTGTGATCGATGCAGGCTAGAGACGATTTCTTTTCGCGAGTTCAGCCGCCTGCGACAGGGCTACCAATAGACCCCGCTCGTCGGCCTTGCCAGTACCAGCAATGTCGAAGGCCGTGCCGTGATCGACAGAAGTGCGGATCACCGGCAGACCGACGGTGATATTCACCCCGGCCTCGATGCCAAGCACCTTCACCGGCCCGTGACCTTGATCGTGATACATCGCCACGACGATGTCGAAATCGCCGCGGCCCGCGCGGAAAAAGAGTGTATCGGCCGGAAGTGGTCCTTGCACGTCCCAGCCACGGGCCTGGCAGGCGCGCACGGCCGGCTCGATTTTCGACTCTTCTTCGCCGCGCCCGAAGAGACCATGCTCACCCGCATGTGGATTGATGCCACAAACGCCAATGCGCGGATGTGCGATCCCGGCGCAGGTCAACGCTTCCTGAGCGCGGGCGATGGTGCGCTCGACCAACCCGGGCTCGATCTTGGCGATGGCGTCGATTAGGCCAATATGCGTGGTGACATGGATGACCTTGAGCTTCGGCGTAGAGAGCATCAACGACACCTCCGGTGTGCCCGTTAAGTGTGCTAGCATCTCGGTGTGGCCTGGAAAGATATGGCCGCCGGCGTGAAGCGCTTCCTTGTTCAGCGGGGCCGTGCAAATGCCGTCGATTTTCCCGGTTTTGGCCAATTCAACGGCGCGAGCGAGGTATTGGTAGGCCGCATCGCCGCAAATCGGCGAAAGCTGTCCCCAAGGCAAACCTTTGGGAATGAGCTTCAAGTCGATGCAATCGGCGATGCCGAAGGCAAATCTCGCATCGTCAGGATCGTTGATTGCGCTGACTTCCAGCTTGGAATCGACAAGGCACCCGGCCTCACGCAGGCGATCTGCATCGCCAATAACCAGTGGTCTGCAACGATGGTAAAGGTCGGAATGCCCGAGACTCTTTATAATGATCTCCGGCCCGATACCCGCAGCGTCGCCCATGGTGATCCCAATGATCGGCAGGGAAGTGTCGTTCATGAGGGTAAGGTACCTGAGCTCGCAGAGCTAACAAACTCTTAAACCTGCTCGCGCCTGCCGGCGGCCCATTTTGAAGGCAACTGAGCCTAAGGGATTTAGGAGGCGGTACATTAGCCAAGCTTCCGCCTTTGATATCCGTGGTATGCTATTCGAGCACGACAACCAATCGTTTTCGAACTCGAACTCGAAGCCCCGGACAAGCCTTAACGATGACGCTGACTCGCCCACGGCCAAATGGTATGCCTTGGCTCCGGCGGCATATATCGTCAACCAGGCAGAGCATCATAAGAAATTTAGCTACCAGGAAGAGATTCGTGAAATTTTCAAACGCCACAGGGTCGCCTTCGACGAACGCTATGTTTGGGATTGAAACACCAATGGGTCGGACGCCCTGTCAGGGCGCGCCGCTTGATGTCACTTTACCCAGGGCTAAAGCACCTGGGCTATTCTGTTAGACCGCTCCGCGGTCATCGGAAAATGTCCAAACTCCAGATCAAGGGCGAAGCCCTTGGCTAGTTAGCCGCTTAGCAGAAAATTTGAAAAATAATTGTCGATGTTGAAGCTGCCCTCGTCCTCGTCCTCGGTTGGTGACGCGTCTGGAACACAATGCGAATGCAAGGCGTTCTGCCGCTCTGACCCTGTACCACTTGCCAGACCACAGATCTGAGCATCGGCCGCCTTCTTCAGGGCGAGTCGTTTTTAATGTCTACCCAGGGCTAAAGCGCCCGACTTCGCAAAGCGACTCGACTGAGCTCGCCGAAGTCCTACGTCGCGGCTGGCTTTTTGGCGTCACCTACCACAACATGAGGGGCGCCATAGCTTCAGCGACGGCGGCCTGGGCTAATCTGTTTAGCCGCTGCGCGGCGATCCACGCGTCAACGCGGCGAAAAGTTCAAACACCAGATACGACGGTACACCGTCTCGCCCATGGTGATCTCGTTGCGTTGAATTCATGAGGGCAACTTCTTTGCTTTGCGAAAGCGGTGAGAGTAATCGGCCGCATACAAGCGTGATTCCGCGGTCTTTTCGTGCTTCAGCACGTCGCCAACAATCATCATTGTCGATAACTCCCAGTCCACAGGGTTAATTTCGTCCAAGAGAGTGCCAAGAGGTCCACAGTGTATTTTCTCCTGCGCCCACGTTGCTTTATGAACGAGAACGACGGGCGTATCCGCGCCATAGTTGAGAAGCAGATCGGCAACGACCTGAGGAAGACGCGCGCCGGAAAGAAATATACAAATCGTCGTCCGATGCGTCCCGAGGGCTTTCAGGGATTCTTTTTCGGGCAGGGGAGACGCTCTGCCACCGGTTCGAGTGAGGATAATCGTTTGTGCGACTTCAGGTTTTGTCAGTTCGGTTGCGAGAAGAGCTGCCGCCGAAACGAATGAAGGCACTCCAGGCACGATCTCGTACTCTATTCCCAATCGATCAAGCCTTTCCATCTGTTCAGCGATGGCACCGTATATGGAGGGATCACCGGAGTGAAGACGGGCCACGTCGAGCCCTTTTTTTTGTGCATCGATATATAGAGCTTCCTGCTCGTCAAGGTTGAGATGGGCAGTATTGATGATTGTCGCGCCGGATCGGCAATGAACAAGCATCTCTTTGCTGACCAGGGATCCGGCATAAAGAACTACGGACACGCGGCTCAGTATCTGAGCACCCCGCAGAGTGATCAGATCGGGGGCACCCGGTCCGGCTCCAATGAAATAGACTTTCATAACAATGCTGTGAATGGGCGGAGATAAGTCAGTATTGGGACAACGGGTGCGCCGGAGGCGCAAAAGCTTCGGAAGCCTGGGGTGGAGTGAAGCGGAACCCCAGGAATGGGCCACACCATGTGCCCGAGCTCTGAAAGAGCTCAAGAGCGGACGACGAAAATGGGCCCCCCACCCCTAGCATCAGCCGCTCTTTCAGAGCTTGATCAACTATTAACTGTTCCCTGGGGTTCCGCTTTGCTCCACCCCAGGCTTTTATTCGGGCGCGTCTTCGGCGCTTAAGCCTAAATTCCAGAATTAAAACCGCAGATTCCGCGGATTTCACAGATTTTGGAGTTATCGGGGGAGGAACGTACGAATCTTTTCGTGGAAAAACTTCAGGGCATTGACAATCGTAACCTATTCTATCCGTGTAATCTGCGGTTAAATCCGTTTCGGTTTTTGGGTTGGGAGCAAGCGTCTTACCACCAGGCGCTGGGAGCCGCCAAAGTACCTGGCCCGCAAAATCGAAGTCCCCCCCAGGCTTGTATACAGGCCCGAGTTCGAGTTCGAGGACGATTACTGGCATGCTGGCAGGTATGACTCGGATATCAAGGCCTGTCTTTGTTTAGTCTGACGGCACAGAAGCTGTCCCTCCCTGCAATGAACGAATCCCACCGCCCCCCTTCCTGATCAGCATCGTTGAAAGATAGCCATTCGCGGGTTCCGTTTCCATTTCACCGACAGGCATGCAGAGCTTTTCGTCGGCCATGCCGACATGGTGTCCGAAAACACAATGCTCAGCTATCTCCATCTCCCTGACGAGACGAAGCACGGCTGGAAGCCGATGCCCGATCTTCAACAGGATGACGACATCATGATTCGCGATCATCGATCGCAAATCCTCCGCCGAATCCGGACAAGGCAGGACAAGGACGCTTTCTTTCCCCTCACCCAACGCGAAACCGGTTGCCGCAGCCACAGCACTGTAGCTGGTAACACCAGGAAAGGTCCGATGTCGCAAATTGGGTAAACGTTCCTTCAGTGCGGCGAGCGCATAGATATAGGTCGAAAAAGTGAACGGATCACCCAATGTCAGGTAAGCAACGTCGCGACCAGCCTGCAACTCGAGCGCAAGCATGTCCGCAACTTCGGCGTACTGTTTCGCGAGGCGGGTACGATCGGAATCCATTGAGAATTCAATCTCGCGAAATCTTTCTTCCGGAATTTCATTGGCAGGCAAACAATCCCGCGCGACCGAACGTTCCCTGTTCCTGGCCCGGGGTGCAAAAATGACGTGACACTTCTGCAGAGCCTGCCAGGCGACCAATGGAATGAGCCCGCGCTCTCCCGGCCCAACGCCAATACCGAAAAACATTCCGGAAGAATTCATATGCTGGCTCCCAACGCTTTGCCGTCCATCTGAAACAGTCGGACGCAGATCTGGTCGACATGTTCCAGTTGAGTACCGACCTTTAACTCAATTTTGCGTTCGACCTGCCTCCAGAACGGCCCTGATGCTGACTCGGCACGCAATATCTCAATGATTCCTTCAACCGTCCTGGCGGAACCAATGGAGTCTCGGAGTTTATCGTCAATTCCGAATTCATCCGCTACTCGAAGCACGGCTTGCACCGCGCTTCGACTATTTGAGGAATGAGTATCCCAGACATCGTCCAAAACCTTCGCGAGCTTTCCTGGATGACCTACCAGCCAGAGCTTCGGGAGAATGTAGCGGTTCTCATCAAGTGTGCGCTGCACACACTCGAGGGTGAATCCGACGAAGTTCGACATCTGCACAAAGCGTTTCACAGGAACGGCGAGAAAACTTCTAGCGAATTGCTGGCCGAGATTTCCGGGCGCCAAAACGATTTGCTGGGGTCTGTCACCCAGCGCAACCCGCACATAGACTTCAATTGAAGCCTTGAATGCGGCCTTGGATTTGGGTTCGACGATCCCTGTGGTCCCAAGTATCGAGATGCCACCCTGAATACCCAGGCGTGGATTGAAGGTGCGTCTGGCGATTTCTTCGCCGTTTTCACAACCGATTTGCAGATCAAAGCCAGCTTCCACCTCCGCATCCCCTTCCCCGAGAATCTCGTGGACAGCATCAACCATCATCTGCCGGGGAACCGGATTAATTGCCGGTTCCCCGACTGCAATTCGGAGACCCGGCTGCGTCACCACTCCCACGCCCTCGCCTGCCAGAAAGACGATACGGCCAGTTCCATTCCTGGTAACGCGGGCAAAGATGCGTGCCCGATGCGTCTGATCCGGATCGTCACCGGCGTCCTTGATGACAACAGCTTTCACCGCCCCGTCCTTCTCGAGGACCATCTGCGCAATGGGAACGGTAAGAAATTGGGAGCCTCCCGGAAGGAGAATATCGACCTCAGGAGGGTTCTGATTGCACAGCAATTTTAACAGCGCTGCTTTCACCGCCGCCGTCGCGCATGTGCCGGTCGTAAAGCCTCGCTTGAGGCCGTTCTCTGCGCGTTCCGTGAGATCAAATCGTTCTGAGCTACGCATGCCTAAACCCGACAATAGCTTTGCTTAGCTTATCAATCGTCCCGACTTCGCAAGGCGACTCGACTGAGCTCGCCGAAGTCCTACGTCGCGGCCAGCCCCCGCCAGGGCGCGCCAAAGCGTAGCGACGGCGGCTTCGTGCTCGTCGTCGTCCTCGTCCTCGAGCGGCTCGGTTAACGCCTGCGCACCCTCGCGCACCCGGTTATTGGTAAGGATCAAAGCGCTCGGCCAGTTTCGTAAGCATGGCCACAATACGTAGCAACATTTCTTTGCCGGGTTGAATTCGTTCCAATAAAGCAATTTCAATTCGAGCTGGTAAACATCGAGTTTTTCGTGGTCGAAGTTTGAAGGCCAAACCATACATGAGTCTAATAGCGTTGCACGTAAGTTGACAGCTCTGTTCTGGGCCGGAATTTTTCCCACCGATTCGAGCACGAGTAGCCAGGAAAGGCGTGCCTTTTTTGGGTGCTGCATGAACACATTGGCGGTGGCGTACTTTCGCGGCTCCCAGCGCTTGGTGCTAAGACCCTTGCTCTTAGTCTAGCCCAAAAGCCGAAGCGGATTGAGGCGCAGATTAAAAGCGTCTCACAAAGCTTTTGGACGTTCTATTTTTGCACAGAAGCTCGCAAAGATCTCAAAGGATCAGGGACCGATTTTGTGGCGACCCAACTTTACCGTGCCGGGATGCTCGCTTCCGGTTTATGACCATCATCTCTTGGCGATCTTTGCGTCCTTTTGTGCCGATTCCATTCCTGCGATGGTTGCACCTCGGAGGCGACCCCGTTCGCGATGTGCGGCTTGCGCGCTCCCGGTCCGCTCGGAGATCGGACCCTACCGACCCAGGCATAACGCGCGGCTACGTTAGCCGGTTACGATTATCAGTGCCCTGAAGTTTTGCCACGAAGAGATTCGTACGTTCATCCCCCGATAACTCCCTCAAAATCTGTGAAATCCGCGCAATCTGCGGTTGCAATTCCGGAATTTAGTTAAAATCCATTTCGGTTATCCGAGCACGAGGACGATCCTTTGGCCGCGAAACGAATCATGAGAGCATTCATTGCGGCGGCAGCCCATGGCGACCCGCCGCGACTCCCTCGATTGGTAATTCTTGGCACACGCAAACAGTGCTTCAATCTTTCCTTGCTTTCCTGCGTGCCGACAAATCCAACGGGAAAACCAATCACAAGATGCGGGCGCCATTGATGCAGGGTGATCAACCGGATCGCCTCTTCCACGGCGGTTGGCGCATCGCCGATGGCGACTATAACATCGTTGCCAAAACGCATCCATGCACGCCTGATGCCCGCGGCTGAACGGCTCAACCCCGTCGTTTCGGCAAGCACTCTTGTCTCCTCATCATGAACAAAACAACAGGTGGCAATTCCCAAGCCACCGAGGAGAGTTCGCCGCAGGCCGCTCTGTACCATTGTTACGTCGGTTACGATTCGTGCACGCCGAGCCAGTCCCGCAAGCCCCGCGCCAATAGCGCCGGGCGAAATGAATACGTCATCAACCACGCTAAAATCGCCACTCGTATGAACGAGGCGCTGCAAAAGTTCTCTCTCCGGTTCGGCAATGGAGGACCAATCACGACCTGCGCTGATGATCCTGAAGCTTTCCAATTCGATCGGATGAGGTTCCATGCTATCGAGACGACTTCGAAATTCGGATTCAACCGCCGTTCCTGGCAAGCGGCGCACCAAAGAATGATGTCCGCGCTGTGGTGCGCCGAAATCTTCTTCGTATCCAACGATTGAAACGCGATACTTGCAGAGACCGCAGTTTGAGGTCGCCCGCCCTGTAAAGGCTTCTTCAGCCCGCTCAAGAAAGGCGTCCGCAAGAAAGCGATGAGTGCCGAGGTAATCACATTTGAGAAAGTCGATGTCCGGACGATGCAACGCAACCTCATCGACGGCAGTGTAAATCCGCTTGATCAATACTCCGGTAAATAAAAAGAACGGTGAGACAACGATGCGTTGAAACCCGAGCCTTGCAGCGCGTTCCAACCCTTCCGCAACGAGCGGCCTGGCCGTCCCGGAGTAGCAAACGAACGATCCCCCGAAACCCAGTCCTTCTTCAAGGATCCGCGCCAGCTTGGATACTTCGGAGTTCGCGTCCGGATCCGTCGTACCTCTGCCAACGACTACGAGGCAGCTATCGGACCGTTTGATCAAGCGTTCTGAACGCGCTTCAGACTCGACGATTTTTTCCCGAATCAATCTCAAAATCAATGGATGCAGATGAAGAGCGGAGCCGTAACGGATACTGACCTTCGGGAACTCTAGCTGCAACGCCTGCACTTCGGTTGGAATATCATTTTTTGCATGTGTTGCAGCGAGCAATAGACCAGGAACGATCGCGATACGGTCGGCTCCAGTGGCGATGTTCTCCCGGACAGCTTCACCAATTGTGGGGCGCGCAAATTCCAGATAACCGTGAGCTACTCTTCGGCCGGAAGATCGCTCCTTGACCAGCCGGACGAGGCTTTCGAACTCAACGAGCCCTTCCGGATCGCGGCTGCCGTGTCCGGCGATAACAATATCGAAGGCATTAGCTGTCCTCATACTCGATCTCCAGTCTGTACCGCACGAGGTTCGAGCGGAGCAACGTTCGGACTAGCATGATGCTCATATCGCTGAACGGCCCAGTGCAATTTCCGAGGAATCCCGACCAAGCTGCTTCAGTCTGCGTCAAATGTTCCCACACTTCGACGGGATGCCCGGGAGAAATGCCCCGAGAAACCAGAAAGTGCGATATATTGTCGGGCATGAAATCCCATGGACGCGGAATGACAATCGCGTTCCTGCGATCTTCCAGAACGTGCACCAGATGCTCCTTGAACGGCGCGATGTCGCCTCGTCGGTGGAAAGTGATGAAAGTCGTCTCGTCGAAGCAAATGTGACAACGAGAGGCAAGAACTTGAGCGGAACTTATGCCGGGAATCGTTTGCACGGGATGGCCGCACGCATGCTCAACACGCTCGAGAAACTGAAATCCTGAAAAATGGGGATCTCCCATGAATACAACAACGCACTTCATTCCCTCGCCATGGAGAGAGGCGACCGCCTGAAGCTGTTCAACCTGATCCTTGTAGCCCATCGTCACAACGCGCGACTTCTGTGAAATGAGCGGCTTGACAAACTCTATTACAGTTCCAAATCCGGCAACTACGTCGGCTTGTTCAATGAGTTGCCGGCCATTCTGCGTCATATAGCCGAGATCCCCAGGTCCAATTCCAACACAATAAATCATAGTGTTACCACTGCTTCAGATATGCGCTCTCCTACTGCCAGTCCAGCTCGGACCGCCTTGCCGGCGGCTGCGTTGCTCGTCGGTTACGTATCAATTTAGATATGCGCCCTCCTCGCGCCTTGCCGACGGCCCATTTTGATCGCCACGACGCTACCATTATATGCGGGACGATGCACTAGAGATGCGACCGCTTCTTTGCTCTCTGAAAAGTAAAGATGAACATAGGATGCATGAAGCAAACCGGCCTGAAACCCTTCCGTGCGGCTGGTGTGTAGCCGTTTTCGGCGGACCGTCCAAAGATTCGCGAACTCTTGCTCACCGAGCCAACGGGAATGATGAAATTCATGTCCGCGAAACGTGGCACCGGGCGCCCCGGCATACCCCTCGCACTCGCAGTAACCAAAATGCTGGCGAGTCGATGTCATCTCCACTTTACCCGGAACAACGCCTGCCATCGGAAACCGTTTTCCCTTTAGATCCACGAGTTCTTTTGAGAGCAGCATCAACCCGCCGCACTCAGCGTAACAGGGAATTCCATCGGCAATTGCTTTGCGGATTTCGGATCGAATCGAACAGTTCTGCGAAAGGTCGTCAGCGAATTCCTCCGGAAACCCTCCTCCGATGAGCAGTCCGTCGATTGCGGAGGGGAGTCTAGTGTCATGAATAGGCGAGAATTCGATAAGTTCGGCTCCAGCGTCCCGCAGATAGTCAAGGTTTGCCTCGTAGTAAAAGTGAAACGCCTCATCTCTCGCAACGGCGATACGGAGTCCCGTCGGGCGTTGAGACGTTTGCTGGGAAGTCGACCGGGCTGGAGTCATCAAGTCAACAATCGCCCCGACATCGATGAATTTTTCCGCGACCCTGGCCAATACCTGGCGGCTCGGAAAGAGGCCTTCCTGACTTGCTTGCAGCCCCAAGTGCCGCTCGGGCCAGGATAATTCTTCGCAGAACGGGATAGCTCCGTAAACAGGCAGTTTCAAAGGGGCGAGCGCTTCGCGTAGATATTCCGAGTGTGTTTGACCGGCAACGCCGTTCAGCACGACCCCTGCAATGCGATTGTGGCCAGCCTCCTCGACAAATCCGCGAAGCGCTGCCGCTAACGACCTCCCAGCCTTCGCACTTGGAAGAACGAGAAGCACGGGCCAGTTCAGCGACCGGGCCAGAGCCATTGTGCTTCCCTCGTCCGAATGTGTATCGCTGCCATCGAAGAGCCCCATCACTCCCTCAACAATCGAGAATTTACCGGCCCCGTGCTTTCCTACTTCAAGCAGCATCTTCTCGTTTCCCATCATCCATGCATCCAGATTACGGGAGGTGAATCCACTGATTCGCGCGTGATACCCCGGATCAATAAAATCGGGACCAACCTTAAACGGTTGGATCGGCAATCCTCTTTCAGCGAACGCCGCAAGCAAGGCACAGGTGACGGCTGTTTTTCCATCGCTGCTCCGCATGCCAGCCACAACTATTCCGTGGGCCTTTGGATCGTTCATTAAAACTCGATTCCT
>Ga0182038_10002266_pt1 | contig 10073 bp, 10 predicted proteins | sample sta12Can44000108_FD_125976 | JGI IMG/M metagenome (GOLD analysis project Ga0182038, IMG submission 125976) | Lab enrichment of tropical soil microbial communities from Luquillo Experimental Forest, Puerto Rico - statanox.12C.anox.44.000.108 | ecosystem: Environmental > Terrestrial > Soil >...
GCGGTCGCTATTGGGGGTAAAGCGGACATCACTTTCTGCACCGCATATGTCTGCTCTTGAGCCAAAGCGGACATCGCCCCCCTAATCTGATAAGCTTTCAAAACTGGCGTCGTCCTTGGTCTCTCGGAGGATGGTCGCGTGCGCCGGCGGGATTTCATCAAAGTTATTACTGCCTCGGCAGCCGCTTGGCCGCTTACCGCACGCGCGCAACACTCAGCGATGCCGGTGATCGCGTTCCTCCGCAGTACGTCGGCTGTAGGTTCTGAACATCTTGTGGCTGGATTCGAGCGAGGTCTGAAAGAGGCCGGATTTGTCGCGGGCCAAAACGTTGCCATCGACTATCGCTGGGGTGACGATCAATTGGATCGACTGCCTGAGTTAGCAGCCGATCTCATTCGTCGGCAGCCGGCCGTCATCATCGGGAATATTCTGGCAACGCGCGCGATCAAGGCCGCAACCACAACGATTCCGATCGTCTTCGTTGGTAGTGGCGATCCAGTTAGAACCGGCCTGGTCGCCAGCCTCAACCATCCGGGCGGCAACATCACAGGCGCGGTCTTTAGCTCTTCTGATTTGGCCGCCAAGCGGCTGGGGCTATTGCACGACTTGGTTCCCAAGTCAGTCGCTATCGCCGCGCTGTTTCATCCTGACGCACCGGGAGCCGATCTATATACGCAGGAGGTGGAGGAGGCTGGTCAAACGATTGGCCGGCAAGTCCTGATTGTGAAAGTTACCGACGAGAGCGAATTCCATGACGCTTTTGCGAGGATGGTCCAGCAAAGCGCGGGCGGGTTGCTCATCGGCAGCAGCCCAAATTTCCTCAGCCGACGTCGACAGCTCGCCGCGCTGGCGGTTCGCTACGCGCTGCCTTCTTGCGCCCCCCTTAGGACCTACGCCGAGGCCGGTGTCCTTATGACCTACGGATCGAGCCAGTCCGATTCCTATCGTCGTGCCGGCATCTACGCTGGCCGGATTCTCAAAGGGGAGGCACCTGCCAATATGCCGGTTGAGCTGGCAAGCAAGATCGATCTCGTCATCAATCTCGCAACCGCCAAAGCGCTCAGCCTCAATATCCCGCCGAATTTTCTCACGATCGCCGACGAGCTAATCGAATAACGACCACCTTTTTGCTGCGCCGCACGAGTCCGCTTTTGGCAAAGCGGACATTCCTAGTTGCACCGCACATGTCCGCTTTCGGGGGTAAAGCAGACATGACAGTTTGCCGATGTCCGCTTTCGCGGTCGCTATTGGGGCTAAGCGGACATGACGTAATGCAGCGCACGTCTGCTTTTGACCCGTACAGACATCGATCAATGCACTGCACATGCCTGCTCCTGGAGCCACGACGGCGTATCACTTCCTAGGCAAAGACCGTCCGGAACGACGCGTGTGCATCCATCTGTAAAAGGAAAGTATCAAGCCAATTACAGGAATTAGCGTCACGGCGACCGGAATGACAAAGAATGCGATACGATTAAGGAGCGAGCTAAGCCAGAAGGACGTGTACCGCTGCCACAAAGTCGGGCCCGAGCGGTAAAATGCCTGTGCCGTCGGAGACAGGGGCAAATCGTTGGGTTGCTCGGCGGGGAACTCCCCAAGACTGTTGAAGGGGCCCGGCGCCCAATGGACTTCGCGCATTGCTTCGAGCAGCAGGTATTGCAAAGCCGGGTGAAGATCGTTTCGCACCAGCAACCTGTTGCGAGAAGCGAGCAGTTCAACGTTCGAATTGGGAACGTCACGGCTCAAATCAATGAGACCTCGCCACAATACCACATGCTTTAGTCCGGGAACCGTTTTGGCGATGGCCTCGGCTTGCACTACGTTCATTAAACGGATGCCAGTGTTACTAAATACATGCTGCAAGGGGTTGCCATCCAACTGTGGAACAACCGCGATATCAATTTTGTCCTCGATCAATGCATCGAGTGCCTGTGCGCTGTCGCGATCCACAAATTGGATGGAAGTATCCAGAGGGTCAGTGGCTCTTAACACCTCAAGGATAAGAGACCGCAGAGCAGTCCCCGGCATGCCAATGGCAACGCGCTTGTCACGGAATTGCGCAAAAACTGTTAGAGGTTCCGGGTTCTTGTACAAAATGAATATCGCCGAATCGAACGTTCCGCCGAGTGAATATAGGGTGTCTGTGTCGACCGTTTTCGTGAAGCCGAAAGCAGTGAGAGCAGCCTGCACGCCAGAGCCGGGATCACGTAGCAGATCAAGATTCTCCACTGCACCAGCAGAGTTACGGACCTCCAGCTCAACACCATGGCGTGCAAGTATCCGTGCATATTGCCTCGCATAGTTATCGTACCCAGAGCCTGCCATTCCGGCAGCGATTGCGAGGTGACGTGGCGGAAGCGGATCGATCAAACGATAAGTGACATAAAGTGCCATAACGACAATGGCCGCAGAGAGAACCAATATGATTAAAGACGACTTACGCCACATCTCTATCTCCGACGAACTTGCGCCGGGCTCTCACACAAACACCTAATCGCCTTGATTTCGACCGAGTGCGATTTGTGCTCAGGCGAGTGGCTCGCGTTCCGGCGTCGTTCAAATCGGCCGCCTAACCAGCAAATTGCGCCGATAAGGGTCGACATCACTGTGACCTTACTCAATCCATGGCTCGACAATGCGAGCTTGTCATCAAAAACGAAGCCAATGCTGGCCAACGTCAAAAACCATGCGCTTGCGACAAAAATATTAAGCGACCAACTGAGTCGTTTGGCCGTCGCAATCGGTATGATCCAGGTATTGCGTTGTGTCATCTCAAAAAACTCACTTGCGGTACTGCTCGTCGCTGACCTTTTCCATCCAGTCCGTGCTTTTTCCGTTTAGCGCCTCGGTGATGGCGATGTGGGTCATGGCTGTTGTGAACGCCGCGCCATGCCAGTGCTTCACGCCACCTGGAATCCACACCACGTCGCCCGGCCTGATCTCGGTGACCGCGCCGCCTTCCTGTTGCACCCAGCCAACGCCAGCTGTGACGATCAAGGTTTGTCCAAGCGGATGCGAATGCCAGGCACTGCGGGCGCCAGGTTCAAACGTCACGTAGCTGGCGGCAACGCGGCTTTCGTCGCGCATGCGTGCAAGCGGATCAATGCGTACCGATCCTGTGAAATTGTCAAATGATGCCTTCGCCGACGGTTGTTCACCAGCTCGCGTAATTGAAATCACCGCGGGGCTTTCCTGGCGCGGGGAAGGCGAACCCTGTGACAACCCGAGGTTCGGGAAGGCGGCGACAATGGCCGCCGCTGCGAGGAACGTCCTATTGACCATGATGTGCGTCTCCTTTTTCCGCTAGCCAAGTCCACGAGATGCGCAAATCCTGCATCGTCTATTTCACCCGCTTCTCGAAAACGTCCTTCGCAATCGGCAGCGCCGAAAACGCGTTGGGCCAGCCGGCATAGAAGGCGAGGTGCGTAATCGTTTCAGCGGCTTCGACCTGGGTGAGGCCGTTGTCCATCGCGCGTGTGAGGTGACCACTCAGCTGCGCTGTCTGACCTGCGGCGATCAAGGCGCTGACGGTGACGAGGCTTCGGTCACGCGGTGAAAGGCCAGGTCGCAACCAGAGCTCCCGGAATAAAATGTCAGTCGTGTATTGAACGAGCCCGGGCGCCACCCCACCAAATTGTCCTCCTACCCGCCGCGCGCGCTCCGCCTCTTGCGCTTGGTCTAAGGGAAGTAAATCCGGAGAAGACGGTGCTAGCTCGCTCTGCGAAACTTGATGCTGCTTGAACGCTGCTGCCGCCGGCCCAATCGCTGCCATCGCATTGTCCCAGCCGGAATAGAAGGCGAGATGAGTGATAATTTCGGACAATTCGGCCGGCTTTACGCCGCTGTCGAGCGCCCGATTGAAATAGAATACCATCGGCCCGGTCTGCTGACGCGCGATGAGCGCCGCTATTGTTACGATGCTCCGGTCGCGCGGGCTTAAGTCCGAACGTTTCCAGAGTTCGCCGAACACGCGTTGCTGGGCGTATTGGTCGAGGGCCGGGGCGACCTGCCGGATGTCTTCCTGCAACGCCGGGCCTGGTGTGCTCTGGTGCTGCGCCAACGTATTGAAGGACGGGAATACGAGCAGCAGTGGTAGAATTGCGGCAAATGCTTTCATGATGGGTCTCCTCACAAGAGCGGTGGTGATGCTCATCGTGTGTTTAGTGCCGTGTGAAGGCCCGGCGCACGCGTCGATGCGCGCAGCATCGCGGCTGCAATTGGCGCGGCACACAGGGCCGCCACGGCGCTCGCCAGGAATGCGCTGCCGAGCCCGAACGAATTCGCCAGCAATCCCAGCGCCGGCGTGCCGAAGCCCAGCGCCACATCGAGGAATGCGGTGTAGGCCCCCATCGCGAGTCCGCGGCTATCGGCGGGAGCCCGCCGCACCGCCTCGACGCCGAGTGCGGGGTAGACCAGCGAGTAGCCAAGGCCCGTTAACGCGGCGCCTGCGAGCGCAAGCGGTAGTCCGCGCGAAAACTCAATCACGCTGAGCCCTGCTGCCTCAATCAGCACGCACACGAGCGCGACCTTGGCACCACCGAGGCGATCAGCCACGTGGCTGATGGATACCCGAGTCACGATGAAGGCAAGTGCGAATGTGCTGAACGCGGTCCAGGAAGGCCAGCCGCGAGCCACGAACAAAAGCGCGCTGAAGGCGGTAAGCGCGCCGAAGCCCAGACTGCTCAAGGCCGAACCCAAGCCCGGCAGCCATACTGCCGCCATGACCTTCAGGACGCCGCTGCGCGCGCGTTGCTCAGGATTAAGCCGCTTTAACGGAGCGATGAAAGCAAGCGTTACCAACGAAAGCGCGGTGGTTGCGATGGCGACGCCCGCGAAGCCGTAGTGCGTGTAGAGGGCTGAGCCGAGCGGTGCGCCAGCCGCAAACGCACAAAAGAGGGCACTTCCGACCCACGCAAGGACTTTGCTGGTGTTTCTGGTGCCAAGCATCGCAAGGCCCCAGCTTTGCGCGCCCACGATGATGAAGCTTTCTGCGACGCCAATTAACGCGCGGCCAGCCAGCAGAATTGCTGCCGATAGCCCTGGCGTTCCAGTGACGCAGAGTGAGGCGAGATAAACGAGCCCGCCGGCCGCTGCGACGAGCAAGCCGACGATCATCGCGCACTTCGGACCTCGCCCGTCGGCCGTGCGGCCTGCGCAGACGCGGAAAACAATGGCGGCGATGAATTGCGATCCGACTACAAGGCCGACAACCAAGGAAGTTAGGCCGAGCCGCTCATGAATGTGAAGTGGTAAGGCGGGCAATGCCATTCCCATTGCGACGAACGCGATGAAGACCGCGCTTATGAGCGGGGCCATCGCCGCGCCGCGCGGTTCCTTGCAAGCTGCGGAGCATATCGTCGATTGCCCTGACGCGATTTTGTTCTTCATGATTGAATCCATGTCGTGCGACGCGCTACTCATCGCTTGATTAGGCAAAGGTAGCTCTACCTTGTGTTGCCGATTAGCGGGGCAAAGCCGCATGGACTTATGAGCTACGCTCATAGAAAAGCGTCGTTATGTCACACGACGGGATAATCGCGCGGTGCCGCTCGCGTTTACCTTATGCTCGGCGCGCGTGACGTACGCCAAAGTAACAGTCAGCCTTGAGAATGCGTCTCATCGAAGACTTTGCGCGCGATTTGAAGCGCGGTCATCGCCGCTGGCCAGCCCGCATAGAAAGCGAGGTGCGTAATAGTGCCAATAATTTCGTCGCGCGTGATTCCGTTTTCGAGCGCCTTGTTCAGGTGGAAGGGCAACTCGTTCACGCGGTATAGGGCGATCAAGCTGGTGATCGTGACCAGGCTGCGGTCGCGCGGCGAAAGCGCAGGATGTTCCCAAACATCCCCGAAAAGGACCTTGTCTGTTAGTTCGGCCAGATGTGGCGCGACATCACCAAAGGAGTTTCGCGCATTTGAGGGTTCTTTCTTCATCGTATCCTCATAGGTGTCGGGCGTGATTATCGGGCGCAGTATCCGCCGTCCGGCGTTACCGTCTGACCGACCATGAAGCTCGCCGTCGGTGAAGCGAGCCATAGCACCGCCGCGGCGATCTCTTCCGGCTGGCCCATGCGTCCAAGAGGGATGTCGGCGATAATGGCGTCGAGGCGCCCCGGTTCGCGCTGCATCAGCCCCATCACGAGAGGTGTCTCGGTCGTGCCGGGACATACTGCGTTGATGCGGATGCCGTACGGGGCGTATTCGAGCGCAGCCGCTTTTGTGAGGCCAATGACACCGTGCTTCGACGCGGTATACGCACCGAGGCCCGCAATCCCAACAAACCCGCTTTGCGATGAGCAATTCACGATTGCGCCGTTGCCCTGCGCGCGCATCTGCTTCAACTCATACTTCATGCAGTTGAAGACGCCGCGCAAATTAACAGCGATGACGCGGTTGAAGTCTGCGGCGTCGACATCGGCAGTGTCTGCTCGGATGACATGGATGCCGGCGTTGTTAAATGCGGCGTCGAGCCGTCCGAATGTCGAAACCGCTTGATCGACCAGCCCGGCCGCGTCTGCTTCAACGGCGACATCGCACCGGACGCCGATGGCCTGGTAACCTGCGGCAACCAGATCATCTGCCGCGGCGCGCGCGGCTGTTTCATCGACATCCGCAAGAACGACGGCTGCGCCAGCACGTGCAAAGGCTTTGGAGGCAGCGAGCCCGATGCCCGCCGCTGCTCCGGTGACCAGAGCGACATTGCCCGCAAATGAAACGGTCACGCGGCACTCCCTTAGTTTTCAAGCTTGATGTTGAAAGTCGTTGCCGTCATGGTTTCTGGATCGGCGCCGGTTCGCACGCCTCGATCGAGAGCGTCGATGGCGCTCATGTCGTTTGCCGTAAGTTCGAAATCAAAGATGTTGAAGTTTTCGGCTATGCGGGCGGCATTGAAGGACTTCGGGATGGCGGATACGCCATTCTGAATGTGCCAGCGAAGCACGATCTGCGCCGCGGTTTTACCGTGCTTGGCCGCGAGTGCCGTGATGTCCTGGTCCTTTAAAGGGTCGGCACCTTTTCCAAACCGCCTGACGCTCCCGCCAATCGGAGACCACGCTTGTGTGAGAATGCCCAGGCGAGCATGCACCTCACGCAGGTGCTTTTGCTGGAAACCAGGATGGAGTTCGATCTGGTTAACGGCCGGCACGATGCTTGTCCGGTCCATCAGCTTTCGCAGGTGCGTTTCGCCGAAATTTGAGACGCCAACTGCGCGTACGCGTCCTTCGGCCAAAAGCGTTTCAGCCGCTTTGTATGAGGCTATCGTCGCCTCGAAGTCTGAGGGAAGCGGCCAGTGCAATAGGTAGAGATCAACATAGTCGAGGTTGAGCTTTCGCAAGCTGGCGTCGAACGCTCGCAGAGATTTGTCATAACCGTATTCGCTGAGCCAAAGCTTCGTTGTGACGAACAGTTCCGAACGGCCGATACCACTCCGGGAGATGCCTTCCCCAACATGCCGTTCATTCAGATAGGCCGCCGCTGTGTCGATCAGGCGGTAGCCGTCCATAAGCGCAACTTCGACGGCGTGGGTCGTCTGATCACGCGTCTCGCGACCAAGCACACCAAGACCGAGGGCCGGCATCGCCGTGCCATTGTTCAAATGGAAAAGTGGATTATTCGAAAGCCGATTCATGATCCGCTCCCGGTCAGTGTGCCTGATTTCAATGGTCATGACGGTCTCCCTTGCATGCTCCACACTTAAGAGCGTTGCCGCCTATTCATTAGGTGTTAAAATCGGCAAGAACTTATGAGCAGGATTGATAAATGCAGCGCGGCAACCTTGACCAGTTAATGGCGTTCGTAGCCGTTGCGCGCGAGCGAAGCTTCACCGCCGCCGCCGCAAAGCTGAACGTCTCACAGTCGGCCCTGAGTCACACAATGCGCGAGCTTGAAGAACGGCTCGGCGTTCGCCTTTTGACGCGCACCACGCGAAGTGTCTCGCCGACGGAAGCCGGTGAGCGCCTGCTACAGAACATCGGACCTCGCCTAGATGAAATTGAAAGCGAAGTGGCTTTCATCCGCGAAATGAAGGGAAAACCCGCCGGTACGGTACGGATCACCGCGACGGAGTTCGCAATTGAGAGGCTTCTTCTGCCAAAACTTGCGCCTCTGCTACGCAGATATCCCGACGTGAAGCTGGAAACCAGCGTAGATTACGGCCTTACGGATATCGTCGCCGGGCAATTCGATGCGGGCGTGCGCAGCGGGGAGCAGGTCGCCAAAGACATGATTGCCGTACGGATCGGCCCGGACATGCGCATGGCCGTGGTCGGATCGCCTTCCTACTTCAAGTCGCAATCCGAGCCAAAGCGTCCGCAGGACCTTCTTGCCCACAACTGCATCAATCTTCGGTTGCCAACTCATGGCGGTGTGTATGCTTGGGAATTCGAAAAAGGCGGTCGCGAACTAAGGGTTCGCGTTGAAGGGCAGTACACCGGAAACGCTACCACGCAGCTTATCAACGCGGCGCTTGCTGGATGCGGCCTTGCTTATATCCCGGAAGGTCTCGCAGAGCCTTATGTGCTTAAGGGAAGGCTGAAGCGCGTGCTGGCGGACTGGTGCCAACCTTATTCGGGATATCATTTGTATTACCCGAGCCGTCGGCATTCTTCGGCGGCGTTCGCGCTCGTGGTTGACGCGCTGCGATATCGCCCGAATTGATGTTCGCCGAGCTGCGAAACAAATTGCTTAGAGCAGCTCAATGTCCGCTTCTGGCCCAAAGCTGACGTCGCTAGTTGCACCGCACATGTCCGCTTTCGGGGGTAAAGCGGACATGACCGTTTGCGCATGTCCGCTTTCGCGGTCGCTATTGGGGGTAAAGCAGACATACCGTCTTGCACCGCACATGTCTGCTTTTGACCCAAAGCGGACATCGCTGTCGCTTAACAGCAATTTTATGGGCACGCGCTGATGTAAGGCGATACGCTGCCTTGTCCTAAGCCTCGGGGGAGGCAATGCGACGGCGTGATTTCATTCGTCTGCTTGGAGGTGCAGCGACGATCTTGCCGATCGCCGCACGCGGGCAGTCGTCAGCCGTGCCCCTTATCGGTTATTTGAGCGGGCGCTCACCCGAAGATACGGTCGCAGAGCTGGAAGCTTTTCATAAAGGACTTGGCGAGGGCGGTTTCGTCAATGGCAACAACGTCACCGTTGAATATCGGTGGGCGCGCGGCGACTACGGCCGGCTGAGAATGCTTGCCGCCGAACTCGCGCAACGACGCGTAACTGTTCTCGCGGCGACCGGTGGGGATGCCTCAGCTCACGCCGCGAAGGAGGCGACTGCGACCATCCCGATCGTTTTCAATATGGGCGGTGATCCGGTCAAATTCGGTCTCGTTCAAAGCTTCAACCGACCGGGTGGCAACGTTACGGGCTCGACCATTCTGAGCAACGATATGGAGCAGAAGCGGTTCGGTATTCTGCAAAAGACAGTACCCGACGTCATTCGCTTCGGTGCAATCGTCAACCCCCATTTCCCGCCCGCGGCGGATCAAGTACGCGATATCGAAAAAGCGGCAGCGGATCTTGGACGACAGCTCTTTGTCGCAAAAGCCAGCAACGATGCCGAGCTGAAGGCGGCTTTTGCTTCCTTATTGCGTGAGCAAGTTGGCGCATTGGTTATCGCGTCCGATCCGTATTTCGACACGCGTCGCGATCGCATCATTGCTTTTGCGGCCCAAAATCGTTTGCCCGCCATATATCAGTTCCGCGTATACGCGCTCGAAGGTGGCCTGATAAGTTATGGGCCAAGCATCACCGATGCGTACCGGCAAGTAGGCAGATACGTGGCACGCATACTGAAAGGCGAAAAACCAGCCGATCTTCCTATCTTGCAACCGACGCAATTCGATTTCGTCGTTAACCTCAAAGCCGCGAAAATGCTTGGTCTCAGTGTGCCGCCAACATTGGTGGCTCAAGCCGATGAGGTCATTGAATAACAATGTCCGCTTTTGGCCCAAAGCGGATATCCCTCGTTGCACCGCACATGTCCGCTTTCGGGGGGTGAAGCGGACATAAATAAAACAACCGTCCAAAAAGCGGCTAACGCAGCCGCCTGATCGACTAAAAGCGGTAATTGAAATA
>Ga0182038_10002285_pt1 | contig 10036 bp, 9 predicted proteins | sample sta12Can44000108_FD_125976 | JGI IMG/M metagenome (GOLD analysis project Ga0182038, IMG submission 125976) | Lab enrichment of tropical soil microbial communities from Luquillo Experimental Forest, Puerto Rico - statanox.12C.anox.44.000.108 | ecosystem: Environmental > Terrestrial > Soil >...
AGGCACAAACAAAGGATAGTCCATTGTTTTAAACAGGAATCTGGATTGTTTCAGTTCCTTATCTGTCTTATACGCAAATGCATTTTCTGTATTTTCAAAAGAGATGTTCATACAAAACCTAACGTTAGTTATGCGAATATCGTGTTCAGCTATTGAAGAAAAAAATATGATTTATGCAGCTAATGTGAATATTCGTTTGTCCTTAGAAAATTTTTCAGGCACCCTTCTTTTGCATCTGCAAAAGAAACAAAAAGCATCTTACATTTTACTAACTATTTCTGATATTCGTATCATGAAGATTATACACACCGAAATATACAGATATTCCATTCCAATGGAACCTTTTACCATTGCCACAGGAACCATGGATTTTGCACAAAATATTTTTATACGCATTTGCACCGATACAGGATTAACCGGTGTTGGCGAATGCTCTGCATTTCCTATGATTGCCGGTGAAACGCAAAACACCTGCTACGAAATGGCAAAAGATTTTGCATTGCTTTGGAAAGATAAAAACGCTTTGGATATTGATGCAAGGTTATACGAACTGGATCTTTTTACTTACGGAAACTATACAGCAAAAAGTGCTTTTGATATGGCATTGTACGATCTTGCTGCTAAAAATGCCAATCAACCTTTGTATCAATTTTTAGGCGGAAAGAAAAGAGAAATGGAAAGTGATATGACCATTGGTATTGATACCGCCCAAAATATGGCCGCCACTGCAAAAGAATTGGTTGCAAAAGGTGTAAACATGATTAAAGTGAAATTGGGCAAAAAAGTATCTGAGGATATTGAAAGAATAAAACTAATAAGAGAAGCAATTGACGATAAAACTATACTAAGGATTGATGCTAACCAAGGTTGGAGTTTTGATGATGCCGTTTTTGCTTTGCAAAGTTTAGCTCAATATAATATTCAATTTTGCGAGCAACCGATGAGAAAATATCATGATGAATTATTATCTCAATTATGTAAGCTCTCTCCTATTGCCATAATGGCGGACGAAAGTGTTTTTACGCATTATGATGCTGAAAGAATTATTAGAAATAACGCTGCAACCTTTATCAACATTAAGTTTGCGAAAAGTGGCGGCATACACGAAGCAAGAAAAATAAATGCAGTTGCAGAAAAAAACAACATGAGCTGTATGTTGGGCAGTATGCTCGAAAGCAGGGTTGCCTTATCTGCCAATGTTCATTTTGCAATGGCTACCGAGAATATAAAATTCTTTGATTTGGATACTTGTTTATTGGGGCATTTGGTTGATCCGGTTATAAACGGAATGAGTTACGACGGAATGAAATTAGTTGTTCCGGACACAATTGGAATTGGTGCAGATGTAGATAATAATTATCTGAAGAATTTAGAACAGGTAATTATTTAAAATTGCTGAATTGTGAACAGTATGTACAAGTGAGTGACACAACCAAAGTTGATTAGAGTTATTTCGTTTGCTACCAAAGCTTCTCTTATCTTTGTTTGAATACATGATTTTTTTTATGGAAGGAAGAAAAGCAAGTGAAACTTTTACGGTGATGAACGAATTGGTTTTACCGAACGATACCAATACGTTTGGTAATTTAATGGGTGGACGTTTAATGTATTGGATGGATATTGCATCGGCAATGGCTGCAATGAAGCATTGCAACTCGCCCTGTATGACGGCAAGCGTAGATAACCTGAGTTTTAAAACGCCTATTAAATTGGGTAATATTGTTCATATAGAATCTAAGGTTACCAGAGCATTTCACACATCGATGGAAATTCATGTAAAAGTTTGGGGAGAAGATAACCTGCATCAATATACTTACCTGAGTAATGAAGCTTTTTTTACGTTTGTTGCATTAGACCCAAATGGCAAACCGAGAGAAGTATCTCCCATTATTCCGGAAACGGAAACAGAAATTAATTTATTTGATGGCGCTTTAAGAAGAAGGCAACTGCGTTTGGTGCTTGCCGGTAAAATGAAAGTAGAAGAAGCTTCTGAACTGAAAGCTTTTTTTGCAAAAGGCGGAGAGGAAAAACTATAATTTATTTATCGAACACATTCATTAAATGATGTTTTCCTTTGAGCATGTACTTTTTACTTTGCTCAATTGAATCCATAATCTGTTCAAGAATTTCGTCTATACCGGCCGAATAATCAATTACCATTGGCTCTTTAAAACGAATACTTAACAAAGAACCTTTCTTTTTAAATGCTAACCCTCTTTTATTAAAAGCACGCCAGAATCCGTTAATAACAACAGGTATAACAACAGGGTGATTATTTTTAATGATGAAAGCAGTGCCTTTTCTGCCAGGTGCAAATGGTTTAGTAGTACCTTGTGGAAATGTGATGACCCAACTTTTATCTAATGCCTGATTTATTTTTCTGGTATCAGACGGATCCAAACCCCTTCTTACTTCTTTACCTTCGGCACGCCAGGTACGTTTAACGGTTAATGCTCCGGCCAAAATAAACAAGCGGCTTATCCAACTACCTTTCATGGTTTCTTCGGCAGCAACAAAATATAAATTAGTGAAAGGGAATAATAAATAATATGGTAATCCTAACCTGTTTTCTTTACGCCATTTAACGGCACAAAAAATATGGATGAAAGTAATTACATCTGCAAAATAGGTTTGGTGATTGCTTACAAATAAAACATTATTTTTAGGAAGGTTCTTTAAATTTTCTGTGCCTTCAATCTTTATTTTATTTATCAATACTAACCCGGGATAGGTAAACATTCCGACAACCGAATAAATAATTGAACGAACGATTTTAATATGCTTTAGTCTTTCGGCTAAATTCATTATCAGTAAGTTTTGGGAAGCAATGATACGAATATAATCAAAGCAAACGAACTGTTAAAAAGGATTTAAACAACTTAACCTGTTATGTAATTTTATAAAAACAAACATCCATTACAAAAACATAGATTATGAAAACAAAAATTTTATACAGCATTCTGGCTTTCTCATTTTTATTTATGGCAAAAGCACAAGACTATTCTGTAAAACAAAGAACAATAACAATAACCGGTTCTGCAGAAATGGAAATTATACCGGATCAAATTGATGTACAAATAAACTTACGCGAATACACTAAAAAAGGTGCTGCAAAAACAACTATTGAAACTATTAAAAATAATTTTTTGAAAGCTTGCAAAAGCATTGGTTTAACCGAAAAAGAAATAAGTGTGCAAAGCCTGCAAGGCAACGATAATAATTATTGGTTCTATAAAAAGCAGAAAAAACAAAATCCTGATATGAATGCAGGTATCAGTTATATTGTACGCTTAAGTACTGCATCTAAAATTGAAGAGTTGGTAAATATTTTGGATGACGAAGCAACAGAAAATTTTTTCATTGCAAAAGTATCACATAGTAAAATGAATGAACTGAAAAAGCAATTGAAAATTGAAGCTGTAAAAGCTGCCAAAGAAAAAGCAAATTATCTGGCAGAAGCAATTGGCGAACATGTTGGCGAAGCAATTACCATTAACGATCCGGTTGAAATGAATAATAATTATCCAAGGCCTATGTATTCCAATATGTTGATGAAAACATATTCCACTACAGATGCGTCAAAACCAGAATTGGATGTTGATTTTAAAAAGATAAATTTACAATTTTCCGTTACCGTTGTATTTGCATTGAAGTAATACCAATGAGCAATTAATAATGAATAGTGAACAATGAATAATTATTAATTGCTCATTGGTATTACATACCCTTACATTTGCAGCTTTAATACAAAAAGATGCAATTAAATACGGTAATTTTTGATATGGATGGGTTGCTGATTGACAGTGAACCTTTATGGCAGGAAGCAGCCACAGAAGTATTTAAAAACTATGGCTTAAGTTTAACCGAAACCCAGATGAATTCTACTACCGGTTTAAGAACACATGAATATGTAAAATGGTGGTTTGGTTTTTATGGAATTGGTAATGAAGAGTTGGCAAAAGCCGAGAAAAAAATTATTCATTACATGCTGGACAATATAGAACGCAAAGGAAAAATAATGCCCGGCGTTCATTACATCTTCGAATTTTTTAAAAGAAAAGATTTTAAAATTGGACTGGCATCTTCTTCTCCGAAAGAATTAATTGATTTGGTGGTTGAGATGATTGAAATAAAAAAGTATTTGCACGCTACTTCTTCTGCAGAGCATTTAGCATTTGGCAAACCGCATCCGTTGGTGTATTTGGATTGTGCTCAAAAGTTGCAGGCCGATGCGTACGAGTGTATTTGTTTCGAAGATAGTTTTAACGGAATGATTGCTGCAAAAGCAGCACGAATGAAATGTGTAATTGTGCCGCATCATTCGCAAATGAAAGAAGAACGCTGGAGTGCTGCCGATTTAAAACTTTCGTCTTTACAAAACTTTGGCGAACTGCATTTTAATTTAGTAAACGGGTAGACGTAATAGTGCTCCGTCGCCTAACTTGATGGCGTACAAGTGTGCGACGCAACAACAGCATCATATTTGTACAAAAGCCGGTAACATAAAAAAAGTCCTGCCATTACAGCAGGACTTTATATTTTACAACGAAACGGAATTATTGTTTTCCTTCGTTCTCATCTTCTAATTTAGCACGGATTTCTGCCAATGCACCAAGATCGCCTAATGTAGCTTTTTCAACTTTGTTTTGAATATTCTTCACCGCTTTCTTTGTTTTTTCAGCTTCTGTTCTTGCTTCTTTTTTCACAGCTTCTTTTTCTTCAATCTGAGCTTGTTCCCAAATTCTGCTATGGCTTAATACGATACGTTTTTCGTTACGATCGAATTCGATAACCATAAATTGAAGTGTTTCATCGGCTGCTACAGATTTGCCATCTTCTTTTGTTAAATGACGGTTAGGAGCAAAACCTTCTAAGCCATATTGCAATTGTACCAAAGCACCTTTATCGTCTCTGCGTGTTACAGTTCCTTCGTGCAATGTACCGATGGCAAATGTATCTTCCAATGCATTCCAAGGATCTTCTTCCAATTGTTTGTGGCCTAACTGTAATTTGCGGTTTTCTTTATCAATTCCTAAGATAATGATATCGATCTGTTCGCCAACTTTAGTGTATTCAGAAGGGTGATTGAAACGTTTCAACCAGCTTAAATCGCTGATGTGAATCATTCCGCCAATACCGGCTTCCAGTTCAACAAATACACCGTAAGGAGTAATGTTTTTCACCAATCCTTTGTGTTTGCTGCCTTCAGGGAAACGAGTTTCAATTGTGCTCCAAGGATCTTCGCTCATTTGTTTGATAGACAAACTCATTTTGCGGGCATCTTTATCAAGGGTAACAACTTTTGCTTCGTATTCGTCTTGTAACTTGAAGAATTCTTTTGCATTGATCGGAGTGTTTGCCCATGTAATTTCACTTACGTGAACCAAGCCTTCAACACCAGGTTGAATTTCTAAGAATGCACCGTAATCTTCAATATTTACAACTTTACCTTTAACTACTGTACCTTCTGCTAAACCTTCAGGCAATACATCCCAAGGATGCGGTGTTAATTGTTTTAAACCAAGGCTGATACGTTTTTTGTCATCATCAAAGTCTAATACAACCACTTGTAATTTCTGATCCATTTTAACCACTTCACTTGGATGAGAAATTCTGCCCCATGAAATATCTGTGATATACAATAAGCCATCTAATCCGCCTAAGTCCATGAAAGCACCAAAGTCTGTAATATTTTTAACAGTACCTTCCAATACCTGGCCTTTTTCTAATTTGCTGATGATTTCTGCACGTTGTGCTTCAATATCGCTTTCAATCAAGGCTTTGTGAGATACAACGGCATTTTTAATTGTTTCGTTAATCTTAACAACTTTAAATTCCATCGTTTTACCTACAAACTGATCGTAATCGGTTACAGGTTTCACATCAATTTGAGAACCCGGTAAGAAAGTTTCCATACCAAAAACATCAACGATCAAGCCGCCTTTTGTTTTGCTGGTAACATTACCTGTAATAACTTCTCCGGTTTTATGCACCTCAACAATTCTTTCCCATGCACGGTGAATACGGGCTTGTTTACGGCTAAGGTGTAAATGTCCTTCCCTGTCTTCTTTTTCAACAACCAATACTTCTACAAAGTCGCCAATTTTTAAACCCGGAACATCACGAAATTCGTTTAAAGAAACCAGGCCGTCACTTTTAAAACCAATGTTAATTACAACATCTGTTTTAGTTAAAGCAACAACATCACCTTGCAGAATTTCGCCATCGGAAATTGCAACAAAAGTGTCTTCGTAAACTTTATCATACTTTGCCTTTTCGTCGGCACTGTACAAGCTTACATTGCGTTTGTCAACGCTCCAGTCAAAATCATCATGAGCTGTTTCAACAACAGGCTCAGCCACAGGCGCATTTGGTGTCGCAGTTGCTTCAACCGCTACAACCTCAGCTTCAGGAGCCGGTGCTGCAGTGTTTTCCTGTGCGTCTGCGTTTAATTGTTTGTTAATGAAATTCATAAAAAGTCCCGACGGTTTTATTCGGGGCTGCAAAGTTACTACTTTATGCACTAAAAAAGATATTTCCTCTAGTGTTTTTTTGTTTCCGGCTTTCGGACGAAAGTCGGGCTGCTGTTGCGTCGCACACTTGTACGTTCGGTTTAAAAAGCAACATAAAGTACAATTTGAAGATTATAGCAAAAAACAATAATTGTCTTAATCATTAAAACCTGCTCAGGTACAATTCACAATACTTAGCAGATAGAAAATTCATTAATTCATGTAAAAAAATAAATGGAATTCTTTACAAAAAAACGTTATAAAAATAATACTAATGGGTGATTAATTATTGAGCGAAATGTGTAAATTTAGTTTTCAAAACAATTTATATGAAAAAAATTATTTCGCTTTGCTTTGTAATGTTTTGCTTTGCATCATTAATGTTTGCTCAAAAAAAAGATGAAAAAGCAAAAGATGCTACTAAGAAAGAAGTAACAAAACCTGCACCTAAACCTAAACAAGCTGTAGCTCCGGTTGCAAAGCCTGCACCTGCTACAAAGCCAACACCTGCTCCCGTTACCAAACCGGCACCCGCCGTTAAGCCGGAAACACAACATTTAAAAAAAGACGGTACACCCGACAAACGTTTTAAAGAAAACAAAGGCGAAAAACCCGAAGCAGTACATTTAAAGAAAGATGGTACTCCTGACAAACGTTTTAAAGAAAATAAAGAGCCTGCTAAGAAGAAAGGTTAAGTTTTAATAAAATACTAAACAGGATTAAGTAATTAATCCTGTTTTTTTATATAGATAATTTACCAATAGTTTTCGCAGCAATCCAACCGGTAGTCCATGCGTTTTGAAAATTAAAGCCACCTGTAACCCCATCAATATCTAATACTTCACCTGCAAAAAATAAGTTCTCTATTTTTTTACTTTGCATGGTATTGACATCTACTTCACTTAAAGCAATTCCACCACAGGTAACAAACTCTTCTTTAAAAGTTGTTTTACCTTTTATCTGAAATTCATGTGCAGTTAAATTTTTTATCAATTGGTTTTGTTGTTTGGAAGTTAGATCTGCCCAACGTGCATTTTCATCAACAAAACATTCTTTCAAAAAATACAACCACAATCTGTTGGGTAATTGAAACGGATTTTTATGTTGCATTTTTTGAGAAGAAAACCGTTGACGTAAGTTTATCCATTCATCTCTTAAATCATTTTCATTTTTATCGCCTAACCAATTTACTGCAATTAAAAAATGATAATTTTTATCACTCAATTCTTTTGCTCCCCATGCAGATAGTTTTAGAACAGCAGGGCCGCTTAATCCCCAATGAGTAATTAACACAGGGCCGTCTTGTTGCAATTTTGTTCCTGCTATTTTTACACGAGCATTTTCAACACTTAATCCCATTAATTGAGTGATTTGATTATTGGGAATATTGAATGTAAATAAAGATGGCAAAGGTTTTTCAATAGTATGACCAATTGATTCCAGCCAATTGAATTGTACAGGTTTTTGATAACCGCCTGTTGCTATACATAAATAATCTGCAGTAATTTTTTTTGAATTTTTCGATGAAAGAATAAAAATATTTTCTTTCTTTTCTATCGAATCTATTTCACAATTCAATATTATTTCAATACCATATTTATTGGCTTCTTTTAACAGGCAATCAATAATGGTTTGTGATGAATTAGTTAAGGGGAATACCCTTCCGTCCGGTTCTGATTTTAAAATAACATTTCTTTCTTCAAACCATTGAACCGTATCTTTTGTATTGAATTGATGAAACGCTTTTTTTAAAAAATTTTGCCCTCGTGGATACTTTTTTATCAACTCTGTAATTTCAAAACAATGATGTGTAACATTACATCTGCCGCCACCGCTCACCTTTACTTTACTCAAAAGTTTATTCGATTTTTCAATAATCATCACTTTTAAATCAGTATTCATTTTTGCAGCATTAATTGCACAAAAAAAACCCGCTGCGCCGCCACCAATAACAATTAATGTTTTCCGTTGATCCATATTATACGAAAATAAAAAAGCCCCGTAAACGGGGACTTAATAATATGTTGAATTAAGATTTGGATTTGCTTTTTCCGCCGCTTCTATAATACTGTAATCCGATAGTATCAAAGGCCTATTTCTTTTCACACAAACATCATGTTCAAAATGCACAGAAGGTTTACCATCGTAAGTTCGTACAGTCCAGCCATCACTATCGGTAAACACATCTTTAGTGCCTAAATTAATCATTGGTTCAATCGCAAGCACAAGGTTTTCTCTTAGCTTAGCACCATTACCACGTTTACCATAATTAGGCACCTGCGGGTCTTCATGCAAGCTTCTCCCCAACCCGTGCCCTACCAATTCTCGCACAACACCATATCCATGCTTCTTTTCCGTATGTTCCTGAATTGCATAAGCAATATCACCTACCCTGTTACCAACAATTGCTTTCTCAATTCCTTTATACAAGCTCTCTTTTGTTATTTTCACCAATTGTAAAATTTCATCGTTCACTTCACCCAAAACAAAAGTATATGCATGATCTCCATGCCAACCGTTTAATATTACACCCATATCAATCGAAACAATATCACCTTCTTTTAATTCCACATTATTAGGGAAGCCATGCACCACAACATCATTAACACTTGTACAAACGTTGTGTGGGTAACCATGGTAATTATAGAATGAGGGAATGGCTTTATTATCGCGAACAAAAGATGCACAAATCGTATCTACTTGCATAGTCGTCATTCCGGGTTTTAAAACCTTTGCTACTTCTGTAATGGTTTTACTTACCAACAAAGCTGCTTCGTGCATTAATGCAACTTCTGTTTCTGTTTTATAAATCATCATATTAGGTCTACGTGTCATTTTAAAAAATAAACCTGTTGGAGTTTTTCCAACAGGTTTGCAATATTTCAAATAAAATCAAATATACTTGCTATAAGGCACTTGTTGGCATTGTGGTTGTTTGACGACCCTGTACTCTGCCGCTACTCATTAATCCATCGTATTGACGCATCAATAAATAAGTTTCTATCTGTTGCAGCGTATCTAAAACTACGCCCACCATAATTAATAAAGATGTACCACCGAAGAAAGTACTAAATCCTTGTGTTACTCCTAAACGTTGAGCAAACCCTGGCATAATACCAACGATAGCTAAGAAAATAGCTCCCGGCAAAGTAATTTTATCCATTACGGAACCGATATAATCTGCAGTTGGTTGCCCGGGTTTAACACCCGGAATAAAACCATTATTTCGTTTTAGATCTTCCGAGATTTGTTTCGGATTAAAGATTAATGCAGTATACAAAAAGGTAAAACCAATTACCATAATTGAATAAATCAACATGTACCAAGCATTACTGTGATCATTGAATATTCTTATGATCCCTTTTGCAGAATCAAGATTGGTAAAAGATACCAATGTTGGTAAGAACATAATTGCCTGAGCAAAGATGATTGGCATTACGCCTGCACTGTTTACTTTTACCGGAAGAAATTGGCGTGCACCACCAAATTGCCTGTTACCGATAATTTGTTTAGCATAGTTTACA
>Ga0182038_10002286_pt1 | contig 10035 bp, 6 predicted proteins | sample sta12Can44000108_FD_125976 | JGI IMG/M metagenome (GOLD analysis project Ga0182038, IMG submission 125976) | Lab enrichment of tropical soil microbial communities from Luquillo Experimental Forest, Puerto Rico - statanox.12C.anox.44.000.108 | ecosystem: Environmental > Terrestrial > Soil >...
CGGAGATTGGCGTATCGGTACCGTTGGACGTGCCACAGGGCCACAATGTGTTTCGTTTCTCCAACTCGGGCGAATTCCTTCGGCTGCTGGAGGGAGCTGGACTCACGGAAGTTGCGGTCACGGAGTACGCAGCGACCTACCTCGTCCCCGATACGGAGACTCTTTGGCGAGGTGGATTGGGCAGTCTCGTTCTGACCGGTTCTGTCATCAGGCGTCAAGATCAGGCGACTCAAGACTTGATCCGAACCGCGTTCGAACGTTGCGCAAACGTCTACAAATCAGACGATGGACTGAACCTGCCTATCGCATTCATGATAGGCTCCGGCCAGCGGCCGATTTGATGGGCGCACTCCTACGGGTTGAGAGCGAGCATCAGCGTGAAATCGGGACAGCGTTTGGCGGCCGCGCGCCCGACGAAAGCCAATTTTCATAAGTTTGGAATTTGACGCCGATCTCGTCGTAGTGGACGCGCAGGTAACCGTCGCCGCCACGAGCTACTGCTTGCGGCATCACCTGCTGCACCTCCTGCGCTATGACGCCCACATAGGCGCGATCGCTGCCGTTATAGCTGAAGCGATAGTAGCCAAGACCGTTGGCGAGATGACCAAGCAGGACGATGTCGTGCTTGACCGTGATGTCGGATCGCCGTCCGCCGCCCCGACCGCCGCCGCGACCACCACCACGGAAGCCACCGCCGCCACCGCCGCGGAACCCACCACCGCCGCGGGCTCGCATGCCGCCGCCTCCGCGGAAACCTCCACGGCCGATACTCGCGCGCCGTCCTGACGCAACGTGCGCTCGTCCAGACCTCACGTTTCCTAATCCGCCTCGCCCGCGGGAAGGTCGCTGCGCTGCCCTCGGCCGGCCGCCCGACGGCCGTTGTCCTGCGCCAGGCCTGCCAGCGCCGGGCCGTTGTCCTGCACCGGGTCTACCACCAGCAGGAAGTTGTCCTATGCTCGGCCGCTGTCCGGCACCGGGCCGTAGCCCTGCTCCGGGGCGGTCGGGCCGGTGTTGCCAGTTGGTCCCGCCGAGCGGATTCACCCGTGGCCGATTGGCGATGATGCCGGCATTGCCCCAATTGACTCCGCCGCCCCACCAATATCGGCCGCCCCCCCAATTGCTGAGAGCCCAGCCCGCACCGAATGCAAGTCCGGCCGCGATCAGCCCGCCGGCGATGTATCCGGGGTATCCCCAATAATATGGCGGATAGTCCGCGTACGGCCACGTGCCGTACACGACGGCGGGATCGTAGTACGGGACATAGAGCATGTTCGGATCGGTCGGCTCGATCGCAATAATCGTTCTGCCAGCCTCCTGGGTCTTGGTGACCTTCTGCTCCTTGGTTGAGGTCAGCTTGTTGTTGGCATCAGCTTTCGCACGCAAGCGCTGAATGGCATCCATGACTTCCGACTGCTGCGCCAGAACCGCTTCGCCCAGCTTCACGGTCCAATCGAGCTGCGAACTCATCATTGCAAGGACGTCGGGTGTGGCGACCAGCGATTTCACGCTGTCATCCCAGGATTGCCTGTCAACCGCCGCCTTCAGCCGTTCGCCTTTCAGCTTCTTGTTTTCCGTTGCCCAGCGATCGGCCTGTACAACCTCGACCGGGTAGGTCGAGGCCATCAGGACCAGAGAGAGCAGATTGTCTGGATAGAGCGCGATCGGCGCTACGAGCGCTTCGAGCTCTTCGGGCTTGAGTAGCTTTTCGGCGGGCGCTGGCTGAGCTGGGGGAGCCGCCGTCGGCGCCGGCTGGGCCGGCGAAGCGGCTGGCGTCGATTGACTTGGCGGCGCAGCGCTGGGCGCCTGCTGATTTTGCGCCATGACCGCCGATGGGGTGAGCACGAAAAACCAAAGGATTAGCGACGCAACCTTCACCGCCCGGGGCAAAATCATCCGAGTCCTCCGGCTCACATTTTGTACGTTCACTACTCCGTCGACCTAGCTACTTCACGTTGATCCAGATCAATGGAAAACGAAGGCCGCGTTCGCGGTTCGCCATTTTCCCCGGATGCGCATGCACGATGAGCTATCAAAGTTTGCGTCCGAAAAGCGCCGCGACGCGTGCGTCGGCTGGTTTCCACAGATCCATGCGGCGACCGGAGGCTGATCAAAAGGGAACGGCGATAACGCGATTCGACGGATCGCCGGTGGAGCTTGACATCCGCTGGTAGGCGGCGCCGCCGGATAGCTGGCACCGAGCAAAGGTCTTCGTGAGGGCACCAAGGTTCATTTCGGCTCGACGAGGTGATCATCGATGTCTGATTGTGGGCCAATCGCAGACACGCCCGGGTGATCGCGAGGGCTGTATCGCCCATTTGATTTAGCCTCGCGAAGCCAATAAGTTCTTCGCTGCCGGATATTTTAGCCACCAGCGGTGGGAGGACCTTCCGTGGTGAAGATCATTCTGATGATTGGCACCATCTTGATATGGTGGTCATCAAATGCGACGGCACAAGAAAGGTTGGTAGGGCATTGCATAGCCGACCTCAGGAACCTGTGCCCAGGTATTCCGCCGGGAAACAACGCCCTCCGGGCCTGCATGAGGGAACACATCCGCGATGTCTCATTTCCATGCCTAGTGACGCTTGCTAAGTTCGCTGAGGTTCGCGGGTCTCACAAAGAGTGCAGCGCCCATCTTCGGCAACAGTGTGCGGGCGTCGAGCGTGGAGGGGGACAGTTCGCTGCTTGCCTGAGGTCCGCTGCCGCTAGCCTAAGCGATACTTGTAAAGATGCTCTTGCGCGGGCGGTCCGCCGCGCTCGCTCATAGTGACCCGCAACGGTCGATGACAACGTCTGCTTAGAGGTCAAAAGACGACATTGCAGAGTGATCGGCGCCTGGCCGCTCCCGCGCTTAAAAGCGGACCTCTGGGCGCGATGATCACGTTAGTGGGCCGATAAACGTATATGACCAGAGCTATTGGACCTGAGTCCAACTAGTCGGCATTTTCGGCAACCCCCAAACTTCGCACCTCAACACCCCTCGCCGGTGTCTCGTCCCCGGCGGGGCAACCGGAATTGGGAGTCCGTGATGAACGATACCGACACGCCGCATACCTCCTTCTCGGCTTCAACGCCCGTCGATCATTCCGTCAATCGCCGCAATATGCTGCTGGGCGGTACCGCGCTCGCGGCGGCGACGGCCCTGACAGCAGCAGCGCCCGTCAAAACGGCGCAGGCGCAGCAGCAAGCGGCACCGGCCGCCGGACAGAAACCGAACATCCTTGTTATCTTCGGCGATGATATCGGCGTGCCTCAAATCAGCGCCTACACCATGGGCCTGATGGGATATCGCACGCCCAATATTGATCGCATTGCGCGTGAAGGCGCTATTTTCACCGACGCCTATGGTCAGCAAAGTTGCACGGCCGGACGCGCATCGTTCATTCTCGGTCAGGAGCCGTTCCGCACCGGCCTACTTACCATCGGCATGCCGGGCGATCCGCATGGCATTCAGGATTGGATGCCGACCATTGCCGACGCGCTGAAGACGCAAGGTTACGCTACCGGCCAGTTCGGCAAGAACCATCTTGGCGATCGTGACGAACACCTTCCGACAAAGCATGGCTTCGACGAGTTCTTCGGCAATCTTTATCACCTCAACGCCGAGGAAGAGCCGGAAGGATACTTCTATCCGAAGGACCCGGCCTTCCGAAAGCAGTACGGACCGCGCGGCGTCATCAAATCCTCAGCCGATGGAAAGATTCAGGACACAGGTCCTCTGAACATCGCGCGCATGCCCACAGTCGACGAGGAGTTCCTGGGGGCGGCCAAGGATTTTATCGGCCGCCAGGCTCGAGCCAACCGGCCGTTCTTCTGCTGGTTCAATTCCACACGCATGCATGTCTTTACTCACCTGAAACCGGCATCGCTCGGCAAGACCGGAAAGGGCATTCACGCGGATGGCATGGTCGAGCACGACGGCATGGTCGGCGAGCTTCTCCAGCAGCTCGACGACCTCGGCATCGCGAACAACACGATCGTGCTCTATACGACCGATAACGGTGCCGAGATCGCGTTGTGGCCCGACGGCGCGATGACAATGTTCCACGGCGAGAAGGGCACGACCTGGGAAGGCGGCTTCCGTATCCCGATGATGGTGCGTTGGCCGGGCGTGGTGAAGCCGGGAACGCAGTACAACGACATCATCTCGCTCATCGACTGGTTCCCGACGCTATGCGCGGCCGCGGGCATCCCCGACATCAAGGAAAAAATGAAGACCGGCTTTGCCGGCGCGGGCGGCAAAACCTTCAAGGTCCACCTCGATGGTTACGACTTCCTGCCTTACTTCAAGGGTGAGGCGAAGCAAGGACCACGAGATGCGATCTACTATTTCGATCAAGGCGGCAATCTCAACGCGCTGCGATGGAACGATTGGAAGCTCAGCTTCGCAACAACCAAGGGCAACATCGCAACAGGGGTTCGCGAAACGTCAGCTTGGGCGCTCATCGCAAATCTGCGCATGGATCCCTACGAGAAAGGCCTTGAAGAAGGTGGGGGCGCTATCGAGTTCCTGGCACGAAACATCTGGCTGCTCGTTCCCATTCAAGGGAAGGTCAAGGAGTTCTTCAGCGATTTCGAGCAATATCCGTATCAGAGCGGCAGCTCACTCAATGCTGGCAACATCAATTATGGTATGCTTCGCCAGCAGGACGCGATGAGGCGGCTAAATGAACTCGAGCGATTGATGCCTCAATAGCCAAATTCCTCCTCTCTCGGCAGTCTTCGGCCTCACCGGGCAGCCGGTGAGGCCGCTTCTTTGACGCAGTCACGCCCGCCTTGATGTCAGGCGGAAGCCCTGTCGAACCCGAGACCGGCACGACGTTGATCCATATCAATGCGCGATAGTTAAGAGCGGCGTTTTCGTATGCTTTGATCCGGATTTGCCAATGATCGCAGGCAATGATCCGGATAAGGCAGGGATGTAGTGGCTGAGACGGTTTCTCGAACCGTTTGGGTCGACGCGCATGACCGCTTGGAAAACACACTCTATTCCCGGATCACCTTTCATCTTTCTTTTGTTACTTGTGCTGTGTGCTCAGTCTGGCGCCCTTGCGCACGGCGGCTTTTCGCACGACGACCCCTGGAATCCGGAGCATATCGATCGCCTTCCACCCGAAATACGAAATGCCGTGATTCACATGTGCAGCGAGAGACCCAGCGCCGCGCACTACTTTGCGACCTATCTCGACAACGCGAGAATAATCAGGCTGCATTTTGAACATTTCGATTGCGAGGGAAGAAAAATTTTTCGCGACGCGGGCCGCTGCCTCCACGAGGAGTTTGAGCTTTCACATTCGCACTACAGGCTGATCAGAAGTTACTACGCTCGATGCGACGATTAAGCTCTTTCCCCAATTGAGCCTGGAGCCGCGTCCGGGTCATTGGTGGCAGTGACCTGCAGCGCCGGTGAGACGTAATTACTTGTCCCCGACAGCCGCGCTATCGCCAATTTGAACATTGCTCAAGGAAATGCGCGCCATCCCGTTTTCAAGGTTTTGAACAAGCGGCCTATAAAGTGCGGCGCCAGTCTCTTCAAAGAGCAAATCGACTCGTCCAAGCTCTTCCCGAACACTCACGATCTCCCCGGACACGAAAAGTATCTGGGCACGCACAATGCGCGCCAGACACTCGGCGATCCTGGCGTGCCTGATCATCGAAGTTTTTATTGCGTCATCTGCCGTTCTCAACGCGATCGCAAGATCACCCTTCAGCCGGTAGGCATTGGCCAGATCAGCCAACATTCTCGGTTCGTATTCGAGCCCAGCGCTTCTTCGTCGGGCGAAATCCAGGGCAGCAGTCAAATCTTCAATGGCCCCGCTCGGTTTACCCGCCACGATTTGAGAGAGACCACGGCATGCCGTCGCATACGTTCGGAGGTACGGAACGCCGCTCCGTATCGCCATCGAGTACGCCCGCTCGGCATGTCGCTCTGCGAGCCAGACGTCATGTCGGGCCCAGGCCAGGTCAACGTACGAAATGCTTGGCATGACATGATCGGTGGTATTTATCTCGTCGGTACTCATGGCGATCACGCGATCAAGAAAGGGGCGCGCTTCGTCGCCGCGTCCAAGCATGACCAGCAACTGACCGCGCAACGTCATCAGCCAGGGTTCAAGATCGAAACCAAGTATCTGACGATGAAATTTGCTGAGTTCGCCTGCGCGATTGGTCGCTTCAATATTGGCTTCGAGAGCCTGGGCGAGACGGCCCGAGAGCCGCAGTGCATGGCTCAATCCCGCCGTCAGCATCACTTCCAGGCTCTGGTCGTTGGCCTCTTTGGCCAGAGCCAATCCCTGACGCACCTTTTCGACATAATCGTCAGCCGATCCTCTTATCGCGAGGACCCTGCCGAAGCCGGAGTGCAGCATAGCGTTGGCGCGCGTGTTGCCACTCCGCAGGGCTATTTGTTTGGCCTCTTCAAAATAGGGCTCGGCTTCCTCTGCTGAGAGGCCTTCACGCCATCCGATGTTCATGATCTGGCCGCAAGCCATCATCCGAAGATAGTCAGATGTTTCGGTGCGCGGGAGGGCAACAACCAGTTCCCGCGCCTTGCTCCAGCTTCGCACTGCCTGATTCGGATCCTTTGCACCGACCCACATGGCAGCACGCACATGGGCCTGCGCGGCAGGCAGCAGATCCCCCGCTTGCTCCAAGTGAAATGCGACCAGAGACGAGTACTCATCGAGCCGAGAAGCAAATTGGCTCTCCACGGCCCGTGCGACTTCGCGATGAAGCTCGGAACGTCGTCCATGCAAAAGGGATCGGTAGGCTACTTCCTGAATCAGCGGATGCCAAAACGCATGTGTCGCCGGACTTGAGGGGGGCAACTCGTAGAGCAATTCGGCACGTCGCAGTTGCCGAAGGGCTTCCGCTACCTGACCTTCCGGCAAGTTGGCGACGCGGTCCAGGATCGCGCGCGACACCTCACGGCCAATGACAGATGCGGTTTGCAACACCTGGCGCGATGGCTCCCTCAACCGGTCAATGCGCGCAGCAAGCACCGCCTGCACTGACGTTGGCAGAGGGATCACATCTATTCCGGCCTTTAGTCGATATGCCCCCTGCTGACCTTCAAAGTCGCCACGCTCGACGAGCGAGCGCACCAGTTCTTCCAGAAAGAACGGGTTACCTTGGGCGCGCTCTCCAATGTTACGGGCTAACAGTGCCAGGGAAAGATCGTCGCCCAACAGACTCCTCAACAGTTCGCTGGCCTCTGAAGCCGGAAGCGGCTCAAGTGAGATTTGACGATAGTGCGATCGCTGCATCCACCGGGCGAAATAGCCGGTCCGAAAATTCAGAAGCACCAATGTTTTTGTGCCAACGACCGCATCGACCAGCGCCTCCAGAAACTCTTCGCTGGCCGGATCGATCCAGTGCAAGTCCTCGACAACGATCAACACCGTTTCGTCGGCCGGTCTCGAATGTATGAGATGGCGAACAAAGGCGAGCAGCCTATGCTTTCGGGTAGCAGGATCGTGTTTCGGTTCAGGATTCTTTGGATCACGCAGACCCAGAAAATTGAGAAGCAACGGCATTGAATCGCTGAAATCTCCTCGCGAATTCAGCAGATCGACAACCCGTTGTCGTGACACTTCCGCCGTCTCATTCAATTGAATGGAAAACGCGCTTCGAAACAAGTCGATCACGGGCTGGAACGGGGTCGCCCGCCCGTGCGAAAGGACGCGAGCTTCGTGAACGCGAATGCCCTGCCTGCGGCAAAATTCGGCGAATTCGAAGCATAGCCGGCTTTTTCCGACGCCAGCTTCGGCGACTACGCTGACGACCCGACCGTCGCCCTTCATTGCATTTGCGAGTTCGCTTTGGAGCGCGGCAAATTCGTTACGGCGTCCGACGAGCGGACTCAGACGCCGGCCACTTCGGAAAGCGTCGCTCGCCGGCGCGTTCAATCGCCCCTTCAGTTCGAAGATCTCTACGGGAGCTGCGATGCCGCGAACTTTCTGCAAACCAAGGGGACGGACTTCGACAAACTGTCGAGCGGCCGCGTAGGTATCCTTCGTGATGAGGATGCTGCCGCCATCCGCCATCTCCTCCATTCGACTCGCGAGATGCACATTTACGCCGGCCGCGTCATACGTTTGATAGATGGAGTTCTCGACAACCTGAACGACAACTTCACCCGTATGAAGGCCGACGCGGATCTGCAATCTCGGATCGTTGAGCTGGCCGACCGCGTCCTGCATGGCTAATGCTGCAAGGCAGCCGCGAACCGCATGATCCTCATGCGGGCGCGGCGCGCCGAAAAGCGCCATGACACCATCGCCCTGTATCTTGTTGACGATGCCGTCGTATCGATGCACGGCATCCTTCATGAGACTTATCACGGGCTCCAGGCGAAGCATGGCCGCCTCGGGATCACCCAAACTGTCAATAAGGCCCGTCGAATTACGAATGTCGGCGAACAAAATCGTGAGACGTTTGTATTCGCCTCCGCTGGCGCTGAGCTCACGAAACAGTTGGCTCAAGTGAGGTGGCTGAGGTGGCTCGGAAGCGACGTCGCCCAAAGGACTGCCGCAATGGCTGCAAAAGCGACTGTTCGGCCGACACCGGCTGCCGCAGGAAGCGCATATCAGGTTGAGCAACGCCCCACATGACTCACAGAACGTGTTCGCTATATCGTTCTCGGTGCTGCAACTAAGACATTGCATTGTGCACACTCTTCGCTGCACGAAGATAGCGCGGGACGAATACTAAAGTCTTTGACACCTGAGCATACCACCTAACCGATCGTTGGATTACTTGCCCTTCTTTTTCGACTTCGAAGAGGGCGCCGGTTTTGCTGCCGGATGCGCGTCGGTAGGATAGCGGCTCTTCAACAGAATGGTGATGCCGCCCTGTGTCGGAGGCGTATCCGGCGCGAACCACATCGTGAATTCATAGTCGTAGCCAGGTGCCCAGGCAAAGACGATCGGCGTGGGTGGCTCGGTGGAAAGGGCGTGATAAACGACGGCGCGAAATGCCTCCTGGAAGCTCGCGGGTATCTTTGCAAGGTATTCAACCCACAGGGCATGAAGCCGCGTTCCTTCCCTTATAACGACTCCCGCAGCGAGTGGCTTGCCGGGCGCGAATGCCTCGCGCTTGGACGCAATTTGAGCTATGTTTTCTCTTGAGAATGCGATGTTGAGATTGGCTAAAACTGTCTGCAAACCGGACATGGCTTATTTCCCTTCTCCCAAATGACGAGCGTTAATTGCGCTCTTGAAGCGAAGCACGGCAGCGGCCATTCAAGCATCTGGCACGCTATCACATCGATCAATCGCCTGCCACCGGCGTTCGTCCGGCTGAAGGAGCCGAGTGGTTCAGTCTGAGGTAATCACCCACAGGTTGGCCCACCCCGACACCGGATGCGGAGCCATGGTGTCACTCAGGGCTGGAAGGCTAGCGCGCGTGGGCCAAAGGGACAGCGACCGGAAGTTGCACCTCACCCACCTTAAGTAGGCTTCGACTCCAAAACCGATCGGCGCAGCGCTTGGAGCGTCATTGCAGGCTCCGCTTCCAGTAACCGGTGCCGAGCTTGCCGGTGATCACCGCCGTCGTGTCCCGAACTTCGTAGGAGCCGGCATCGTCGTAACCCGTGAGCCCTTTGATTGCATGCAGCGCCCAGTGACCGTTCGTCGCGGTGATCGTGCCTTCATGCGCCGGCGCGGCGCGCTGCCCCTCGGCGCGGAATTTGTAGGTGCCGTCGCCCATGATGCGCCAGGTCCAGCGCGACAACCCGCGATCATTCGGTACTGTGATCTCCCAGGTCCCGACCAGGGCGGGATCGATCGCCGAAGGAGGAGGCGCAGGCGCCGTCGTCGATGGCGCACCAGCGACCGCCGGCGAAGCATTCGCCTGTTTTGTGCTCGCCTGGTCGGCCGACGGCGGATCGCCTGCAAGATAGATCGCCCTGCGCGAGAGCGAACCGTAGACGAATGGCTGCTGCTCGTTCCTGGTTGCCTCCATCACGTCGTCGCGGACGTTGCGGAACATGAAGGTGACCTCGATCCCCGGCGTCTCGATATTGTGCAGGAGCGC
>Ga0182038_10002287_pt1 | contig 10033 bp, 7 predicted proteins | sample sta12Can44000108_FD_125976 | JGI IMG/M metagenome (GOLD analysis project Ga0182038, IMG submission 125976) | Lab enrichment of tropical soil microbial communities from Luquillo Experimental Forest, Puerto Rico - statanox.12C.anox.44.000.108 | ecosystem: Environmental > Terrestrial > Soil >...
ACCCTCTTAATATTGTGGCGTTCCATAAGCCGTACGACGTCAGATAGCGGTGCGTCGGGAGCCACTGCACGCACATCATGGGTCATAACGTCACGAATCTTACGGCCACTAAACCGAACGTATTCGTCAGCAAGCCGGCCAGGGCCCATAAAGAACTCGACCCATCTCGGCCGCTGACGCTTTGTGCCGATTTCAGCGCGGCGCAGGAAGTCACCTTCCGTAACGACTCCGATGAGATTTCCCTTATCATCAACGACAGGAAGTCCACTGATTTTCTTCTCCAACATGAGCCTTGCCGCATCGAACACCGATTCGTCAGGCAATACCGAGACAACCTGGCGGGTCATTACGTCTCCTGCATTCATGACCAACGTCCTCTCACTAATGGTCCAGGCGAAAGCGACGCAGCGCCATCAGGAAGCTTCGATAGGTAAGTCCTTCTTGAGCAAACAACATTGTTACCCTCCTGTTACCATCACAACGCGAATAAATTCATCGACTCATGTCGAACCTGAAAACCGAGTCTCTGATCGATCTTCTTTTCCACGAAACCAGGTCATATACAGGGTGGGAAGAAAAACCAGCGTAAGAATGGTGGCCACCAACAATCCGCCCATGATCGCAAACGCCATCGGACCCCAGAAGACAGTTGGAGCAATTGGAATTAAACCGAGGACCGTCGACACCGCAGTTAGCATAATGGGGCGGAAGCGGGTGCTGCTGGCGTCGACAACTGCCCGCCAGACATCTTTGCCTTGCGCCCTCTCGGTTTCGATTTGACCTATCAGGATAACCGCATTCTTGGTGATCATGCCGAGGAGTGCCAAAATACCGAGTATGGCGACGAACCCGAGCGGCCTGCCCGACACAAGGAGTGCCGCAACGACCCCGATAAGACCCAAGGGCCCTACGGTGAGGACTAGAAACAGGCGCTGAAAACTGCGCAGCTCGAACATCAGAACCGTGAACATGATGAGAAGCATGAGTGGCACCATGGCCACGACCGAGGCTTGTGACTTCGCGCTTTCCTCCACCGTGCCACCCGTAGCGATGTGGTAGGACGGCGGCAGGCTTTTGGCTAAGTCACCAACGGCTTGCGAAAGCTCGTCGACCACTGTCTCCGGTAGGGTTCCAGGCGTCACATCAGCTTGCACGGTTAGCGTCGGAACCCGGTCGCGTCGCCAGATCAGCGGATAATCCTGTTCGTATTCGAACGTTGCAAATTGGCTCAAGGGAACCGTGCGCCCACTCGGCAGCGGAACCTGTAAAGTAGACAGGGTCGCCAGCGACAGGCGCTGCTCGTCGGTCGCGCGCACAATGACGTCAACAAGATAAATGTCGTCGCGTACCTGGGTAATCGAGGCGCCGGTCATCACCGTATTGAGGACGCTAGCAAGTGCCTGCGAGCTGAGCCCAAGCAGGCGCGCTTCGTCCTGGTCGATACGAATTCGCACCTCTCGCGCCGGCTCCATCCAGTCGAAATTGACGTTCGCAGCTTGCGGGTCCTTCGCTACGACTTGGGCGAGCTTCACCGCAATCTCGCGAACCTCAGAGATGTCGGGACCGCTTACGCGATACTGCACTGGCCAACCGACCGGCGGACCCAGTTCCAACGGGTAGATGCGAGATACGACGCTTGGAAAATCGTCCGCCAAGAGTTTCTCCAGTTTGATTTGGAGCCGCTGCCGCGCTGCGACGTCCTTGGCGACGATGACTGCTTGGGAAAAGAAACTGTTCGGTAGTTGCACGTTGAGCGGAAGATAGAATCGAATGGCGCCGCGGCCGACGTAGGTGCTCCAACGCGCGACGTCGGGGTCGTTCTTCAGCGCCGCATCGAAGCGCGCCGCGAGGGTTTCGCTGGCATAGATCGACGCATTCTGCGGCAGAGTAAGGTCAACGAGGAGCTCCGGACGGTCCGATGAGGGAAAGAACTGGCGAGGTATTAGCGGAAGCGCCAGAAAGGAGCCGACGAAAAGCGCCAGTGTCAGCGCAATTGTTAGCCACCTTGCCCGCATGGCCAGAGTGAGGAACTGCCGATACGTGCTAAACACCCAACCGGGCTCGGCGCTCTGCGTTGCGGGTGGCGGCTTTAGGATCAGTGCGCCGAGAATCGGCGCGAAGATCACCGCGACGAACCACGATGCAATGAGTGCAATGGCGACGACCGCAAAAAGCGAAAATGTATATTCTCCCGCCGAACTGGCCGCAAAGCCGACGGGAATGAAGCCGGCAATCGTCACCAGCGTGCCCGCAAGCATGGCGAAGGCGTAGGCGCGAAATGCAAACGACGCCGCTTGCACCTTGTCGTCGCCTTGCGCGAGGCGGGTCATTGTAGCGTCAATTGTGGTCATTGCATCGTCCACCAGCAAAGCAAGAGCAATGATGAGCGCGCCAAGCGATATGCGCTGCATGTCGATGGCTGTCAGTTGCATTACCGAGAAGACGATCGCGAGAGTGAGCGGAATGGCCAACGCTACGACTAAGCCGGGCCGCACCCCAAGGCTGATGAAGCTCACGAACAGGATGATTGCCACCGCCTGCCACAGCGAGGTCATGAACTCGGCAATGGCATATCTAACCGTGACCGGCTGATCCGCGACCAGCACCGGATTGATGCCGAGCGGTAGGTTGTTTTGGATCTGCGCCATTGCTTGCTGGATATTCTTGCCTAAGGCGAGAATATCGCCACCCTCACGCATCGCGATGGCAATGCCGATGGCAGGCTGGCCGTTCACCCGAAAGAGCGGCTGCGGGGGATCGGAATAACCCCGTCGGACCTGCGCGATATCGCTAAGGCGGAGCAGGCGACCGTTGACGAAGAAGTTAGTGGCCAACACGTCCTGCTCCGAGCGAAATGCGCCCGACACCCGCAGCGACAGTACCTCATCGCCAGTCTCGATCGTGCCGGCCGGCTGCACAATGTTCTGCGCTTGGAGCGCTGCAATCAGAGCCGAACGGTCAAGGCCCAAAGTGGCGAGCTGCTGGATCGAGAATTCAACGTAGATTTTCTCGTCTTGCGCGCCCAGAATTTCGATCTTCGATACATCAGGTACGTGCAGGAGCTTCGAGCGGACATCTTCGACGTAGTCACGAAGCTCGCGATGCGTAAAACCGTCGGCCGTAAATCCGTAGATGATTCCGAAAGTTTCACCGAATTCGTCGTTGAAACCCGGTCCGACCACGCCCACCGGAAGGGTGGAGCGCATGTCGCCGATGCTCTTACGGACGTGATACCAGATGTCGGGAACTTCCCTTGCGGGCGTCTTACCCTCCAGATTGACAAAAATCGTCGTAACACCCGCGCGTGTAAAGCTGCGCAGGTAATCGAGACGCGGCGTTTCTTGCAGCGTGCGTTCAAGCCGCTCCGTCACTTGCTTGAACGTCTCTTCGACCGAGGCGCCCGGCCATGCGGCCTGAACGACCATGGTTTTGATGACGAATGAAGGATCTTCGCTGCGACCAAGTCGGAGGTATGAGATTATCCCGGCCGCCACGAACACAATCATCAGGTAAACGGTGAGCGAGCGATGTTTGAGGGCCCACTCCGACAGGTTCAATCCGGTCATGATGATGACGATCCGAGCAGGCGGACCTTCTGACCGGGGTGCAACGCCTGCACGCCTGCCGTAACTACAATTTCCCCAGTGTCGAGCCCCGCCGAAATGGCGACCGTCGCAGGATCATAACGAAGCACCTCGATATTTCGCAGCGAAACCGTAAAGCTCGATGGATCTACGATCCAAACTGCAGGCTTTTGATTAAATCTCGTCAACGCCGACGCTGGAATATCAATGACGGGAAAAGCCTCCATCTGCAGGCGTCCGGTAACTGTTGCGCCCAGTTGCATCGCCGCCGGCGGATCGGTCAATCCGACTTTCACGTCGAATGTTCTGGTCACGGGGTTCGCCTGAGGTGCGACCTCACGAACGCGACCTTGCGCGGTAACCGATGGATCATTCGTCAAGCCGACGACGATCTGCGGGTCCGAAGGCGCTGATCTTAGAAGTTGCGCCGGTACGTCGAAAACCGCATCCCGCCCGTCCTTACGGGCAAGCCTGACGATCATCTGCCCGGCCTGCACCACCGCTCCGGACCGGGGCCCAACTTCCGTAATTACACCAGGCGCATCCGCCTCGAGTTGAGTGAAGCTGACCAGGTCTTTTGCGGCCTTCAATTGTGCTTCCGCTGAGTCAACTTGTGCTTGGGCCGTCTGCAACGCCTTCTTAGCTTGATCGTGATTGGCACGTGTGGTCCAACCCTGCTCGAGAAGTGTGTCCTGGCGTTCAAAATGATTTTGCGCCTGGGTTAGCGCTGCTTGCGCCGCCGCGAGATTAGCCTGCGCAGATCGCAGCTGGTTCATCTCATTCTGCGGTTCGAGGCGCGCGATTAGTTGGCCGGTCTCAACCCGATCGCCGAGCCTGCCACTGTTTTCGAGCAAGCGACCCGAGATCCGGAAACCGAGGCTTACCTCGTCCTCGGCTTCAATGCGGCCCGTCAGCGTGACCGGTGTGCCGGCCTCGCGTTTCTCAACCGTCACGGTTCGAACCGGACGAAGCTCAGGCGCGGCCGCTTCAGTTCTCTGGTTGCAGCCGGCAAGGAACGTCGACAGCGTCGAGGCAACCAAACCGTTCAGCAACAAACAGCGGACAGCGTTGAGGATGCGTACAGCCATGGCCTGTCCTTCCAGCCGCGGCAACCGCCCCATCGAAAACAATAGCTTCGGGGTCTCATCAGCCGCAAGCCTCTTGTGTAACGTTGCTGTCGTCGACATCGCGCATGTCGAGTAGCTTAGAGGTAGACTCGGCCGTGGACCAAAGTCCGAGCGGATCGCGACGCCAAGCTGGCCCATAGGTCAACACTCCGCCAGCAGCACATCCAAATCAGCGGTCGAACGTTTGCCGAGGTCTTTGCCGTTCGCTGCCAAAAATTCGCTCGCGGCACGCCGTCCTTCGGTCCGCAGCATCGCGATGAATTCCCATTCGGCATTAAGCTTCGAGGAGGCGCCGAATTGGGCCAGCATGTTGGTCATGATTCGATGCGTGCGCATCTGCGCCCAGCGACCACCCTCGCCGGTTCCGGGATCGGCTACCTGACGCAGGAGAGCGATCATGCGGAGCTCCTTCATCAGTGGTGAATTGAAGGAAATCTCGTTGAGACGATTTAGAATGTCCGCGGCAGTGCGTGGCGTGTCCGACCGTTCGCGCGGATTGATTTGTACCAAGATGGAATCGTGAGCGTCGGTTTCGCGAACTAGCGGTGTGATCGTGGGATTGCCGGTGAATCCACCGTCCCAATATCCCTCTCCATCGATCTCAATCGCGCGGAACATCGTTGGCAGGCACGCCGAAGCGAGGAGGACATCAGCCGTGATCTCGGCGTTGCGAAAGATGCGCCCGCGACCGGTCCGCACGCTGGTCGCGGTAATGAATAATTTGATTGGCGAATGAGCGAGCCGATTACAATCAACGCTCTCGGCAAGGATGCGGCGCAGCGGATTGAAGTCTAGTGGATTGAGTGCGTAAGGCGAAAGAACCCGCGACACCAAGTCCATGAAAACATAAGCGGGGGATGTATCGAGCGTCCAACGCCCCATGAACCGGTCGACAGGAGACCGCTGCAGCAAACTAAACGCCGCGGCGCGCGATACGCGTTGCCAAAATTCTTCAAGCGCGCTGCGTGCACCTTCGGCTCCCCCTTGAGCCCATCCGTCAGCCAGCACCGCGGCATTCATTGCGCCGGCCGAGGTGCCAGAAATGCCGGCGATGCGAAGCCACGGCTCTTCGAGCAGACGGTCCAACACGCCCCACGTAAACGCGCCGTGAGAGCCGCCACCTTGAAGCGCAAGATCAATCAGTACCGGTGTCCGGTCCATGGAACGGGTCTATTGCTGTTGCGCCGGGGCATTGCGGCATGAACGATTGTGATCACACGCTTTCGCGGTTCAGTTATGTGAGAGCTATGAATGGATTACTGTCTGCGCCCGGCGGCTCGGACTTTGACTTAAATCAATTTGCTGGCGATTTGAGCCTGCTTAAACGGCCAACGGGGATATCAAACTCGCCGAGGGACGCAGCGCTGCGCGCGTTAATTTCGCGATGCGTCGTCGAATCGATGCGGATGCAATTGGAGAGACACCATGTCCAGCCTAGCTGAGACCACCGGACTCGCACCTCTACGCGCCAAGTCGGGCTGGATCGTTGCCCTTGGCGTCATTTATGTCATCGCCGGAATTATTGCGCTTGGCAGCGTTGTTTTTGCTACCGTCGTGACTGTATTTGTCGTCGGTGTAATGATGTTGATTGCTGGCGTAGCCGAAGTCATCAATTCATTTCAGATCAAAAGTTGGGGAAAATTCCTCCTTTGGCTTTTACTCGGTGTCCTCTACATCGTCGCCGGCTTTGTTACATTCGAGAATCCCCTTCTTGCCGCCGCCGTGCTCACTCTCGTGCTCGGGTTCGCACTCATCGCCTCAGGTATAATGCGGATCGCTTTAGCGTTTAGTATGAAGGAGGAAATGCCCTGGGTCTGGGTTGCACTCTCAGGCGCCATTACTTTTTTGCTCGGCCTGATAATTCTCGCTCATTGGCCGGTGTCAGGCCTTTACATACTTGGGCTCTTTCTCGGCATCGATCTCATAATTGCGGGAATGGGTTGGATCGGAATTGGCCTCGGCCTGAGGAGACACGTTTAGGGCGACTTCCGCTTCCGGCGGTAAAGCGCAATTTGGCTCATCGACCCCAATTTATGAGTACACGCCCTAAAGCATGTTCCCGAAAGGTTTTCGCAAAAGATCACGCTCAAACAACAAGCTAAAGCGAAATACCGAAACAGCTTAAAGTCATTTCGCTTTAGCGATTCTTCTCCGCGAGCGCTTTGGCGCGGATTTTGGCAAGCGTGGTTCCCGGTGTGATCGATTCCGGGTCGATGACCAAGCGGACGATCGCCGGTTTACCGGAGGCTTCCGCTTGCTGGAACGCTGCCGGAAAATCCTCTGTTCGCTCGACCGAAATGCCAAAGCCGCCGAAGGCGCGGGCATAGGCCTGAAAGTCCGGATTGCGCAATTCCGTCGCCGAAACGCGGCCCGGATATTCGCGCTCCTGATGCATGCGGATCGTGCCGTACATGCCATTGTCGAACACGATGGTGGTGAACGGCAGATCGTATTGAACCGCGGTTGCGAATTCCTGGCCGTTCATCAGAAAGTCGCCGTCGCCGGCGATGCAAACCACCTGGCGTTCGGGATGAAGTCGTTTCATCGCCACTGCCGCGGGAACGCCGTAGCCCATCGAGCCGGACACCGGCGCGACCTGCTGACCGAAGCGGCGAAAGCGAAAGAAGCGATGAATCCAGGCGGCGTAATTGCCGGCGCCATTGCATATGACGGCGTCGGGAGCGAGGTTTTCGCGCAACCAGATCATAACGGCGCCGAAATTCACGCCGCCGGGCTGTTCAGTTGGCTTTTCGGTCCAGGCGCGATAGTCCGCATTGGCCGCTTTGGCTTCGCCCGCGGGAGCGCGGGCGAAGGTCAGACGTTCCAGCGCCGCCGTAAACGCGGCAGGCGTCGCATTGATGGCGAGCGACGGACTATAGACGCGACCCAGCTCTTCCGCGCCTGGATGCACGTGCACGAACGGCATCTGCGGGCGCGGAATGTCGAACAACGTGTAACGTTGCGACGGCAATTCGCCCAGCCGGCCGCCGATGGCGATCACCAGATCCGACGATTTGATACGTTCGAGTAGCTTTGGATTGGGCCCAATGCCGAGATCACCGGCATAGCAGGGATGCGTTTGATCGAAGAGATGACCGCGCCGGAATGTCGTGCACACCGGCAGCGCATATTTCTCCACAAAACGCGCCAAACGGTCGCAAGCCTGTTGCGACCAGCGGCTGCCGCCGAGGACGACGATCGGGGCGCGTGCGGCGCCAAGCAGTTCGCCAAATTTTTGCATCTCCGCGGCGCCCGGCGATGTCTCGATCGCGGTGAAAGGCGGCGCGTCGGCGACCGCAATGCGCTCGACCAGCATGTCCTCGGGAATCGCGACCACGACGGGACCCGGCCGGCCGTTGGCCGCGGTATGAAAGGCGCGTGAGACGATCTCCGGCACGCGCGCCGGGTCATCGATTTCAGTGGTCCACTTGGTCATCGAACCGAAAACGGCTCGATAATCGAGCTCCTGAAACGCTTCGCGCTCGCGGGTATCGCGGCCGACTTGGCCGACGAACATCACCAGCGGCGATGAATCCTGGCGCGCGATGTGGATGCCATGCGCGGCGTTGGTCGCGCCGGGGCCGCGGGTGACGAAGCATACGCCCGGCTGCCCGGTCACCTTGCCGAGCGCCTCCGCCATGATCGCCGCCCCACCCTCCTGCCGGCAGACGGTGACCGCGAGATCGCTGTCATGGAACGCATCGAGCACTGCCAGATAGCTCTCGCCCGGCACGCAGAACACGTGGCGGACGCCATGGATGCGCAATTGGTCGACCAGGACTTCGGCGGCACTGCGTAAATTGTCCTTACCGCGCATTGGCATCTCCTTGGGCGTCTCCTTGGCAAATCATGTGCGTCTTCCCCACTGCTCACCTTCCCCGGTGTGGAGCGGTGCGAGCTAGCGATCAACGGTGAGGGAGATCGCAAAACATGAGTTTTACGCGTCAGATCCTACTCACCCTACCCTCTCCCCCACTGGGGAGGGCGAGTCAATTGCTGCCGCCCGCTGCGAGATTGACTAAACCATGGCTATGGCGACATAAGCTCCACCCGACGAAACGGATCGCAAAGGACTGATTATGGCGAGCACTGCAGCGAGCGCGACGGCCGGCCACCCCCCGGAGGCGACCCGGCGCGATTTTCTCTATATCGCCACTGCGACGGTGGGCGCCGTCGGGGCAGCGGCGACTTTGGTGCCGCTCGTCGATCAGATGAATCCTGATGCTTCGACGCTGGCGGCCGGCGGCCCAGTAGATCTCGACATCAGCAAGGTCGCCGAAGGCCAGCAGGTCGTCATCCGCTGGCGACAGCGGCCGATTTTCGTCTTCCGCCGCTCGAAGCAGACGCTCGACGCGATGCAGAGTAAAGAGATGATATCGCTCCTGTCCGATCCGAATTCGGACCAGTTGCAGCAACCGCCTTATGCCACCAATTGGCATCGCTCGCTTAAACCCGAACTTGGGGTGCTCGTCGGCATCTGCACGCATCTCGGCTGCATTCCGCTGTTTTATCCGAGCGCCAGCCAAACGACACCGGTGGCCAACTGGCCCGGCGGTTATTTCTGTCCGTGCCACGGGTCCAAATACGATCCGGCAGGTCGCGTCTTCTCCGGCGTGCCGGCGCCATACAATCTGCCGGTGCCGCCCTACCGTTTTGTCAACGACAAAACGCTACGCGTCGGCGAAAACGATCCCAGCGCCGTGGCCTGGAATTTCGACTCGATCCGTCAGCTGTAGGTTTTTCGACACATTGCCGGCGGTGCGCGGGCGATCGCCGTCAGGCGCTCGGCCGCATGTTGCGTGGGCCCATGGAGGCTGCGAGTGCGACGCGAACCGGCTGCGTCAGCGCGGAAGCTCGACCCGCGCCCAATGCCACGCCCCAGCTCACGAGCAGCGCACCGATGAAGACCAGCACGGCCTTGAGGATCGCGGGCAGCGCCACGCCAAGCAGCGCATATTGCAGCCAGACGACGAACACGTAGTGCACGAGATAGATCACGTAAGCATTCTCGGACAGCGAATCAGTTATCGCCGAGCGCGCGCCGGCGAAGCGCAAGAATAACGCGGCGAAGGCAAGACAAGCGACGGTAACTACCAGCGCTACCGCGGCATAAGAGCAAAGATCGATCCAAAGATTGCTGCGGCCAAAGGCCGACGGCGCCATCGACGCCATCCACAGCAGGAACGCCATCGCGGCACCACCGAGCCAAATGTGCCAATGGCGCGCCAGTGGACCGCCGGGCCGCAGCAAGCCTCGGTCATAGCCATGCACCCCGATCCCTACGCCGGCGAAGAAGTAAACGAGATAAAGTAGCGGCCGATC
>Ga0182038_10002289_pt1 | contig 10031 bp, 7 predicted proteins | sample sta12Can44000108_FD_125976 | JGI IMG/M metagenome (GOLD analysis project Ga0182038, IMG submission 125976) | Lab enrichment of tropical soil microbial communities from Luquillo Experimental Forest, Puerto Rico - statanox.12C.anox.44.000.108 | ecosystem: Environmental > Terrestrial > Soil >...
GTTTCTGGATTGGTTAATGGCAACCTTCACAAATTTTAGCGTCTGGCTGCCAATCCTGGTGATCGCAGCTCTGGTCCTTTTATGGAGAGGCGGCTTCCGTGTTCGCAGTTTCATCCTGGTGACCCTTGCCACGCTTGCGTTCACCGACGGCGTGTTCACTCAATTCACAAAAAAAATGGTCAACCGGCCGCGACCTCTCCAATCTCTGGCAGAGGTCCGCGAAGTTACTTTACAGAAGAAAAAGCCAGCGATTCTCGGCATTTTTCTTCCCGTCCAAGTTTCGCTTTCCCAGCCACCGGCAGGTCCGGTTATTGGACGCTCTTTCCCGTCAGGACACGCGATGAATAACACGGTGATCGCAACAATGGCGATTCTGTTCTTTGGCCGGTTGGGAGCTCTCTATATCATCCCCGCCGCGCTCGTTTCTTACTCGCGAATCTATTGCGGTTCGCATTGGCCGAGCGACGTCCTGGTCTCCATCCTTCTGGCAATCGGCTTCAGCCTCATCGCCGCGGCTGTATCAAATATGCTTTACGAACGGTTCGTATCCAGATTGTTTCCAACTTTTTACAACCGGTACCCTTCCCTCCTGGGTCCGCGTCGATAATGCGAAACCGGCTATTTATTCTTCTCTCTTTTATTCTGATTCTGACAGGAATCCGTCTACTCCTCGCAGGAACGATCGAATTGTCGCCGAATGAAAGTTACTACTACCTTTGGGCACAACATCCCGATCTCTCATACTACGGAAAGGGTCCGGGCGTCGCTCTGGCGATTCTGGCAGGCACATCTCTTTTTGATTCGACAGAATTCGGCGTGAGATTTCTTGCGCCCCTGTTTGGATTAGGCACGTCTGTTTTCGTGTACCTGGCCGCGCGGAAATTAGTGCGGGAGAAGGCCGCTTTCTGGGCGGTCCTGGCGATGAATCTTCTCCCAATCTATCACCTCCATTCGATTGTGATGACGCCCAACGGCCTTTCTTTATTTTTCTGGGCCGCGGCGCTCTACACCTGCTGGCTCGCGATAGAACAGGGTGACAATTTCTCTCTATTCTGGCCACTAACCGGGATTTTGATCGGTCTCGGTTTTCTGTGCGACTATTGGAACGCAATTCAACTTTTCTCTATTCTGTTTTTCCTGGCGGCGGTGCCGAGGTACAGGCATCAGCTGCGGCGCCCTGGGTTCTATGTTTGCTTCCTCGTATTCCTCTTATTCCTGACTCCCTGGATCATCTGGAATTATCAGCATGAATGGATTGCTCTGGAGCATTTGCCGGAGCGTGACGAGCTCAGAATGACGTCCGAGATACGGCTCTCACGGTTTACCGAATTTCTACAAAGCCAGCTCCTGCTCTTTTCACCCTTGATGTTGCTGGGTTACGTGATCGCATTTCTCGCTTGCATCAGGAAATCGTTTCAAAACAGCAAGATCTGCTTTCTCTTTGCGTTCGCCTGGCCGGCTTTGATTCAATTTTTCATTCTCGGTCTCCGTAGAGGAGAACCTCAAACCTGGACCGGTCCGGCTTTTCTTAGCCTCGGCATTCTTGCCGTGCATTTCTGGATGCACTTTGCCACCGAGAACAGGATCGTGGGAGCTCTCTGCATCTCGGCTCTCGCTTTAGGCGGCTTCAGCTCCTCGCTTCTCACCAATACCGACGTCGCGCGAATGGTTGGGATTCCCATCCCTTATAGTGCCGATCCCACGTCCAAATGGCGCGGCTGGAAGACAATTGCAGAGCGAGTCGAAAAGTTTCGCGCGGAATTCGAGGCTAAGCTTGGCAGTAAAGTCTTCCTGATCGGAGATACCTACCAGACATCGTCTGCGCTCTCCTTCTATCTAGCGGATAAGCGCGCCGAAGGACCCGGTCATCCTCCTGTCTACATTCCCGAATCGCAGGACATTCAAAACCAATTCTCTTTCTGGCCCCGATATGATGAATTTATAGAAGCGGACGCTTCCTCCAAAAAAGACACCACCTTTTCAGAGGAAGCAGGAATTAATCCTTTCATGGATCGAACGGCTCTCTACATCACCGACGAGCCGGAAGAAGCCCCGCCGCAAAATCTGCAGAGTGCGTTTACCCGTTGTGAACTGGTCGCGTTATTTAAGATCGACCGTAAAGGTCATCCACTCCGCGAGATTCGCGTTTTTGCTTGCTACCAATACCAGACACTTCCGCTGTGATCGCAAAGCCTCAGGTCTCCGTAATTATTCCAGTTTTTAACGAAGAAGGGAACGTCTCCCAGCTTCAAGCGGAACTGGAATCTGCCCTCCAAGAGATATCGTATGAAATTGTTTTTGTGGATGACGGCTCACGGGATCGTACCGTCGAGAATATCAGGCGCGGTTCGCGGGTAAAAGTGGTGGAGTTCACGAAAAATTCCGGGCAAAGTGCGGCGATCTACGCCGGCTTGGCGAGCGCCTCAGGGAATTTGCTCGTTCTGATGGATGGGGATCTTCAAAACGATCCGAAGGATATCCCAAGTTTACTGGCTGAGATCGAGAAAGGATTCGATCTGGTTTGCGGATATCGGCTCAATCGCAAAGACAGCTGGCTTAAACGTGCTCAGAGTGTGATCGCAAACAAGATACGAAGCCGATTCACAAAGGATGGTGTACGCCAAACCGGCTGTACTCTGAAGGCTATGCGGCGCGAATGCCGGGAAGCGCTGATTCCATTTCATGGAATGCACCGATTCATCCCTGCGCTGATCAAGGGTCTGGGTTACAAGATCACTGAAATCCCTGTTAACCACCGGCCGCGTCGATCTGGCGTGAGCAAATATCATTTTGGAAATCGAGCCCTGCGCGCCACGATCGATATGTTTGGCGTACGCTGGCTGCTTGGGCGCCAATTCCAGATTCGGACGAAGGAAGGCAACGAGCCCCGGAGCTGAGAGAAGACCTGGAGGGCGTCCGATCCCTCGGCGCCTCCTGAGCGCGGGCGGGGACGCCCGCGCCAAAATCTGGGACGGGTGACCTCGTCCGTCAGATTGCAGAAAAACGGGCTTGGAAATTGGCCATACCCCAGGAGGGCGTCGCAAGCGACGCCCCTCCAGCTCATTCGCTTTTCCTCCGCGACTCCTGTCCCCTGATTCCTACCCCTCCAGCGCAGCTTGCGCCGCGGCAAGGCGCGCAACAGGTACACGAAACGGACTGCAACTGACATAGGTTAGTCCGACGCGATGACAGAATTTCACGCTGTCCGGATCACCCCCATGTTCACCACAGATCCCGAGCTTAATGTCCGGCTTGGTCTTGCGGCCCAAATCGCGAGCAACCTCCATCAGCTTCCCAACGCCCGTCTGATCGATGGTCGCGAACGGGTTGCTTTTTACGATTTCGAGTTCCTGGTAGTGCGGCAGGAAGCTTCCGGAATCGTCCCGGCTCATTCCAAGAGTCGTCTGAGTCAGATCGTTCGTACCAAAGCTGAAGAACTGCGCGTCCTCAGCAATCTTGTCTGCCACCAGAGCCCCACGCGGAATTTCTATCATCGTTCCGACAAGGTAGTTAAAGCGGACTTTATACTGTTTCGCCACCTCAGATGCCACGCGGTTCACGATCTCAATTTGAAGCTTCAGCTCCTTCGGATAGCCGACCAGCGGGATCATTATTTCCGGCTTGGTCTTGATTCCCTTTTTCTGGACTTCCGCAGCGGCCTCAAAAATCGCTCGCGCCTGCATTTCGGTCACTTCGGGAAAGGAAATTCCCAGGCGGCAACCGCGATGCCCGAGCATCGGATTGAACTCGTGTAACCCCTCAACACGCCGTCGAATCTTTTCGAGCGGCACTCCCAACTTCCCGGCCAGATCAGCTTGCTGCGACTCAGTCTGTGGCAAAAACTCATGCAAAGGAGGGTCCAAAGTTCGGATCGTGGCCGGCAATCCCTTCAGCTCTTTGAAAATGCCGACAAAATCCTGCCGTTGGTAGGGCAACAGCTTGGCCAGCGCCGCTTTTCTCTCCTCGAGCGACTCAGCAAGGATCATTTCCCGCATCGCGTCAATGCGATCCCCCTCGAAAAACATATGTTCGGTTCGCGCCAGACCGATCCCCTTCGCACCAAACGCCATCGCGGTGGCTACCTGGTCCGGCGTATCGGCATTTGTTCGAACCTCAAGTTTCCTGACCTTGTCGGCCCAAACCATCAAAGAAGTAAACCGTTGAAAAGTCTGACTCTTTTTAGGGTCCAGCTTCTTCTCTACGAGCACCTGGACTACCTCGGAATGCGCTGTCTTCACCTGGCCGGCATAGACTTCGCCCGCGGATCCATCAACCGAGATAAAGTCTCCCTCATTAAGCGTAACATCGCCCGCTGTTACCGTTTTTTGATTATAATCAATTTTAAGGCCCGAAGCTCCACACACGCAGACTTTCCCCATCTGTCGCGCAACCAATGCGGCATGAGACGAAACCCCTCCTCTAGCAGTTAGAATCGCTTCCGCCGCAATCATCCCCCGAAGATCCTCAGGCGAAGTCTCGATGCGTACTAAAATGACCGGCTGCCCTTTGTGCGCCATATCCACCGCATCCTTGGCATTAAAGACGATGTGACCGCTCGCGGCCCCCGGACCCGCAGCAAGCCCCGTGGCAATCTTCTTCGCAGACTTGACGCTTTGCCGATCAAAGACCGGCGCCAGCAAGTGCGAAAGTGAATCCGCAGGAATCCGCCTGATTGCCTCTTCTCTAGTAATCAGCTTTTCGTTCACCATGTCCACGGCAATACGGACAGCCGCGAAACCGGTACGTTTTCCATTCCGGGTTTGGAGGATGAAGAGGTGATTTTCCTCAATCGTAAATTCCAGATCCTGCATATCCCTGAAGTGCTTCTCCAGTCGGTCGCGAACCAGGAGCAACTCCTTGTGCGCAGCAGGCATCTCTTTCGCCAGATCAGCCACGGGGTGCGGTGTTCGCACTCCGGCCACGACATCTTCACCCTGAGCATTGATTAAATACTCGCCATAAAAGACTTTCTCGCCCGTCGCCGGGTCACGGGTAAAGGCCACGCCAGTCGCACTGGTATCACCGCGATTGCCGAAGACCATTGTCTGCACATTGACAGCGGTGCCCCATTCGTGCGGGATATTGTATTTCCGCCGGTATACAATCGCACGGTCGTTATTCCAGGAACCGAACACCGCGCCGATCGAACCCCACAGCTGCTGAAGGGGATCCTGCGGAAATGTTTTGCCGGTCCGCTCTTTAATGAGTCGCTTGAATTTCTCGACCATGACCTTCAGATCATCGACCGACAGGTCCGTGTCCTTTTCTGCGCCGGCCGCGTTTTTCACCTCTTCGATCACAGTTTCAAAAGGCTCATGATCCTCCCCTTCCCTCTTTTGGACACCCATCACGACATCGCCATACATCTGCAGGAATCGACGGTAGGAATCCCATGCAAAGCGCGGATTACCGCTTTTCTCGGCAACAATCTCTACAACCTCGTCATTCATTCCGAGATTGAGAATCGTGTCCATCATTCCAGGCATCGAGTCTCGCGCTCCGGATCGGACCGAAAGCAGCAGAGGGTTATCACGGTCGCCCAGCCGTTTGCCTACGGATTTTTCAATCTTCGCGAGCGCCGTCGAGACCTGTTCATTCAACTCAGGCGGGTAGCTCTTTTTATTCTCATAATAGTAGGTGCATACCTCTGTGGTGATTGTAAATCCTGGGGGGACCGGCAACCCGATGCGAGTCATCTCCGCCAGGTTGGCGCCTTTCCCACCGAGGAGCGGCTTCATTTTACCTTCCCCATCCGCTTTTCCGTCGCCGAAATAGTAGACGTAACGAGTCTTCTTGGGACTTTTCGCCTTCTGTGTGGACTTTATAACCTTAGTCGACACCTTTTTGGATGAAGGCCTCTTAACTTTTGTTGCCATAAATTGATATTCGAAAAGGAGAACTTGAGGTGGAGCGACACCCTTTCCACCAGGAAATTCTGAAAATATCGACTGAATTCTAACCGTGCGCCGGCACGCGATCGGCGGATTGAATTACCTCGCCGGCCGTAGCCATGAATTCTTCCAAGCCGGTACTCGGAATAATGATCGTATTTCGACGACCATGCGCCTCCTCAGTGATGCGCATAAACCGGCCGCGTTCGTTCTCTCTGAACTCGATATAAAAATGCTTCCGTTCGACTTGGAGTTCTTTCGCTACAATTACGTTATCCATGATGCTTTGGGAGGGGCAACCACTTAACAACAACCATAATACATCGTACCAGCCACCATTGGAGGAGGAATCCTGCTTAATGACACAGAATTTCTTTGTGGTAAACACTAAATTCACCTTTGCGATTTGCCGATGCAACCACTCATTCTTTCGACAGCAAAATAAAATCAATCTGCTGTTTAAAAGGATCTACTCGGAGAACCTGCACCGCGAGGCGATCCCCAATTCCGAAGCTCATGTGGCTCCGGCGTCCGGTCAACCGGCGACGCACCGGATCAAAGACAAAAAAGTCATTATCGAGCGACGAAACATGGATCAGGCCGATCATCAGTTCCTCAGTCAGTTCCACCACCAGACCGTAGTTGCGCACGTCGATCACGGATCCCTTCAGCCGGTGCGGCTTTTGCATCAAACTCGCCATGAATTCCAATTTTTTCAGACGAACAGCCTCGCGTTCCGCATCCGCCGCAATCCGTTCGGTCGTTGAGATATGCTCGCTGATCGAAGCGAGATCGAGCGAGCGCGGCAGGCGCCCTTGCTGCTTGGAAAGCATCCGCCCAAAGGCGCGATGCACCACCAGGTCGGCATACCGTCGAATCGGGCTTGTAAAATGAGCATAATCGCTCTTGGACAAACCGTAATGCCCCAGGGCATGAGGTGAATAGAGCGCCTTACGTAAGCTCCGGAGCAACCCTAATTTCAGCGCCCCTTCTTCTGGCCTGCCAGCAAGGAATTTCAGAAAACGCTGCATCTCGCGGCGCTTCCCAAGATCGCCTACCTCAAACCCGTAAGATCGAACCTGTTCCCGAAACTCGAGAAGCCGCTCCGGATCGGGATCCTCATGCACACGGTAGATTGAGGGTATCGCGCGCCGCTTCATTTCCTTGCCGACAACCTCATTGGCAAGAAGCATGAATTCTTCGATCAATTGGTGCGAAGCATCATTTTGCTCCCGCTCCAAAGCAATGGCCCTTCCCTGTTCGTCCAGCCGTACGCGCACTTCAGGTATGTCAAGTTCAAGAGCGCCCCGCTTGAACCGGTGTTTCCTGAGCATCGAAGCCAATTCCCAGGCTCGATGAACATGCTCTTCTATCGGGTTGCCCGGCTTCTTCTGAAGGACGGCAAACGCTTTTGGATACGTCAGCCTCGCAATGCTGCGGATGACAGTCGACGCAAATCGGTAACTTCGAATGGTGCCGGAGCGATTGAAATCTACAAAAACACTTTTGGTCAGGTGATCCTCATTCGGACGCAGGCTGCAAACGCCATTGGAGAGGCGTTCGGGCAACATCGGGAGTACACGATCAGGAAGATAAACACTGTTACCCCGTCGAAAAGCTTCCCGGTCGAGAGCCGCCCCAGGCTTCACGTAATGGGACACGTCCGCAATATGAACGCCCAGTGTCCAGCCGTTTTCAGTCTTCGCAACATGAATAGCATCGTCGAAATCGCGGGCATCCTCCGGATCGATCGTAAAAATCGGAATCGTTCGCAAATCCTCGCGACCGCGGAGATCACGATCGATCAGCTCCAGCGGAATCTGATCCGCCTCCTTAAGCACCTGGTCCGGAAAGGCAACTGACAGGTTGTGCTTCCGGATTATCGATAGAATATCGACGCCCGGCTTTTTCGACGACCCCAGAATTTCGATGATTTCTCCTTCCGGGTTGACATGCCGGTGCTCCCACGGTTCCAGCCGTACCACGACCTTGTCATCAACTTCGGGGGTGCGGGGCAGACCGCCGGCTTTCAGGTTGACGTAGATATCGTGGACAAGTGCGGGTTCGTCAGGAACCACATAGTAGAAATTCTTTGAGCGTTGAAGAGTACCGACAATCGTCTCATTCGCCCTCTCCAGGATTTTAATTACCCGCCCCTCGCGACTCGCTCGCTGCCTGCTTCCGTGTTGTGGGGGTACCCGATCTCGAATTATCCTCGCGACCACCCGATCCCGGTGCATCGCTGTGTCCTGATTCTCGGCGGCAACGTACAGATCGCCCCGGCCGTCACCCGATTCGTTGACCACGTATCCAAATCCCTGTGGATTCACCTGAAGCGCACCGACCACTAGATCCGCTTGTTCGGGCAAAACGTAACGATCCTTTCGGATCCGGGTGATCTTGCCTCGCGTTTCGAGATCGTTCAGGAGCTTTCGAAATCCGGCCTGTCGATCGACTGAGAGGCGAAGCCTTTTGGCAAGATCGGTTTTGTTCAGAGGCTGGTACCGTGGCAACGCAAGCAACTCCAGCAGCCGTTGCTCCAACGATTTTTGATTGCGGGCGCCCATCCTGCTTCCGGGTCGAACACTAAAGGCGAATTCCGCATAAGTCCATCGTTCTGAGTTGCGCTGATGCCGGGATGCGCTACTATCGACAAGCTCGGACGGGCCGCCGGCCCAGTGCAACCCGGCGCCCCCGGCCCAGGTATGCGGGTGTAGTTCAATGGCAGAACGTGAGCTTCCCAAGCTCAACACGAGGGTTCGATTCCCTTCACCCGCTAATCCTTCATGCCAAGCTATTTACGTGTTTCAGCGGTCCTCATTAATACCAAAACTAATAACATGGTCTGAGAAAATCTCACGATTTCCCATCGCGTCTGTTGAGTGTGGTAAAATCGTCGTGTGCGCTACGAAATCCCAGCACAATACGCGCAAGACAAGCCCCGTTTGGTTGATGTAGCGATCTTGACCGTCTTGGTTGAAATCCTAACCCACTTGCGCAAACTCACAGGGTCGCAACGCCATAAGTTCTTTGCGACTGATATCAACAGAGTTGCCGCGCTTATTGAATTGGTGATGGAGTCTTTACCCGCCGAAGATTTGACCACGCCCATGTTACGTGAACGGCTGTACAAGATGGCTGGCGCTAATGATTCGGAAATGCGCAAATGGAAACTCAATCAAGGCTCCGACTTGTCTTTCCAGGAGGCGATTCAACGTACGGATGGCAAGTACAAATCTATGAAGCACTTTGTGGCGATGTTGGAGCGCAATGGATATCCCAAACGTTTCTTAAAGGGCCAATTCATTACGCGGGCAGGTCTGGAACGCGCACTCAAGCTGGAGAGCAAACGCCGGCAAAAACAGAAGTTGGAGCATCAGGAAAAACGGCGCACCAAGCAAGGCTAGAAGCTAAACAAGCGAAATTGTTTGACTTCATTTTGGCGTCTCTTGAGCTCAAGAGAACCTTACTTGTCCTCATTTCGCGCCCACTTGTCTTCATTTTTGGGGTACTCGGTCAAGCACGTTGGAAGTTCGGCAAAACGAATCTGTTACTCTCTGGACATGTTTGCCAAAGAAATTGTATCTGATCCCGCAAGGATCGAGCCGCGCTGGTTGCGCGTGCCTGTCGCCGTCGCCTACAGCGGATTCAGCCGTGCGAAGTTGTTCACCCTCCTGAGCGAAGGACAAATCAAAAGTGTGTCCGTTACCTCATCCGGAAAAAGGCGTGGCATCCGCGTCATAGACCGTTTGAGCATTGATGCGTTCCTTACCTCACTGGGCAAGAAACAGGGGGCAAGCAAGTGAGAATCAACACCGGACCGCCTAGCCCTGAAAAAGATCAGGGGTTCGCCCGCGACGGCAGCGGCGCGCCTCCACCAACAAAGAAAGGGGCGCCGACCGAGCACCCGCAATCGTGCAGAAAAAAGAAGTGGTTGGAACAGAACCTAATCAGTTAGGGGGCATACTGCAACAACCGGCAGTTTCTTCCGTTTGATCTGCTCTACGTAATCCTCCAGCTCGCCGGTCCGCGGCGTTGCACTGGTTTGCTCGTCTTCGCCGATCGAGACAAGGAGGGTGCATGAACGAGCCGCCACCATCGTTCAAGAATCAGATTAGTAGGCAAACAATAGCCGTCCTA
>Ga0182038_10002297_pt1 | contig 10015 bp, 9 predicted proteins | sample sta12Can44000108_FD_125976 | JGI IMG/M metagenome (GOLD analysis project Ga0182038, IMG submission 125976) | Lab enrichment of tropical soil microbial communities from Luquillo Experimental Forest, Puerto Rico - statanox.12C.anox.44.000.108 | ecosystem: Environmental > Terrestrial > Soil >...
GGGCACGAGCGCGAAGCGACGCAGGCAAAAAAAGGAAGATTCGTGGCCGGCGGAGTCGGACCAGCGAATCGAAATTCTCGATTTTTCCGGCGCCATGCTCTTCGGGGCCATCTTCCTTAAGATCGGCGTTCGAAGGGACGCCGAACTCTTCTCCATCCGCAGATGTAGACCGATTTCGACGCTAGCGGGTTTACACACAGCGGTAATCACTTCGCGAGTAGCGCCGCATGTGGCACAGGTGTGATCTCTAGAAGCACCTCTCTGAACAAGCAGTTGATATAATCTCCGCGTGCGGCTCACGCGAAACGGTCATTGGTTGTGGTTGACGCTGGCGACTTTGCTGGCGCCGGCGCTTTCCGCGCAGTGGCTGAAGTATCCCACGACGCACGTTCCCCGCAGCGCGGGTGGACGCCCCGACTTGACTGCAGCGGCTCCCCGCACGGCCGCCGGCAAGCCCGACTTTTCTGGAATGTGGCAGCCTGCCGACCCGCTTCCGTGCAACGATGTCGATCGCCTCTGCACTGATCTGCCTATTACGCGGCAGTTCTCGAATCTGGCCTATGGGCTCAAGGACCCGTTGCCATACTCCGAGTGGGCCCTCGACTCAATGAAGCGAAGAGCGGGAACGGATCCATACACGCACTGCATCACCCCGGGCGGCCCGCGCATGCACCTGCTGCCGACCATGAAGAAGATCGTCGAGACGCCGCAATTGCTAGTGGTCCTCGACGAATACAATGCCAGCTACCGGCAGATCTTCACCGACGGCCGTCCGCTGCCCGAGGATCCGCAGCCCTCCTGGAACGGCTATTCCAGCGGGCATTGGGAGGGTGATCGTCTGGTTGTCGAGTCCCTGGGGTTTCGGGCTGATCAGTGGCTCGATGCCCGGGGCGACCCGCTCACCAGCGCCGCCCGGGTCACCGAACGGTTCCACAGGCCCGATTTCGGAAACCTAGAGATCGAGATCACGGTCAACGATGCCAAGGCGTACACAAGGCCGTGGACCGTCCTGGTGCGCCAGACGGCCGTGCTGGACACCGAACTGTTGGACGCGATCTGCCTGGAAAACGAGAAGGACGCTCCGCACCTGCCGAGGAAATAAGCTCGTCCGGCTTTCGTTCGCCGTCTTACCATGTGGACTTCATGAAAGACTCGAAGTTGCGGGTTTTGTTGCCGGCGGACAGGATCCAGGCGCGCATTCGCGAGATGGGCGAAGAGATTTCGCGCGATTATCCCGACGGCAATCTGCACTTCATCTGTATCTTGAAGGGCGCTTGTTTTTTCCTGACCGATCTGGCGCGCGCGATGAAGCGCGACGTGTTCGTGGATTTCATGGGCATCTCCACCTACGGCAAGGGCAAGAGCACGTCGGGCGAAGTGAAGGTCACCAAGGACCTCGACATCTCCCTCGAAGGCGCCGACGTTTTGGTGGTGGAAGACATCGTCGATAGCGGCATCACCCTGAACTACCTGATGCACGTGCTCGAGCAGAGGAAACCGAAGTCGCTGCGCATTGCCGCGCTACTTGACAAGCCCGAACGTCGTGTGAGGAAGGTGCCGGTAACGTACGTCGGCTTTCAGATTCCCGATCAGTTCGTCGTCGGCTACGGCCTGGACTATGCTGAAAAATACCGGAACCTGGACGACATCTGCGTGCTTGAGGGACCAGAGGAAGAAGCGTAGACTCAGTCTTTGTCAGTGTTCGGGGCCTTCGTGTTTCCGCTGAAAACGCCGCTTCACATCCGGCCAAAATTCCTTGAGCACGTTCGATAATGCGTCGGTTCCGCACGAGATGAAAAGCTTCTCCAGGTTTTCGGTGGCGCTGCGAGAATCCGGATAATAGGCGTTCGAAATGGCCGCGGTTACGGCATTGCCTCCCCATTCAGAGAAGTTAAAGGTGCGGCCCCCGGAATCGGTGTGCGTCACGAGAATTTGCAAGAGCGCTTTCGCGAGCCGGGATTTCTTGGAACCTTCGCTGACGCGAAAATAGCGGGGATCCTCATGGAACAGGCTTGGCATGAAGCCTTCGGTCATCATGTTGCCGATCACCTGGTCCCCGTAAGCCGTGCCCAAACGCCTGGCGTAGCCGGCCATGCCTTGGCCGAAGGACGGGTTCTGACCATCGAGTTGGTAAAGGCTGGCAAACAAGCCCGACGTGGGGTAGACGGGCCAGTCAAAGGAATCCTTGAAGGCGATGCTGATCTTGCGTTTTGTGGAGATCGGCTTATAGGGCAATGACCCTTCGGTGGTGCGATTATTCGGGATGACACCGAAAACACGTTTGTCCTGCGCGGGAGCGCTCTGCACCGTGCCGTCCTGCGCAAGCGCCACCGCTGCGATTGGAAACAAAAGGACTATAAAGGCTTGGCGCCGTGACATGCACATATAGATGACCGGAACGGGCTTCCGGTTACGAGTTTGGACCGCGCAAGGACCAACCGCAAGAAAATGGAACTCTTCATCGCGAGTCATCCGGGGCGTGCGGATGCGAAGTCTGCCATGCCGCGGCCACGGACATCAAGCAATACTTTCAGTTCACCGACGAGCGCCGCAGTCTACTCGATCCTGCCTTCTTCTAGAGCCGCACGATGCTGCCAATTCCTGCAGGGCTGGTCGTCGCCGACTTCGGCGTGACCGATCGCGCTGGACGGCGCGGCGACCTGCAGGGCGCGTGAGAGGGGCCACAAAAGTTGTGACCGCTTGTCCTCGCGAGTCTAGCGTTGCCCCGGGGGACCGCGTGCCGCGACGTTGGCCGCTCCCCGATCGCAGTTGTGTCCGGGGCGCCCAAGGCAGAGCTCCTGTCCGCTCCTTTATGCGGGCGCCGACCGCGATTTTCCTGTCCTCCGGGTTCTGGCCATCGCGGCTGGGGACCGGCAGCCTGTGCAGCCACCTCGATAGCGCCTGGCCGACGCTGCTTGAAGCGGCGCCGGCTTGATACGTGTCCGGCAAACGGCGTCTTGTTCGACACCATGCTCGAACGCCTCCGGCGCGGAGCCGGCGCCGCGCTGCGGATCTCCGTAACCAATGACCGTCTTGGTAATTCGATGGGGAACTTTTAGTTTGCTGAAACGCTTGGGCGGTCGAGGCTCTGGAACCTCCTGAACAGCCCTCGCTCCCGGACTTCTTCAACTTTTACTTGAGCCCGGGATGGTGTTTGGGGGCGATGCGAGTTGTCTAGGAGGGGACTCGGGGCCGCATGGTCGCCGGGTGGGGCGCCGGGGCGTGGCTAGTGCATTTGCTTCCCGTCTTGTGCGGCGTAGTCGTACTGGCGTAGATGTGGGTGACGCGGCGCCCGTCGTTGTGTCGTGATTTTGCTGGCGGTCCATGTGCTGGTTCTCTCCAGCTGTTCGGCTCCGCGCGTCTGGGACGGATCACGCTTGGATCTTGGGTGAGCAGTGCTCCCTGACGTTGGCCGGCCTGTTGTCTTATTGGATTGCCCTCTTCGTCCTGGCCTTTTCATCCTGGCGAGGGGTTTCGTCAGTAGGGTTTGTGGCGGCGTATGCGGCCGACGGGACGCTCCGATAGTGGGTGTCTCGATGTGCGCAATGCCGGCCAGCTCCGCTCTCTGCCTGCGCGCCGCCCTGGCTGCGGCAGCGCTGCCGTTGTTCGGGTTTCTCAACTGCGACTGGATCGCGCGCAAAGCCTCCGCGCAGGGCGAGACCGGGCGCCTGACTAGCCTGAAGGCGCTCCCCGAATATTCTGATCGGCTCATGAGCGCCTGGCGGCACGCGCGGAAGTTTGGGCGTTTCCGGGCCCAATCCGGCGCTTTCTTCTCCTTGACAGCTTAGGAGAGTGGAGCTATGCTTCTCCTAAATGACTAAGGAGAGCGCGGCACAGCTGCTTCCCGGCACACTGGACCTGCTGATTCTCAAGGCCGTGTCTTTGGGGCCGCAACATGGATACGGCGTGCTGCTGCGCATCCAGCACATCACCGGCGGCGCGCTGAAAATCGAGCAGGGCGCGCTCTATCCGGCTTTATTCCGGCTGGAAAGCCGGGGGCTGCTGGGCACCGATTGGGGAACGTCGGAGAACAACCGGCGCGCCAAGTATTACCGGCTCACGGCTGCGGGGCGCAAGCAGTTGAAAGTGGAAACCGAAAGCTGGCAGAGGTTCGCGGCGGCGATCGCGACCGCCCTGGTCGCACGTCCCGGCTAGATCGGAGACGTCTAAGGGTTCGGAACACGCGCGGGTTCAGTGTGGAAAACCCCTCGCTTTTCGCGAGCAATTCGCAGGGGTCTGAGCGTCGTGGTACGGTTGGTTCACGACGGGGACGCCGGGGCCCATCCATTTTGCACATCACTGTCAGGATAGGAATCGTTCTCCGATCTCGGCCGTCAGATCGAACGCTCAGAGCGCGCTGGATCTTCCGCTCGCTGCCGGCGATGTCGCCGCCGATCGCTTTTGCCGTCGAACTCGTTTGGTGGTGACCTCCGGATCCGCCGGCAAAATGGATCGCCGCCGCCCGTGATCGAAGCGGGCCTGCTGCCCACACGGCGCCTCCGTGGTCGGGCGCAAGCTGCCGATCTCGGTATCGGTCTTGACGGACTCCAGGTGGAGTTGCTGGAATTTGCGGCGCCCTCGCGCTCGGCCTTGGGGACCGCGGCGGGCGTGGCCAACGGCTCGGAGGCCGTGCGGCCTCCGGTTTAACCAGAGGCGGAGAGTGTCGCCCTGGCCCGGCTGGCACGGCTGATAACCGGGGCAGGTTGGCTTACCGCATCGGGCGAGATGTTGGTGATGGAACCGGCACGAAGATCGTCGAGTGGAGTAATCGGCCTGGTGATCCGTCACGGGGTCGGATTTGGCTAGGCCATGAGCCCTATGGGTGCTCTCGACTACCCTAGCGCAACCGTCCGCAAGGAACCTCGCCTGCAGCCCTCCACGGTTGTGTTGGGCGCCGGGTCTGAGTGGGTCGGAGGCATGGAGTAGACACCGCTTCGGCCGGTTTGCTACACTCGTGACTGTCCCTTTGATCAGGCTCAGTGGGAGGTTCGTTTGCCTTTTCGCGACGAACCGCTTGGACCAATGAGGTACTATGGCACGCCGACCGGGTAAACACTATCAATCTGCACGCAAGCAAGTCGAGGCGCGAGAGTATCAACTCGAAGAAGCCGTTCCTCTGCTTAAGAAAATCAAGTTCGCGAAATTCGACGAGACGGTCGAAGTCCACATGCGCCTGGGCGTCGACCCCAAGCACGCCGATCAGATGGTCCGCGGCACCGTCGTGATGCCTAATGGCCTCGGCAAGCTGAAAAAGGTCCTGGTGGTCGCTAGCGGCGACAAGCAGAAAGAAGCCCAGGACGCCGGCGCCGATTTCGTGGGCGGCGAAGACCTGGTGAATAAGATCCAGTCGGAGAGCTGGACCGATTTCGACGCCATGATCGCGACGCCGGACATGATGCGGTCGGTTGGCAAACTCGGCAAGATTCTCGGGCCGCGCGGCCTGATGCCGAATCCCAAGACCGGCACCGTGACGCAAAACGTGGCCCAGGCAGTCAAGGAAGTGAAGGCGGGCAAGGTCGAATTCCGAGTGGACAAGACTGGGATCATTCATGCGCCAGTGGGCAAGATGAGTTTCGAGGCGGGCAAACTGGTGGAGAACGCGGCCACTCTGATCACGGCTGTGATCAAGGCCAAGCCGGCCGTCGCCAAAGGCAAGTATGTGCGGAGCGCGACGCTCTGCTCCACGATGAGCCCAGGAGTGGCCATCGATACCGCGCCCTTCAGCGTGAAAGCGACGGCTTAGAACCGGACTGGTGTCTTCATGAAGAACAAGGACGACAAGAAGAAAGACATTGAGGCCTTGCGCCAAGACTTGGAACAGTCGAAGAACCTGTTTGTCACCGGCTATCAGAAGCTGCGCGTGGACCAGGACTTCGAATTGCGCAAAGCGGTACGCGGCGCGGGCGGCAAATACCGGGTCATCAAGAACAACCTGGCGGAGAAGGCTTCAGAAGGAACGGCCGCCGAGGAGGTGCTGAAAGGGTTGCGCGGGATGACGTCGCTGGCCTACACCTCCAAGGACCCGGTGGCCCTGGCGAAGGCGCTGACCGCGTACGCCAAGAATAACCCGAGTTTCACGTTTAAAGCCGGGCTCGTCGAAGGCCGGGTGATCGACATCCGGGCCATCAACGACCTGGCCACCCTGCCGTCCCGGGAAGAGGTCCTGGCGCGGCTCCTGTTCATGATTAACGCTCCGGCGCAGCGGCTGGTCACGGCCATGAATGCGGTCGGACGAAATCTGGCGGTGGTGGTGGATCAAGGCGTGAAGGCAAACAAGTTTGGGGCATGATGGGCCCCGCGGCGGGCGGAAGCCGGCCGTATCCGAATTTTTGAATACCCAAGGAGTCGAAAGATGGCGGACATTAACGTAATGGCGGATCAGATTCAAGGCTTGACGTTGCTCGAAGCCTCGCAGCTCGTCAAGTTGCTGGAGGAGAAACTGGGGGTTTCGGCGGCGGCCGCGGCGCCGGTGATGGTGGCAGGTGGTGGCGGCGCCGCCGCGGCGGCCCCGGCGGCCGAAGAGAAGACCGAGTTCACAGTGATTCTCGCAGCGCCCGGATCCAACAAGATCAACGTGATCAAAGCAGTACGCGAAGTCACCAGCCTCGGGCTGAAGGAAGCCAAGGACTTGGTCGATGGCGCTCCCAAGCCGATTAAGGAAGGCGTGAGCAAGGAAGAGGCCGAGACCATCAAGAAGAAATTCACCGATGCCGGCGCAACCGTGGAAGTAAAGTAGGGCAGCGGGCCAGCAGGCCAGGTATCGGGCGCCAGCAGGGCGGTTCCCCCCGGCTTGCTGTTTGAGATTTTTTTTAGGAATTTGACGAGGGGCATAAGCCCTGGTACAGTAGATAGTTGGGCGTTGGATTCAGCCGGATTCGATCCCATTGGTGACTGCGATCTCCGAATCCTGGTACTTCAATTGCAGTTCCCGCAAAACTGCATGCCGGAGATCTCTGTCTGCTCATGTAACAGTCGCGCAAGTCGGAGACACCGACACCAAAAATTCCAGAAATTCCATCGTCCTTGCGCGTAGTTCTCCGGACCCAGTTCGAGACCTGCCCCTCGATCATCACGCGGCGCCGCCACAGGATCTTGCTGTAGCGCCGCTAGCTATTTGCTGGTAAGCGCAGTTTCTTTGCGTTGGCTGTTCGGCCCTCAGGAGCATATGAATGGATATTCAACATAACGGCGCAGCCCCCGAGCGAGAGGATTTTTCTAAAATCAGGACCTCGATCCCGATTCCAAACCTGATCGAGGTACAAAAGACTTCCTACGAGCGGTTTCTGCAGATGGACCTGCTGCCGAACGAGCGCGAGGACATCGGGTTGCAGACGGTTTTTAACTCAGTGTTCCCGATCTCGGATTTTCGCGGTGTCAGCGACCTGGAATTTGTCGACTATTCGATCGGAAACTGGGAGTGCAAATGCGGCAACCTGAAGGGGCTGCATCACCTGCGGTCGACGTGCCGCAACTGCGGAGCCACCATCCGCACCGATCCGTTTCATGCCGGCGACATCCTGTGCCAGCACTGCGGCACCTTCAACAAAAACGTGGTCACCTTCTGCAACAAGTGCGGCGACCCGGTGGGATTGCAGTTGAAGTACGACATGCTGGAGTGCCAGGAGCGCGGCATGACCTACGCAGCGCCGCTGAAGGTCACCATCCGGCTGACGGTCTACGCCAAAGACCCCGAGACCCAGAAAAAGAGCGTCCGCGACATTAAAGAACAGGAGGTCTTCTTTGGGGAAATTCCGCTGATGACCGACAACGGGACGTTCATCATCAACGGCACTGAGCGTGTGATTGTGTCACAGTTGCACCGGTCGCCAGGCGTGTTTTTCGAGCGCGTTCCGGCGCAGGGATACTTTCTGGGCAAGATCATTCCCTACCGGGGAAGCTGGGTCGAATTCGAGTACGACAACAAAAATATCCTGTACGTCCGGATCGACCGGAAACGCAAATTCTACGGTTCGGTATTCCTCCGCGCCCTCGGCTTGAAGACCGACGAGCAGATCCTCCGCGCGTTCTACCGCGTAAGCCGGATCAGCCTCAAGGACAAGAAACTGCTCTGGGGCGTGGACGAAAGCCTCGTCGGATTGAAGCTTTCCCATGCCATCTCGACCAAAAGCGAGACGATTGTGGCGCAGGGCAAGAAGGTCACGTCTTCACTGTACAAGGAAATCCAGAAGGCGAAGATCCAGCATGTAGAAGTAGCAGCCAACGATCTCGAAGCCGCCTACGTGGTCGCCGACGTGGTCGACATGTCGACCGGCGAAGTGCTGATCGATGCCAATAGCGAGCTGACCTCCACCATGCTCAGCCGCCTGATGGAGGCCGGCATCGAGGAGTTCGAGATTTTCTTCCCCGAGCGGGACGACGTTGGCACCGTGATTTCGGCGACTCTCAAGAAGGATAGCGGCGTCAAGAGTCAGAACGAGGCCCTGATCGAAATCTACCGGAAGCTGCGCCCGGGCGATCCGCCTACACTGGACACCGCCACGCAACTGTTCCAGGGCATGTTCTTCGACGCACGCAAATATGATTTCTCGCGCGTGGGGCGCATGAAGTTTAACATTAAGTTGCACGAGAACGCCGAATACGCCCCCGCCGGCTGGCTGAGCAGCCCGGAGAACAAGAACAAGACGCCCATGGACCGGCGCACGTTGGACCAGGACGACTTCCGCGACACCATCAAGTATTTGTTGAAGTTGCGGAAAGGCCTCGGCTCGGTGGACGACATTGATCACTTGGGTAACCGCCGCGTGCGCGCGGTTGGCGAATTGCTCGAGAACCAGTTCCGCATCGGCTTGGTGCGCATGGAGCGCGCCATCAAGGAGAAGATGTCGGTCTACCAGGAAATGTCGACCGCGATGCCCCACGATCTGGTGAATGCCAAGCCGGTCATGGCCGCCATCCGCGAGTTCTTCGGCTCCAGCCAGCTCTCGCAGTTCATGGACCAGACCAACCCGCTTTCAGAGATCACCCATAAGCGGCGCCTTTCCGCCCTCGGTCCGGGCGGTCTGTCGCGCGAGCGCGCCGGGTTCGAAGTCCGCGACGTCCATCCGACGCATTATGGCCGCATCTGCCCGATTGAGACCCCGGAAGGGCCGAATATTGGTCTGATCTCGTCGCTCTCCTGTTTCGCCCGCATCAACGAGTACGGCTTTATCGAGAGCCCGTACCGGAAGGTCGAGAAGGGTATGGTGCGTGACGAGGTTCGCATCCTGAACCCGGGCGAGACTAACTTTAAGGTGGGTGACATTCTTCGCCGCGCCGAAGCCGAAGAGGCGAACCGTAAACTCGGAGCCAAAAAGCAGCCGGCCGAGTACCAGGCCCACTGCGAATATCTCTCGGCGTGGGAAGAAGACAAGTACGTCATCGCCCAGGCCAACGTAGAACTGGACGAGAAAGGGCGGATCGTTCCCGACCTCTCCAACGCCCGCCAAGCCGGCAACTTCGTGCTGAAACCGAGGGACGAAATTCAGTACATCGACGTAAGCCCAAAGCAACTGGTATCGGTGGCAGCCAGCCTAATTCCGTTCCTTGAAAACGACGACGCTAACCGGGCGCTGATGGGTTCGAACATGCAGCGCCAGGCGGTGCCGCTGCTCCGCGCCGATGCTCCCTACGTTGGTACCGGCATGGAGCGGGTAACGGCGCGGGATTCGGGGGCCGTGGTACTGTGCAAGCGTTCGGGTGTGGTGGATTCGGTCGACTCCGAACGTATCATCGTGCGGGTGGAAGGCGCCGCCCACGAAGGACAGCTCTCGCGTGAAGTGGGTGCGGACATCTATCAGCTGACCAAGTTCAAACGCTCCAACCAGAACACCTGCATCAACCAGAAGCCGATCGTACGGGTGGGCCACAGGGTCGGCAAAGGCGACGTGCTCGCTGACGGTCCGTGCACGGATCTGGGCGAGCTGGCGCTCGGCCGCAACGTGCTGGTGGCGTTCATGCCGTGGCGCGGATACAACTTCGAAGACGCCATCTTGGTCAGCGAGAAGCTGGTCAAGGA
>Ga0182038_10002301_pt1 | contig 10008 bp, 6 predicted proteins | sample sta12Can44000108_FD_125976 | JGI IMG/M metagenome (GOLD analysis project Ga0182038, IMG submission 125976) | Lab enrichment of tropical soil microbial communities from Luquillo Experimental Forest, Puerto Rico - statanox.12C.anox.44.000.108 | ecosystem: Environmental > Terrestrial > Soil >...
AAGCCGCAATTTTATAGGGCTCCGGACTATCTGCCGGAAAGCCTTGTTTGGCGCGGGTTTTCTCGATATGCTGCTTTTCGTTCTTCACCATTTGGGTGACCCCCTTGAGGTTGAGTTCGTAAAACCGGGAAGTTTCGCGAACTCATTTTTACCCCATGTTTTTGGGGTCCCCAAATGGTTCCTTCAAATTAGAGCCCTACCGAAAGCCCACCCCAGTGCATTATTCAGGTGTTACAAGGCCGGCCTCGGATGTCACTCATTTTGAAAGCGCTCTGAGTTTTGGCGGTGCACATTGGTGAAATAACAATTCGCCATAGACAGGCACCCACTCGGATTTGTGTTCTACCCGCCAAAAAATAAATTTGGGCGGGCCTCCTCGGAAGAGGAAGGCGCATCACACCTTTCAACAAACAAACCCCGGACAAGTCAGACAGCCGAAACGTAAAGCTGCGAGAGGCCTCAGCTCGTGGATTGGGCGAAGCTTGAGCGGGCCCAGTTGAACGCGGAGTAGAAAAAGAAGATAAAATCCCCGCACGCAAAACCGACGTGTGGGGCACCCTCGTTGTAGCGAAGCGGGTGGCCGGCCGGTAAGTTGTTCGGAACAATGCTGGGACGGAGTGGGCGATGAAGACGGTTGGGAGATGGGCTGGGATTTTTGTTTTGCTGATGGTGTGTGCACGGGTCGCAGCGGCAGGAAACACACAAAGAGAGGCGCCGGGCGAAGCGCTGTGGATTGACGAAGGAAAGATCGAGTATCACCTGCAACCGCAAGGGCAGCTACGGTTTTCGGTGGTAAATCCCACGAACAAAACGGTGACGGGATCGTTCGCGTTCGAATTGCTGGATGAAAAGGACGCAGTGGCCGCGTCGTTGACGGGGAAGTTTTCGGAGAAGCCCGGAGAGACGGCGGAAGAGTTGGACTGGCCAGCATCGAAGCTGCCGTCGAATATGACGAACGAACTGGGATGGTACCGACTGCTGTACGTCTTTTTTCCGAGCGAGGATTCCGGACTGCGAGTGACGGGAGGAATCGTGCAGTTCGGGACGACCTTCCGTGATGGATTCCAATTGCAAATGGCGGCTGCAGGAAAAGTGGAGCCAGGGACGCGGTATCCGGTGGGGCTGCGGGCGCTGAGTTATCCGGAAGGGAGGCCGCTGGCGAGGCAGCAAATCCAGTTGACGATGGAGATTGGGGACAACGACGAGAAGCCGATGAACCGCAGGGTGACGACGGACGGAAACGGCAACGCGACAGTGACATTGGAAATGCCGAGGAAACCAAAGGACGAGAAAGGAGCGGTCAGGGCGACAGCCACACGCGGGGGATTCGAAGAAATTGCGACAGTGGACTTTGAGTTTCCGAAACAGCCGCGGGCAAGGGTAACGGTAAGCACAGACAAGCCGCTGTACCAGCCCGGACAGACCGTGCACATGCGGATGATGGCGTTTGGTGCGGACAAGAAGGTGCTGCAAGGGAGAAAAATCGAGCTATCTATTGAGAACGAAGAGAACGAGGAGGAGTTTCGGCAGACGGTTACGACGTCGAGGTTCGGGATTGCGTCGTTGGACTGGGTAATACCGAATCTGCTGCGGCTCGGCGGACAAACGGTCAAAGCGAGATTGATGGAAGAAGGGAAGGAAGACGAGGAGGTATTGGGAGGCGCCTGGATACGTGTGAGCCGGTATGAGCTTCCGACCTACACCGTGCAGGCGGAACCGGATCGAACGTATTACTTGCCCGGACAAGATGCGGTAGTGGATGTGCATGCGGAGTATTTGTTCGGGCAACCGGTGAAGAACGGGAAAGTGAAGGTGGTGAAGCAGCAAGAACGGCGCTGGAACTATAAGGCGCAGAAATGGGACGTTGAGGAATCCGTGGCGGTGACCGGAGAACTGGGGAGCGACGGACACTGCAAGGCGAAGATCAACCTGGCAGAAGAGCTCAAAGATCTTTCTGATGGCTCTTACGCCAGGTTTCGAGACATTTCGCTGGCGGCCTATGTGACAGATGGGTCGACAGGAAGGACGGAGCAGGGGCGATTCAACGTCCGGGTCACGAAGGAGCCGATTCATCTTTACGTGCTAGAGCCCAACTTTGAACAGAACCTGGAGGGCCGGCTCTTCTACGTAACGAGCTCCTACGCGGACGGAACGCCCGTGAGTGTGGAGGGAGAGATCAGCGCGGCGGCACCGAAGGACGAAGATGAAAATGGCAACCGGTTTGACGAAACGAAGAAGACGATAGTGGCGCACTTTCACACCAACAAATACGGAATCGGACGAGCGGAACTGGGGCGGTTGCCGGATGCGTTGATCCGCGTGACACGCGGCCCGCGGTGGCGGTACGGGGAGCTTTACGATCCCGAGCAGGCATTTGACGAGAGAGAGGCGCTTCTGGAATTGGAAGCAAGAGACGCCGAAGGCCGGGAAGGAACCACGAGCGAGAGCATTAACTTTGATGCTGACCAGCAAATTTTTCGGGTGCGGACGAATCACGCGCTTTACCATCCCGGGGAGACGATCGAAGCGGAAATCCAAACCAACGTGAAGGCCGAGGAGGCCATCGTCAACGTATGGAGCGGAGAAGGACTATTGCGATCCCAGGCGGTACAGCTGAAGGAAGGGCGTGGAAAAGCGAGCATTCCGTTCGAGCCGAGGTTCCACGGAAAGATTTACGTTTCCGCGTATGTAATGCTGGAGCGGAAGAGCGAACTGGGAGCAGTGACGGCGAGATGGCCGGTTTTGTTTCCGGCGAAGGAAGATCTGGAAGTCAAGGTAGGGATGAGGAAGACCGTGTACCGGCCGGGAGAAACGGTGTCGAGCGAATTCGACGTGACCACACCGGACGGGAAAACGACCGAAAGCGCGCTGGGAGTGCTGGTGTACGACAAAGCGGTGGCGGAGCGGGTACGTACGGATGAGGAATTTGGAAGATATGGTTTTTACCTCTCCGACTATAGCTGGTGGGGCGAATGGGAGAGCATCGGCGGAATCCGTTTCCGAGATTTGATGAATCTGGATGCGAACAAGCCGTTTCCCGAGGAACTGGACCTGGTAACGGAAGGGCTTTTGCATGCGAGATATGGAGAGTGGTGGGGAGCATCAAACGACTTTGATGAATCGGGATGGATAAGAGCGGGCGCGAAAGACAAATTCAAGAACGCATTGGACAAGGAGCTGGAGGGAGCTAAGAAAGCGCTAACAATCTGGGCGACGGCGAGGGGCGAATATCCACAGGATGAAGGGGAAGTGCGTGAAGCGCTGAAAGCAATCGGACTCGATTTCGACAGCGTGCGCGACCCGTGGGGTATGCCATTCCGAACCAAACTTCGTTTTTGGGGAAGAAAAGAGATTCTCGGACTCGTGAGCAATGGCATAGACAAGAAGCCTGGTACGGATGATGACTTTACGGCCGCCGAAGAGACCTGGAGCTATTTCGAGAAGACGGGAAAAGTAATCCGGGATGCAGCGCGAGAGTACGCAACGAGTACGGGCAAATTTATCAGGGATTATACGACGCTGAAAGAAGAGATGAAGAAGCGCGGAGTAGATCTGGATACGATGCGAGATCCGTGGGGGAAGGTCTACCGCTACGATTTCGATGTGGAGCGCAACCAGTACCGTATTGTGGTGAACAGCTCTGGGCCGGACGGAATCTTCAACAGCAAAACGCGGCGGTCCTGGGACGACGTGCAGGAATATATCGCGCGAGTGCCTTACTTCGTGAAGGAAGGCGAGGCGCTTTCGAAAGCGCTGGCGGAAGAATATGTCCTGACGAGTAAGTTCCCGACGAATGAGGAGGAACTGAAGCCGGTGCTGGCGAGGTCGAAGCTGACAAAGGAGCAGTTAACTGATCCGTGGGGGCATCCATACTACTTCACGTTTGAGAAGAAGAGCCGGTACAGCGATCGCGTGGACGTGCGGACGTACAGCGAGCCTTCCGGTGCTGAGCGGCAAGGGACGAAGGTCACTCCGGTGACGCAAGAAGTGGAGTACGTGGATGTGATGAGTCACGGAGAAGCATCAGAAGCGGATAATCGCATCCCTTTTTCCGTAGCGGAATTCAATCGAGTGATCGCGGAGAGAAGCAGCCGGGACATTCGGGCAATGGAAACGAAGGAGCGGAAGCCGTTGCCAGCGGGAGTAGGGACAATTACAGGAGTGGTGACGGACGGGAGCGGGGCGGCGGTGCCGAATGCGACGGTCACGGCGGTGTCAGAAAACGAAACGGAATACAAAGAAAAAAGCGCCGCCGCGGGAGACTACCGGTTCGCGAATCTGCCTGCTGGGATTTACGAAGTGCGGTGCTGGGCGAGCGGGTTCAGGACAAGTACGGTGTTGCAGGTGCCGGTGCAGGCGGGGAATGAGACGAAAGTGGATTTCACCTTGCAGGTTGGAGTGTCGACCACGACGGTGGAAGTGGATGCGACGGTGGACAGGTTGCGGACGGAGACGGCGGTGGCAAATTTACCTGTGAATGGCCGGGATGCGATGGATTTCTCTTTGATCTCGGCACACGTTGAGACGCAAGCAGTTGGCACTACTACGGAAGTACAGAAGCCGCTGTTTACGCCAAAGCTGAGGAAGTATTTCCCGGAGACGCTAGTATGGCGGCCGGAAGTGATTACGGATGCGACTGGACACGCTCGGATTCACTTCCCGATGGGGGACAACATCACGGCGTGGAAAATGTCTGTGATGGCGTCCACGGTGGAGGGGCAGGTCGGCGTAGCGGAGAAGGAGCTGCGGAGTTTTCAGCCGTTTTTCGTGGAGAGTGATCCACCGAAGGTACTGACGGAAGGAGACGAGATCAGCCAGCCGGTGGTGCTGCGGAACTATTTGGAGAAGGCCCAGACGATAGTGGCGGATCTGCATCCGGATCCGTGGTTTGCGATTTTGTCGAAGCCGGAAGAGAAGGTAACGGTGGAGGCGGGCGGGGACGCACGAGCGGTGTTTACGTACAAGACGATTCAGAGCGCGAAGGCGGCGAAGCAAAGAGTGACGGCGCGAAACCCGGCGACGGGAGACGCGATTGAACGCAAGTTGATGGTGCATCCGAACGGGCAGGAGATTACGTTTCGAACGAGCCAAGTACTGAGGGGAACGCAGAATGCAATGATGGTCCGACTGCCGGAAGCGGCGATCGAGGGATCAGTGGATGCGGAGCTGCGCATTTATCCGAATTTGCTGGCGCACGTGCTGGATGCGATGGACGGAATCGGAAGACGGCCAACGGGCTGCGGCGAGCAGATTACCTCGACGGCGTACGTGAGCTTGCTGGCGCTCGAAGTGCTGAAAAAGATGGGGCTGGAAACTCCGGGGAAAGGCAATCCGCGGTCGGCGATTGCGGCAAAGGCGCGCGCGGCGGTGCAAGAGGGATATGAGCGCTTGATCGCGCTGCAAAGCGAGGATGGAAGTATCGGGTATTGGAACCGGTTGCGCGGAGATGGGCCGTTGACGGCGTATGTACTGCGTTTTCTAAACGAGGCGAAGGCGTTCATACCGGCGGATGAGAGCGTGGTGCGACGCATGCGGAAGTATTTGCTGGGGCATCAGATTAGACCGGGGCGATGGGGAATGTACCGTTGGGACCTGAAAAAAGAAGTGGAGGATGCGAACACGACGGCGTATGTGGCGCGGGCGCTGGCTGGGGATTGGAGCGGGACAAACGATTCGGCGAGCAAGGAAGAAAGAGAGAAGGAGCAGGCGGCCGTTCGCATGGCGGTGGATGAGGCCCTGCGGGGCTTGGAGAAAGACATTGATGCGTGGAGCGATGCGTACGTGGCTGGGAACTACGCGCTGGCGGTGGTTGCGAGCAAGCGCGTCGAGCATATTGCCAATGCGCGGGCAGTGCTGAAGCGCCTGATGCACAGCGAGGGCGACGCGAGCTACTGGAGTCCGGAAGCGAATACGACGCCGTTTTATGGCTGGGGGCGCACGGGGCGATTGGAGACGACGGCACTGGCGGTGGAGGCGCTGGAAAACATGGATCCATCACACGCCGATCGCGAGACGCAAGAGATGGTGCAACGCGGGCTGCAGTATCTGTTGTCGCGAAAAGATCGCTATGCGGTGTGGTATTCAACGCAAGCGACGCAGAACGCGCTGGAGGCGATGGTGGCGGCGATACCAGCTGGGGGCGATGCGGAAAAGGCGATGACGATGACGTTGAAAGTGAATGGGAAAGAAGTCAGGACATTGGCGTTGCCGCCAGCAAACGAAGCGTCGGGACCGATCACGGTGAAGATTGCAGAGGGGCTGAACAAAGGAGAAAACACAATCGAAGTGACGGGTGCGGGCAAAACGCGAGCCATGAACGCGACGGCTTTTACGAGCTACTACCTGCCGTGGGGAGATTCCACGGCGATGGCGGAAGAAAATACGGCGAGCGGAGAGAGCCGGGCGCTGCAACTTCGAGTGAAGTACGACAAGCAGGAAGCCAAAGAAGGAGAGACGGTGCGATGCAAGGTGGGCGCGGAACGGATTGGGTTTAAAGGATACGGAATGATGCTAGCGGAAGTGGGCTTGCCGCCGGGAGCCGAGGTAGACCGCGCGTCACTGGAGGACGTGAAGGAATCGGATGCGGGAGTGTACAGCTACGAAGTGTTGCCGGATCGCGTGGTGTTTTATGTTTGGCCGTCGGCGGGGGGGAGCAGCTTCGAGTTTGGTTTTTTCATGCGATACGGGATGAAAGCGTGGAGCGAGGCGTCGTCGCTGTACGATTACTACAATCCGGAGGCGGCGGCGACGGTGGCGCCGGTGAAGTTCGTGGTACAGTGAAGAACCGACCTAAGGTTCAGAAACGAAACCTGCAAAAGAGAATCCTCGCACTGAACAGTCCTGGACGTCGTAATCTGCACCGCAAAATAGTTGAATGGGCGAGCGAGTTCAGTTCTGGTAAAGGGTTGCAAGTTCGAATCTTGCCCGGGGAGCTTGGGGAGGTTCCAAACGAGGGAGACGACCGCGCGGTGCGCATGGTCAAAATCGGCGGGGCCGGTCTCCGGCATGTCCAGCCGATCCGGCCCCGCTCCAGAAATGAGACTTGCTTAGGCGCGAATCTTTCTCAACGGCTGAGGGTTTATCAACAGTGAGTCGATTCGCTTAGGTCTCTCCAGGTCTCATTGAACTCGGTTTAAGAGTGTTTGTAAGTCCCTAAGCGACGCCGGAACAAGCACTTAGATTTTGACCTGTTCTAGTTCGGGACCAGGAGGTCGATGGTTCAAATCCATTCACCCCCTCAAATTCAGCAACTTCATGCTGCTTTCTTTGTTGCGGCATTCGGTTTTGGTTGTGAAAGTTGCGAAACATTGGTCGGTAGAACGAAACCAAGGCCAATCTTTTCGCACCATTTGCGGCGGTATTTCACGTCCTCCCTCTCCAATCCCTCGGCGCCCGTGCTACTTTCTCAATTCCAGCCTTCCACGGCCGTGGAAGGTGTAACCATCGATGGCAACTTGGCCCTGCTCGCCGCGACCGACGGGGGATTCGTCATTGCGGATACTACCGCCTAGCCACCAACACCCGCGTCGCTCCCGCGCAATCTGGTACGCTTTTGCGCATCAACGATTTAGTGATTGACTAGAAGGCGCAAAGCAATACAGGGGAGGACAGGTTCCAGCCCAAGCCGGTGCAGACCGTCCACAGTGACCGCTTTGACTCACGGCTTTGACAACAGATCAGCCTTTCCCGAATCGATGTCTACAGGAAACGAGACATGCTCGTGAACTATGAGCCATTTGTCGCCAATCCTGCGAAAAACGTCACTCACGCGCGCGACCACATCCACGCGCGTGCCATCCTTCCGAGTAAAGAATCCAGTTTCGATGTGGTGGGCGTAGGCAACCGTCCCGACGACGTTGACGTTCAGATCGGAGATGGCATCCGACAGCGGACCGGGATAAGCAGCGAAAAGGCCCTCCCAGTCCTTCTTGTAGGCTTCCCAGCTTGGATATTGCCGCGGCGGCACGGCGTCGAAGACAAACAACTGGTCGCCCGGCGCGTAGTTTTCCATGATGGCGTTGACGTCCTTCGCGTTGAACGCTTTGACGTATCGCTGTTCGAGTGCTTCTATTGCAGCTTTGTCACTTGCGGGAGTGGGTGTGGCGGCTTTCGTAGAGGAGGTCCGCGGGTTTCCGGCTAGCAGCGCACACACCACAATCAAGGCTAGAGAGACAAAAAGCTTTTGCATTAAAACTCCTTTGAGGAGAATTCCGGGGATATTAGGGGGACACGCTACTATTTGTCCGAGGGCTCCGTCAAGCCGTGAAGATAATCGAGAACCACCTTGGCAAGGCCTTTGTTAAGGTTCAGCAGCAAATCGTGATGGGGCCAGCACCCGCATTTCCGCAGCCGCCTCAATTGCCGCGTTAGAGGCTGCGAAAAGCATCTGTTTTCGGAACGCGAATCTTCCAAATTTTGGTTGTGTAGTTTCAATCACTTAAACCGGCCTCTTCGAGAGGGGTTTTCGGAACAGGGGTACTGGAAGGAACTCATCCAGTTCGCGAACTTTTAATGGAACTTACCGGGACTAGAACTGACGGGACTGGCACTTCGAGGACTGGCAATTAGAGGACTTGACACGGTTAGCCCCCTGGAGTAGTAACTCACACCGGTTAATTCTCGGAAGTTACACTTCCCCGAAGGAACCAGTTGTGCCTTTCGATTGACGCAATGGTCGCCTCCTGAAGAGCAGTTCCCATCGCAGAACGCAGCGCCTCCGAGGCGCCACATTTGGAGCCGGAACCTTGGGTTACATGAGCGAAAATCAAAACAGACAGGGGGGTGAGAGTTTTGTGTGTAGGCAGGCGACCGGGTCGGTGTTTCTTTTGTCCAGTGTTGGCAGTGCGTTTGGTGTTCTTGCTCCGAACTATGTTTTTCCAAACCAAGTACAAAGAGGAGGTGTCTAATGAATGCTCGAAGTGCGTGGCGATCGTTATTCCTTGTGATGATTGGACTTTGGCTTTGCTTGGGGGCGACCCCGGCCAGTGCCCAGCCATTGCCACCCAAAATCGCGTGGAGCCCTTGTAACCGGGACCTGGGTTTCCCGTTTGAATGCGGCACGGTACGGGTGCCGCTCGACTACGACAATCAAGGTATAGCGGCGGTTTCCATCGCTCTTGTTCGTTTGCCTGCTACAGATCCAGCGCGGCGGATCGGATCGTTGTTCTTCAATCCTGGCGGGCCTGGTGGTTCAGGCGTTGACTTTGTGTTGAGCGTCGGGCCGTTCCTTTACACGGATGAAGTGCGGGCTCGTTTCGATATCGTGGGGTTCGATCCGCGGGGCATTGCGCGCAGCACAGCGTTGCGCTGCTTCGGCACATCCCGCCAGTGGGGACCCGCCTTCGCGCCCTTCCGAGGAAATGTGACTTTGTCTTTATGACAAGGTGCACACGCCTCGGCTCTATCCCGACCGACACCAGACTTACTACATTTTTGTTACACTTCGCTCTAGCTGCTAGCCTTGGTGCTAACCATCGGGAGGTCTTTTGCCAGGCGAGATTCCCCGCATCCTTAATATATGCGCTCATTGTGAGCCCATCGCCCGCTGTGCCGTCGACTTTTATGCCGCTTCCCTCTCGTAATACTTCAGCAGGCCGCCCAGTCGTTCCCGGCACTGCACTGCTCCCTCGTCTACTGCAAAGACAAAAAGCGCAAAGGCACGTATCCGAACGTCAAATTTGACTTTCTTGGATACTGCTTTCGACATTCAGCGGCTACTCTCCCGGGAATCGGTAACTACGTTTGGCAACCCAGAAACGTATAGCTTCTACTTTGTAAGCGTTCGAACCGCTGCTGGAACCAACTAACGAACCTCCACAGAATCACCAGTTTTATGTTCTTGAATCTGAAAGCGCAAGAACTTGTGAATCGCCGTGGGTGCGTCTCTATCCGTGGATGATATAGCGACCCGTCCGCCATTCGGCCTCTCCTCAAACGAGTAGCGAATCTGTTTCTGCAACCGCTTCATCTCCGGTACGCCGGGCGGGATTGTATCGTGGACAAACATCG
>Ga0182038_10002303_pt1 | contig 10004 bp, 9 predicted proteins | sample sta12Can44000108_FD_125976 | JGI IMG/M metagenome (GOLD analysis project Ga0182038, IMG submission 125976) | Lab enrichment of tropical soil microbial communities from Luquillo Experimental Forest, Puerto Rico - statanox.12C.anox.44.000.108 | ecosystem: Environmental > Terrestrial > Soil >...
ATAGTCGGCGAGCACCTGATCCTGCGGCCGGGGGGACGGTGAGGACCCCGCCCATTCGCTGATTGCCACCGCCAGGCGGCCCGCGCTTTGGGGGTCGCTCCCGGTGGCGCGCAACAGCGCTTCGAGAAGCGCCGGTGAAGCCCCGCTCGGATTGACCCGCCCGGCCTCGTCTTCGAGCTTTACCATGACCCGACTGTTGCCGATCGTGAGCTCGCGCGGCGGTCCATTCAGCGGCCAGCGCTGGTTCGGGTTCGGCTCCAGCTGGTTAAAGATGGTAGCGAAGATTGCCCCATCGTCGGCCGCTTCGGCGACCGCGCCGGCGACGAGATTTCCGGCGATCCGGCTCTCCGTTCGCCCGGTCGCCGTTAGGTGGGCGACGATAAAGGCGATCAGCACCAGCGTCCACAACACCACGAGAAGGGCAAAGCCGCCGCTGCGGCGCCAAGCCGCGGATTGTGTGCACTGTCGCCGGGACAACTGTCTACAGACCGTTCGGATTGGCCAGACCCGGAACACCCGTCCGCTGCAGCTGCTGCGGGACGAGGCTAGCGCCGATCAGCTGGCTGCGCAGATCTTCGGTCAGCGCGCGGGCATCGCGCTGATCATGCACGACGTGAGGCGTGATCAGCACGAGCAGCTCGGTGCGCATTCGTGAATTGCTTTGTGTAGAAGCCAGCGTGCCGAGGATCGGGATGTCCTTCAAGAAAGGTATTCCGCTGTTATCCTTCGAGACATTGTCGCGGATCAAGCCGGCCATGCCGATAGTCTGACCGTCCTGCACCACTACTCGGGTGCGGAATGTCTGATCGTCAAAGGTCGGCGAACCGGCGACTGTGTTCGTCGCCGCGGCTGCCACATCACTGACCTCCTGGGCGATATCGAGGGCAACGAGCCCGCCCGAATTCACGCGCGGCGTCACCTGCATGATGACCCCGGTCGAGTGATAGTCGACGCTGTTGACGACCGGCGCGTTGGCCGCCAACGTGCTCGTCGCGGTCCCGGTCAGCACTGGCACCTGCTGGCCGACCTGAATGCGTGCCGGCTCGTTGTCGAGGACCATGACCTGCGGCGCCGACAGCACCTTGACCTTGGTCACCGCGGCGAGCGCCGACAGCGCGAAATTCGGTTGGCGACTCAGTGTGAAAAAGGAGCGAGTCGAGGGAAAGTTCAGGCTGTTGATAGCAGGAAGGCCCCCGAGCGGGCCCAGGGTGCTGTTGATGTGGGCTCCGGTGACCCCAAAGAAGAATTGGGTGCCGTATTGCAATGAGTCATTGAGTTCAACCTGGGCGATCGTCGCCTCGATCAGCACCTGCAGCGGAATGATGTCGATTTTGCGCAGCATCCCCTCGATCACCGCGTATTCGCTCGGCGTCGCATAGATCAATAGCGCATTGTTGCGCCGGTTGGCGATAATGCGCATGCGGTTTTCGGGAGCAGCACCCAAACCGGCCCCAGTCTCCGTCGACAACGGCTCGGTGGCCGGTGGCGCGCCCTCGGCAGCGGCGGTAGGTGGCGGCGGGATCCCCGCCCCCAACCCTCCGGCGGCGCCTGGCGCGCCAGTAGCGACTCCGGCTCCTCCACCGGCTCCGCCGAGACCTGCCGTCGAACCTGCACCGCCGAAACCTGTCGTGCCGCCTCCCGGCGGGCGCCCTGGGCCGATCGTCAGCGGCGCGGCGCCAGGTGCGGCTTCGCCGGGCGGGGCGGCGGTGGGGCTGACATTGCGCGGCGTGAAGGCGCGCTGCAACAGCAGTTCGAGATCCGCACTTTGGCCATTTTGCACGTAGTAGACATGCCAAGCTCGGGCGGTGGCATCCTCGACCCGGTTCATCAGACCGACAAAGCGCTTGGCAGCATCGATGTAGCGCGGTTGCGACGAAACCACGAGGACGGCGTTGACGCGTTCCATCGGCAGCACGCGGACGAGACCCCCGAGCGGACCTTCTCCTTGAGACTGGAACACCTTATCGAGCTCGCCCGCGAGCTGACCGGGATTGCCGTCGCCTACCGGAAAGAGGGCGTAGGACTGGCCGGCCAGGATGTCGATGTCAAATGCGCGGACCAGGCTTACCAAGGTTTGGCGTACTGGGGCATCACCGCTGACGAGCAACGCGTTGCGTCCCGCGTCGGCGGTGATCTTTCCACCTTCTGCCACATAGGGCTCAAGCACCTTAGCGAGGTCCCTGGCAGCGGCATAGCGCAGCGGCACCACCTGGGTGCCTGCGCCGACCGCGTTCGCTCCGGAGACTGGGTTGGTCGTATTGCCAACGGCGATCGGTACGACGGCGAAGACCCCGTTTCTTTCGACCAGCGTTGCACCGTTTGCATTGAGCAAGGTCTCGAGAGTGGGCAGTAACGCCGAGCGTGGCAGCGGCGTTCCGGTATCGATCGAGGCGGTACCATGCACATTCGGGTCAATCGTGTAATTGAGCTTTAACGTCGTGCCTAGGATGGTACGGGCTATTTCGCGAATGTCGGTGTCGACGAAGTTGAGCGTGATATCGCCAGCTTGTGCCCCGGCACCGGGGGTTGGCGGCGGTGCGAGCGCCGGTTCCTCCGCGACACCTTGGGTCGTGAATGCGCGCTCTCGAGTGCGGTCGACCGGGATCGCACCGCTCACCCGCGGCGGCGCTGCCTCTAAGGCTCGCGGCTCTTCCAGCGGTTCTAGATCGGGTTGCGAGGGGACGTTCTGGCACGCGGCGAGGAGCACCGGCGCCATCGCCAGCGCGGGCAATCGGCTCATGGCTGCACCCTTCCGCGCGGCGGCCGCAGCGGTGGCGACGTGGGAGAGCCGGGCGGTACCCCCGGCCTTGGCGGCGCAGCCGCCGCAGGAGCTAGCTGAGCTGGCAAGCGGGCAGCGGGGTTGGCGGCAGGTGGCGGCGCGGGCAATCGGGCAGCGGGATTAGGGACAGCCATCGGCGCGGCCGGCTGGACGAGGTTTGGATCGAGCTTGGGCTCCAGGGTCTTGGTTCCGCCGGGACCGCTCAGCGAAACCTCGTGTGGGGTGATGCTCTCGATCCGCCAACCACTCACGGCCTCGCCCTCGGTGAGCCTCAACGGCTTGGCACCATTCACGGCGAAGATAGCGACATGGTGCTCGGGCTCAGTGACGATTCCAGTCAGCCGCATGTCGGCAAGATCAGAGTTGGTGACGCTGTCGCTGGTCGCGGTTTGCGGGGGACGCCGAGTGCTGCTGAACAGCGGTCGGGCAAGGGCCATGGAGAGGAGCTCGTCGAGCCGCGTGCTCGGCTGTCGGCGCACGGCGGAAGGGGTCTCGGCACGCCTTGAAATCTCGTTTGGTGCGGCAGTGTCGGTGGCACTTGGCTCAAGTTCCAGCAAAACCACCGCGCCGAAGATCAGGCACCCCGCGAGCAGCAAGTAAATCACGAGGCGATCGATCATGGTTTGGAAGCGACCAGATGTTCGCAGGTGCGGAACCAGCCGTTCATCATCAGGATCAATGCCGAAAGCCTGCCGCGCCGGCCGGACGGCACAAACGCGACCGAGACTATGGCGCAACCTCCGCGTTGATAGTGAACAGTTCGGTGTGAAGCGCCTCGACCCGGGTCACTGGAGCTGCGAACCCCGGGTTTCGAAACGAACCGTCCGCGGCGAGGGGTCCGATTAATCGGGCAGCCGCGGCAGACCGGCCGGTGAGCGTCACTTTCCGCTTCTGCAGCTCCATTTCCGTCAGATAGGTATCGTCCGGCAGGACGCGGGTCGCCGCGGCTAAGACCGCAAGTGGACGCCCCGCCTTGTCACGTTCGCTCTCGACAAAGTCGGCGCTGCCTGTGAGCCGATCGATTTCCTGGCGCAGGCTATCGGCCTCGGCGGCGGCGGTCCGACCCACCGCGATCTGTTGGTCGAGAGAAGCAAGCGCACGCCCCTGGCGCACGAAGGGTGTTACCACAGCCGCGACACCGAGGATTGCGCAGCACACCGCCGCCGACCAAATGAGCCGGTCAGAGGCGCGATGAGTCCGGCCGCCATCCCCTTCGAGAGGCAGGTAGGCCCCGGCGTCGGGACCGTCGGCAATTTCGGCTCGCCTTGGTCTGATCCCAAATTGGCCGAGAGCCGTCAGGAGTGGGGCGAGGTTTGTCTTCGGCAAGAGGACGAGGCGCACGGACAATCGTCCGTTTTGCCGATCAACTCCGTCAATCTGGTGGTTCCAGTATATCTCCTCGGCTTTAAATGGGGTCTCGCGGTCCATCTCGAATCCTAGGACCTGCTCGAGCTCGCGCTCCGCGGCCAGCGGCAAGGTCACGGTCTTCCCGAGTACGTCCTGCTCGCTGAGGCGCAGAACGGCCGTTCGACCGGTTTTCCGGGGCAATTCAGCTAGATCGGTGGCACCGAGGCCGAAGCGGCCGAGAGGCGTCTCCCTGCCATTTCGGCGCAGGCCGATGGCGACGGCTTCGATACCACGGCCGAGCGGTCCGATTGGTTTGACCACCATTGCATCGACAGCCGTCAGGACAGTTCGACGCAATCCCTGAGGCAGCAGTTCCGCGAGCTGCCCAAACCACCAAGAAAAGAACGCCCGGATCGTAGTCAAAATCCGCTCCTAGCAGCCCACTATGTTACAGAGAGTCCCGCAAGCGTGGAAAGCTGGATAGACCATAACCGCGCTGATGGGCGAGAAATTCATCGAATTTCGTCGGGCCAGGGTGATTGCTACCATGCTGTTTCGTACGATGGGCAAGAATTGTTGTCGGATATCTCGTCGAACTCTCATGGCCGAAGCTCGATTCAATCGAAACGTGCGAATCGCGGTTCACATTTTCAGCGCTGGGGCGCCGCAATCAGATCGGGCCAGCGGCGTCGGTCACCTTCGGCGAATCTCATGCGAACGCGGATGAGTTCGGGGATGTTGAAACTGTCCCATTGCGCCTGCCAACCCGCCGGCTGGTTTACCGAAGAAGAACCCCAATAGGCGAAGTCGAGGTGGGCGACCCCGCGAATCAGCTCGGTTTCGATCGGCTCGGGCGCCGGTGCGGTCGTGAGCTCGTGACGATGGGGGGTCCAGCGCAGCACGAGCCGGTCCTGGACCAGATCCAACGTAATGTTGGCGCGACGGGTCGTGCCGAGTCCGGTCGGCAGATCGCCGACAAATGTCAGAGTGTCCGGGTGACCTTCGAGTTTTGTCGGGTGGGCGGTACCCGGGATGGCGCCGCCAGACGATAAGGTCGAAATCCCATTCAGCAGCATGCGCAGCACGCGAGCGCCGGCATCGAGTTCCCCGGTTTCGCCCACTCGGCGGGTTTCGGCACCCCACATCGTGAGGCCAGTTCGTATGCCCTGGGTGAGCCCGACCACGAGGAATCCGAGCACAACCAGGGCGACCAGCAGTTCCAGCAGCGTGAATCCGCTCTGCCGGCCGAATGCGTAGCGACTGGGCGTCACGGTATCAATCACCGTTTGCCGCGGTGCCAGGTCGCAGCGTCCTGAGCACCACTGATCGATCGCCGCTGCGTCCCGCCCATGAGATTGCGACCTCGACATCGAACAAGGTCTCGGTCGCGTTGGCGTTCCCGCGCGCCGCCAGCACCTGTCGGGTCGCCACCGGCCGCACGCGAAGCCGCCAGCGGTCGCCGCCGCCGTCATCGTCCCTGAAATCGCCTTCGACCAGCGCGGCATCTCTTCCGACCGCGGCGAGGTGAGATTGCGCGCGCTGGACGGCTTCCTGGGCTCGCGCTGCAGTGTCGACGGCAAACAATCCGCCGCTGCCCGCGCGGAACAGCCCAACAAGGGCCACTGCGGCGATCGCAAGCGCCACGACAACCTCGAGGAGCGTGAACCCGCCAGACTTAGGCGTGCATTCACCGTTCATCGGCTATGCTCACCCTTCCGGTCAACCAGTCGACGCCGACGTCGATGCGACGTGGTCCGTCGGCGAGCGAGATTCGGCCGCCGGTCGAGCTGCCGTCGGGGTTGAAGCGGATGTCCCCCTCGCGGCCATTCAGCGCTTCGCCCGAGATGGTCAGCAACTCAAGCGAGAGCTTAGCCGGCAAGAGACGCGGCGCCCCTGTGCCGACGCGATAGCGGTGACCGATAATATCAAGGCCGAACGCGACGGGACGGTCGCTCAGGATCGCCTCCGATCGTGCCAGGCGCAACCCCGCGGCAAGCTCTGCGGCCGTCGCTCGCAAGCCGAGCCCTTGGCTCCAGGGCGGCTTGTAGCCCGCGATCAGGGCCAAGGCCAAACCAAGTATAGCGAGCGACACGAGCAGCTCGATCAGGGTAAAACCGCTCGCACGATCAACGGACGGCTTGGTCCGGCATGGCATTGGTGGCGGCGTCAGCTTACACCGCAAGGTCATTGAGGTTCAGCATCGCCGTCAGCAGTGCGCTGACGATACCGGCGACGGCAAGGCCCATCGCGATCGTGATCAGAGGCACCATGAGGGCGACGAGCCGCTGCATCATTAGTCGCGCTTGCTCGTCGTGGATGTCGGCGGCTTTGAGCGCCATGGCCGAGAGCTGTGCCGCCTCCTCACCGAGCTGCAAGAGATGGATAGTCCGCGCCGGAAAAAGCCCAGCGGCAGCCAAGGGCATGGCCAGGCCGGCGCCACCCTTCGCGCCGATCGCCGCGGCTTCGACCGCTGCCGCGGCCGCGAGGTTTCCGAGAGCATCTTGCGCGATGCCGAGCGCCGGTATCAGCGGCACGCCGTTCTGCAGCAGGCTGCCGAGCGTGCGCGTCAGCCTTGCGGCCAGGGTCTCGCGCAGCAGGCTCCCGGCGATCGGAAGTCGCAGCAGCAGGCGATCGAGCTTGAGCCGGTTGGCGGGTCGCGCGAGCAGCTGTCGTGCAACCAATCCCGACGCCAGGGCACCGACCAGAACCCACGGCGCTCCCGCACCTACCACCTTGCCGAGGCCCATCAAGACGCGGGTCGAGGTGGGCAGTTCGGCGCCCGCCTGTTCGAAGATCGGCGTAAACTGCGGCAGCACGTAATCGAGCAGGAGCACGATCGATCCGATCGCCGCGACGACCAGCAAAGCCGGATAGATCAGCGCCGACCGCAGGTTGGCGCTAAGGCTCCGCTCGCGCTCGAGCAGAGTGGCGAGGCGGTCGAGCGTCGCCGGCAGGGTACCGCCCGCTTCGCCGGCGCGAACCAGACCGACGTAGAGTTTGGAGAAGCTCCGCGGCTCGCCGGCGAGCGCCGCCGCGAGCGAGCTGCCGCTGCGCACCTTGTCGCGCACATTACCAAGGATAACGCGGCCGCGGGCACTTCGGGTGTTGTCGGCGACAAAGCGCAGGGCGCGGTCGAGATCCTGCCCTGCTGCCAGCATGATGGCGAGTTCACGGGTCACCTCGCCGAGGGCCGCTTTGTCGAGACCGCGGGCGCCGCGGAGTTCGACCTGCAGCAGCTCCCGCAATCCCCGGCGCCGGTCGGCCGGGTCGGCGTGCAGCACGATGTGGCCCTGGCGCTGCAGCCGCTCGACCACAACCTCGCGGTCGGGCGCCTCCATTAAACCGCTCACGGTACCGCCCACGCCATTGATCGCCGACCAGCGAAACGAGGGCATGTCAGCTTCTCGACAGTCGGCTCATGTCGGTCGGCGAAAGCCGGAGAGCGGGTGCCGCATAGGGTAAGGTGTTGTCATTCGTCGGTCAACCTTAGCGACCTCGTCGTTCACCGCCACTCTACAATTTTAAAGTGCATGGAATGTTTCTAATCGCTAGATCTACAGCAAATCTACAGCAGAGTCTCTTCTAAAGGTTGTGATGTCTGCACGCCGCACTCCGAATATTCCGTGCCCGCATCGGTTGTCTCGAAACCCGTCCATCGGACGTCCTTGGCCAAATAGCCCACCTGACGTCGGTTGGAATTATGAATGCGAATGCGGCAACTTTGCGGAGGTCTGGGAGCTCCCTCCCCGCACTCTAGGCGGCGTCCGAACTCTTCCTATTCTTGGCGCCGCCATCGAGGCAAGACAAGCCGTGCCGGCGCAAAAGCGGCAATTCGAAGCTGATTAGCGCCCACCGCCGCCGCGGCCCTGCCGCATCGAACTCGGACTACAAATTATCACGCTCCCTTCGACGCGGCTGCTCGGCTGCGATGGGCACACGGATTCCGTACATGGTTTGGTATCGATATCGGCCGACTATGGAGACTTCGAGGTCTGGCCGGAGCTCGGCAACAGCGACTGGTAATGGTCCGTGAAAGGCAGTCTCCGCTTTGGGATAATCGGAAGGAAGCCCTTCGAGCATCATTTGTTGAAACTGCATCTCGGACTCGATTTCGGCTGCGGCAGCCGTGGTGGCATCGATGGTTTCCGGAGGTGGAAGGTTGCCGTCGATCATTGGCGGTGTCAGATAGCTAATGAGCCCAATCTTGCCGATCCCCGCGAGTATGTTGCCTAGCGCAGCGCGAAAGCTCCAAATACCTATTTGGTGGATCAATAGATCGAAGCTGACGACGAGATCACTCTCAACACCTACCGGCTGGGTCGTCACATCGTGCACCGCAAAGCGCAGGGATGGATAAGCTGCTTTCGCTCTTTCGATCGCTACTGTCGAAATATCCAATCCAACATAGCTACACCCTTCCAGAAGCTCTTGATCAAGCCAGCATAAATCACCGCAACCGATATCAATTATGCTACGAATATTGTGCTGGATCGTTACTTGCTTGACTAGGGCATTCTTATAGCTAGCGGCGTAACCGCGCGACCCGGGACCAGCTCCGAGCTGTGGGAACCGGCGATAGCGCTGATTCCAGAATTCGGCGTTGTCCAACGAGAGCGCCCTCTTTCAGCTCGCTCCAGAGAGTTCACCTGAAGACAAGCGACCATAATCCCGCTAGCCTCGCCGGGCTACCCGAACAGTCGGTCGCGCGCAAATTCGATCGAATAGAAAGACCTTGGTATCAGCGGCGCCCGTTGATTCGGGCGGCAAGGTTCGCTAACGGGCATGGACAACCGCCGCTCCGCGGTGTCTTCGTGCTCTATTGTCGCCGAACACGACCGAAGGGGTCAGATGAAAGACCGACTCTTGACCCGTTTGCGAGGGTTGGTCGCGCCGAGGCCGATCACCTCACCGGCCAGAAGGGTATTTGTTGTCGGTGCTTACCTGCCGAATGGCGGGACGTACATGGCCTATCATCTCGGTCGCATTCTTCACGTCGACTTTGGCCTCGAGGTGGCGGCCGTTGTCTTGGGTGATGAGCGTCTCGAAAATGGCATTTTCGATTACGATGTGAATTTTCCTGCGATAAGCATCGCGGATATGGAGCAGCAAATCGTCGACGAGGACGTTCTTGTAGCAAATCCGAGTTTCTCCAATTATTTCTTCGGGCCCCGTCTGCCGGGCCGAAAGCTGATGTACATCCAGGACTTCAAGACCTTTGCGTTGCTCGACCGTTATTTCAATCATTACGTATGCGTGAGCAGTTTCGTGGCAAGATTCATCAAGACAACTTACGGGCTTAGGGCTCCGGTGATCCCTGCTTTCATCGAGCTCGGTCGACTGCCGACTGCCCCCGCTTGGCGCGACCGTCCAGCGGGGTCCATCCTAGTTCACCTCAAAGGCGATTCGGCTTTCCGGAGCATAGCTCCCGCAAAGCTGCGTGAAGCCGTTGCTCGCCGAGTGCCCGGGGTCGATCTGGATCATATCCTTGACCAGCCGGCTCTTCCTCAGGCCGACTTTCTTGCCCGGCTCGGCGCCTGCCGATATTTGGTGAGCCTGTCGCCCGCAGAGGGCTTTGGGCTCGTGCCGCTCGAAGCGATGGCACTGGGTACGACCGTTATCGGGTTCGATGGGTTCGGGGGCCGCGAATACATGAGGCCAGGCAAGAACTGCCTTGTCACCTCTTATCCCGATATCGAGGGTGTGGCCGAAGGGCTCGTCGCTGCCCTGATCATGCCCGCTTTCGCCGAGCGGCTTGCGGAAGCGGGGCGCCTGACCGCGCTACAATTCGGCTATCAACGGTTTCGCGCCGCTTGGCATAGCCAGTTCCATCGATTCCTGGAGACCGGCAGGGTTGCATGCCCGACCTGATCATCACCGG
>Ga0182038_10002309_pt1 | contig 9995 bp, 10 predicted proteins | sample sta12Can44000108_FD_125976 | JGI IMG/M metagenome (GOLD analysis project Ga0182038, IMG submission 125976) | Lab enrichment of tropical soil microbial communities from Luquillo Experimental Forest, Puerto Rico - statanox.12C.anox.44.000.108 | ecosystem: Environmental > Terrestrial > Soil >...
CCCAAACTGGTGTAGCCGTCGCGAAGCGCCAGGAAATTGAACGGCGGAAACAGGATTGTCGCCGCAACCGATCCGCTCGTCAGAGCGGAGAAGCGAGCAGCGGTCGAGCCGGCGAATACGTAGTCATACTCACCGAGGCCAAGCCCGTTCGCCCTTGCCATGTCCTCGAAATAAAGCCGCGTGATATCTTTCGCGCCACCAATCATAACGGTCTTCTGGCGCAAGTCAGCCCACGATTTCACCGATCGCGCTCCGACCACCTCGTAGGGCGAAACGCCCACCCCAATGCGCACAAGGCGGGTGGGCGCGCCCTTGTCGGCTGCCCGCAATGAGTCCGCGAGTCCCGTGGTTCCGAGATTGAGTGAGCCGGCCGCAACCTGCTGCATCACGGCTGCGCTCGATTGAGCGCCCACCCATTCAAGGGCGAACTTCTCCTGCTCAAGAAAACCTTTTTTCTCGGCAATATAGAACGGCCACTCCAACGTATTGCCGCCGCCTACGGTACCGATGCTGATCGTGATGGCCTGGGCGAGCGCCTGCGAGGCAACGACAACCGAAAGCACGACTGCGGCAATGCCGCACCTGACAAACGACATGATGACACCTCGCACTGCTGTGGTAATTGGTTGAGGGCTCATGATGTGATTACAGCAGGGTTTTGCCCCTTACGGAACGGGGTTCAACCCTGTTTCGCGCGGCAGCAATCCATCAGACCAAATGTCCGCTTTGGCCGGCTGCGGACATGCTGAGGTGCAAGACCGGTACTTGACCATACCGATCATTGGTTGAGATTGTCACAAGGCAGGCAGTGGTACCGCTTTGAGCGCATAGAACTCGACCGTCTCGGCTCGCCCCCTGACCAGCGCCTGCTGCGGTCCGTGTCCGACGAGGTCGAGTCCAGCTGCCTGTGCAGCGGCGCGCGATACGATCAGCACGCACTCGTAGTCCTTGGTGAGGCTTTCGAGCCGCGCGGTGGTGTTCACCGTGTCACCGATGGCAGTGACGAGCTGTGAGCCCGGCGGTCCCATGGCGCCTACGATGGCCTCGCCGAAATGAATGCCGATGCCGATGCGCAAAGGCTCTTTCAGATCGGCCCTGAGCCGGGCATTGAGCCGATCGAGGCGGGTAAGCATTTCACGCGCCCCACGCAACGCCTGCGCCACACCGATCGCGGGTTCGGGCGCATCGAGCCCGTAGAGCGCCATCAGGCCATCGCCGGTGAAATTGGAATAGTGCCCGCCGGTGGCGGCGAGCGCCCTGGTCATCTCGTTGAAGAACTGGTTGAGGATGAAGAGGACGTCGTAGGGCATCCGCGTCTCGCCGAGCTTTGTGGAGCCGCGCAAGTCAACGAACACGACCGTGACCCGGCGCTCGCTTCCCTCCATGCCGCCGCGCACGAGGCCATCGGTCGCGCTGGCATCTGCCGCAAGCAGCGGCGTTACCGAAATATCCGTCCTGGGGCGCAGCTGGCAGGCGAGACGCACACCCTGCGTCGCGCCAATGCGTGCAAGCGCTGCCGCTTCCAGTCCGGCAGGGGCGGGCAACCGGTCCTGCCGGCTGAGCACGCGGATGCGGCAGGTGGTGCAACGGGCACGGCCACCGCATACCGAAGCGTGCGGGATGCCGTTTGCGCGCAGGGTTTCCAGCACCGTCGTGCCGGGCAGCACCGCCATTGTGCGTCCATTGGCGTGGGTCAATTGCGGGGGCCTGTTCATGCGGTAGACCACGCCGCGCACGCCGCGCCCGGCAAAGGGCAGCAGAATAAGGCCGGCATAGATGCTCAGCCCGACGAAGGCCATATGCCAGACCTGCGCGATCGTCGTCCGTGTTTCACGCGCATCGGCGAATACGCTGGCGACGAAGCCGGGAGTTTGCGCCTCGCGCCGCACCTGGTTTCCGCCGGCGACGTAGCCTGCAAGCGCGAGCGAGGGGATCAGCACGCCGAGCGCCCCCAGGGCCGGCCGCCACGCGATACCATCGCTTCGTACGCAGCCAGAAATGCAGACCGACGCAGGCGTGCGTCCAAACCGTCAGCACGGCGGCAAATTGCAGGTAGACCAGCCACGGCGTGGCGACCCACTGAAGGATTAGGACCGAATGATAGGCGCTCGCAGTGCCGAGGAACCGGTCCGAAATCTTCGTGCCCACGATGTGCAGCATGAGTAATGGCGGTATCGAAAGTCCAAGCGAAAGCTGCGCCAGCTCCCAGGCCGGCAGCCGCAGATGCCGGCGGACGTAGACCGACCAAAGGGCATTGAGAACGTGAGCGGCAAGGGCGGTGGCCAGCAGGTAAGTACCGATTTCGGTTCGCCAGAACGACATAAGGTTGTCGAGCGCCTGCTGGGCGACCGGCACGGATACGATCAAAGCAATATGGCTGGCGAGGTGGCAGAGCACGAACGAGAGCAGGACCAGCGCACTCAGGAGCCGGGCACGCGCGCGAACGAGCTGTGCGACCGCAACCAAATGCGCGGCACGAGCCGATTTTGGCGTCGCCACCTCGCCGGATGCCAACGCAGCCATCGTCATCACGAGAGAACCCTTTCCGTCCTCCTGATGGAGACCGTGTTCGGGCCTCGTTTATTCCGATGTTTCCGCCGGGATGGGTCGCAAAGGGCCTATGCCGCTTTTGTTGGTTCCGGAACAGGCGAGCACTAAAGCCCATAGGGCCATTTTACGCGGCATGCTGGCTCCTTCCGGATCATTCTGTCGGCATTCAACGGCCGTTGATCGAATCAATTCAGCGTACCCGCTTTGCGCAATCCTTCCTTGAGGTGCTCGCGTTGGCGAAGGTAGCTCGGATCGGTCAATTGCAGAGGCACGGGTGTCGAGCTTCGGAAGCTGGCCACGGTCGTACTGGGATGGAAACGGTGATATTGGGAGAGGGCAGCCCGCACTTCCTCCTCGCGACCGCTCAGCCGCGACACCATGGAAGGCGAGACAGCGCGGGCCGCAAAGCCGCGATCGCTTCTTCGTGCCGCGCAAGTAGGATGAGTGCTTGGCCTTTGCTCGCATCGCCAAAATGGTAGACCAAGGATCAGAGAGGTTCGACCTCGCCGCCCGTAATCTTCACCCTGTCGCCGTTGAACTTTCTCACAATGAAACCGTCGAACCGCTCGTTGTAGGTGCGGCTATAGTCCCGCAACAGCCCGAGTGCCTGTTGCTCGCCGACGAACAGGCCGCGGACACTGTCGGAGCGGTAATGGACTCCGGCAGCATCGCGGCCAAGCGCGATATTGCTGGCCAGTTTGTCGATCTCATTGCCGAGGGTGAGAGCAGTGCCCCGCCAGAGCTCCCGCGCTGAGCCGTCTGCTGTGACCTCCACTGGGTGCGGCAGAACGTAATTGGTATTGAAGAACGCTTTGAGGATCGTGGCGCAAGCGCCTGCATTGCAGGCATGTGCCGCTGGGTAGGACGGGTGCGTTGGACATCCTTCCGGGAAGGCGACAGGCAGCAGGCGAGTCCCATGCTGCAACCGCACCCGCGCAACAGCATCACACCGGAGGATGTCGTCGTGGAGGTCGTAGTGTCGCCGCCCAGCGGAATGGGTCTCGACCCGACCTGCGAAGCATTCCGGACGAAGCCGGCGATGGACAAGCCATTTGTGGAAGTAGGCGCCCTTTTGTCCGAGCAGCGATGCCTGTGCGACCAACGACAGGACGTTCTTGCCACCCAGCGTGATGTCGCCGAACTGCGTCCGGGAGTCGCGATATGGATTGGTCGGCGAAAGTGCGTCCTTGCCCAAAGCGAGCACAATCAGCGCCGCGTTCATGTAGGACTGAAAGCTGAAGTCGCGATGGACGTACTCGGCGAGCTCGCAAGCGCTACAGATGAAACGGGGCGTCGCATCAAACGCGAGCCTCGACCGCGGCCTAGCGCCGCGCTGGCAGGCAAGCCATTCAGCGTAGTCTGTGAGGAAGTTCTGCCCGCGGCTGGGCACGGTGTAGCGTTGCTCGATTCTCTTGATTCCGTAGGGGATGTCGAGCCACAGGAACTGGCTGAGGTAGGGGCCGACCAGATCGCCGGACGTTTCGCCACGGAACACCGTCGCTGGTGTCCACTTGGACCCTGCGCCGGAGGTGAGCGATTCGGTGAAAGTGTTCATGTCCGCGATGGCGGCTCCAATGAGCACGTTCGTTTCATATTCGCGGAACGGAACGTCGCGAGTTAGCGCTAGCCAGTAAACCTCCGCCATCTCGGTTGCCATGAGGGCGCTGGAAAGGTCGGAGGCGGGTCGAGGCTGGTCGCAGCACTGTCGAGGCCGACCAAATCGAAAGCGTACGTTGCTTGCGGATCGTTCAGATCGGTTTCGGCATTGCCGTCGCGCGGGATCACCTCGAATCCGTTGGAATCGCCGCTGGACAGGACCGACACAAAGGCAGCGAAGGCCTCGGGATCAACCTCGCCGGCGTCGTTGTGGGGCAGGGTCTTAGCAAAGCTCGCGCGCTTGTCGGGGTAACGCGCTTCGTCGCCATTGGACCGGTGCAACGGCTCCTGTTCGTCGAGATACCCCTGTGCCGCTGCCTGACGGACGCGGAAGGCCGCCATCTGTCGTGCTGACCGGCCGCCCGGCGCGGGGTTGGCTGCGTTCGCAATACTCGGACGGAGCGCGGCACTGCTTCAGCTGGCAGCGGCGACCAAGCTGGCTCTGGCGCTCTCTTTGAACAGGCCACGGCGCGAGACGCGATGCGCGCTCGCGCGGTCTGCCTTCGGCGGCTCGACGATGTAATGCATGATGACCTCCGGGAGAGATAGCTCTCTATCCATCCGGCCTGCGTGCAAGGATTGGTGGCGCTGGCGACACGGCTGCAACCGCGTCACACACAACAGGTTAATCCAATCGGCAGGGATCAGTCAGTAGGCATCGAAATGATTTTGCAACGGCTCACCCGCTGGAGGTTCGGTCTACTGCTCTGGCATCGCAACTGCCGAAGAGGTATCGGAGGAGCGGCTGCATCACACGCGTCATCGGTGCAAGTGCATAGGTCGAATGAATGCCGGGGCATGCGGTTAGGCAAGGCTGTCAGATGCAATGAGCATAGATCATATCGACTGCAAATAGGGGGGGATCAGCGCCGCGGTGCGGCGTTACTTCTCGAAGTGCTCAGGAGTGAGGGCGTGCGCTGCGTGTTTGGCGACTGTCAAACAGCGCCAACCGGACCGGTGTTTCTATCGCTGCCCATGGATGTCATGGAGGAGATGACAGCCGTCGACATTGGCGAGGTTTCAAAGCCTGGATCAGTCGGTGAGGCGCGATTCCGTCGATGCTGGTCGCTCGCGCCGAATGGTTAATCACCGACGGAGCTGTGCACCTGCACCGACGATACTGCCCGCTGCGAGGGCCAATGGGTCGCTTGCGCCGCTATCGGAGTCGGCATAGCGTACCATCGATGAAGCGCATCCTTCTCAGCGCATTCCTGCTTTTTGGCCCTGCGCTACCAGCCTCTGCGGGCCAAGTGCGTTACGTCGACCACAACGGCAGCCTGATGTCGATCGAGGCTCGTGCGGGCTTCGTCACCATTCGCTATGTGGAGCCGAAACCGAGCCTGTGGGACTGGGGAGTTCGGCCCGGCACGCTGTTGTTTGAGGGCGCGTGGCACGGTCCTGTGCTCGTTGGCACGGCCTACGTCTTCGGCTGCGGGCCGATCCCCTACAACGTAAGCGGCGGCCCCGACCCGAATGGCGTGCTGGTGCTGCGCGGGCCGGCACCGGTGGTGGCGATCTCGCCGTTCTGCGGCGTCATCGGCTGGGAGTGGACGGCCAATTCAACTCTTGTCTTTGACCCGCAAGGGCCGCCGCTGCCCCGCCAGGCGGCGGTCCCGCCTGCGCAGCTCGATCCGCCTTGGAGCGCGCCCGAGCCGCCACACCCCTCGCGCCCGTATTTGCAGAGATGAGGGACGCCCAACGAGGCGCCCTGGCTGTCGAGATGGCCATGCTTCGCGTGTAGATCGCCGGCGCGGCGCCGTGAAACGCGACGCCTGGCACCTTTTCAGGAATCCGGCTCTCGCGACCTTGGGCTCAAATATCGGATGACGCCGAACGCGGGCAATGTATCGGGTTCCCAAAGCATGACTTACATGCAATTGGAACGGCTCTACTGTGCGCCGGGTTACTTCATCATGGAAACATCGCAGGATTACCGGCAATTTGCACAGGAATGCGATCGTCTTGCCGAGCAAGCCGTGACCGAGGAGCAGCGTCGGATACTAAAGAAGATGGCCGCGGCATGGAGGAAAGTCGCTGAGCAGTACGACCGCGAGCATCTTACCCGTGCTCGCTGACCTTGTCTTGAGACCGTTCCTGGTTTTCAGCGGCTTGGGCCAGGCGAAGCCAAACCTGCGCCATATGATGCAGTACGGCTCGTGCTCCCGGCTCGCGAAAATCGCGTGCGAGGTGCAAACACTCTGCGGCGTACTGTCGATACTCTTCAGGCTGTCCCATCAAAGCCCATCTCTGGCTCAGCCGAAACGAGGGTGATCTTCAGTGCTCCGCATCTGGAATTAGGCTCGGGCTCAGATGGTGTGCTCGCTGTGAAAGCGATGGAATCGGTCGCCCCATGTCCGCAATGCTGGATTGCCCGCGATAGTGGTTGAGCACGAAAAGGCGGATGCCTGAGGAAAGATTGCCGTGGTGATGCCCGGATTCCACTTCGGTCAGCAAGGTGGACAAGGGCATGCCTCGCGATGCGGCGATCTGTTTGAAAGATTCCCAGAACGCATCTTCAAGACTGACGCTGGTCTTGTGGCCGGAGAGGACCACGGACCGCTTTATCACCATGGACTTCATGACGCACTCCAATGATAAAACGACATGACGACAACCCTTTCGGATCGCCACGTAGACTGTGCGCGGCTGCGCTAAGCGCGAACCGCGCTCCTCTGATCTTCCTGTAAAGGAATTTCCCGAATGCGGAATCTTCCCCCATCCCAAGCTCAGACTGCCGGGCGTCGGCGTAACGCGCGCGTGATCCGAAAGTTCCGGCCCGATGATTTTAAATCTGTTTTTATAAGCAATGCCCGATAACCCATTGATCCGGAAGCAAAAAAAGGACCGGCGGCAACCCCGGGGTCGGGGCTCCTTGAGTCGGATATCAGGCATACGGCCGGCGTCTTAGCTGCCTCGGCGACGTTCGGGCATCGAGCCGTGAACGCCATCGCAGCAACCTGGTTATCCTAGTAGGATTGCAGCCGCGATCATGATCCCCGAAACGAACAGCGCCAAACAGACAAACAGCAAAAGGTCAGTTAGGGCTATCGACATGCTCACACGCTCCCCTTCCGTTTGCTGAACCCCGCCACATTAGGGTCCGGCGGTATTGCGGTCGGTTCGGTGCTCGACTCAGCCGACCGCAGGGCAGCACACCTGCGGGGAGTGCATAGGTTAGATAGTATGGGGGAGCCCGGGCGGGGTCGAGCCCCGGTCCTCAGCGCCGGGCTCTGTCTTTTTTGAGTTGTCGGGACCGGGATCAGGCACACATTGAGGGAGAGATGGAGATGTTCAGGTTCGCTCGTCGTGCGGCCGGTTTCGGCCTCCAAATGACACTTTTTGGACTGGCGATGGCGACGTTTGCCATCGCGGCGGCTTACCAGAAGGTAACCGATCGCTCGGAGCCTTCCGAGCCGGATGACGAGGAATCAGTAAACGCCGCCGCATCACCTTCGGCCGATCGGGGCAGATCAGGTCGCAGCAATCGCGCAAACTGAGGCGCTAAGACGTGGTAGTCCCTAGTGGGCCATGATGCCTGCCGCTTTGATGATCGGCCACCATTTCTCGATCTCGGCTCTTTGATAAGCGCCGAATGCCTCCGGTGTGAGCTGGTCAGGCGGGGGTATCACCTGACCGAGATCGACGAAACGCTGTCGCACCGTGGGATCGTTTAGAGCGTCGACGACGGCGGCGTTGAGCTTTGCGACAATATCGTGGGGGGTGCCCCTGGGTGCCCAAATTCCATTCCACGAGGAGAGATAGAAGCCCGGCAATCCGGTCTCATCCACAGTCGGAACATCCGGCGCTTGCGGGAGCCGCACCTTGGACAGGACTGCGTAAATCCTGATGCGGTCGTCGTTCAAATACGGCAGAAAAACCGACGCCTGATTCATGTTCACATCGACTTGGCCAGCGATAAGTTCCTGCAGTGCGGGGGCGCCGCCGCGATAGTGCACCAACTGCACCGGCGTTCCGGTAAGATGCTGCAACATTACCCCCGCAACGTGCGGCGAGGTGCCAACACCGGACGTGGCAACCAGTGCCTTATCTCCGGTCGCCTTCACCCAGCCAATTAGCTCAATGAGATTGTTTGCTGGAATTGCCTTTTTTGAAGTTATGAAAAGCGGGTTTTCGGGCAACAGAGCCACCGGCTCAAAATCGGCGATGACGTCATAATTGAGCGCATAAATGGCACCATTGACAACCCCGGTGCTCCAGCTTCCGACGCCCACGGTATACCCATCGGGAGCGGAGCGGGCAACGCGACCCATTCCAATGCTGCCACCCGCACCGGAAACGTTTTCTACAATGATGCTCTGCCCGAGCGTTGCACGCAATTTATCGCCGAGGATACGCGGAACAACGTCCGAGGGCCCGCCCGCAGGAAAAGGCACGATCATCGTAATTGCGCGCGACGGATAGTCCTCAGCCGTCGCCGTAGCGATCATCTGGCACGCCGTGATGGCAGCCGCCAGAAACCAGGCATTGCTCATATTGTATTTCAATTTAGACTCCTGCGCTCGCGCGCTGGGGATAAACTCGGCGGAAATACCTCAACATATCCTCACCGCAGACGATTGGTTCGAGGGCACCATGTAGTTGGTCCACGGCCGGCTCAACGATGGTGGAGTGGGAGGGATACACAAAGAACGCAATCGAGTAACGATCTGTGCCGTAGCGATTAATCACGCGATGCTCCGTCGACGAAAAGCGGCCATTCGTCCAGCGCTGTAGCAGGTTGGCTATGTTGATCACGAACATCCCCTCAATCGGCGCGACGCCAACCCAGTCTCCTCTCTTGTTACGCACCTCGAGGCCACCGAGCGAATCCTGCCACAGGATGGTGAAGGTCCCACCATCACAATGTCCACCGACCCCGATCGTCTCGGTTTCGTCCAAAATTGTCTGCGGCGGATAATGGTTGAGCTTTAGAACGCTCATGGGGTTGCGGTGGAAATTATCAAAAAGTCTGGCTTGTGCCCGAGGGCCATTGCAAGGCCATGCATCAAAGGCGTCGCAAGCTTTTCCATTGCGCCAAAATAGTCCTGCATGGCGGGCCGCAAAGTAGGCAACGCCTTCGGCCATTGATTCGGACCATGCATGGGAAACGAGCCGAGCGGCTGCTCGTGCATGATCATAAATCCTTCCTGCAAGTTTTTGCCTTTCTCCCCCTCGTTGCCGGTGTATTCGAGCGGGAGATATCCTCGAAACTGCGGCGAGTCTTCGACCGCAACACTTTTCTTGTCGACCATAGGCAGGGCGAAGAATCTCTTCGCCTCCTCGACCAGACGATCGAGTATCGCGGCGGGAAAATCGTGATTGCGCACGTACATGAAACCGACCTCTTGGCATGCGCGCGCGATGGCGTCGACCGTTTGGGGTTTGGCTTCGGGACGGCTGCGGATAAGCGGAGCAATGTCGATGACCGGAATCTCCGAGAAGTCCAGGATGCGAGCTGCCGGCATAATCATGTGCGTCTCTCTCAAAATGTCGGCTGCAAACGTAGCATCGCCGTCGGGAAATCGTAAATGAGAGCTTCCCAGCCTAGGGCGGAGACGGAGCAATCATCGCTGCTTCCGCCACTCGCCGCGCGACGTGCCGGCGCGGATCGGGGAAAGAGTGGCCCCCGACCAAGGGGGATCGGAGGGGATCGGTCGGGGGCAGTTAAGGTCTCACCGCGCCTTTTTTTCTGGCTTTTGGATCGGGGCGGCGAGAGCGCGTTTTCGGGACCACTCGTGCTCTCGGATTGTTAGTCGCCGCAAGGTGGCGAAGGGTTCATCGCCGCGCGC
>Ga0182038_10002312_pt1 | contig 9991 bp, 4 predicted proteins | sample sta12Can44000108_FD_125976 | JGI IMG/M metagenome (GOLD analysis project Ga0182038, IMG submission 125976) | Lab enrichment of tropical soil microbial communities from Luquillo Experimental Forest, Puerto Rico - statanox.12C.anox.44.000.108 | ecosystem: Environmental > Terrestrial > Soil >...
ACTCTCAATCAGCAGAGCCAGCAATTCGTCCACCCAATCGTGCAACAGTTTTCCTTCAGCTTCGAATGCCAGAAGGCGGAACGTTTCGAGTTCGGCGGGATCAACATCAAGTATGCTAAAGCGGGCTGCCAACTGGCACTCAACGAAAAGCCGGTCGACAATGCGTCCGAGCGTTGGACGAGGCGCGCGGGCCAGTTCGTCCTCGATATTCGCTAACACTCTTTGCGCCTCTATCAACGCTGGGCTTGCGTTGTCGGCATCCGTAACCCATTCCGCAAGATCGGCGTCGGATATCGCAAAAATTTCCCTGAGGACACCGATGCGTTCAAATCGGTCCCACGGATGAACCACGGTGTAAAGCAACGCCACCGGCCAGGTAAAGGCGGGCTGATTGCTCCAAGGAATCTTCTGGTTCCGATACCGGTATTGCAGGCCGGCCTTTTCGAGATGAACGGCACAGGCAATCAACCAATCGTGCCTCGGCGCCAGTATCGCGAGCTGGTTCCAGGATCGAATTCCAAGCCCCGCTTTTTTTTGTTCGGCAAGCCAGCCGGCAAGAACACGACACTCTTCTTCAAAGATCTTCTCGACCTGCGTCAGGGTCGCGCCGAGCGCCGGAATCTGGATTCGACCCACATAGCCTTCACCGGTCGCTTCGCAGGCAACAAGGTCGTCATAACGCATTTCCTGCTCGGTGAGTGTCGAGTTTCGAAAAACGCGATTAACAGCAGCAACCACCGCCGCAGCGCAGCGCCTGGTTACTCGAAATAAAACCAGTTCACCGCCAATCCTCCGGCGGAACGCTTCATTCAGTTTTTGATAAAACTGGATCCCAGCGCGCTCATAAATTGTCTGGCGCGGATCGCCAACCATACAAAAGCGGCCTTGGCGCGGACCCGACCCGGAATCCGGCCATGATCCGACGGGTGCGCCTGCCGGACGCGTAAGTTCAAGCAAGATTTCGAACATAGGCAACGCTGTGTCCTGCGCCTCATCGAGAATTACTATGTATTCGCGTCTTCGGAGCTGATCGAGAATCTGCTGATCTGTTAGAAGGCATTTACAAAGTGTAATTTGGTCGTCGTAGGTGACGATGCCGAGACGCCAACAATGCCTTTGAAACTCGAATGCAATCCCGCTTGCAACGGACAATGAAACGTCTTCAAGCCAGCTGATCAGAGGTCCCGCAACTGCTTGATAAGCCCTAATCAACCCCTCGGCCTTGCTGTCAGGGACAGGAATCTGCAGCGATGTTTTGCCCGCCGCGATATCCGCTATCAACCGGTCGAAATTCTTCAAAAGTTCGTCGCGCGCAAGAGCACTTTGGGATTTCACGGAACAACAGCGCAGCGGCTCCAGATCCAAAGCGGGAGGAGTAGGAGATTCCGGTTTGCAAAGAATCGGTTCGATGATTCTTTGCGCGATATTGAGGACATCTTGCCAGGTACAGAACCGCAGGAGCTCTTTTACAAGTGGATCGTCGGCGAATCTAACATTGAATGCGGCTTTGCAAACAAATGCTTCCCAGAGTTGGTTTCGGGCGCAGGCTCCCGGAGGAGTCAAACGATCCGGCAAACGCAGATCGGCCTGATGCTCCCGGATCAGTTTCATGCAGAAACTGTGAATTGTGCCGAAGAACGTCAGCTCAAGTTTCTCGAGAACAGTGCGTGCGGATTCACGGCTCATTCGTTCCAGGAGCGCTGACCGGACTCGGCGTCTAAATTCGCGTGCCGCGTTGTTCGTGTAAGTCACGACCACAAGACGGGGCAACAAATCAGCGCCGCCTTTTAGCGCGATTGTTACGATCCGTTTGACAATCGCGCGGGTTTTTCCAGCACCTGCCCCGGCGATCAGGGAGAAGTTTTTGTCAATCTCCCGGCAAAAGCGATCTATTGCGGCCTGATCTGGATTGCTAACGGCCCTTTGCATTGGAGCCGAAACTAAGCGAAGCCTTGCCCCTTTGCATCTGTTCACCGTTCGCCGTTCACCGTTCAGAGTTCTGCCAAGTGGCAACCATCGTACTCGTGCTCGTCGTCGTCCTCGTACTCGCCGTTCCCAGTTCGCCCATTTTGGGAGGGACTGCCTCCAGGAGATGGGCCAGCAATGGCCATGCGGTGGGGTTGGAGTTTGGAGTTCCGGGTTTCAGAATTCTGACTTCTGTCTTCTGTCTTCTGTCTTCCCTCTTCTCTCTTATCACTTCCACGTCAAAGCCAGCTTTCGCTCAAGGACATCGGGAGCAATCGAAAGCGTTGCGATCGGAAGTCGTTCGGTAATATCCCATTTCACACCAGCCCGGCAGCCAAACGACTGCGAGCTCTGGAGACGGGCCAGGAGATTAATCTGGGATGCAAGGTCTGCGTCCGATGGCAACTCGATTTCTTTCGACTGATCAGGCGTAACAATGATCAGTTCAACCTTCCGAGCACCGTTGACCTTTGCCAAAAGCTGATAACCAAGAAATTGGAGGCCGTCGCCATTCTCCTGGTCGAAAGTGCGAACCCGTTTCGAGGTCTTGAAATCAATGATTTGAACCGAAGCATTCTCCAACTGCGCCAGATCGGATAAAATCAAGTCGGTTCTTCCGTCCAACGCCAGATCACCCTCAGTTGAATGCCAGATCCCTGACAGTTCGCCTTCTGATTGATAATAGGCGTGCGGATCGAAATACCCGCCGGCGCGCTCGAGCATCCGTAGCGCCAACGAAAACGCCTTATTCAGAATCGTTTCCCACCAAAGATCAGGCCTCGGCTTTTCAGACCTCGTTCTGAGGTAAGCGATTTCCAGCTGGCCTCGAAAGAGTGCGCTCGCTTGTTCGGGAATCCGAAGGGATGATTGACGCAAGGAAGCAAACCCCGCCTTATTACCAAACGCGCTCTGGAGCCATCGATGAGCTAGGCGTCCGACGGTCATTTGTGCAGACCGAAAAAACGCCCGATCAAACTCGCGCTCACAGCCGTAGATAGCTTTGAATGCAAATGTCGCCGGAGTTTTGAAAACGGTTTCCAAGGCCGACGGATGCCACGACACCCTCGCTAGACCTGCTTCTCGAAAATTGAGAAAATATTCGTCAAACGGCAGTTCGGGATTCAAGCGGTTTGACCAGACCGTCGCAAAGAATGGCATCCGGTTAGCCGTCTTCGGAAGGGCGTCAATCCGAGTCACTTTGGCCTTCAGGAACTCCTCTGCAAACGTTCCAAGATCGTTCGCATCGATCTCGATTCCTTTTTCATCGCGTTCGTAGCGCGCAAGGACAAGATGCTTTCGCGAGTGGTAGGCAAGTTGCAGGATGCGCTCCTGGCAAACCTGGCGTTTCTCAGAAGCCACAGCTAGAAAGTAACCATCCCTCCTGAGCCGCATCCTTTCTTCATCGGTCAAAACGGAATTCGCAGCGGGGGCCGGAGTCCACCCGTCCGATATCGCATCTGTCAGGATGACGTAGTCCCATGAAGTGGCGTGAGCCTTTGACGGAGGCGCGACAACAACTTTCGCATACCGATGATGTGAACCTGGATGCGGACGACGTGCTTGGGCTGAAAGAAGTTCGCATAAATATTTGAGAAAGAGGCGTCCCGATAGAGTGCGCCCGTCCAGGAAAACCCCCACCTCATGCCAGAGCGGTTCCAACTCCACCATTGACCACGTCAGTTGAATGAGCTCGCCCGGAAATCTCGCGCATGTATTAGCCAGCCGCTCCAGCAACAATTCCCAGCGCTGCTGGAGCGCCTTCCCATTGTCCTCCTGGGGCCATACCCCCAAAGCCGATTCCAGGTCAGCCAACCACCCAAACCGCTCGCGCAGCCGCTCCGTGATCAGCCTGTTTACCGACCGGGTCTGCAGATCCTCAAATGCACGGAATACCGCCGCACGAAATTCTTTGAAGCATTGCGGAGATCGCAACAACCGTTGAACAATGCGCAGGAAGAGCTCAGGCTCAGCTTCTTCGGCAAGATACCTGGCGATCTCCATCTGGATCTGAATCAACGAGGACGGCAATGTCATTTCTCGAAATTCGTCAACGACAGCGATCCCGCGGGAAACAAGCTGGTGAACCAGCGCTCGACCCGTCGCCGAGTTTTCCGGAGCGACCACGAGTACATCTTTCGCGTCGTCGCTTAGAGCGCGACAAACCTGCGCAACGACGCCTTCGACCTCTTCATACCAACGGTTTGCAACCAGTATCTCGGGGGATTTCACGTTTCGTTCTCCCCTGCCTTGCCAATGGGCCAGGAAATTCTCATACGGTCTTGGCGCGTTGCCGGTTGGACACACGATCGCCTCCGCATTGAGTCCTCGTTCAAGTGCCGAGATCCATTCGAACGCGGCTCCTTCCTTTCCGAGCGGTTGCGCAAACCAGAAATCGCTTCGAGCTGCCGCTCTTGAAGCCACAACTAGCAAGTTGAGATCCTTGAAATTTTCGGCGTCAAGACCGTACACACCCAGAGAAAGATTTTCGTTGCAAATCGCGCGTTCCAGCAGAACCAAGTCGACTCTGGGCTTCCAGTATTCGGAGCCTGTGAGCTGCTTGACGGCGTGTTCCAAGTATTTAGGAATCCGAAGCGCGCGGAAGGCGCAATCCACACCGTTCCTCGCTAGCCAGCCGCTGCCGGCCAGGTCATCAAGCGCGTCCAGAAGGCTCGAGGCTGCTGTGTATTCGTTCTCGAGCGCGGCGGCCTCGAGCAGAATGCGCAAGGTTTCATGACCAAAGGAAGGACCAGGAAGGCCAAACAATTTGCAAAGATGTTGTCGCAGTAGCCGAACATCGAAGAACTGGATTCCGAAAAGTGCCTTGCCTTCAGTGAGGGTCATGCGTCGCAGCCAATTTGCCTGCATGTAGGACCCGGTCACAAACCATGCTTCCTTACCCGAGAGACATTCGATCGAACATTGCTCCAGCCAATCGGCGAGATTGTATTCCCAGGCGTCCACGGCATGATTGAACAGGTGGAGATGGTTCATTACGAGGTCAGAATACAGAAGACAGAAGTTAGAATACAGAATACAGAATTCAGAACTCCCGAACCCTGAATGCCAAACTCTGAACCCCAATCGCACCCGCGACTATCATCGTTGCCGCCACCGCATAGCCATTGCTGGCCGAGTTCCTGGAGGGCGTCCGCTCCGTCGGCGCCGTGAAACGTTGTGAAATTCCGGCCGGCGCTGCAGTAAGCCAAGAGGTCTGTCTTTTCAACGCAATGGTGACCGAGAAAAATTGCTCAACGAGGGGGGTGAGCAGACTCCCCCGTCTCAAGATAGTCAACCATCTGGTGAACAACTTGCAAATAATCCTTCTTGAAGGCGCGGACTGCCTCATCGACTTTACCTTTTCGGCAGAATTCGATTAGCACCTCTTGTTGCCGCGGCCTGGTCGCCGGATCTGGGAAGACCTTGTGGAATAACGGGTAATAGCGGGCCATTCGGTCGTCCAGTTGCCTGAACACCTCCCAACGAATGGGGCGTCGGGGTCCCTCAAATAGGATATCCCAAAAACGGCGATTGCATTCAAAGTGTTCTTTGGCACTGCTGCTTCGGGTTATTTTTCTTGCGAGCCCGTAAGCAAGGTCAAAATCAGCCGGGGAGAGATAACGGTAGGCCGCTCTGGCCGCCAACGTAATGACGGCCAATCTCAGCTCCGCGATATCCAAGACTTCCTCTGGCGAGAGAGGCTTTACGACCGCCCCTTTATAAGGCTCGGTGATGACGGTGCCCTCCTTCTCAAGGGCTTGCAGCGCTTCGCGGATAGGCGAGCGACTGACCTCGAATCTTTTCGCCAGGTCCACCTCCGGGAGCCAGTCTCCAGGTTTGAAAACGTCATCCAGAATCGCATCACGGATCTTTCTGACGACCACCGTCGCGGCCTTTTCGACCTGGGTGGTCTCAGTCTTCATGTTCCGAACCAATAATGCGGGCATCGGGAATCGTTTAATTGAGGATGTCTAATGATTTGGGTCTCACGCAGACGGTCAGTCACGCGAATAGCATTCACATCACAAAAGTCAAGGCTTGATGTATTCCAAATTCTCTTTTGGTATACGCACCTCGAGCACCCGATTCCGTTTTAGGCGGTTCTCGACACCTTCCGGAGGACTTTGGATTGCAGAATACAGAATTCCAAACTCCGAACCCCAAACTCCAAACCCGCGGCCAGGCAATCACAACCTACGAAAGATGTTCTTCGATGATCTGCTGAGCCTGCTTACGCCGCGCATCATACGCTTGCAGGAACTCTTCCCCGGTTGAGAAATCAAGACGGCGCGCAAGCGTGCGGAGTTCTTCCTTTCGCGAAGGAAGTTGCGACACAGAACTGTTGGAGTAACGGCGCAGGGCCGATTCGATGCGACGCAAAAAAGTGTAGGTCGACCTCACTGTATCGAGTTCCGTCACGCCAACCGAGGAGCTAAGTCGATCAATCGCACGAAGCGTGTTTGTTTCCATCACACGATTCTTCATTTGAAGATATTGCACAAGGAACTCGATGCCGATCAATCCGCCTTTTCCGGTTTTAAAATGTGCCAAGTCATCTCCTTTTGCCCTTTCTTTCGTGATCCGCTGGTACATTTTATAAATTTGTTGTTTGAGTTCGGGTGTTTCGCTCGCTCGCATCCAGATAGTGGTCACCGTGTCGCGAAGGGAGTCCGACTCGGGCCCAAACAGAGCACGGCCCTTGGTAAGCGCTTGCATCTCCCAAAATTGTGCCCGGTGCTCGAAGTAATTGCTATACGCGGTTAAAGGCACCACCAACACGCCGTTCTCACCCTCCGGCCTTAATCGTGCATCTATTGGGAATACGCTCCCTTCACCCGTTCTCGCCATCATCGCATGGATCAAGCGTTCGGCCGCGCTGATTTCATTTCCGATAAAAACAACATCCAGATCGGCGCCATAAAATAGTTCCCTGCCGCCAAATTTGCCCAGAGCCAGGACGCTCAGCTCGTTTGCTTTTTCCAGATGGGCGGCAAAAAATTCCAGGCACGCCTCGGCAAGGTAGGTCATTTCCAGTTGCAACTCTTCATACGAAGCGAACGAGAGAACATCTCGCAAAAGAATGCGGAGCACTTCCCCTCGACGGTAGAACCTTACCCAATCCAACAGCGGCAGGTTTTCATCATGACCTTTCAGACCCTCGAGAAACTGCTGTTTACCAAGCGCCGTTCCGAGCGTTTTGCCGCGCGCAACTTCTTCGATCAACTGGGGACGCCGAATCACAATTTCACTGAAGATCGCGCTGGCGTCAAACAGACGGATAAGGAGTTCAAGCAGTTTCGGACTGGCCACCAAAGTCTCGAATAGAAGGCCACGGATTCCGTATCCATCCACAAATCGGACGAACCGGTTCAAAGCGGAATCCGGATCGGCGACACGCCCGCACCAATATAATAGCTCGGGCTCCAACTTCCTATAGAGCTTCCGTGTTCGCGGCGCGACATGCACCTTGGAGGGACCATCTCGGAGAGCAGCAAGAGCCTTGGCAGCGCCCTCGGGATCTTTAAAGCAATCCAGTTTCGGCTTTGGCTTCGGACGATGCTCTACCTTGCTTTTCAATAGCCTATCGAAAATCGAACGCACGGCAGAAGTGTGCATCCCTAGAGCATCGGCGAACGGCCTGACACTCGAATAACCGAGGGTCCATGCAATCGGCAGCCATAATTCGGGCCGGGAAGGAAGCGTGTGAATTTGCTGCTCGTTTTGGATCTGTAAACGATGTTCGACGGCCCGCAAAAAGATATAGGCGTCCCGGAGCGATCGAATATCCTTGACCGGCAGGCCGTGCACCTGTTGAACAGCATCAAGTGTCTTGAGGGTGTTCCGCTCCTGTAGGAACGCGTGTTTCGCTCCGTGAAGCAACTGCAAGGTCTGAATGGTAAACTCGATCTCGCGTATGCCCCCGTAGCCAAGTTTGACGTTCAGATGCAGGTCCTCAGGCCCGACAATATCACGTTCAATTCGCGCTTTTAGCTCGGCGATTTCGTCCAGGAGATCGGGAGAAACCGTTCTTGGAAAAACAAACGGTTGCAGGTAATGGCCAAACTCATAGAGCAACTCGCTGTCCCCTGCGATGCCTCGAGCCTTGATCAGCGCCATGCGTTCCCAGGTCTCTCCATAGCCGGCATAATAGTTTTCCACGCTCTCAAATGAGCGAACAAGAGGACCATGGCTCCCTTCTGGCCGAAGCCGGACATCGATTCGGAAAAGTGGTGCTCCTGGGGCTGAGAACGTCTGGATAATCTTCTCTGCCAGGCGGGTGAAAAATTCGTGGTAGGAGAATCGGGGATTGATCTGGCCGTCCTCGCCGTAAAAGAAAATAAGATCGATATCGGAGCTGTAGTTCAGCTCCACCCCTCCGAACTTCCCCATGGCAAGAATACCAAATCCGGTTTGGGGACGACCCCATCTTTTCGCGAGATGCTCGTAACAGGTAGCGTAGACTTCGTGGACACAGTGCTCAGCGACCGCTGTGATATCGCGAGTGGTCTCCGCAAACCCGGCGAGTCCCGTGATCTCGCGAAAACCGATTCGCAGCATTTCTTCGGATTTCCAGGCTCGCAATTCGCGGAAAGAGAGATCCTGTGCTAAGCGGTCGCCACCCCAACTCGGCCGATAAGTCACTTTGGGGTTCTGGACATCAGAGTGGTCGAGCCACTCCAGAAGCTCAGGGCGCATGCAGATTTTCTCCAGCGAAATCGGAGAAAAGATTAAGAAATTCAGCACGGCGCGAGCGCGCTCTTGGGATTCCGCAAACGAACGAAGAACGGATGGCGCTACGAATGCCTCGAGTCGCCTCCATACTTTGGCTCCCGCAGCCGGATCCCAAAGCGTCGCGAGAAAGTCGGGAGCTCCTCGATCGCTCATTGATTGATACGATACGCTGATGCGGATCACTTGCCAGAAGAAGCGTGGCCCGGGAGCGGTAGGCCAGTAGCTCTGCTGAGGCGCCGGAGAACGCAATTGTGGCTCGCCGGAGGCTCGGCCTACCGGCACCAAGGAAACATCAAACGCGCTACTACGGCGTCGGCGAACCGTCTCGGTTTGCGCGTCTCTGAAGTGTACAAAGCGGGCGCGCTTCGCTTACTTTGCCTGGAAATCGCGACTCTGCAGGGCCGTTCCTGCGACCCGTTTTTCTTCATCGGGCGCGAGCTTGTTCTTGTCGACGCACTGATTAGGCTTTAACAATCAAGTCCACGTTTTCCTAAGCCTTGTGAAACGTTTTGTTCAGGCAGCGCTCATCGTTGTAGCCGCAGTGGCTGGTATTGTCGGCCTCGGGTTGCTGGGGATAAACCTGTATATCCAATCGCCCGGAACCCAGGCGCTTCTGCGCGACTTGATCAGCGAAAATCTTGGCTATCCCGTAACGGTATTCAGGATCACATTTACGCCTTGGTTTGGATTCGATTTTGAAGATGTAGCTGTCCGTGATCCATCGCTAAGCTATCCGATAGTCCGGGCCCACGATTTGTGGATTCAGTGCAATTACTTGCGGCTTTTCCGCCGCAAGCTGGTTGTCCGTCGGATTCTTCTTGAGGGCGCCGAGCTCAGAATTCCGATCGGAGGACGGCCGCAAGCGAACCCGACGCCTGTCGTTTCTCTTGCCCAGCAAAGTCGAGGGGCAATAGATGCCGGGACGCCTCCGCCATCTGCTGAAACGATTCCCGGTGAGCCTCAAATCGCGAAGACAACATCGGGAGTCCGCACCGTTGCACAAAATTTCTGGCTGGAAATCAAGCGGTTCAAGATCCAGCAAGGGTTTATCTATCTGATGGGTTCTAACGGCGTACCAATGGTTTCCATGCGAAATGTGGAAGGATCGGTCCAATACCACAAAGGAGAGTACCTGGGAAAGTTGCGGATTTCGAGCGCAACAATCTCAGATTCAATTAACATCGATGACATCGAGTCTCCGGTCAGAATTTCCGGCGACAGTATGTATTTTGAAAATCGTTCTGCCCAGCAATCCGGCGGAGCGCTGCAAGGAAATTTTCTTGCCAACCTAAGGACT
>Ga0182038_10002315_pt1 | contig 9980 bp, 11 predicted proteins | sample sta12Can44000108_FD_125976 | JGI IMG/M metagenome (GOLD analysis project Ga0182038, IMG submission 125976) | Lab enrichment of tropical soil microbial communities from Luquillo Experimental Forest, Puerto Rico - statanox.12C.anox.44.000.108 | ecosystem: Environmental > Terrestrial > Soil >...
CTTAATTTAGTTTAAAACAGTTTATCGGATTCATATATTCAAAAAAGAGGCTCTTAAATGGACGCGCAGCGTCTGTTTCAGAGAAGCTCTCTAGCCCGCAATGAGCGCGCCGCTTCTTTTAGCGCGTGATTTTTGCGGGCTAGTATGGGAGGGGCGACCCCTCTGCCCTTCGCGCTCCGTTTGGGGTCCCTTACCTTACCCTGTTCCAATACTCTGTTCGGCCAAGCAACGAAACGCCGATGAAACCGCGCACTTTAATTTTCTTCGGGGTCTCAAGTTCCATAAAGCACGAATAGGTATTGCCGCTCTTGGGATCGTAGATTGTACCTCCGTCCCAGCGTGTATCGCTTTTTTTTACGAACCCGGACATAAAGACCAACCCGATGATTGGCGTGCTTCGCCTGGTAGGATCCGGGTTGTGAATGTCTGTCTTCTCTTTCCCTTCAGGCGTTTTCGGCACTTTTAAAGCCACAATTCTTGCGCTCAACTTGCCATTGCTCTCAAAAATCTGAAGTGTAGCATCCTTGTTCTCCCAGAGTCCGACCGGCGAGACGTTCTCCGGCAAACCAGTGGTTCCTAAGCAGCACAAAACAAATAAGACCAGCGTTGCAATTATCAGCCGGCGTTCACTCATCAGTAGAATCCTTGAAAAGCAAAGCCGGTTGCGGGGTTGCAGATGAGAACGCACTCAAGCCGCAGATAGCGATGGCGCGGACAGGAATTCGTTCGAAGAGACATCGCCGTAAGCGTTCATGCCTCCGATCAGATAATGCACGCTTTCAAAGCCCTTCGATTGCAGCCAACTGGAAGCAATAGCGCTTCGGTAGCCATCTTGACAGATGACGACCAACGGTCTCGATGTTGACAATCCGGAGAATCGGGCGGGCAATTTCTGCAGCGGAATGTTGGTGGATTCTGGGATTCTCATTGATCGGTATTCTTGCGGGGATCGGACGTCAAGCAGCGCAGGCTTCCCGCCGCGGGCAAGAGTGGATCTCAGGTCAGCAGCCGCCAACTGAGTAATCCGATGGAGGACAGTCAGCTTATGAGCCTCGATGAAGCCCTCAATGTGTTGAAAGCCGGCGCGTCGCAGTTTCAACCGTGCTCCATGCGCCTGCCGGCAATCTTCTGAGACCAGGAGAATGCGGCTCTTCCGCTCGAGAAAAATGCCTGCACTTGCCGAGAAATCCGTGTTTTCCAAACCGATGTTCCAGCTCCCTGGAAAATGCCCTTCGCCAAACTTCAGCCATCCCCTGAGGTCGACTATGGCGGTGTTCGACGCAGATTGGAGTGCCTCCTGTTCAACCGCTGAAAATTCTGATTCGGTTTGTCGCAAAGGAAATTTCGCCAAGTCGATGATTCGCAGTCTTCTCAAAAACATCTCAATAGATCCTCCCTGTAGTTCAGCACTAACATGACCAGGCGCACTTGCCTATCATCTCCTTCTTATCCATTCGGGTAAGAAGCGAACCAGCAAAGTGTGCCGCGCGGCAGACCGGCGCACCAGCAAAAAACCTCGAGAGCGGCGCAGCCAGCGCATCCGGCGGAGAAGCCCGACCAGTCTTACCGTACCCCGGCCGTTCGCCGGAGCCATACCACTAAAAGGGCTGTTCTCACTCGATAGAGCCAAAGAAGCGTCGCTCTCCAAGTTTTAGTGATCGGCATATAGGATTTCTTCTTTAGCGGGGTTGCCTCGTTATGGTGCTATTCGCCCTGAAAATGCCCCAATTGCAGAGCTTTTTTTACGCTAACCAGATACCCGGCCTTGGCCGGACGCGAAGAGCGCTCTGCTATTCCAGCCGCACCACAACCATCGGCTCCAGGAAACTCAATACCCTGCCCGATTCGTCGAATTCCAGCCCGAAGGATTCCCGTACGAATGCACTCGCTTTCGCGGCATGTTCCGCAAGCGCGCCAATCGTATCGCCGCTACAACCTGCCTGTTTCACCCACCAGGCGAACTCCAGCCGATAGGGGACGATTCGGTGCTCTATCCACTTTAACCCGGCTCTCGCCGTTTCCAATTTCCATTGCTCAACAGTGCGTTGGTAAAAATGAGACGGATCACGCGTACGCTCCCATGCGTTCACCCAATCCAAGATCTCTGTGGAAGGCGTGATCTGGTCAGCCATGACAAATCGGCCGTTATTAGTCATTACGCGCCGGACCTCAGAGAGGAAAAGATCCGCGCGGTGGAAGTGATGCGGCGCGTGTCGCGCGGTAACCAGCGAAAATTGACCGGAAGCAAACGGGATCGCTTCCGCCGAGCCTTCCACGAATTCACAATTCAGAATTCCCTGCTCAATCGCCAGCCCTCTCGCCTGCTCAAGCATCTTCGATGCGATATCGAGCCCAACCCCCTTTTTGACATAGCGGGCCACGGCCAGCGCCGTGTGTCCGGTTCCTGTGGCCACATCCAGAGCGCAGTCATGGGACGCCGGAGCCGCGAGCGCCAGGAGCACTGGCAAGCTTGGGCCCGCCCGATGAACGTCGCTTGCCGCATATTTTGCCGCATTGGCGTTGAATTGATCCTTACTTGAAGAGATCGGCATTGGTCATCCTTTCCTGTTACGCTTATCCTCGCACTAACCTAGCGAGGCCGCGCCTCAGACCGGCGAGATCTAAGAATCTCAAGCTCGCGTTGGGAGCAGCGCCGATGGGTGAAGCGGCCTCGCTTATAGAATCCTTGAAAAGCAAATCACCTCATGATTCATGTACGAACACGTAAAATACTTGACTCATCCGCAACCAGTTTTGCTTTTCAAGGATTCTAGAAAAGTTCATTGCTGGAGTTCGATCACCTTCACTACCGGTTCATTCTCCCCAAGAACTACGGTAACATACGTAATGGGCAGACGGAATCTGCGGGGGCCGGCGCTGCCGGGATTGATGTAGAACACGCCGCTCTTTTTGTCTATTCGCGCGTTGTGCGAATGGCCGGAAATCACCATCGAGATGCCGGCCTTTTCCGGGACAAGGTCTAGTGTTGCCAAGTCATGCAGGACGTAAATTAAATGATCATTAACGGAGATTGTTTCCGTCGAAGAGAGGCCAGAGAGTTCGGAATCTACGTTTCCACAAACTGCGACGACCGGGGCTATCGATTCCAATTCCTCAAGCAAGCTCTGGGAACCAATGTCGCCTGCATGAATTATCAGCTCCACGTCTCGCAGGGCAGCTCTTACGGAATCCCGCAACAAACCGTGCGTGTCCGATACAACACCGATAAGGCTGATCGAGCGAAAGCTTCGCATTGAAATGATTCAATCGTAATTTTCTTTTCTGTTTATCCAATCATGAAAAGCAACGGCATCGAACTGAACAAATCTCCAACTCTTTCGTTGACTTCGGTTGCAATGGCCTCGTGGATTCTCATTGCGGTGGCGATGTTCCTGGTTCTGCGTCTCCACCTTTTATCAGCTCTCCTGGCAGGTCTACTGGTTTACGAGCTGGTCCATATTCTTGCGCGCCCGATCGAGAAAAGGCTGGTAAGCAAAGCAGCCCGATTAATTGCGCTCGCGACGTTGGCTATTATCACAATTGTTCTCATGGTCCTTGTGATATTTGGACTCCTTGCGTTCTTCCGAAGCGACATTGGGAATTTGGACGCTCTCGTCGAGAAACTGCAGCACATCATCATTGATGCGCGCACAAAGCTGCCGCGCTGGATCGCTGAAAGTCTGCCCGTAACCACAGATGATTTGAAATCGTATGCGGCCGACTGGCTTGGCGAGCATTCCAAAGAGGTACAGCACGCTGGAAGGGAAGCGACCCACATGTTTGTTCGCGGCTTAGTGGGTATGGTGATCGGGGCCTTGGTTTCCTTGCGCGAAGGACCACATATTCGCCAGATGCGGCCGCTGGCGGCTGGGCTTACAGCCCGCATTGGCCGATTTGCTAACGCATTTCGCCAGATCATTTTTGCTCAAGTGAGAATCTCCGCTTTGAATACCGTTTTTACGGCCATATTCCTTGCCGTGATTCTTCCTCTATTCGGGGTTCATCTGCCGCTGACAAAGACGCTCATCGCGCTCACATTTCTCACGGGTCTCCTTCCCGTCGTGGGCAACCTGATCTCCAATTCCGCTATTTGCGTTGTCGCCTTATCTATCTCGTTCTACACGGCGCTGGCTGCGCTAACGTTTCTAGTCGTGATTCATAAACTTGAATACTTCCTGAACGCGAGAATCGTCGGCGGACGCATCCATGCGCGCGCATGGGAACTTCTACTGGCAATGATCGTGTTAGAAGTGGCCTTCGGCATCACCGGACTAATAGCGGCACCGATCTACTACGCATACCTTAAGAATGAATTAACGGACTCGGGCCTGATCTAGTGCATCGAGTGTTCACCGTTCGCCGTTCGCCGCTCCCGGTTTGTTCTCGTTGTCCACCGACTCAGGGCGCCCAAAGCTCAAAAATCGTCCTCGAACTCGTCCTCGAAAGCCTCGGTTGCTCGAACGAACCAACTACAAAAAACAATTTACGAGAAAGTCAGCCTCCTCTCTTGGCACAAGCCCGGTCTTCGAGGACGACCACGAAGACGATTCGTTACAGCACAGGGAGGCATACCTCGGATATCAAGGCCTGTGCTTGCTTAGTCGGAGGGTCAAGCCCAAGGCCCGCATCCTACCGGCCGAACCTGTTAAGAGCAAACTGGGCAAGATGGACTTGTTCCGACAGCCAGCTCATAAGTAGCAAATAGAGACAGATCGCTACCAATGCGCTACCAAAGCCTGCGATCAGCACTTTAGGATCCTTGCTATAGGAATACTTCTGCATCCTCTCCTTGCTTTTCATCCGGTTGAATTTACACGTAAACGGGCGGGATAGCAAACCAGGCCGGTGGCCTCAGGACGTCCCACAAATTCGACGAGTAAAGTCGATGCTACCAGGGATAGAAAACAACCGGGGGACCATAATACGGGACATAGTACGGTCCATAAGGGCCTTCGACTGCCATCGCGCGCTGGTAATAGTGATGATGCGAACGAGGATGATGGCTGGCATAACGCAGTCTCCGGGAAGCGCTGCGGTGCGCCATTCGACGGGAGCGCACATGCGTCGAAACCTCTCCTCCGGCAAGTTCCCGGATTTTCGCCTGCTCGTAGGCGCCGATCGCGGATTTGAGCTTTGGATCAAGCTGGCGCATGCGTTCTGCGACTCTCATATAATAAGCGCGCAGGTAACTGCGCTTAGTCGCGGACCTCGAGGAATGCATCGCACGCTTTAACAGGTAGGCAGCATGGGGATCGTTCATGGCTTGCGACCGTATGGCGTCGAGGTGGCCACCCTCCTCCATTTTATTTCTTGGTGCAGCCATCGCCGTTTTGCCATTCGTCGCCTGTTCGGCCGGCACCTGTGCGGGGAGTTCGTTGGATTCGGGCAGTAAGCTTGGGTTTGAATTCACCGGATTCAGCTCAGGCGTAGGCAAAGCGGGTTCATCCATATCGCTCCCTGACGCCGCAGGCACGGGCCGAACCTGTTGTGACCCGCCTTCAGCCCCTGCCTTCAGGAGGCAAGTCGATGCAACAAACATAAGAATAGCGAGCGCTTTCATCATCCAGTAACTTTGCGTCAAACAAACCGCCACATATTGCCGGATTTATCCGATGCCCGCAATACCGGTGAATCTGAAAAAAGAAGAAACAGGTCTGCGGCTTTGTCGTAGCCTGACGGAAGCAACACCCGGCTTTGGTGCGCGGCAACCTCACTTTGGTCTAAGCGGCAGACCCCGTGCGCCTTTGGAGAGAATAAATGCGCGGATGCGGAAAAAAACTTGGCTCATCTGCAGCCGGTTTTGCTTTTCAAGGATTCTAGTACATCCGACGCAGTCGCGCCTGACGATGTGGAGTTTAGCACCAGATATTTCAGGATCCTGTCGCGCCGCCGGCATCTCCTCGTCCTGCTCGCTTTCCTCATCCCCGCAATTGTCGTTTGCGTATTCATATGACGGAGCAATCAAGACAAAGTAATCCGGTTTTGGTGATTGTCGAAGCGAGCGAGTTTCTGATCGATTGATTGTTCCGTGAGCTTGCAAACTTCGCATTCCCGGTGCGAAGATGCCGTCGCTCTGAGCGGAAGAACGTTGAGTTTCCACCGCCGAACTCCCCTAACTATGTATGGATCGGAACGCTTTGCTGGACGTAACCCGCTCCCTTCTGGAATGCCCAACCGCACCCACATTTGAGGCTCGAGTTCGTGCTCAAATCAGAAAGCTGCTCGCGGATCTACCCTCGGTCACGGTTGTGGAAGACCCGTTTGGAAATCTAATCGTGTTCTACCAGGGGAGCGATGCACCGGCTCAATTTGCCTTCACCGCACACATGGATCATCCAGGCTGGAGATTACGGCCGGACAAAGAATTCCTGGGAGCTGTCCCTGAGCGGCTCCTGGACAGCGCGCCGATCCGCGAATTCGGGGATTTTGGGATGTGGGATCTTCCGGCGTTCGTTCTGGAAGGAGACAGGATTCATTCGCGCGCCTGCGACGATCTGATTGGCTGTGCGACGATCGTGGCGACCTTTCGGGACCTGGCTACAGCGAGAGCTGCGAGCTCTGTTTACGGCGTTTTCACTCGCGCGGAAGAGGTTGGCTTTATCGGAGCGATCCAACTCGCGAAGTCGGGAAAGCTTCCCGCCGAGCTGACCGTAGTTTCATTGGAAACGAGTCCCGAATGGCCTCCGGCAACAATTGGTGCGGGTCCGATAGTCCGGGTGGGCGACCGCATTTCTGTCTTCGACCCGGCCACAACGGAATATTTCGTGGAATTAGCGAAGTTACAGAACCGGCGTCACCAGCGATGCCTGATGGCTGGTGGGACGTGCGAAGGGACTGCCTTTCAGACATATGGATACCGGAGTGGAGCTTTGTGTATCGCCCTTGGCAATTACCACAACTGTACGCCGGACGACCGAATCGAAACCGAATACGTCTCATTGTCGGACATGATCGGTTTAGTCGAATTGTGCGTAGCGATCGCGGACGCCCGAGAGCCAACAGTGGATCCGATGGCGGAACGCAGGAAAGGATTTGAGGAGCTGTTGCTCAAGTACCCGCTGGTGTAGATTGAATTCGAAAGGCAAAAACCTGTCGAAGGTCTGCCTGATCCAAGCATCTGGGAAACAGATCATCTTTTACGCTCGTAGGTACCGTAAAGCCGAGCTTCGGCCAGGATGTGACCATCCATCGCGCGCAGCAATTCCTGCTTGGTTGCGCGGGGCTTCAACAGCAGAGCAGCGTCCAGTGCATAAAGCTTGAAATAATAGCGATGTGGTTTTCCGGGCGGCGGACATGGACCGCCGTAACCGACGCGTTTGAAATCGTTAATTCCCTGTTTGGCGCCAGAGGAAAAGGTTTCCGAGGCGGGCACGTTTTCGGCTAAATCCTTGGCTGTAATCGGCAAATCGTACAGGACCCAGTGTACCCAGGTGCCGACTGGTGCGTCGGGATCGTCGCAGATCAGAGCGAGGTCTTTTGCATCAGCGGGCACGCCGTTCCACTGTAGCGGTGGTGAGATGTCCGCCCCTTCGCACGTGTATTTTCTCGGGATAGTCTGTCCGGTTTGAAAGGCTGAGCTCGTGATCTCCATTGTCATAAGTATACCTTGTTTCTTCCGGGGATTTCCCGTGCATTACTTGCCAGGCTCTCCGTACAAAGTGATTAGCTCCAACAACACGCCGTTGGTCCACCCGAACCCATCTTGTCCCGGGTATTCCCCGCCTCCAGCCGGTTTGGTAATGTCTTCCACGTCATATTTCTCCATTAACTTCCCGGTTTGCTTGTAAACTTTTAGGTTCAAGCTGATCCAGCGTTCGGCGATATCTTTGGCCAGCGCATCCTGCGAATAGTTCTGCAATCCCTTAATAGTGAGCCATTGGAGTGGAGCCCAACCGTTGGGAGCATCCCACTGCTGCTTCGTCTCCTTGAGGGTTGTGACCACACCGCCCGGTTGAATGAATTTTGCTTTCAAAACATTTACGATTCCCTCTATCCGGTCGCTGGGCGCTACCCGGAAGAACAAAGGAGCCACTCCGGCCAAGGTGAGTTCGTGGCTGAGTTCGCCTTGGGTAGTACAATCAACGTACCAGTTGGCATCGGGTGACCAACAGTATTGATTGATAGCCCTCTTTCTTCGTTCGGCTTTATCCTCAAACTCTTTTGCGAGCCCCAAGTCGTCCCTTGCAGCGTCGCTCCTGATTTTGAATGCCTTCGCCAATGTCGTTTCCAAATGATAAATAAGACAATTCAGATCGATCGGCACCAGGTCAGTGGTTTCAATCGTTGTGATATTCTGCCCGTCGGCAAACCAGCGACTGCTGAAATCCCAGCCGCTCTCAGCGGCTGAGCGGACATTGCGAAATAGCACTTTCGGGTCTTCTTTGGACGCTTCACTGGTCTTCACATCTTGCAGGTAAGACTCCTGTCGCGGGATATCCAACTGGTCATAATACCGATTCAAGACACTGCCATCCGGCATCTTTACGACATGTTTCGTAGGATCAATTACATCCATCCAATAACTATATTCTTTTTCCATTGCCGACAGATAATCCTCATAGACTCCATTTCCTTTCAGCTCCGCTAACAATTCTACCATCATAGAAAAAAAAGGTGGTTGCGAGCGGCTGAGATAGTAGGTCCGATTGCCATTCGGAATAAACCCATACCGATCAATCAGAGAAGCGAAATTCTTCACCATATTCTCTATCATTGCGACTTCGTCACTCTCTCTCAGTCCTAACATGGTGAAGTACGAGTCCCAGTAATAAATCTCATCGAAACGCCCGCCGGGAACAATGTAAGAATAGGGCAACGGGAGCAAGGAACTACCTTCTACGGGCTTTGAAGGATCTCGGCGCAATACTTGCCACAGTCGCTTAATGTGAGTTGTAATATCGTCCGGATCCGGAGGACGAATGAAATTTCTGGCGACGAACGCTTTCAAATCGAAACCGGGTTCGTTTACGAGACGCTGATACTCAGCCATTATTTCCGACGGTTTGCGGATTGGAACACAATCCGCAAAGGTCTTCTGGTCTGGGAAGACCTGGTGTATTTCCACGTTCTTAAATAAAGGGCCGTAGATCTTATCGGGACTCTGCTGCGCAAAAGCACTGGCATGGCAGAAGACAAATAGCAGGAGAACTGAAAGTTTTTTCATATCGCGGAATTCGTTTTAAGGGGGTAGACCAGCGCATAGGGAGTTTACCTCGTTATCACTGATCTAAAAGTACAAATCGCTCTTTTGATAGAGGCGATCCAACTGGCAAATCCCAAAAAAACGAGAACCCCGACCGGCTTTCGCCGGTCGAGGTTCATTAACTCTGGCAATGTCCTACTCTCGCACAACCTTGAGATGCACTACCATCGGGGCTGCAGCGTTTCACTTCCGTGTTCGGAATGGGAACGGGTGGTGCCACTGCGCTATGATCACCAGAAGGCTAGTGAAGCCGAAGTCAGCCCGAGGGGGGAGGGTTTGGGGTCGGTCTTACCTCAACTTCACCAGAAAATCTGGCGATTTTCAAAGCATCATCTGTGATTATTGCCTAGCGGCTGCCTGGGCAGCCACCAACCTGTAACCACTGAGCATACTTGCTACAAAGAACCGGGGGCGTTCCCTGACATCTGCATATGGGAAGAAATTTCCGTTTGGAGCATCTCAAAAATGATTGTGTTGAGCAACTGATCAGGTGTTCTGACCTGAGCCAGGCCACCGAAACGATCAGTAAGCAGAAACAATCAAGCCGGACGAGTAATTAGTACTACTGAGCTGAACACATCGCTGTGCTTATACCCGTAGCCTATCAACGTGGTGGTCTACCACGACTCTTCGGGGAGAATTCATCTTGGAAGAGGCTTGGCGCTTAGATGCTTTCAGCGCTTATCCTTTCCGAACATAGCTACCCAGCACTGCCGTTGACACGACAACTGGAACACCAGAGGTTCGTCAGACCCGGTCCTCTCGTACTAAGGTCTGA
>Ga0182038_10002320_pt1 | contig 9975 bp, 7 predicted proteins | sample sta12Can44000108_FD_125976 | JGI IMG/M metagenome (GOLD analysis project Ga0182038, IMG submission 125976) | Lab enrichment of tropical soil microbial communities from Luquillo Experimental Forest, Puerto Rico - statanox.12C.anox.44.000.108 | ecosystem: Environmental > Terrestrial > Soil >...
CGAACGGTTGCTCGAGCAGGCCGCCAGCGCGAAATCGCACACCCGGCGGCTCGCCGACCGCGCCGCACGCTTCTATGCGCCGGTGGTACATACGACAGCCGCGCTCACGCTCGCCGGCTGGCTGCTGGCCGGCGCTTCCTTCCACGACGCGGTGGTGACCGCCATCGCTGTCCTGATCATCACCTGTCCCTGCGCACTGGCGCTGGCGATTCCCGCGGTGCAGGTGGTGGCTTCCGGCGCGCTGTTTCGTGCCGGGGTGATCCTCAACGCGGGCGACGTCGTCGAGCGGCTGGGCGAAGCCGACACCGTTATCTTCGACAAGACCGGCACGCTCACGCTGCCGGAGCCGCACGTCGCCAATGCCGCCGCGCTCGATCCGGAGCTTCTGCAGGTCGCCGCGCGCCTCGCGCTGTCTAGCCGGCACCCGTTGGCGGTGGCGCTGGCGCGCGAAAGCGCGCGCAACGTGCCGTACGAGGGTGTCATCGAGGAGCCCGGGCAGGGTGTGCGTACAACGCTCAGCGGCATCGAGGCGCGGCTCGGCAGCGCGCAATTCTGTGGCATCGTTCCGGCCACCGCGCGCGACCCCGACAGCTCACACATCTATTTTGCATACGGCGGCCGTTCCGCCAGCATCGCCATCAGTCAGAAGCTGCGCTCCGACGCGGCCGACGTAATCAAGGCGCTAGCTGCGCTGAAGCTCGACCTGCACATCCTGTCGGGCGACCGCACGGCAGCGGTACGTCCCATCGCCGATGCGCTGCGCATCGCGCAATGGGCCGGCGATCTGAAGCCGGCGGAAAAGATTGCCCGCATCGAGGTCCTAAAGGCGCAAGGCCGTCACATCCTGATGGTCGGCGACGGCCTCAACGACGCGCCGGCCCTTTCCGCTGCGCATGTGTCGCTGTCGCCGATCGCTGCCGCGGACCTAACGCAGGCGCATGCCGACGCCGTGTTCCTCGGCGAGCGGCTGCAGCCGGTGCTCGAGGCGGTCGCAGTCGCTCGCCGGGCGCGCGCGCTGATGCGGCAGAATTTGTGGCTGGCGGCGCTCTATAATGCGGTCGCCGTGCCGGTCGCCATCGCCGGTGCAGTCACGCCGCTGATCGCCGCGCTGGCGATGTCCGGCTCCTCGTTGATGGTGACGTTGAACGCGCTGCGCGCCAGGAGAGCGTCATGAACGTGCTGGTCTATCTGGTGCCGATGGCGCTCGGCCTGGGACTGACCGGGTTGTTCGCCTTCCTGTGGGCGCTGCGCACCGGTCAATACAGTGACGTTGAGGGCGCTGCGCTACGCGTGTTGTCGGACGAGGACGTTGAAGATTAGCCGGCGCACGCGGCCACCACCGCGCAGGTCGTGACGATGTCGTCCTCGTTCGCCCCGCGCGAAAGATCGCTGATCGGCTTGGCGAAGCCCTGGAGGAACGGGCCGATCGCCTGCACGCCGCCGAGCCACTGCGTTAGCTTGTAGCCGATATTTCCGGAATCAAGATCCGGGAAGATCAACACATTGGCGTTGCCGGCAACGGGGCTCGGAGTTTTCAACTTCTTCTGCGCCACCGTCGGCACTAGCGCTGCATCGGCCTGGAATTCGCCGTCGGCAGCGAGTGCCGGCTCGCGTTCGCGCACAAGCTTAAGCGCCGTTCGCACCTTCTCGACCCGCGCGTGCTGCGCGCTACCTTGGGTCGAGAACGAAAGCATAGCGACGCGCGGCGCCTCACCGAACAACGACTGCGCGCTGCGCGCCGAGGCGATAGCGATGCCGGCAAGCTCTTCCGCGCTTGGGTCGGCATTCACGGCGCAGTCGGCGAATATCAGCGGGCGGAACTTCGGCGCGAGCATCAGAAAATAACTCGACGGCAGCGCGATACCTTGCGCAAGCCCGACTGTCATCAGCCCGGCCTCGATGACGCGGCGTGTCGGATTCGCAGCCCCCGCCACCATGGCGGCTGCATCACCCTGGCGGACCATCAACCCGCCGAAATAAAGCGGCTTTGCCACCAAGCGCGTCGCCATCCCCAACGTCATCGATTCGCGCAGGGTTGCCAGCGCCGCGCCATAGGCCTGCAATTTCGCGTCGCTGCGCGGGTCGATCAGCGTGATGCCGTCGAGCGAGACGTCGTGCTTGCTTGCAACCTTGCCGATGCCCGCAGAATCGCCCAGCAAGACCGGCCGCGCGATCTTCTCGCGCACGAGACGCGCGGCAGCCGCGACAATGCGCGTATCATCACCCTCGGGCAAAACAATTTTGCGATTGCTTCGTCGTGCGATATCAAACAGACGGTCGAGCAATTCCATGCTTCTCACCGCGTGAGAATGCGAACGAATGTGGAGGCATCAATGGCCGAAACCGTCGAGGCGATCAAGATTCAACGGGGTCTCAAGGGTGTCTATTTCGATCGCTCGTCGTGCACCTTCATCGACGGCAAGGCCGGCGAGCTACGTTATCGCGGCTATTCTATCCACGATCTCGCCGAGCATTCGAGCTTCGAGGAAACCGCTTGGCTCTTGATGCATGGCGAATTGCCGACGGCAAAGCAGTTGGCGGAATTCAACGCTGAGCTCAAGGCGGCGCGTCAATTGCCGCCGGTGGTGCTCGACATCGTCCGCACCATCAAGTCCGCGCATCCGATGGACGTGCTACGCACGGCGGTGTCGGCGCTCGCGGCCTTTGACCTTGAAACGGCGGATAATTCACGCGATGCGACATTGCGCAAGGGCGTGCGGCTCACCTCGCAGGTGCCGATGATCGTCGCCGCGCATTCGCGCATCCGCGCCGGACAGGAGCCAGTCGCGCCGGATGCTTCGCTCAATCATGCCGCCAATTTCCTCTGGATGCTGAAAGGCGAAAAGCCAGGCAAAGACGCCTCGCAACTAATTGACCGCGATCTTATCCTACACGCCGAGCATGGCTCCAACGCCTCCTCGTTCACTGCCCGTGTGGTGATCGGCACCGAGGCAAACCTGCACGCCGCTATCACCGCGGCGATTGCCGCGCTGTCGGGGCCGGCGCATGGCGGGGCCGCCGAGGATGTCATGAAGATGGCGGAGGAGATCGGCGATCCGTCGCGTGCCGCTGCCTATGTGGTGGAAAAACGCAAAGCGGGCATCGCGGTCACCGGCTTCGGCCACCGCGTCTACCGTGCCGAGGATCCGCGCGCGCGGCACATGCGCGTCGGCGTAGAGCGGCTGTCGAAGGAGATGGGCGAGCCGAAGTGGTTTGAAATCTTGCAGGCGGTGGTTAAGGCGATGGCGCCGTACGCGCGCCACGGCGTGAACGTCAATGTCGATTTCTATTCCGGGGTTGTCTACCACCTGCTCGGCGTCAAGCGCGACCTGTTCGTGCCAGTCTTCGCCGTCGGCCGTGTGCCCGGCTGGGTGGTGCAAGTGCTTGAGCAGCTCGACAACAACATCCTCTTGCGCCCTCTCACCCTCTATAACGGGCCCGCCGCGCGCGACTACCTCCCCATCGACAAGCGCTGACCCGTCCTTCGCGACGCGCCGTTAGCGGCCCAGATTCTTCGTTGCGGCGCTTCGTGCCTCTGTTATCGTTCTGAGAACACAAGCCTCGACCAATGAGACTTTGCAACCGGCAGCCATAAGCTGGGTACGTTCTGCGCAAGGAACGGTCATCAGGGAGGAATTATCATGCGTGCAAGTACGAGAGTATTTCGCTGGTTCTTGGCCTTTGCCGCCGGCGCGGCGCTGTTCGGGGGCGAGGCCAAGGCCGCCGGATTTCCCGATCACCCGATAAATTTCATCGTGCCATGGGGCCCGGGTGGTGGCGCCGATATTCTAGCGCGCACCGCCGGCAAGATCATGTCGCAGGATCTCGGCGTTTCGGCGCCGGTGCTCAATGTGCCGGGTGCGACCGGTGTAACAGGCATGACCAAGCTGCTGACCTCGCCGGCCGACGGGTACACGCTGGCAGTGCTGATCGGCGACACTTACGCGCTACTCGCAGGCCCGCATCCGGCGTTCAAGGCTGACGACATCATTCCGCTAGCGATCATGATTCAGCAGCCCTCCGGTCTTTGGGTGAACAGCAGCAGCCCGTGGAAGACCTGGCAGGATCTGGTGACGACCGCGAAGGCGAAATCGCTCAAGGTCGCGGTGCTTGGTTTCGGTAGTGCGGACGACATCACCATCAACTACCTGAAGACCAAGGGTCTTAAACTCGAGTCGATTCCCTACGCTGAGCCGGGCTTGCGCTATACGTCGATCCTCGGATCGAACGCCGATGTGCTGTACGAGCAGACCGGCGACGTGCGCAGCTATTTCGACGGCGGCAAGATCCGGCCGCTGATCTTCTTCTACGCGCACCGCTTGAATACACCGCAGTTCAAGGATGTGCCGGCCGGCGGCGAATTCGGCTACGACGTTACGCTGCCGCAGTTCCGCGCCATCGTTGTCAAGGTCGGCACCGATCCGCAGGTCGTGAAGAAGCTTGCCGACGAGATGGCCAAGATTTCGCAAAATCCCGAGTTCAAGAGTTATCTCGACCAGCAATACGCGGATCCTGCGAGTTACGTACCCATGGAAGGCGCGCGTAAGTTCATGGATGAGTGGCTCGAACAGGCCAAGAAATTCCGCGCCGAGACGCAAATGGGGTCGAAGTGACCCCAAATACCTCAATAACGCCGCTGCGCCGGCTGCAGGCAGCGCTGCCCTATTTGGTGGTGCTTTCGGTCGGTTTTTATCTCTATTTTCTGGCGGACCGCTTCGAGTTCGACCAAGCCGGTGCCAGAATCGGTCCTGGCGCTTGGCCGAAGCTCGCGCTTGGCCTCATGCTGATTACGGCGCTGTGGGGCGTCGTCTCGAACTTCCGCTCCGCTGGCAAGGTGCCCGAGCGGCACGATGAGCATGAAAAAGACGAGGCGTTGATCCGTCCGCCAGAAATCTATCCCTATCGAGTGTGGATCGCGGTGGCCGCCACGCTCGGTTTTCTGATGCTGGCGCCGATCTTCGGCTTCTTTGTCTCGACCTGCCTGTTCAGCTTCGTCCTGATGTATCTCGGACAATTCCGGCGCCCGCTGCCGGTTACGGTGCTTAGTGTGGCGATCGCGCTCGCCTTCCTGTTCCTGTTCATGCGCGTAGTTTACGTGGCGCTTCCGGCGGGCATCGCTCCGTTCAACAGCATCTCGTACGCGTTGATGGCGGCCATGGGCGTCCGCTAAGGCTGCCAAGATGATTCTGATTAACCTCGCCAACGGTTTCCTACAGGTCTTCCAGCCGTTCAATCTGCTGATGCTGTTCATCGGTCTGCTGGTCGGCATGGCGGTGTCGATCATGCCGGGGCTGGGCCTGGTGATGGGCGTCGTGCTCGCGCTACCGTTCACCTATCAGATGTCGATTGAGCCTTCGGTCATCCTGCTGACCGCGATTTATTTTGCTGGTACCTATGCCGGGTGCTTCACCGCGATCCTCTATCGCATCCCCGGTGAGCCGATGGACGTGCCGATGCTGTGGGACGGCTATACCATGGCGGCGCGCGGGCATCCGGCGAAGGCGCTCGGCTGGGCATTGGTGGCCGCGCTAATCGGCGGCCTCGTGTCGTCAGTGGTGATGGTGCTGTTGGCCGGGCCCATGGGAGAGCTCGCGCTCAAATTCGACTCGCCAGATTATTTCGCCGCGGTGTTCTTCGGCTTGACAACGGTCGTCGCCTTAGCCGGAAAGTCGATGGTGAATTCACTCATCAGCCTATGCGTCGGCCTGCTCGTGGCGACCGTTGGTATCGACAGCATCTACGGCGCCGAGCGGTTTACCTTCGGCGTGCCGATCCTCAAGGACGGCGTCCAATTGGTTGAAGTCCTTGTCGGCATGTACGGGCTGGGCGAAATATTGACACGCATCGGGCAGGGACTGAGCATCAAAAAATTGGACGGGGCGGGAAAAAACGTCGCCACGCGGTTCCCGACCTTGCGCGAACTACTCGATATCAAGAGCACGCTGTTCCGTAGCACCGTGCTCGGCACCCTGCTGGGCATCGTGCCGGGCGCCGGCGCGACCGTCACCGCGTTCATCTCCTATGGTGTCGAAAAGCAATATGGAAAGCGCCGCCAGCAGCTCGGCACCGGCCTGCCCGAAGGCATCGTGGCGCCGCAAATCGGCGCCACCGCTTCGGTCGCTGGCCACATGGTGCCCCTGCTCACGCTGGGCCTGCCGGGCAGCGGCGCGACAGCGGTGATCCTCGCCGCGTTCCTACTACATGGGGTGCAGCCCGGCCCGATGCTGCTGGAGAATCCGGATTCCTCGCTGCTGGTTTACACGATCCTCGCCTCGATGTTCGCCAGCGTCGTCGGCATGTGTCTGCTCGGCTTCTTCTGGATACGGGTGGTCATCAAGGTGCTGACTGTGCCGCAAGGCGTGCTGTCGGCGATCGTCGTCATGTTCTGCCTAGTCGGCGCCTATGCCGAGCGCAACAACATGTCGGACGTATGGATGATCGTGATCTTCGGCGTGCTCGGCTATCTATTCGAAAAGTTTAAATTCCCGATTTCACCGATGGTGCTGGGCGCGATTCTCGGGCCGATTGGCGAGACATCCTTTATGCGCAGCATGATCGCGAGCGATAATGGTTGGACCGCTTTCTTCAGGGGTCCGATCAGCGCTACGCTGATGTGTGCTTCGTTCCTGGCGCTCAGCTACCCCTTGCTGCGCGAGTTTGTGGCGGCGCGGCGGCGTGGACAAACCGTCGCCCGCACCAGTTAAAGTCGATCAGGTGACTCATGCGCAGCAATCTTCACGAAGCAAGGTTAGCAGACATCGATGCGCTTCCCCGTGTGGTCCGCGCGACCACAAGACGCGAGCCGAAGCTCGGCGCAACGGCGCGCTCCTTCGCCTCCTCGAGAGTGAACTGGCGGAAATATTCGGTGAAAAATTCCGGAACGGATAATAAAGCTGCGAAAGACTTAAGTAAGCGTTCAAAGAGGGTGATCCCATGAAAATGACAACGGAAGAAGCCTTCGTGAAGGTTTTGCAGATGCACGGCATCGAGCATGCCTTCGGCATCATCGGTTCAGCCTTCATGCCGATCTCCGATCTTTTTCCGAAAGCAGGGATCACTTTCTGGGACGTTGCGCACGAAGGCAACGGCGCCATTATTTGCGACGGCTATACGCGCTCGACCGGCAAGATCGCCATGGTCATCGCGCAAAACGGGCCGGGCATCACCAATTTCGTCACCTCGATTAAGACCGCCTATTGGAACCACACGCCGATGCTACTGGTCACGCCGCAGGCGGCGAACCGGACTATCGGGCAGGGCGGCTTCCAGGAAGTGGAGCAGATGGCGTTGTTCCGCGACATGGTCTGCTACCAGGAAGAAGTGCGCGATCCGTCGCGCACTGCGGAGGTCCTCAACCGCGTGATCTCGAAGGCCAAGCGCCTGTCGGCGCCGGCGCAGATCAACATCCCGCGCGATTATTGGACTCAGGTCATCGACATCAACCTGCCGGCGATCGTCGAATTCGAGCGTCCGGCCGGTGGCAGCGAGGCGGTGGCGGAAGCCGCTAGGCTCCTGTCAGCGGCGAAATTCCCGGTAATCCTGGCGGGCGCCGGCGTCGTGCTCAGCAATGCGATTGCTGAATGCGTCGCGCTGGCCGAGCGACTCGATGCGCCGGTCTGCAACAACTATCAGCACAACGACAGCTTCCCCGGCAGCCACCGACTCGCGGCCGGCCCGCTCGGCTATAACGGATCGAAGGCGGCGATGGAATTGATCGCCAAGGCCGACGTGGTGCTGGCGCTCGGCACCCGGCTTAATCCGTTCTCAACGCTGCCGGGTTACGGCATCGACTACTGGCCGAGGACCGCCAAGATCATCCAGGTCGACATCAACGCCGATCGCATCGGTCTGACCAAACCGGTCACCGTAGGCATCTGCGGCGACGCCAAGTTGGTGGCCAAGGGCATTCTGGCGCAGCTCTCGCCCTCGGCCGGCGATATCGAGCGCGACGCGCGCACCGCGTTGATACATTCGACTCGTTCTCGCTGGCTGCAGACGCTGTCCAGCATGGATCACGAGGACGACGATCCGGGCACGACATGGAATGCGGACGCGGTCGAGCGCGACCCCGACAGAATGTCGCCGCGGCAGGCGTGGCGCGCAATCCAGGCCGGGCTGCCGAAAGACGCCATTATCTCGAGCGACATCGGCAACAATTGCGCGATCGGCAACGCCTATCCGATCTTCGATAAAGGTCGCAAATACCTGGCTCCCGGGCTGTTCGGACCGTGCGGCTACGGCTTCCCCGCCATCATCGGTGCCAAGATCGGCAACCCGGACGCGCCCTGCGTAGGCTTTGCCGGCGACGGCGCTTTCGGCATTTCCATGAGCGAAATGAGCTCGATCGGCCGCAAGCAATATCCCGGCATCACCATGGTCATCTTCCGCAACTTCCAATGGGGAGCCGAGAAGCGCAATTCGATCCTCTGGTACGACAACAATTTCGTGGGCACCGAGCTCGATCCGAAGTTGAGCTACGCCAAGGTAGCGGAAGGCTGTGGCCTCGAGGGCGTGGTCGCGCGCACACCGGCCGAGCTGACCGAGGCGCTGCGCAAATCCTGCCAGGACCAGAAGAAGCGCATCACCACCTTCGTCGAAGTGATCCTAAACCAAGAGCTGGGCGAGCCGTTCCGCCGCGACGCCATGAAAAAGCCGGTGATGGTCGCTGGCATCAAGCGCGAGGACATGCGGTCGCAGTCGTCGCATAGGAGCATGAAATGACGGTTGCAGTGAAACCGGTTGCCGATCCGAAGGGGTTGGCTGTGGTCGACGAGTTGGTGCAGCGTGCCCGCGCCGCTATGACGACGTTCGCCTCGGCCGATCAGGTGCGCGTGGACGAAGCCGTCACGGCGCTCGCCTGGTCGCTGTACAACCCCGCGCACGCCGAAGAGCTAGCGGAGCTTGCCGTTGCCGACACCAAGCTCGGCAACGTGCCCGACAAGATTATCAAGAAACAGCGTAAGACCTTCGGCACCTTGCGCGACCTCATGCGCGTGAAGTCGGTCGGCATCATCGAAGAAGACCCGAAGCGTGGTATCGTCAAATACGCCAAGCCCGTCGGCGTCGTCTGCGCTATCACGCCGTCGACCAATCCGGGCGCGACGCCGGTCAACAAGGCAATGATGGCGATCAAGGGCCGCAACGCTATCATCATCGCTGCGTCGCCGGCTGGCCTGAAGACCACCGAGCGCACCGTCGACTACATGCGCGCGGAATTGAAAAAAATCGGCCTCCCGGAAGACTTGGTGCAGATCCTGCCGCTGCCCGCCTCAAAGGACATGACGCAGGCGCTGATGCAGAAGGCCGACCTCGTGGTCGCCACCGGCTCGCAGGACAACGTGCGACGCGCCTATTCTTCGGGTATGCCGGCGATCGGCGTCGGCACTGGCAACGTGCCGGTGATCGTCGACGAGACCGCCGATCTTGACGACGCGGCAAAGAAAATCTGCGCTTCCAAGATCTTCGACAACTCGACTTCCTGCTCGTCGGAGAATTCGGTCGTCCTGGTCGATGCGATCTATGAAAAGGCGATCGCCGCGCTGGAGCGCGTCGGCGGCTACATGGCTTCCGCCACGGAGAAGGCTAAGATCCAGGCGGCGCTCTGGCCTGATGGCAAATTGAGCCGCACGCTGATCGCGCGCGACGCCGACGTGTTGGTGAAAGGCTTCGGCCTGCCGGAGGCAGCGTTGGGCAAGAAGTTCTTCATGGTCGAGGAGACCGGCGTCGGCCGCGACTTCCCTTTCTCCAGCGAGAAGCTGTCGCTGGTGCTAACCGTCTACCGTGCCAAGGATTTTGACGCCGCAGTCGTGCGCAGCAGCGAAATTCTCAGGCACCAGGGGCTTGGCCATTCGGTCGGGCTGCACACCAAGGACTTGAGCCGTGCACGCCAGCTGGCGGAGCGTTCCGATGTGGTACGCGTGCTCATCAACCAGGCGCACACTTTCGGGAACGGCGGCGGCTTCGACAACGGGCTCA
>Ga0182038_10002321_pt1 | contig 9972 bp, 7 predicted proteins | sample sta12Can44000108_FD_125976 | JGI IMG/M metagenome (GOLD analysis project Ga0182038, IMG submission 125976) | Lab enrichment of tropical soil microbial communities from Luquillo Experimental Forest, Puerto Rico - statanox.12C.anox.44.000.108 | ecosystem: Environmental > Terrestrial > Soil >...
ATCGTCGTAGCACCAGAGGGGCTTTGATAGGTCCACTCCCCTTTGCGGATATCGGCTTCATGTGGGCCAGGAACGGAGAAACCGGGCAGAATCTCCGACAGCAATCGATCATATGCTCTTTCTTGAGATAGTCCGGTAAGGTCAGCTGCATGCCGATTGAAAACCCGAATTCTCCCTTCGTTGTTCAGCGTCAGAAGACCGCTGTCCAGATTGAATACGATGGAACTGTTCAGCCTTTCCAACTCCTCGTAGTCTATTTCCTTCTCAATGAGGGCGTATTCGCTTTTTTGGGCCCTCTCAGCCAGATAACCGGTGAGAAAAGCAGTCAAATAGTAGGCCAATATGTTGATGAAAATGGTGTAAAACACATAACTGGCGCCATGCAGTTGTGCCGGATACTGACTGAGCCCGAAATAACCAAGCTTGCCATAAAACTGGAAATCGAGGAGAGCTCCGTAAAGGATTGCACAGAGGGAAGCGGTATAAATGGCCTCACGTCGGGCAAGCAATACACTGGCATTGATGATGGAGAGAATATAGAGAAATGAATAGGGAGAGCTGATGCCCCCCGTGAGGAGAATCAGAATGGTTACCAGGAGAAGATCCCAAATTATTTGGGAATAGGTCAGGATTTGCTGTAGTTTCCTCGAATACCGTAAGACTACCAGTGAGAGTATCGAGAAAAGGTAGGTGGCGAGAATCAGTCTGAAAAGCCCCGGTAATGCTTCATCGCCAAGACTACCGGGTTCCTTTGAAGTGAGAATGATGGTAGAAACCAGAAAGACGGAAACCACCACCACCCTGATCAAGATAAACCATGCAAGCCGCTTTTTCTCTTCCATCTGCTACCCGCCGACGGAGCCGGCAAGTTTGAAGATCGGCAGGTACATGGCGACAACCAGACCGCCGACCGTAGTGCCGAGAAACACCATGAGCAGCGGCTCCATCATCGACGTCAAGGCTCCCACCGCGTCATCCACTTCGTCGTCATAGAAATCGGCAATTTTGTTGAGCATGGCGTCCATGGCGCCGGTCGCCTCGCCAACCGCTATCATCTGAACGACCATCGGCGGGAAAACGCCGCAGGCAGCCAGCGGCTCCGCCATTGTTTTCCCTTCGGAGATCGCCTGGCGGACTTTGAAGATCGCTTCCTCGACAATTTTGTTGCCGGATGTTTTCGCCACGATTTCAAGGCCATCCATAATCGGCACGCCGCTGCTGATCATGGTCCCCAGGGTCCTGGTAAACTTCGCAACGGAAACTTTCCTGATCAACGGACCAACAATCGGAGCTTTCAGGAACAACCTGTCCATTACCTTGCGTCCGTTAGCCGTCGCATAGTACTTCTTGATGGCAGCATTGATCGCGACCCCGAGACCGATTATCACCAGGATATATCTCGTGATGAAATTGCTCAGTGCAATAACAATCTTCGTCGGTCCCGGCAGCTCACCGCCGAAATCGGCAAACATCTTGGCGAACGTGGGGATGACGAAGACCAGGATGACACCGACGACGATGACGGCAATAGCCATGATGGTTGCAGGGTAGACCATGGCCCCCTTTACCTTTTTTTTCAGTTTCATCGCCTTTTCGATGTAGGCAGCCAGACGATTGAGGATGGTGTCGAGAATCCCCCCCACCTCTCCTGCGGCGACCAGGTTGACATAGAGCTCATCGAAGGCGCCCGGGTGTTTGCCGAGGGCATCGGCAAAGGTCGAGCCGCTTTCGACGTCTTCCTTGACTTTATACAATATGGTCTTGAAAGTCTTATTTTCCTGCTGGCTGGCGAGGATGTCGAGACATTGCACGAGCGGCAGTCCGGAGTCGATCATGGTGGCGAACTGGCGGGTAAAGACAACGAGATCCTTGCTTTGGATCTTCTGCTTGCCGCCAAAACCGGGGATCTTCACCCCCTTGCTTTTCCCCTCTTCCTTGACTACTATGCCGGTAAAACCGAATTTTTTCAGTTGCGCCTCAACAACGGAGACGCTAGAGGCTTCCATAACCCCTTTTTGGGTTGAACCAGTCTTACTCCGGGCTTCCCAGCTGAATTTTGCCATAAATCACTCCTGAAACTGATTTCTTACCTGAGAGGCCTTCTCGGCGGTCCCCCCATGTTCCCTCCTCCCATCATCTGCTTAAATTCATCGGGTTCGGGAGAGCGGCCCAAGGCATCTTCAAGGGTAATGATCCTTCTCGTATAAAGACTAAACAGGCACTGATTCATGGTCTGCATGCCAAATTTTTCCTGCCCGACCTGCATCTGGGAATAGATCTGATGAATCTTATCCTCTCGAATCAGGTTCCGGATCGCGGGGTTGGGGACCATAACCTCCAGGGCCAAGGCCCTCCCCTTACCACTCGCTCTGGGGATAAGGGTCTGGGAAAGAACCCCCTCAAGAACGAAAGAAAGTTGGGTCCGAACCTGTGTTTGCTGGTACGGAGGGAAGACGTCGATGATGCGGTTTATAGTCTGCACGCAAGAATTGGTATGCAAGGTTGCAAAACAGAGGTGGCCGGTCTCCGCGAGCGTCAGGGACGCTTCGATGGTTTCCAGGTCCCGTAATTCGCCGATCAAAACAACATCAGGGTCCTGACGTAACAGGTACTTGAGGGCGGATTTGAAGCTCTTTGTATCCGCACCTACTTCCCGCTGGTTTACCAGACACCCCTTATGGGGATGCAGGTATTCGATCGGGTCCTCAACCGTAACGATATGGTCATGGCGCTCGACGTTAATCCGGTCAATAATCGAGGCAAGGGTGGTCGATTTGCCGCTGCCTGTCGGGCCTGTGACGAGAACGAGCCCCCGCGGCTTCTCGGAGAGGTCTTTTACGACCGTAGGGAGACCAAGCTCGTCAAACGAGAGGATTTTGTAGGGAATGACCCTGAACACCCCGGCAACGGCACCTCTCTGAACAAAAACGTTCCCCCTGAAGCGGGACAGGCCTTTGACCCCGAAAGAAAGGTCCAGCTCGTTCTCTTCCTCGAACTTATGTTTTTGTGCGTCAGTCAGGACACTATAGCATAACTGCTTCGTTTCAACGGCCGTCAAGGGGGGCTCGTTCATCGGCGTCAACTTGCCGTCGATACGTATCTGGGGGGGGCTGTTGGTGGTAATGTGCAGATCGGATCCGCCCCGTTCAACAAGCTCCTTCAACATCTGGTGCAGGTTTGCCATAAGGTCAGTTTTCTCCGGGTCAAATATGGAAACGATAAAAAAACAAAGAATGCCTGCTCATCACCAGAAATTTCATACGATACCGTCTAATCGTCCGCCACGGTCACCCGCAGTACCTCTTCAAAGGAGGTCACTCCTTCCTTGAGCTTGGTGAGGCCTGATTGACGCATGGTCTTAATGCCGAGGCGCATCGATTCCCGCTTTATTTCGGCCGTATTTGCCCCGTTAAGGATGAGCTCCCGGATCTGTTCGAGCATCGGCATGACCTGGTAGAAGCCAACCCGTCCCTTGTAACCGGTACCGTTACATTTTGTGCAACCCGCTCCCTTGTGACAAACGACTTCAGGCGCCTCTTCCGGAGGTACGCCGGCATCGATCAGGGCCTGGACCGGAATCTCCTCGACGACTTTACACTCACCGCAGACCCGCCGCGCCAGGCGCTGGGCTGTGATGAGGTTCCCTGCCGACGCCACCAGAAAAGGCTCGATCCCCCTGTTGAGCAGGCGGTTGATAGTAGCGGGCGCATCGTTGGTGTGCAAGGTGGAAAGTACAAGATGGCCGGTCAAGGCGGCTTTGATCCCGATTTCCGCAGTTTCGAAATCCCGGATCTCGCCAATCATGATGATATCGGGATCCTGGCGCAGAAAGGAACGGAGAGCGGCGGCAAAATTGAGTCCGATGTCCTCATGCATCTGCACTTGGTTAATGCCGGCAAAGTTGAATTCTACCGGGTCTTCAGCGGTCGAGATGTTTTCCGTGACCTTGTTCAACTCGGACAGTGCAGAATAGAGAGATACCGTTTTGCCGCTCCCCGTGGGACCGGTTACAAGCACCATTCCAAAGGGCTTGTGGATCTCTCTTTGAAAATGTTCGAGGGCTTCAGGCTCATACCCCAGCTTGGTCATATCCAGTTGCAGGTTGGATTTGTCAAGAAGCCGCAGAACAACCTTCTCGCCAAACAACGTCGGAAGGACTGAAACCCGGAAATCCATGTCCTTGCCGCCACCAAGCTTGATTTTGATGCGGCCGTCCTGAGGCAGGCGCCGTTCGGCGATATCGAGTTCCGCCATTATCTTCAGCCTCGAAGTGATGGCATTCTTCAATTTCAAAGGGGGTTTCATCACCTCGTGCAGGACGCCGTCGATGCGATACCTCACCCTGAAGACCCGCTCATAGGGCTCAATGTGAATGTCGCACGCCTTTTTCTTTATTGCATCGGTGAGAATCAGGTTAACCAGTTTGACGACCGGCGCATCCTCGGTAGCCCGTTCGAGGGAACTGATGTCAACCTCTTCCTCGTCGCCAACAATCTCAAGGTCCTCCATCTCGAAATCGCCCATGACATCGGCAAGAGAAGCGGACTGGTCATAGTATTTATCGATGGCAGCCTTGATCGCCGTTTCAGATGCGACCACAACCTCCACATTGTAGCCGGTCATGAATTTAATGTCGTCGATGGCGAAAATGTTCGACGGATCGCTCATGGCAACGATCAGTGTGGACCCGGCTCGGTTGACCGGGACGATCTGATATTTCTGGCTGATCTCGGACGGAATGATCTTTGAGACCGCAGGATCGATTTCAAAATCTGAGAGGTTGATGGAAGGGACACCGTACTGCTTGGAAAGGAAAGACGTAAGGTCCGGCTCACTAATCAGACCGTTCTTTATGAGAATTGTCCCAAGCCTGAGTTGACCCCCGGAATCCTTCTGTTCTTCGAGCGCCTTGGTCAACTGCTCTTTGGCGATCAGATTATTTTTTACCAGAAGGTCTCCCAGTCTGCTTGCCTGCATAAGAACCTCTGTCCTTTAAAGTTGCCGCAAATAGTATGTGGGATAATGGGTAAAGTCAAGCATAAGTTAAGCGTCAACCCGACTCAGAAAGCCAACCCGTCTGCACATCCCAAACATTGTCACCCCAAAGGCAAATGCAATCCACCTCTACTACATTCCGCTGCTGCGAAGGATCTGAGCGACCTGTTCATGCAGTTCGGGGGCGATCTTCTCAGCGATGCGCATCTCAGCCAGACCGTCTTCTTTCCTGCCAAGCCGGAGCAATGCTTCCCCGGATTCCATGTGGCAGTATGCATAGATAAGTATCGCCTTACTTGTATCGAGATCCCTGAAAAACATCTCTCCACTCATCCCTCTGATCGAATAGCGCCTCCAGACCGACAGGTCAGGAGGCGGGGACGACTCGCCTCTAACCACCTGATAGCAAAGCCCTCTTTGGGCAAGTCGATAGGTATCGAGTTGCACCGAATATCTGGTGGAAAAATCTACAAAAACAGGCCTCTTTTCAATCTGCTCGGCAATAGAGAGCTTGAGGACGGTATCCGGTGGCTGAGATTCGAGGGCGATGCTCCTCAGGACACTATGCTTGAACAGCTCGGGGAATGCATCGAGATACCACGTGAAGACCAGGTGAGGTGTGTGGAGGAGATCGAGGTCCTCTCGCATCCGTTCGACACCCTGGAGATACCACAAAGGGAAAGCACCGCTGTCACCCCAGGTGTACATAACCGCCCCCTGCGGGAGCGAACGAAAGAGGTTGGTGGCGTAGTCGTAGGCCACGAAGTTCTCATGCTGATCGTTCTCCACGTAATGCATGGCACAGACGGTCACGGGAAGCGCAAAGAAGCTCAGGGCGACAAGGATTTTCACCGGAAATGGCTGCAAGTGTTTCGTCCTGATGCCGACGACGGCCCTCTTGACAAGGTAAAAAAGTCCAAGACCGATAAAGACGGCCGACAAGAGATACAAGGGAGTGAAGAACTCTTCCGTCAGGAAAATAAATTCTGCGGGAGTGTTGAAGAATCCGACGATTACCAGTAAAAAGGAAAGAATGCCCAACAGGTAAGCCAGCACCTCATCGCGCCGGGTCTTGATGAAGGCCGCGACCCCGACCGCCAGGAGCACCAACCCGACCCAGGTGAATTCATGCGGTATATTGAACACCTTAACTTGGGACACGAGCAGCGCAAGATCGCGATTGGGTTTTTCGACGGGGTAGCCCTTTCGCAGCAGATGCCACATAAACTGTGTGAAGGATTTGGGATCGCCCCAGTTCAACAGGGGATTCCGGGTAGCCCTGAACGGCAGATGAAGATGAACGGAAAATCCGACGATGGCAAAAACAACCGCCAAAATAACTTCTTTGATGCGTCTGACCAGGCGCAGGTCCATGGAAAGGAGAAGGTATGCATACGCGGGGATCATGAGAACTATGGTCTGATGAGCTCCGAAGGCGATTCCGCATATGAATGCCCCCAGGTAGACATAGGAAGGACGCTCTTCGCCTCGTCGATAGTAGTCCCGCCAGAGAAGCAGCAGATAAAAAACGAGCGCGGCCAGAAACGAGACCAGTGGATACGGTTTGTCATGGTTCGTCTGAAGCCAGAGCCTGGCCGAAAAAGCAAACACCAGAGCGGCTGCCAGTGCTGTCAGCTTTGCACAGTAGGTAGAAAAGGGCTCGTCGTCGGTCAGCTTTTCCCTCTCCAGAAACCGGACTACGAGGAGATACACGGCATAGCATGCCAGTGCAGAGGAAAAGGCGGTTGCAACATTGACTCGAAATGCAATATTGCCGAACGGCATGTAGGTAAAGAGCTTCGCAAAATTTATGAACGACGGATATCCCGGGGAGTGGGCCGAACCGAGAGAATAGGTTGCCGTAATGAATTCACCACTGTCAAAAAAGGTAACCGAAGGGGCCAATGTTGCCAGGTACACCGCGAATGGAATGAGAATGGCCAGGATTCCCCACGGGTCGATCCTTCGCACACGTGTCAGGTTATTCACTCCTCGTCTCCCGCTGTGAAGATTTTTCCGTAACCTCCGACAGCGACAGCTTGTCACGCCAGAGATAATAGAAGCCGGCGAGAATAACCGGAAAGAAGTTGATGCCATGGGCAATCAGCGCCACGCTCAACGCTCTTTCCGAGATGACGTTGAACGCAGCCAGGGCTGTAACGCAGGCAAAATGGTATGTCCCCACAAAGCCCGGCGAAGCCGGGACCATGACGGCAAAAACCAGAAAAACCATGATGAACATCGACGCCGTTATCGGGAGTGTTATGCCGAAGGAACAGAGAACCGCATAGAGCGCCAAGACCGCGAAGGTCCAGATCACGATCGATGAGGAAAGGAGGAAAAAAACATCCACTGGTCGTGCGGAAAGGCGGAGTCCCTCGATAAAAGAACCGAGTACCGGAATGACCTTCTCCGAAACCCGTGCCGGGAAGGGGCGTAACAGCCAGGCTGTGATTTTAAGGGTCCTGACGGTCTGTTTTTTCAGAATGAGAATAAAGGTGATGACCGCCACGTAGAACGCCAGGGTGAGGTACCCGCCCATCACCAGCCCGTCCTGAATTTTTTCCATCCCTGCAGGGAGCTTGACCGTGAAGAATGTCACCACCAGCATCAGGATTACCGTGAAACCGTCGAAAAGTCGGTCTAGGACAAGGGTGGCAAAGACCGCACTCGTGTCGAGCGCCTCCTTTTCGCCAAGGGCATACGCCCTGACGAATTCACCGAGTCGAGCCGGCAGCAGGTTGTTAGCCATGTACCCGATGATCGTCGCGGAAAAGAGGCTGCGCATCCGGATCCTCTTCATCGGCGCCAGCAAGAACCGCCAGCGCACAGCACGAAAAAAATAGCTCATGAACGTGAGCAGGACCGCGAGGATGAGGTAGCGGTAGTCCATCTCGGAAAGGGCGGCCAGCAGTTTGGCGAAATCGATCTTCCGGAACAGCAGAAACAGAAAGAAAAGGCTGATCCCGATGCCGATCAAGAGTTTTTTGTCAGGCTTACTTTTTCCCATTATCGTCGGTCCCGGTGGCTTCGCGATATTCTACGACGGACACGCAGTTAAGTATCTCCCGGCAGCGAGCAATGTCAGACTGAATTGCCTGCTGTAAAGCGACAGCAGTCGGGAATTTCTGCTCGTCGCGGATCCTGGCGACAAAATAAACGCGCATCCGGGAGTCATAGAGATCTCCGGCAAAATCAAAAATGAAAACCTCGATCGACATAGCCCTGTCGTCAAAGGTCGGATTTGAGCCGATGTTGCAGGCACCGTCATACAGGGCGTCGCCCAGGCGGACCTTGACGGCGTAGACCCCTTGCATAGGGATCAGCTCGTTGTCCGTGGCGAGGTTGGCGGTCGGGAAACCGAGCCCTTTGCCGCGATGATGTCCATGGACAACCGTGCCATCCAGCGAAAAGTGGCGCCCCAGAAGGGATACAACACCGTCCACGTCTCCTTCCCCGATCAACTCCCGTATCCTCGTGCTGCTGTAAATGGTATCCCTGCTTCCGATCGGTGCCAGGACCTCCAGATCAAACCCGTATTCGGCACCCAGCTTGCTCAGCAACGCCACATTTCCTTCCCTATTGCGGCCGAAAGCATAATCGTAGCCGATGATCAACATCTTCATCCCGATCCGACCGACGAGAATCCGGGAGACGAAGTCTGCGGCCGCGATGGAGGCGAACTGCTCCGTAAAGGGGATGATGATGAGATAATCGATCCCGGACGCCTCGATCAGCCCTTCTTTCTCCGCATAGGGGGTAATGAGCCGGAGAGCCTTGCGGGATGGAAGGAGTTTGAGGGGGTGCGGAACAAAGGTGATCACCACCGAAACGCCGCCGACCTCCCGTGCCCCTTCCCTGACCCGGCGAAAGATTTCCCGATGACCAAGGTGGACCCCGTCGAAGTTGCCGATGGTTACGACAGCATTGACGAGCTTGTCGTGAATGTCGTCAACATCCCTGAAAATTATCATGGCAGAGGTGCATCCTCGTTAGTCGGAAAACGGCCCATCTCAGGCAGAAACTGTGGCAGTTTTTTTCTTGCCAAAAATCAGTGCCACCCAGATGCTCACTTCGTACATCGAGTACAGAGGCACCATGATGACGAACATCGTAATCAGATCGGCATGGAAAGCGGCAATGATGGCGCTTGCCAGGAGGGCGTACTTGCGGTTCCTTGCCAGGAGCCGGTATGTAACAACCCCCAGCCGGGATAGCAGGAGTGAAATGACGGGGAGCTCGAAAATAAGGCCGAAGACGAGAATCAGCCGGAGACAGAAGTTGATATATGCGCTCAGGTTGAACCAGCTCCGCAACCCCTCCGCCTCGTAGGAGAGTGAAAAGTTGATGATGACCGGCCAGATGAACAGGAGAAAAAAAAGCGCCCCTGCACAGAAGCTGATGGAACTCGCCGTAACGAACGGCAGCACCAGACGCCTTTCCTTGCGGGTAAGTCCCGGCGCGATGAACAACCATACCTGGTAAAACAGGATCGGCAGGACCAGAACGAAGCCGGCGATGACCGACATCTTGCACTGGATGAAGAAAGGCTCCAGGGGGGCGCTGTAGTTCAGCTGCCTCTCCTTGACGGTCTCCGTCAGCTCTTTCTCGAGCTTGTAGCGGTCGTAGATCGCCGGATAACGTTCTTTGACCTTCTGATACACCATCTTTTTCAGGTCGGTCAGGTAGGTCTTTCCGGTCAGCGGCTTCTCCACGAAATTCAACAGGTCAGTGGAAAAGTTCCAGGCAAAGCCCATGCCGATAACTATCGCCACGACACAGACAATCAGCCGTTTCCTCAGCTCAACCAGGTGCTCGACAAACGGCAGGACTTTTTCATCGGCCATTACAAGGGTTCCCCATGGGTCTCACGTACGGACCGGATACTATCACAGCATTCGGCCCAACCGCAACAGCTTTCGCTCTTTGGCCCCGCTCAGCGTGCGCGCCCCTTCCCGCGTTTCCCCGGTTTCCCAA
>Ga0182038_10002322_pt1 | contig 9971 bp, 9 predicted proteins | sample sta12Can44000108_FD_125976 | JGI IMG/M metagenome (GOLD analysis project Ga0182038, IMG submission 125976) | Lab enrichment of tropical soil microbial communities from Luquillo Experimental Forest, Puerto Rico - statanox.12C.anox.44.000.108 | ecosystem: Environmental > Terrestrial > Soil >...
GCGATCGGCCGCCGCCGCGGGGCAAGCCGCTCGATCCCTCTCTGCGCGGCTACCTCGCCAGCAACGCCGATATCGTCACCCCTATCAAGAAGCCGGTGCGGATGGAGGATATCGGCGCGCTCTCCGCGCAGTGCGACCAGCCCATCCTGTTCGAGAATATCGTCGAGAAGCCCGGCTTCCGGCTGTGCGATATCCTGGTGAAGAACCGCCGCAGCCAGGCGCGCGCGCTCGGCACCACGCCGGAAAACTATCTGCGCACGCTCGCCTACCGGCTGCGCCAGCCGCCGCGCGGCCTGAAAACCGTAAGGACCGGCCCGGTGAAGGAGGTGGTCAAGCTGCACAACGAGGCGGACTGGACCGAGCTGCCGATCCCCTTCCACAAGGACAAGGACGCGGCGCCCTACGTCACCGCCATGAACATCATCCGCGATCCGGAGACCGGCTTCTACAATTCCTGTCATGCCGGCACCCACGCGGTCGGCCCGCGCCGCGGGCTCATCAGCTTCGTGACGCCGCACTCGCACGTCATCATGGGCAAGTACCACGACCTGGGCCGCGACCGCATGCCGATTGCCTTCGTGTTCGGCGTGCCGCCCGCCTACGAGATCATGGCCAATTTCTCCGGCCTGCACATGGATGCCTGGGGGGAGCTCGAGATGGTCGGCACCATCATGGACCGCGATATCGAGGTGGTGCCGTGCGAGACGTTGGAGCTCAACGTGCCGGCCGAGGCCGAGATCGTGGTCGAGGGGCACGTCAATCTGAACGGAAAGTTCAAGGTCGGTGACGTCACGTCGCCCTCGATGTACAACCTTCCCCACTACGAGAACCTGCCGGAGGTGGAGATCACCGCCATCACCATGCGCGGTGAGCGGCCGATCTACCGCAACCACCAGACCTGTCCCGACACCGACCACCAGCCGCTGCCGCGGCTGTGCCACGAGGCGGTGCTCTACAACCGGCTGAGCGAGATCGGGCTTGCCGTCAAGGACGTGCGCTTTCCGACCTGGGGCGCCGCGCTCTCCTGCATCCTGCAGTTCGACTATCCGCGCGAGGGGATGGTCAACGACGCGCTGATGCTGGCGATGGGCGCGCCGTGGCTCAACACCAAGCTGGTGGTGGCGGTATCGCCGGACACCAATCTCGACGACCCTGGCGACGTCTATCACGCCATCGCCACGCGCTGCGATCCCGCACGCGACGTCATCGTGGTGCCGAACACGCGCGGCTCGCCGTACGACCCCTCGGCGCGTCCGCTGGAAGGCCAGTATCCCTGGCGCGTCGTCGGCAAGATGGGGATCGATGCCACCATCAAGGCGCGCCACGACCCCGCCGACTTTGAGCGCGCCTGGCCGCGCAATTGGGGGAAAGTGAAACTGTCGGACTATCTCTGAAGGAGTATCAGCATGGACGCCATCACTCCGCCCAAGCCCAAGGTCCTGTTCGAGGCCGAGCCGTTCATCCCGTACATGCGCGAGGCCGATTTCGACTCGCGGCTCAAGCCCGTGGTCGAGCCCTACAAGAAGCGCATGGGCTTCCTGCCCAATGCGCTCAAGCTCTACGCCTACCGGCCGGAGATCGCGGAGACGCTGTGGAAGCTCAACAGCAACATCATGCGCGATCCCTCCTCGACGCTCGACCAGCTGCTCAAGCGCAAGCTCGCCGCGGTAGCCTGCTCCATCAATGGCTGCGCCTACTGCACGGCGCACAGCTGCTCCATGCTGAAGAAGCCGAAGGACCTCGGTTTCGAAGGCTGGGGAGTGAGCGAGGAAGAGCTCCAGGACATCATCACCGGCGCCAATGTGCCGGCAAACGAGATGGAGCGCGCCTGTTTCGATTACGTACGCGCCGCTTCCGAGGATCCGACTTCGGTGCCGGACGAGATCCTGCAGCGGTGCAAGCAGCATCTGACGCCGGCCCAGATCGTCGAGCTTGCCTGCGTGGTCGGCTTCTGGAAGTTCTACAACACCGTGCACGACAGCTTGCATATCCCGGTCGAATCCTCGCTGCTGGGCGATACCGGATATGTCGATCTCTAGACGAGCCATTCCATGAAACCTGTCATTCCGGGACGCCACGAAGTGGCGAGCCCGGAATCCAGTAAACCTATACCGGTGGTTACTGGATTCCGGGTTCCCTCGCTGCGCTCGGGCCCCGGAATGACGAAATGAAACGTCGGCGTCACAAGCGGAGCGGCGGCGAGGGCGTCCGTGCCCTGCCGCCGACCATCTCCAGCGGCGCGCTGCTCGAGCGCGGATCGGACCGGCGCTTTCGCGCGCTGGTCAACGATCTCTTCACCGTCGCCAGCCGGATGGAGATCGTGCGGTCCCATCTCGGCCGGCGCATGGGCATCAGCGGGCCGCAATACAGCGTGCTCGTCGCGGTCGCGCACCTGCAGGGCGGGCGCGGGGCCAGCGTCGGCGCCGTGGCGCAGGCAATGCACGTGTCGAGCGCCTTCATCGCCGCGGAGACAGGCAAGATGGCGCGGCGCGGGCTGCTGCTCAAGCGTCCCAACCCGCAGGACCGCCGCGGCGTGCTCTTGAGCCTCGCGCCCGCAGGCCGTCTGCGGATCGATCGCGTCGCGGCCGAGATCCGCGCCATCAACGACCTGTTTTTCGGCGCGCTCGATGCGCCTTTGTTTTGCGCGCTGAGCGCCGCCGCCGCGGCGCTGGTGAAGGGTTCCGGCAGGGCCGTGCATTATCTCAAGTCCGTGGAAGGCGAGCCGCCGGCCGCGCTCCAGGCGGCGGAATGAACGGCGGCAGGGGCCACGAGCCATGCAACGGACTCGATTATCCCTCCCCGAAGGGGAGGGTGGCCGCCGAACGAAGTGAGGCGGTCGGGTGGGGTGAACTGGAAGAGAGGCGCGAAGTCGTTGGGCATTACAGCCCCACCCGGCCTCGCTTCGCTCGGCCACCCTCCCCACCCGAACTCGGGCTTGCCCGAGTTCGGCACTCTCAGGTGGCCCAAGTCGGATATATCCGACTTGGGCTGGGGAGGGATTACGGAGATTGTGGCGCGTTTTGTGAACATGCGATAACCCGGCCCGCCGGGGGACAACGCATGTCCGCTGGGCAATGAATCGCGGGGGCGTGCCATTTTCTCTCAGCAGATCGTCAATGGCCTGATGCTCGGCTCCATTTACGCAATGGTCGCCGTTGCGCTCACACTGGGCATCGGCGTGCTGCGATTTCTCAACTTCAGCATTCCCGGCCTGTTCATGATCGGCGGCATGATGACCTGGGCGCTGGTGCGCGCCGGCCTCGCCTGGCCGCTCGCCGCCGCCGCCGCGCTCATGGTCGGGGCGGCGGCCTCCCTCCTTGTCGAGCTCTTTACCTGGCGCTGGATGCGCAAGGCGGATGAGTTTGTTCCGCTCGTGAGCTCGATGGCCTTTCTCATCCTGTTCGAGAATCTCGCCGTGGTGCATTGGGGCTCCGAGCTGCAAAGCCTGCCGCGCCTGTTCGCCAGCGCTGACTGGCGAGTTGGAAATCTCGTCATCAGCGCGCCGCAGCTCATCGGTCTCCTTCTCTCCATCGGATTGATCGCGGCGCTCTCCCTCGTCCTCGCCAGGACCCGGCTCGGACGCGCGCTGCGCACCATTGCCGAGGATGCCGATACCGCGCTCCTCCTCGGCGTGGACATCCACCGCATCGTCCCGCTGGTCTTTCTCATCAGCGGCGCGTTCGCCGCGCTGGGCGGCGTCCTGTTTGCGTTGAACTATCGCGAGGTGCACCCCTTCATGGGCGAGGCGCTGGGGCTCAAGGGAATTTCCGCGATGGTGGTCGGCGGCATGGGCAACATCTGGGGCGCCATCGCCGGCGGGCTCTTCATCGGACTGGCGGAAGTGGTCTCGATCGATCGGCTCGGCGCCGATTTCGTCGACAGCTCGGTCTACGGCCTCCTCCTTCTCATTCTGATCATGCGTCCAACCGGCATCGTCGGGGCTGCCGGCACGCGAGCGCGCTCGTGAGCGGCTATGTCGAAGGCGTTCTGGTCCTGCTCGCGATCAATGTCGTATTCGCCTACGGCGCCTTCCTGCCGATGGCGGCCGGACAGCTCAATCTGGGGGTAGCCGGCTTTGCCGCCATCGGCGGCTATGCTTCGGCGTATCTGAGCAACAACGCCGCAATGCCGGCCTCTCCCGCCATCGTGCTGGGCGGGCTTGCCGCCGCCGTGGTCGCGCTTGCCGTCGCCGTTCCCGTGCTGCGCACCCGCGGCATCTATCTGGCGCTCGCGACCTTCGCGCTGGGCGAGATCGTGCGCGCCTGCATCCTCAACATGGAGGCGGTCGGCGGCGCCGCCGGCTATCCGGTCGCAGCCTTCATCCGCTTTCCCGTCATCGCCGCTTTTGCGGTCGCGGTGATCGTTCTGGTGTCGCTTCTGTTTGCGACCCGGTTCGGAATTGCGATCACGGCGGTGCACGATGACGAGCGCGTCGCCGACCTCATGGGCCTCAATGTGCGTGCCTTTCAGGTGGCGGCGTTTGCGCTCGGCGCCGGCCTCGCAGGCATCGGCGGCGGCCTCTATGCGCATCATTTCAGCTACATCGAAGCGCAATATTTCAGCGTCTCGCTGAGCATTTCCATCGTGCTCTATGTCCTGTTCGGAGGGACGCAGAGCGTGTTTGGACCGCTCGTCGGGGCCGCCGTGTTCACCCTGCTGCCGGAGCTTTTGCGCGGCAGCGCGCAATGGCGTTACGTGCTGTTCGCCGCAATCGTGATCGTGGTGATGGTGCTGCGGCCGCAGGGGCTCGTTAGCGGAGCGCAGATGCGGCGCCTTTTGGCGGGCAAAGAGCAACCGGCATGAGCAGGCCCATTCTGACGCTCGAGAACGTCAGCAAGAGCTTCGGCGGCCTGCATGTGGTCGAGGATTTGAGCTTCTCGGTCCGGCGCGGCTCCCGCACCGCCCTGATCGGGCCCAACGGCGCCGGCAAGACCACCGTGTTCAACCTCATCACCGGCGTCCATTCGATCGATGCCGGCCGTATGCTGCTGGACGGAGCCGACATCGCCGCGATGCCGTCGCGGCAACGCATCCATCACGGCATTGCCCGCAACTTTCAGAACATCCGACTGATGCCGCATCTTTCCGCCCTGGAGAACGTGCTGATCGGCCAGCATTGCCGCAACGGCAGATTGCGCGGCGCGCTGCAGCCGGTCAATCTGGTGCCGCGCAACCGCTGGCGGGAGGAGGCGCGCGCCGCTCTCGCCGAGGCCGGCCTCTCGCGGCACGAGCGGGCGGCGGTGGGAAGCCTGCCCTATGAGCTGCAGAAGCGGGTCGAGCTGGTGCGCGCGCTTGTCGCCCGGCCGCGCCTGCTGCTGCTCGACGAGCCGGCCGCCGGTCTCAACCCGGCCGAGACCGAGCTGCTGCGCGAGCGCCTCGCCGCGGTGAGCGGAGAGCGCGGCATCACCATGCTGGTGGTGGAGCACGACATGCACTTCGTAGGGGCGCTTTGCGAGCAGGTGATCGTGCTCAACTTCGGCCGCCGCATTGCTGAGGGCACGCCCGGCGAGGTCCGCGACCACCCGATGGTGCGGGAAGCCTATCTCGGGCTGGAGACGCCGGGAGGAGCCGAGCAACAGCATGTCGACCACGCGCCTTGACCTCGACGACGTGCATGTGCGCTACGGACGCGTGCACGCCGTGCGCGGCGTGTCGCTTGCGGTCGCGGCCGGCGAGATCGTCGCCGTCCTGGGCGCGAACGGCGCCGGCAAGTCGTCCTTGCTCAAGGCGGTGATGGGCCTTGCGCCGGCCGCCGCGGGAAGGATCCTTCTCGACGGCGTCGACATCACGGCATGGCCGCCGAGCGCCCGGGTGAAGCACAACCTGATCCTGGTGCCGGAGGGGCGCCGCATCATCACCAGCCTGACCGTGCACGAGAATCTCCTGATGGGCGCCTTCGCACGCCGGGATGCGCGCGCCGTGAAGGCCGAGATTGACGGCATCTACCAGCGGTTCCCGAATCTGGCGGCCAGGCGGCATCTGCCCGCGCGCGTTCTTTCCGGCGGCGAGCAGCAGATGCTTGCGATCGGGCGCGGGCTGCTCGCCGGCCCCAGGCTGATGATGCTGGATGAGCCGTCGCTGGGGCTCAGCCCGCGGCTGACGAACGAAATATTTGCGCTCATCGGCGAGCTCAACCGCAAACGCGGTCTGGCAATCCTGCTGGTGGAGCAGAATACGCACAAGGCGCTGGAGCTTGCGGCCCGCGCCTATGTGCTGGAGCTCGGGCGCAAGGTCATGGAGGGCAAACCGTCGCAGTTGCGCGACGATCCGTCATTGCGCGATGCTTATCTCGGCCGCGGCGCCCCGGCGCAGGGCGCGCTATAGAGGATGATCGACCATGGGGGCGTCATGCCCGCGCAGGCGGGCATCCAGTAATCCATGCAAGTGCGGTTGAATCTCGCCGGTTGACGAGGCCATGCTCCGCATGATCGGTGATTACTGGATCGTCCGCCTGCGCGGACGATGACGACGCGTACGCATGAGGAGTAAAAGGGATGAACAGCAAGCTCGCGGGTTTCCTGGTGGCGTCGGCGGCGCTGGCCGGCACCCCGGCGCAGGCGCAGGACCTGCTTCTGGGATACCTGCCGTCGAGCGCGGGTCCGTTTGCAACGCTCTCGCGGACCAACGAGATCGCCGCGCAGATCGCGATCGACGAGATCAACGCGGCCGGCGGCATCGCCGGCAGAAAGATACGGATCATCTCCTTCGATACGGCGGGCAAGCCCGACCAGGCGGTCGTCGGCCTGCGCAAGCTCGCGGAGGATGACAAGGCGCTCGCCGTCATCGGACCACTGAGCTCCGCGGAATGCCGGGTGGTGTTTCCCGCCGGCGAACGCATCGGGATTGTCGCCATGTCCATGGCGTCCTCGGCGCCCAAGCTGGCGGAGCCCTTCACCTATGGGCTGCGCAACACGTCCGACGAAGGCTACATGTTCCAGAGGGTGATGAAGACGCTGCAGGAGAAGAAATATCCGATCGCGACCGGCTCCATCGCCTATGCGACCGACGATGTCATCTCCAAGACCATGGGCGAGGCGGTGCTGCCGAGCATCATGAAGCAGTCCGGCACCGAGGTAAAAGGCAGCGTCACCTTCCAGACTCAGGCCTTCGATCTCGCCGCCCAGGCATCGCAGCTCAAGGCGCTCGCGACCGACGTGATCGGCGTCGGCTCCGGCCCCGAGCCCGCGATCCGGCTGGCGCAGGAACTGCGCCGGCAGGGGGTGTCCGGACGGCTGATCGCGGGCTCGACTGTCGGCGATTCCGAGCTCGCCAGGCGGATGGGAGCCGACGGCAACGGCACGGTGATTCCAGGCACGTTCTATCCCGGCGTGAGCGGCAAGGCACAGAAATTCGAAGAAGAGTTCATCAAGCGCGTAAAGGCCGCCGGCCTCGAGCGTTCGGCTGCTTCCCAGTTCGACGCGGCCACCTATGACATCGTGCAGTTCTATGCCTATGCCATGAAGGAAGCGAAGGTGACGGGAGATGCCGCGAGACTCGCGGACGAGCGGACCGCGATCCGCGACACGTTGCGCGCAATGAAAGGCTATCCTGCGCTCGAAGGGCCGATCTCGTTCGGCAAGAACGGGGACGCGCTCAAGCCGGTCTATGTGCTCGAGATGCAGGACGGCCGTTGGAACCTGATCGGAACCTATCCGGCAGGATCGTAGGGCGAATAGCGCGAGCCTAATCGGCCAAACCACCCGGAGGCGACCATGCTGCGATCGGGCAAAGACCATCTCGAGACCCTGCGCGACGGGCGCAATGTCTATGTCGGAAGCGAGAAGGTGGACGACGTCACGCGTCACCCCGCCTTCCGCGCGGCTGCCGCAACGGTCGCCGCGATCTACGACATGAAGGCGGATCCCGCGAACCGCGATGTGATGACCTACGAGGAAGACGGTGGCCGCCATTCCATCTACTACCTTCGCCCGCGCAGCCGCGATGACCTGCAGCGGCGCATGCTCGGGCACCGCAGGATCGCCGATCTCACGTTGGGGATGTTCGGCCGCTCCCCCGATCACGTCGCCTCCTTCGTGACCGGGATGGTGATGAAGCCCGACGCGTTGCCGGTGCCGTACGGGCATGCCGACAACGTGCTGCGCTACTACCGCCACATCCGCGACAACGACATCTACGTGGTCTACGCGGTGCTGCCGCCGCAGGCGGCGCGCAACCCCGAGTTCTATGAACGGCAGAACCTCCCGGTCCCGACGCTGCGCGTGGTGAGCGAGGACGACGACGGGCTGGTCGTCTCCGGCATGAAGATGCTGGCGACCGGCGCGCTCTATGCCAACGAGATCTGGATCGGCAATATCCTGCCGCTCGCCCCCGACCAGAAGAAGCAGGCCGTCACCTGCGCCGTAGCCTGCAACGCGCCGGGCCTCACGCTGTGGTCGCGCAAGCCGGCCGTGCTCGGCGCCGCCTCGGAATTCGATTCTCCGCTCGCGTGGCGCTACGACGAGAGCGACAGCATGGTGCTGTGCGACAACGTCAAGGTGCCGTGGGAGAAGGTGTTTGTGCACGATGACCCGCAGCTTTCGCGCGATATCTATATCACGACGCCGAGTCACTGCTTCGGCAATCACCAGTCGAACGTGCGCTACTGGTCGAAAATGCGCCTTCTCCTCGGCCTGTGCAGCAAGGTCGCCCAGGTAACCGGCGCCGACCAGGTTCCGGCGGTGCGCGAGACGCTGGGCAAGATGGCGGGGGTGGAGGCCACCATCGGCGGCCTGGTGCACGGCCAGATCAACGCCTGGGAGGATTGGCCGGCCGGCTATGCCTGCTTCAACCGCCGCATCATGTATGCGGGTCTCGACTGGTGCACGCAGAACTACAGCACCTTCGTGGACGAGCTGCGCACGTTGTGCGGCGGCGGGGTATTTCAGATGCCCGCCGACATCTCGATCATGGAGGATGCGCGGCTCGCAAAGGAGTTCTCGGCCTACTGGCAGACGCCGCAGACCGATGCGCTCTCGCGCATGAAGCTGTTCAAGCTCGCCTGGGACATGGTCGGCTCGGAATTTGCCGGCCGGCACCTGCAGTATGAGAAATTCTATGCCGGTGCCTCTTTCATCATCCGCAACCACTCCTACCGCGAGACCGACTGGGGCGAGTTCAACAGGCTGGTCGAGGATTTCATGGCGAGATACGACTACCAGAGGACAGATGACAGAGAACAGAGGACAGACGGCAAGATTTCCGTCGTGAGACGCCAGGTGTCTGCTCTCTGATATCTGTCATCTGACATCTGTCATCTGATATCGCCCGTCCTTCGTGCGCGCCAGCCGGCCCTGCTCGTAGAGCCGATCGAGATCGCGCAGGACCTCGCGTCCATAGCGGGTGCCGATTGCGGCCATCAGCTCGAGATAGGTCACCGGCCCCGCCGCCAGCGCCGCCTCCACCGACTGCCGCGGGCGCTGCGGCAGTTGCGGCGCGCGCGGCACCGTGAACTCGACGCTGTCGGCCTTGCCGAACGGCTTGGTGCAGTCGAAGCCGGCTTTGGCGCCGGCACGGCTTCCCTGCAGCGAAGGATCGAGCGGGATGCAGCGAAAGCCGGAGGCGACAACGATGTCGCGGTCGGCCTGGAAGCGCGTCGCCAGCGCCCAGTCGATCTGCTCGTCGGAGAAGACGTCGATGTCGTCATCGACCACGAAGACATGCTTCACGTCGGCGGAGGAGCAGAACACCGCGGCAATGGCGTTGCGCGCCTCGCCCGGATTGCGCTGGCGCATGGAGACGCGGACATTGTACATGCCGCCGGAGGAGGCGGTGCAGCACACCGCCACCGGCTCGCGGATCGCCTGTTGCAGCACGCTCCAGATCGCAGCCTCGGTCTTGGCCGCGCCCAGCTGCGCCGTATCGGTGAAGCCGAGCCGCGCGCCTCCGATGGTCACGGTCTGAAACAAGGCATCGCGCCGCCGGGTGATGGCGGTCAGATGGAACACCGGATTGTTCTTCAGCAGGCCGTAATA
>Ga0182038_10002326_pt1 | contig 9955 bp, 9 predicted proteins | sample sta12Can44000108_FD_125976 | JGI IMG/M metagenome (GOLD analysis project Ga0182038, IMG submission 125976) | Lab enrichment of tropical soil microbial communities from Luquillo Experimental Forest, Puerto Rico - statanox.12C.anox.44.000.108 | ecosystem: Environmental > Terrestrial > Soil >...
AAGTACAACACTTGAGGGACACCCGAAAAACGTCAGAGGAGGCTGATTTTGGGCGGTCGTTCAGGGGTGGTAGCGGGACCCGAGGCTGTGCAAGCCCGCGAGCCTTGCGTCACAAGGTGTCTCTGAGGCGAGCCGGCCTCCAGAAGACGCAGTCCCTTTTACTGTGGTTCCGGTGATGGTCCCGGTGAGTTGTCTTCCTTTTATTTTGCGGTCGTTCGGTACAGTAGGACATTAGGCGGCCACGCGGATGTAGCGGTGATGTAAACCGCCGACCACGGCCCAAACCGACCCTCCTGCGCGGTCCTCACTGGGCAAATGTAACAAGCCTCTCCTCCGCCTTAATGTTATAAATCAGTGCAGCCATGCCCGACCAGGATCAGCGTCTTGAAACGCACGCAAAGGCCACACGTCCATTCCAGGCGCACGTCAGCCAGACAGCAGCCCGATGGAGTACATGGCAACCGTTGCACCTGCCTATATTTCGGAATCTGCTGGTTGCCGACTTTGTTTCGGACGTCGGTACGTTTATGCAAGGTGTTGGTGCCGCATGGCTGATGGTTTCGCAAGGGGCTGGGCCGCTGCTGGTGGCGCTGACACAAACTGCCTCGGCATTTCCGTTTTTTCTGCTCGCGCTGCCTGCCGGAGCTTTGGGCGACATCTTTGATCGGCGGAAACTGATACTGACGACAGAAATATGGATGTTTTCTGTGGCGGTGGTGCTCGCTGTTCTGACGGCCCTGCATTTGATTACGCCCGGGGTGCTGCTCCTCTTAACCCTTGCTCTGTCGATCGGAGATGCGCTCGAAGCGCCGACCTGGCGAGCTGTCCTTCCAGAAGTGGTGCCGCAAGAAGGATTGATGTCGGCCATTGCTCTAAACGGCATTGAATTTAATCTGGCCCGCGCGATCGGTCCGGCATTGGGCGGATTCCTCATTGCAACGTCAGGAATCACCACCGTGTTTTCGCTGAATGCAGCATCGTATCTTGGCGTGCTATGGGTGATTGCACGGTGGAAGCGACCGCCAGACCAGCCGGGCTCGCTGCGAGAGACCGTGTCGGGTGCGATCCGCGCAGCGGTTCGATATACGAGAAACGCGCCTGAGATTCTGACCGTTCTCGGACGAATCGGATGCATTATGTTTTTTGCTAGCGCGTTTTGGGCCCTCCTGCCCACCGTGGCTCACGAATTGCGACGAAGCGCCACCCTGTATGGACTGCTTCTAACTGTCTTTGGCGCTGGCGCAGTGCTGGGAGCCGTGGCGCTACAGCGAACGCGTTCCTTGTTCTCGTCTGATGCGATGCTCGCACTGGGAACCACCGTATTCGCTGGGGCGCTCTGGGGTGTGGCCGGGTTCAAATCCGTCCCATTCCTATCCGTTGCAATTTTGTTTGGAGGGAGTGCATGGACCGCGATCATGTCTTTGATGACCACGGTTATGCAGAACCTGGCGCCGGACTGGGTACGCGCGCGGGCAATGGCTGTGTTCATGCTCGTCTACATGGGAACGTGGACAGCGGGTAGCGCTTTCTGGGGATATGTCGCGGGCCGGCAGGGTACGCACTTTTCTCTAGTTACCGCGGCAATTGGCACGGCCGTTTGTCCAATATTGGTTTTGGTTTCGCGCTTGCCGGATACGCCTGTGGATCTTGGCGCTTGGGATCACTGGGGCAAGCCGATGCTGGTCGGAGAGGTTGACCCGAGTCAAGGACCCGTTCTCGTTACGGTGGAATATGAGGTGGAGCCGAACAATGCCGACGAGTTCCTGGAGGCTCTCCACAAACTTGCACGAGTGCGGCGGCGGGATGGAGCATCAAGATGGGGTATCTATCGCGATACTGAGCACCCAGCGCGCTACGTGGAAACGTTCATCGTTGAATCCTGGGCGGAGCATCTGCGACAGCACAAGCGATTGACGAGAGGGGACCGCGACCTTGAGGAAAACGTGCGTCGCTTTGAATCGAAGCCTATTAAGGTGAGGCATTTCATCTATGCGCGTAGCAAGCATCGCTCGCGTTAAATCGCTATGCGACTGTTTAGGAGCAGCTTAGCAGCGTAACAACAATTGGGAATGATCGCGTTGTTGTCTGCCGCTAGTGACAACTGCTGTTGTTTGAATTGGGAAACGTTAGAAACGTAATGCTGGTGGGCGCGAAACTGAGGCGACCTCCGCGCGTTGACTGACCTGCGAGTTGCGGAAGCTCGCCATCGCTGTTCAGTTGAAGCGTCTTCGCATTGAGCCGGACTGCGGTGTCTAGAAGCTGCGTAGCGGTCAGCCTGTACCGTTCGGCGTCAAACGGCAAAGTAATTTCATGCGCGCGCTGTTGGTCGGCATTGATGATCAGGAGAGCGACGCCGCCAGGATTCTTCTGTAGACATTGAGCATAGACATAGACATTCGGGGCGGGCGACGCGTGAGGATCGAGAACGGTCTCGCCCATGAGCCTTCGCCACAGCAAAGCCGCCCAGTAGTTCGGGCGTGGCGTGAAACTCTTTTCATCCAATAGGCCATAGTCGCTGGATGCTAGCGTGTTGTGCATAATCACTTTCACGCCGCGCTCCGCGAGGCTCGCGTGCTGAATGAGGTAGCGGAACGTGTCCAGAAAAGTCGCAGCCCAAGGGTTTCCTCCGCACGCTGCATCGGCGGTTTCCGTAATCCAAAGTGATTTGCTCGGTTCAAACCGGTCTCGAAGGCTCGCGTAAAATGCGTTGCCTGGCGGATCGCAGTGGAAGCGAGGATCCTCCAAAGCCCGGCGAGTGTTGTCCCTCGCGCCAAACTCGCCCTCCTCAATCGCGCCGTGCTCCCCGCATGCGACGCAATCGACGGAGTGACGGACGGCCTGCTGACGGACCCACACCAATGCCAGTTCGATCCTGCAACACTTTTGTGCCGCGGCGCCGACCGGGACGATTGCCTGACGGCGCAACAGCTAGAGGCCGTGAAGGTGGGGTACGCCCCGGCAAGGCGAAAAACGGGGGAATTGATTCACCCCGGATTAGTGCCTGGCGGCGAAACAGGTTGGGCCATGTTGACAGCCGCCAACCCTGAACCTGGATCGATCGACGTGGGTAGGTTCAGGTTCGTCGCCCACGAAGACCCGGCGTGGGACTGGCGCACGTTCGACTTGGACCGCGATACCTCCCTGATCGACAAGAAAGCCGATTTCATCGACGCCGTGAATCCGGATCGTTCTTTCGGGCTCGTGGTGGGAAACTTCTCATCTACCACGGCTCGAACGACGGCGGCTCGGGTGGGCGATCTCGCCGCAGAACAGCGTCAACTATTACTCGAGCGTGTTGGCAAGGATGGGGCCGAAACAAGAGGACTGGCTGAGACTATTCATGGTACCTGTGGTTCCCGAAAACTCCGTCCGACTTCAAAATCAACGAGATGCGGTGAGACTGCGTAACGTTGTTACATGGATGAATTGCCGGTCGGCGGAGTTTTTGCGGACCACAGTCGCCAGGGCTGCTTTCCAGCCATGATTGGTCAGACCATCTCGCATTACCGTGAGGCACTTTGATGGTGAAGACCATGCTGGTGATGATGACGGCGAAGACCCCATCACTAAAGGCTTCAAGTCGTCCTTTGCTCCTATGGATGCGGGATCCTAGGTGCTGCCGCGTCTCGCGGACAATGGCCAAAAACCGGTCGTGCGGACGTAGGCTCGGCGCGCCGGGAGAATCACGCGCACTTCGGTGCCTTTGCCTCTCGCACTTGCGAAGGAGAACGTGGCGCCCATCTTTTCAGCTCTCTCTGACATGCCGCGAAGTCCCCAGTGACCGCTTGTCTGGCTGGTCTGCCGGTCGGCCAAGTCGAAGCCACGCCCGTTATCCCGGCAACTGAAGACAAATTGGCGTCTCTGGTAATCGAGCGCGACCGCGATTCGTGAAGCCTCGGAATGCCGGAAAGCGTTTGTAAGAGCCTCACGCGCGATGCAAAATATTTCCTCAACAACGTGAGCCTGGAGAGTATCGCTTCCGCCTTTGCGTTCCGCGACAAACTCAATCGATGTGCTCCCATTCAGTTCGTTCGCGAACCCCTCAATGGAAGCTTTGAGTTCACCATCGGTTAGGTGTTCCGACCTGAGCCTGCTAACTCGATTTCGCCCTTCAAGAATGATTCGGTCGGCTGTGGTTAGTGCCTTCTCCAAAGTTTTCTTCGACTCATGGCCGGCCGGAACTTTTTCTGCCGCGACGTGGAAGGTCAGCAACAGGCCTTGAACACCCTGCAATAGGGTGTCGTGCAACTCCCTCGCTATCCGAATCCGCTCGTCTGCGCGTTCTTCGGCGCGCATTCTGATCTCTCTGGAGACGATCCGGAATCGAATGGCATACGCTAGCCATAGCAGCAGAACAGCCGCCAAGATGCCGAGAGCGGCAAACCATCCTCTCTGGTAGAACCGTGGTCGTACCGTGAACGGCTCCGATACCACTGGTTCGGTCCAAACTCCATCTCTATTGGAGGCCATCACTCGGAAAACATAACCACCCGGTTTGAGGTGTGTGTAGATCGCCTCACTGCGCGAGCCCACGTCCTGCCAAGAAGTATCCGCGCCGTTGAGTTGGTAGCGATAAATTACGTTCTTCGGATTGGCAAAGTCTGCAGCAAAATAACGCACGTTTAAGGTCGCAATTTCGGGTGGGAAAGTGCCTTTCGAGTCCGGCGGCCGGCCATCGGCTGTGATCGAACGAATGGCAAGCTGCGGCGGGCGATGAGGTTTGAGATGCTCCGGATCCACGGAAACAACGCCGTTCAAGGTGGAAAACCAGAGTTTGCCATTCGGATCGATGTGGGCCGAGCTGCTGCAGAGCTTGAAAAGATCAGGGCCAACGAAGTCGCCTTCCTGTAAATTTGTCGAGAAGACTGCATGCTCAGGATGAGCGATCGCCTCCCTAATTTCGGAGGACGGGATGTGTACGATGCCCTTCGATCCATTGATCCACAGATCTCCGTTTCGAGCTTCCACCAAACCGGTTACCAGCGATGCGTATTCAGGATGAGCGAATTTGAACACTACAAAACCGGTTCCTTGATCGATTGCGATGCCATTTCTGCCATGGGCAAAGACGCCGTAGGAAGTGTCGCTAAATCCTGCGATCGCACTCATGCCGGGGGACCCTGTCGACCGTCTCCTCAGAACCTGATCTTCCACAGCGCTTATCTCACCGTTGCCATGCCCAAGGAGCAAGCGTCCCCTGGAATCGACCAACATGGCTGTGACTTCCGGAATTTCTTGATCTGACAAAAATCGCTCCCATTTTCCATCCTTGAATTTCCAGAGATCGTGTTCATTGGCGCCACCGACGGACGTAACTAGGGTTTTGTCGGGCATCTGCACCAAACCGACAAAGAGATAGTGATCCGTATATCCGGTATGTCCCGCCAGAAGGGGCAGTCGATAGATACGCGCGTCTTTAAGAGTTGCGATGCCGAACGAATCCATGAAATAGAATTGACCATCCGCGAAGCAGAAGACGCTGGAAACATGATTACCCCACTTTGTCTTCGTCGCACGACCGTTCTTCGTGACAAGGAGAGGACCAGTTGAGTTCGCCATCCAGACGCGCCCCTGCTGATCGGCGCACGTTACCCACTCTCCGGCTGGTGCATCGGGTATAGCGGGTACTAGAGTAGCCGGCGCAAATCGATCAAGCCCTCGAATACCTCCGACCCAGACGCTTTCATTGGCATCGAGGAATAGACTATGCGTGTTCGCGGAGAATCCCTCGCCGATCTTGAAGACATCTGGATTCTCGTTCGGGGTTGGCGAATAATCTGGCGCAAGTTCGCGCCGGCTCAATCTCTGAAGCAGTTCTCCGGTTTTTGCAATCCACATGGAGGCGTCAGGACCCACGAGAATATCGCTCACCGTTCCAGCAATCGTGGGTGTCGGCAACCGCCGGCCAAAGTGATCAAGGTGCTGCAGGTTAAAGGCACGGCCACTATCGGACCCGGAGATGGGGCCTTCTCCCATGACCCAGAATGTGTGGTCAGGAGATTCGGCGATTTTCGCGGGTCCATCAACGTATATGGATGTCGGACTGAACTGCCCTTCTTCGGCCGCCCTTCTATATAGGCGATTGTCTTCAATGACCCATTGAGTGTCTGCGGAGTCGATGAAGAGTTTCGAGATATGGCCCGTGCCTTGGATTGGGTTGACCACCGCGTGCCAAACGCTGTCCTGACCCAGGCGAATCAATTGCTGTTCATTCAGAACCGCCCACATTTGACCTGCAGAGTCTTGTTCTGCGTGCCCCAGAACCCAAATACTCGCGTTCTCGACACGATCGTAAATCGTCACCTGCCCTTGATGTATTTTTGCTGGTGGGTAGTGATACCCGAATACCCAGAGGTCCCCTGACTTCGAAACGTATAGGAAGCGGATGGTGCGAGCGGGTAGCTCTGGTGAACCGGCTAGAGGTTTGAACGGTGTGAATGCCACACCGTCGAAACTGTACAGTCCGTTCGATGTGCCGAGCCATAGCGTGCCGTCAGGTGTTTGTGCCAGTGAAGTGATGCCTTGCGGCGCGCCGTCACGTCCTTTCCAGGATGTATGAACCATTTGGGAGATGGTCTGTTCTTGCGGGAAGGCCGGAAGTGTCGGCCCGTAACACGACAACAGCGGAACCGCGATCCACCGAGCCAAAATGCGAATCCAGCCGCTCCAGTTGCTACCCATTTCTTGGGCTCTTTCTACTCGCACTACTCCAGAGCCGCGCATGGCCCACCCCAACGCGGTGGTCGCCGTCGCGGCACTTGGATTATATGTTCATCCATGCTTCCCTGAGGGGTACCCACTCGAAAGGAGGGTGTGCCCTGCTCGGGACAAGTGCGACAATTCAATGCAAGTGAATAAGGAGCGCCTAGCCGTAAGGCAAGCGTTGCAATGCCGAAACAGTCTTCCGCAAGAATCCGCATTCTCATCGTGGACGACCATCCGGTTTTGAGAGAAGGCTTAACTCTGATTATCGAGAGTCAGGCCGATCTGCAAGTCGTTGCGGAGGCTGGGACAGGAAAACAAGCCATCGCTCTTTTTGAAGAGCACCTTCCTGATATCACCTTAATGGATTTGGGTCTGCCGGATATTCATGGGATTGACGTGATCCGCAGAGTGCGGGCTCAACATCCTGAGGCCCGGATCATCGTTCTCACTACATACCTCGGAGATGTTCAGGCGCTCCGTGCTTTGCAGGCCGGTGCGTCAGGATACCTGCTGAAGGGGACCCTCCGCCGCGACCTCCTGGATACCGTAAGGGCAGTCCACGCGGGCCAACGTCATGTACAGACCGAGGTGGCTTCTGAGTTGGCACAATACGCCGCGGACCAGTCATTGACGGCGCGGGAGATCGAAGTCCTAAAGCTGATAGCTAGGGGGTGTTCTAACAAAATTGTGGCGGACCGCCTTGAGATCACTGAGGATACGGTCAAAGGACACGTCCGAAACATCTTGGAGAAGTTAAAGGCCAACGACAGAACTCATGCCGTCACAATCGCGCTCCATCGTGGCTACTTCGAGATCTAGCATCTGAGACCACGCTCCCTCAGGAAAGGCATGACTCGAAAGAGCGCTCGACTGCGAAAAAGGGGCGAAAGAAGTCACCCTCCTAAAGTGGGGGTCGGCCCCACCACGAATGGGCGATTGCAATTCATTGGCTTACTGGTTGAAACTTTCTTACATGAGGTCGCTGGCATTTTCGTCTCGGCTATCTGGCGAAACCGGTCAGGGTTAGGCACAAAATCTGTTTCCAAAACGCAAAGGAGTTGCACGATGGCGTCTGTAGTAATGGTCGTTTCAGGTGCGAAGGTGTGGACAATGAAGAACGCCACACCGCATCCAACGGGGTTTTGGTCTGAAGAGTTTGTGACGCCTCATCGCAAATAGCCGGATTCAACGTTTCAGTTGCAAGTCCTGGTGGCGTAACTCCGACAGTTGATCCGTTGAGCTTCAACTTGAGTTACAACGACAACGACGCGAGCAAGGTCGCAGAGCAGCAGGAGCACATGAAGCGCCTGGGGTCGACACTGATATCCCCTATGCGGGTCGAGGACATCAAGCCGGATCAGTTCGACGTCATCTTTCTCGTAGGCGGTACGGGCCGATGCAGGACATGGCAGTGCATCCGACCAAGGAAGATCGTCGCGGCGGTCAACCACCGGCCCGCTGGCCTGTTCACGGCATCTCGTGCAGACCGGATTGTCGAGCATCGCTACGAGTGTAAGGATCGCCAGCTGACCGGCTTCAGTAATGAGGAAGAAACGCAGGCGGGCCTTAGCGGAAACGCGCCGTGGCTTCTGGAAGATCGCCTCCGTATTTCGGGAGCGCGCTATATCGCGAAAGCACCCTGGACGCCGCATGCAGTCGTCGACGGCAATCTCGTCACAGGTCAGCAGAACTATTCGGCAAGTGTTACTGCCGACGCGGTTCTAAAGCAACTCGCCGTTCAGAAGCAAGTCGCGGCAACCATCTGAGGCTGCGTGGCCGCGCGCGAGAACGCTAATCGTTTGACGTGCCTTTCTCGACATTGTGTCGCGCTCCGGTGCGGAGAGCTTCGGTGGGTGATTGGGGACGCGGGAATGTGGACTACTCCGAAAGATATTGTGCAGACGCTTTTGCAGAGCATTAGAGATCCAAGTGTCGTGAAAGAGCTGTGCGCCCCTGACGTAACCTACGTGTCTCTCAACTACCGGAATCCTGACCTCCGCAAAATCATGCCTTGGTGCGGCACAGGCCAAGGCACTGAAAGGATCATCAAAACGTTTCACGATGTGGCGGAGTTTTGGGACTTGGACTCGTTCTCGCCCGAAGTTATCTTCGGGGAAGGAGAAAACGTTGCCGTCTTCGGTCGCTTTACGTATACGTCGGCGAAATTGCGGAAAACAGTCACTTCGCCCTTCGCGATCTTCTGCAAAGTGAACGGTGGAAAAGTGACCTATATGCAATTTATGGAGGATACGTTCTGCACGGCTTCGAGTTTTCGCTCGGGTGGAACCTGGACATTTCAAAGCGATCCTCACGGCGGCGAAGTCGAAATTTGAAGGAAGGAAGAAAGCGACTCTCCCGAGTTTTAGCGATGCAAATCAGTTCAAGGAGAATAGCATGAGTGAAAAATCAGTATCTGGCGGCCACTCAAGGCGAGATGTGTTCCGATTCGCCGCTGCCTCTGCAGTCGGGTTTGCTCTACCCGGCGGCCTCTCTGCTACGTCCGATGCTGTTTTTATCGATCGTGGTGTCTCCGGACCATTACAGTCGGCAGGTGTGCTCACGTTTGGACCCAACAATGTCCTGTTTGTGGGCGACATCACAGGCGCCAAGATCCACGCCTTTGCACTCCGGGAAAAGGATCTCACATCACAAACGGATGTTATTTCCGGCAACTTTCACAACTTCGAAGGCCGCGACTATGTGCAGGGGCTGGATCAGAAGCTGGCAGCGCTCTTTGGCACAACTATAGACAAGATGGCTATCAATGACATGGCCGTTCATCAACCTACAGAGCAGATTTTCATTTCGGTGGAACGCGGCCGCGGAACAGATGCCATTCCGGCGATTGTGAAGGTAAACCACGGCCAGTTAGAGATTTTGAAGCTGGACAGTATTCCGCACTCGCAAGTGTCAATCCCAAACGAACCCGATTCCAAGGCCATGCTGGAGTTTGAACCTCAGCAAGTGTATGCGATTACGGACGTCAAATACTATAACGGCGAAATATTCGTGACAGGGATTACCAACCAGCGGTTCGCCTCGACCCTGCATCGAATCCCCTATCCCTTCAACTCCACAATGACAACGTGCACCGTGGAAATCTGGCATCCCGTTCACGGTCAATTTGAGACCCGCGCTCCGATCATTCGAAAAGTCATACGTGAACTAAATGGTGAGCCGTATCTGTTCGGAGTTTATGGGTGCACGCCTCTTGTACGGTTCCCTTTGTCCGCGTTGAAAGACGGTGCTC
>Ga0182038_10002328_pt1 | contig 9953 bp, 10 predicted proteins | sample sta12Can44000108_FD_125976 | JGI IMG/M metagenome (GOLD analysis project Ga0182038, IMG submission 125976) | Lab enrichment of tropical soil microbial communities from Luquillo Experimental Forest, Puerto Rico - statanox.12C.anox.44.000.108 | ecosystem: Environmental > Terrestrial > Soil >...
CCCACCAATGCTGTACCTGCGGCCTGTAACTAAAGCGACACCAGCCGGAACCGCAACACTCTGTTCTTGCTTTAAAAACTAACCAGAACAGATGCTGGCGGAGGGAGTGGGATTCGAACCCACGTTACGGTTTCCCGTAAACACGCTTTCCAAGCGTGCGCCTTCAGCCACTCGGCCACCCCTCCGGATCGGACCCGCTTCACAGGTCCACATCTCTTCTCTACATCAAAACGCGACGCGCGCTTTCGCGCTTCAGCCCGCCTTTCTGACCAGGCAACGACCTTCAGGTGGCGGCAATATAGCCACCGTCGGACCGCCGACAACCCGCCCCATTTGGCGGACCAGGCCTCCTGATAAGCATAATTGTGTCCTGTCTTCAAAGATTGACCCCTTCGGGGATCGCTGCGCAAGATAACCAGCAAATGCAGGATATTTCGGGGCGGGAAAGTCCGTTTTGTGAGAGTGGCGTTTCGCCCGACCGCCAGTGACTCGAGCGCGTGATGTGGGCGCTAGCAATCTTTTTTGCGACCCTTGCCATGACAGGACTCGCGGCGGCCGAAACCGTTCAGCTCTACGCCGCCGGAAGCCTGAAGGCCGCGTTGACCGACGTCAGCAGGGCCTATGAAGCCTGGACCGGCACCAGGGTTGAGGCCAAATACGGACCGTCCGGCCTTCTGAAGGATGAGATCGCAGGAGGCGCAAAAGCAGACGTGTTTGCCTCCGCCAACATGGAGCATCCGCAGGCATTGCATGACGAGAAAAAGAGTGGCCCGGTCGTTCGCTTCGCGCGCAACAGCATTTGCGCGCTGGTGAGACCGGGGTTGGCGGTTGAGAGCACGACTCTTCTCGGACGCATGCTCGATGGGAACGTGAAACTCGGCACCTCAACGCCGAAGGCGGATCCGTCAGGCGACTACGCTTTCGAGGTTTTCCGGAGAGCCGAAGCGATAAAACCGGGGGTGCAGACCGAATTGGAGAAGAAGGCGCTCCAGCTTACCGGCAGCGCAAGCAGCGCGCCGGCACCCGCCGGAAAAACGGTTTATGGCTGGCATGTTTCGGAAGGCCGGGCCGATATCTTCCTTACTTATTGCACCAATGCACTCGCGGCACAGAAGGAAAATCCTGGCCAGCAAATCGTTGCCTTGCCGGACAATCTCGCCGTGGGAGCGGACTACGGACTTACTGTGATAGGCAGAGCGGCGGCTGCGGCACAACGCCTCGCGGATTTCATCGTATCGCCGGAAGGACAGCAGATTCTGGAAAAGCACGGCTTCGCGCCGAGACTCGATTACCCGTGGAGAGACATCATGAAGCTCAGCGCACGCAATCAGCTCAAGGGCAAGATCGTCGACGTCAAGAAAGGCGCGACCACCGCTCACATACGCATCGACATCGGCGGACAGACCCTCACCGCCTCGATCACCAATGAGTCGGCTGACGAACTGAAGCTCGAAAAGGGCAAGACGGCCTACGCCATCATCAAGGCAACGAGCGTCATGATCGGGGTCGATTAATTAGCCAAGCACCGGATTGAAATGGCAATGAACCGCAGAACGTTCCTGGCGAGCGCAGGCGCATTACTTGCGCCGCGTATTGCCCGCGCGGCGACGGTGACCGACGCGACAGGCCGCGCTTTGCCCGTGCCGGCAAAGGTAGAACGTGTCTTCCCCGCCGGGCCACCTGCCGCGATTCTTCTCTACACGCTCGCTCCCGACCTGCTGCTTGGCTGGCCGCGCGCCAACCGGCCAGAGGAGTGCGCTTACATGCTGCCCGACGTTTGCACTCGGGCGGAAGTCGGGCGCATTACCGGCCGCGGCAACACAGCAAATCTGGAAAGCGTTATCGCACTCAAACCGGACCTCATCCTTGACGTCGGTTCGACCAGCGCGACGTTCGTCTCGCTTGCCGACAGGGTGCAGCAGCAGACCAATATTCCATATGCGCTGCTCGACGGCCGCTTCGATGCCGCAGCCGAGACCTACCGCAAGCTCGGAGAACTGACGGGGCGCCAAGTCGATGCGGAAAAACTGGCCCGTTATGCCGAGGACACGATCAAAGCAACGGTCGGACGCGTTGCGACCATTGGCCCTTCGTCCCGGCCACGCGTGTACTATGCGCGCGGCCCGCGCGGGTTAGTCACCGGGCTTGGCGGTTCGATCAACGTCGAAACGATCGAGTTGTTGGCGCAAAACGTTGCCGGCGGAAACCAGGGTGGCCTTGCCAATGTCTCGATCGAGCAAGTTCTTCTCTGGAACCCGGACGTCATCATCACCATCGACCAGGATTTTGCCGCAAGCGTGCGCAGCGATCCGGCGTGGGCGTCGGTCAAGGCGATCCGTGATGGCCGCGTTCACCTGTCTCCCAAGATGCCGTTCGGTTGGGTGGATTTTCCACCCTCGGTGAACCGACTCATCGGCCTGCGGTGGCTGACAAAAATCCTGTACCCGGACAGATTTCCGGAGGATATTCGCGCGCAGACCCGAGACTTTTATGCGATGTTCTATCATCGCACTCCGAGCGACGCGCAGATTGATCATGTGCTGGCCGGGAGAGACTAGTTGACCCGCTCCGCTCTGCCTGGCCTCGCGATCGCAACCGCCGTGCTGATCGCAGGATTGCTGCTGGCCTTCACGATCGGCCGCTACCCGGTTTCGCTTGCCGAGCTCGTTAATGTGCTGTTTGCGAAACTCAGTGGTCATCGCTCCGACGTACCAAGCGCCGTCGAAAGCGTGATCCTGCAGGTCCGCGGGCCGCGCGTACTTGCCGCAACACTTGTCGGCGCGGCGCTTGCGGTTGCCGGCACCGCATTCCAGGGACTCTTTCGCAATCCGCTAGTGTCACCCGACATTCTCGGTGCCTCGTCGGGTGCGGCGCTTGGAGCCGTGATTGGCATTTTTCTTTCGCTTGGTGTGCTGGCGATCCAGGTGCTTGCTTTTCTTGGCGGCCTGTTCGCCGTGGCGGCGGTGTACGTGATTGGCTCGGCCGTGCGCTCACGCGATCCAATCCTGGTGCTGGTGTTGACCGGCGTGGTGGTCGGAGCTCTCCTCGGCGCCAGTGTCGGCTTGGTAAAATACCTTGCCGATCCTTACAATCAGTTGCCCGCCATGACGTTCTGGCTGCTCGGCAGTCTGGCTGCGGCGAATGTGTCCGACCTGCTGCCGCTGTTCGGTCCGGTCGCGATCGGCACCGCCGTACTCATTGCACTCCGCTGGCGCATGAACGTGATGTCCTTGCCTGAAGAGGAAGCGCGTTCGCTCGGCGTCGCAACTCGTCCACTCAGAATTGCAATCGTGGCCGCCGCGACGCTAACGACTTCGGCGAGCGTGGCCACGGCCGGAATTATCGGATGGGTTGGATTGGTCGTGCCTCACCTTGCACGTTCCTTGGTCGGCCCTGATTTCGCGCGGTTGCTGCCGACGGCGGCAATTCTGGGGGGTGGCTACCTGCTGGTGATCGACACGCTTGCGCGTACTACCGCGGAGGTGGAAATCCCGCTTGGCATTTTGACTGCAGTGGTCGGCACACCGTTCTTCATCTGGCTTCTTGCCAGCATGCAAAGGACCTGGTCGTGAATATCGAGGGCCACGATCTCACCATTGGCTATCCGGATCGCACGGTCGGGCATGGGCTCGATATCGCGCTTGCAACCGGCGAGGTGTTGGCGCTGCTCGGCCCCAATGGCGGCGGCAAGACCACCTTGCTCAAGACCTTGCTTGGGCTTCTCACGCCAAAGTCCGGTGAAGTGCGGCTCGGCAACAAGGCGCTCGGCGATTACTCGATCCGCGACCGGGCTCGTGTCATCGCCTATGTGCCGCAAGTGCATATCGGGACTTTTGCCTTCACGGTGGAAACCGTGGTGCTGATGGGGCGTACGGCGCACGGCAGCCTGTTCAGCCGGCCAAGCGCGCGCGACCGTGCGGTGGCGCAGACAGTGCTCGAGCGTTTCGGCATCGCCGCTCTGGGCGATCGCCCTTACACGATGATCTCCGGCGGCGAGCGACAACTTGTCCTGTTGGCACGCGCGCTCGCGCAGGAGCCGCAATTCATCGTGCTCGATGAGCCGACCGCCAGCCTCGATTTCGGGAACCAGGGAAAGGTGATGAACGAGATTCGCGCACTGGCAAAATCCGGACACGGCGTGCTGTTCACGACCCACGACCCGAACCACGCGCTGCGCGCGGCGGACCGCGCTTTCTTGCTGCGCGACGGAACACGGATCGCCGACGGACCGGTCGCGGCGGTTTTAAATCGAGAACAATTGGAAACGCTTTACCAGACGACTGTCGAACGGCTGACCGACCACACCAGTGGCGCGGTGGCTTTTCTGCCCGGTTGAAGACACATCAGAACGCAGTATATGCGACCGAGGCTACGCGCGCTTCGCGCGACTGCTGCGGCGAGGTCAACGCGGCTTGGGCCTGTGCGCGCAAGCCTCCCTGCCTGCCCCTCCCCCGGACGCAACCTTATCTCGAATTTTATTTAAACCACGCGAAGATCGACGATGAATCTCAAGGAACCGCGTTCAAACCGCACCAGATGCTATTTGGCGGGCACAACCAACGAGTAGCGGGAATCGGCCGCAAGACACTCCGCCAACGGAAGGCCAAGTTCCTTGCGCACGATGTTGGTGCCGAGCACCAGTGACACGATCTTGTAGAAGGCATGCCGGCGGCTCATCCCCTCCCGGCCCATTCCGCAGTCCGACGAGAGCACCAGCCGTTCCGCTGGAATGTATTTGAGTGCGCGTCGGATGTGGTCAGCAATTTCTTCCGGCCTTTCGACCTGCAGGGAGTGATGATCAATGACGCCGATGCATATTTTCTTTTCGGTGATGATCTTGCCGAACGCCTCGAGGTCCATGCCGCCGGCGCTAGCGGATTCAAAGGTGATGACGTCGGCGTCGACTTTGTTTAGCGTCTCGAGCGCATTCTTGTAGCTTTGGACGTCCTTGAACATTCGTTGCTGCGAAGGATTGCCCCAACAGGTGTGGCACCACACCTCGGTTTTCGCACGCAGGCCTTTGACCGTGCGATTGAACACATCGAGGCTGAAATTCGGATTAATGACGTCGTCGACGATATTGCGCACCGCAAGCAGATGGATCTGCGGTTCCTCAAACTGGATGACCGGACAGCCCGCATCGGCGAGATCATGCAGCTCTTCGTTCAGTGCATCAGTGATCGCGAGGATCCGGTCCTTCAACGACTTGTAGTGTCTGTCCTGCACGGCAAAAGCTACCAGTTCCGGTCCGATCGTCCCGAACTTGACCGGCTTTTTGGTCATCCGCTGCGCGACCTTGAACATGGCCGCGTATTGCAGCTCGCCGCGCGTGACCGGACCGCTGATACCCGGCATGACCCGTGATTCGAGATAGTCGTGAAGAATGTGGCCGGGCGGAAATCCAAGGCCACCTTTGCCGGCCGGCGTCGGCTGCGGGTGGTGGTCGAACCCGCCCATGTGCCGGGGCGGATAGTTGGTCCAGCTCTGGCCACCGACGTCTGAATCGAAATGCGCGTCGCCGTCGGTGACGATATCGAGGCCCGCCATCTCCTGTTCGTGCAGGTAGATCGAGACTGCATCGACGTACTGTTCGCGGAACTGGTTGTTCACCATCGCGTCAAGAAAGCTGCGCGAACCAAGATTCTGGGTGTACCAGCTCGGCCGCGGCAGTGAGCCGGTGATCGTGGTTGGCAGCATGATATTTTTGGTGGCGCGAAGCATAATCGGCATCTCCCCGTGGCGCTTTTTGTCGTTGCCCTTAGTCTATGTCGATGACGCGCGGCATGGAAATGATCTTCGTAATGTCTTGCACGAGGCATGGACAAAGCGGGCAACGCTGCCCACTTTAGTTGGGCAGTTTTCATGTTGTGGCAAAAATGTCTGCTATGATTGAGCGATGAGCAAAGACCAAGGCCGCTACATCATCCGGCCCAATCCCCACGACCCACTGCTGACCGAGCGTGTGAGCGGGGTCGACCAGACTGGCGCGCGGATTGAGACTTCCGTGACTGTCGAGCGGGCTTTGACGATCTTCCTCAATAGCCAGGAAATCGTTACGGCCATGACCATTGGCGATTATCCGGAATACCTGGCGATCGGTTATCTGCTCAATCAACATATGTTGCTTCCTGACGACGTGGTCACCGACATCGACTACGACCGGGAGCTTTCGGTCGTGGTGGTGCGTACGAACCGAAAGACCGACTATGAGAAGAAACTGAAAAAGAAGGTCCAGACGTCCGGTTGCGCGCAGGGGACCGTGTTCGGCGACCTCATGGAGGCGCTCGAAAACGTGACGCTGCCGAAAGCTGAACTGCGCACGTCGTGGCTCTATGCGTTGACCAACAAGATCAACACCACGCCGTCACTTTATCTCGAGGCGGGCGCCATTCATGGTTGCGTTCTCGCGCATAAGGACGAACCGCTGGTCTATATGGAAGACGTCGGCCGGCACAATGCGGTTGACAAGATCGCCGGCTGGATGTTCCAGGAGCGTGTCCCCGCACACGACAAGATCTTTTACACCACCGGTCGGCTGACATCGGAAATGGTAATCAAGACCGTGCGAATGGGAATCCCTATCCTCATTTCGCGCTCGGGCTTTACGGCCTGGGGAGTCGAGTTGGCCCGCAAGGCTAATCTGACCTTGATCGGACGGGCGCGCGGGAAGCGCTTCGTTGCTCTCGCCGGCGAGAACCGCATCGTCTTCGACCAGGACCTCGCCTACATCGAAGAGGAAAGCGCCAAGCATCGGCGCAAAGCGGCTGTCCACGATGACTAACTACCCGCCGACCTTTGGCTTGGTGCTCGCGGGCGGGCTTGCACGTCGCATGGGCGGCGGCGACAAGGCACGCATCGAAATCGGCGGCGTGTCTATTCTCGACCGCGTGCTGGCGACGCTGTCGGCGCAATGCGCCGGCACCATTATCAGTGCTAACGGCGATCCAACACGCTTTGCCGATACGGGATTGAAAGTAGTGGCGGACAGCGTGCCGGATTTTGCCGGGCCGCTGGCCGGGATTCTCGCAGGGCTGGACTGGCTCGCCAAGCAGAAGAACGGCATCGAGTGGATCGTCAGCGTGACCGGCGATTGTCCGTTTTTGCCCGATGACCTTGTCGAACGCCTGCACCAGGCACGGCGCAAGATGGGTGCCGGGGTGCCGCTTGCCTGCGCGCGCTCAGGCGAGAGGCGTCACCCCGTTGTGGGTTTGTGGCCGCTCGCGCTGCGGGAGGACTTGCGTAAGGCGCTTGTCGGAGACGGCATCCGCAAGATCGAGGCCTGGACCGCGCAGCATGGTGTCGCCATCGCAGACTGGCCGGACCAGCCGGTCGATCCGTTTTTCAACGTCAACACGCCGGAAGATGCGGCCTGCGCCGAACGCATTGCGTTGCAGCAAGCGGGCGCGTGACATTCTTGACCGCGCACAGCGCATCTATATCTGCTATAGTCAAAGCCTATGGGTTTGGGAGGATGTTTATGAAAGCGTTCATCATGGCCTGCGTGGCGGCCGTTGTTATCGCGGTCGTCAGTGCCGTGGCGCTCAACAGCGTGCCGGATTCGTCCGAGAATGCTTATCGCAGCTCGACCGGCGTGCGGCTGGGCACGTAGAGCCCTATTACACCCATCGTCTCAAACGCCGCCTAAAGGCTCTGAGGCGCGGCAAGTCTGCGCGCGATCTGCACATGCGTCAGAGTTTTATTTGCTGTAGTCGTCGGACTTATAAAGGAAATGCGAATAGTAAGGATCTCTAAGGGTCCACGGAACATAGTCGAGCGCCCTTCCAGGTACGACTTCTGATGCCGCCGGGACTGCTGCCGGTATGCCTCCGGAAACAGTTGTCTTGTCATAACGCCATAACCGACAACGAGTGCCACTTTTCGATGACCTCGTCGGCGCGGGAAATCAAAGTTTCGGAATTAGTGAGACCCATCGCCTTAGGGTTCGATTTGACTTGCGTCAATGCGAGAAAATACAAAATCGTCAATCTAGGCTAACATTTCTATTAATCGGCGGGACCGACCAATGGAAGGAAAGCAAGCCTCTCACGTCAAAGTGGCGACCGCCAGTCTGATCGGTACGGCGATCGAGTGGTATGACTTTTTTCTCTATGGAACGGCTGCTGCGCTGATTTTCAACAAACTATTCTTCCCTACCTTTGACCCGATGGTCGGTACGCTGCTGGCATTCGCAACTTATGCGCTTGGCTTTGTGGCGAGACCCTTGGGCGGTTTGGTATTCGGGCATTACGGCGACAGAATTGGCCGTAAGACAATGCTTTATTTGACCTTGCTGATCATGGGCACTGCGACGACGGTGATCGGCCTTTTGCCGACCTATGAGACATTTGGCATATGGGCGGCGATTTTGCTGATCGGCTGTCGCCTGATCCAGGGCTTCGGTCTCGGTGGCGAATGGGGCGGCGCTGTGCTGATGGCGGTTGAGCACGCGCCCGAAGAACGTCGCGGATTCTATGGTAGCTGGCCGCAACTCGGCGCGCCGCTCGGCCTAGTGCTCGGCACGTTGGTTTTCTCGATCGTGTCTTCGCTCATGACCGACGCGCAACTCTATGCCTGGGGTTGGCGCCTCCCGTTCCTGTTCAGCATCGTTCTTGTGGTCGTCGGTTTGTGGATTCGTTTCACGATCGCGGAGTCGCCTCAGTTCCAGAAGATCAAGGACTCGAAACAGGAAGTGAAAATGCCGATCCTCGACGCGATCCGCATGTATCCGAAGAACATTCTGCTGGCGATGGGCGCGCGCTTCGCGGAAAACGGTTTCTTCTACATCTACGCGACATTCACCTTGGCCTATGCGACACAGGCGCTGGGCATGAACAGGCAGGACATATTGAATGGCGTTTTAATCGCTGCGGCGATTGAAGTGTTCACGATCCCCGCCTTCGGCGCGCTTTCGGACCATCTCGGGCGAAGGCCGGTATACATTTTCGGCGCCGTTTTCTCAGCCGCGATGTCGTTCCCGCTGTTCGCACTACTGGGAACCAAAAACCCGCAACTCGGTTGGATCGCGATTGTGCTGGGTCTGGCTGTAGGCCACGCTGCCATGTACGGTCCGCAGGCGAGCTTTCTCTCCGAACTCTTTGGGACGAAAGTGCGCTATAGCGGGGTGTCGCTCGGTTACAATCTTGCGTCGATCTTTGCAGGAGCACTGTCGCCGCTCATAGCTATTGGGCTCATGACCGCGTACAAGCCGGAGACGTGGCCGATCTCCGTCTATATGATTGCTCTAGCGCTAATTACGATCGTTTCGGTCTATTTCGCGACGGAAACGCGAAAGAGAGCCGAGGCCTAAAAAGACGTCAAAGTCGGCGACGCCTGGCTTTTCCGACTTAAGGCCAGCGCCGAGGACCCTTGATGGGCCATCCCGGCCTTCCGTTTCTCAAGCGCCTGCTTATTTTCGCCAAGGCGAACGGATTGGAATGTCTACTTTGGGTCGATTGCGGACATGAAGCAGCGCCCTGAAACTCAGGTTCGCTTTCCCGGCAAGAGCGGACATTTCGGGGCGCGATCGCAATGCCAGCTAAGGGCCAGCAGATTGACCCACGAGCCAGGGCATAGCGGCAAGAATAACGCCGCCAACATGCAAAAAATGAACAAGACCACGAGCGTGGTCGAGAAGCTCCAGCCGAGATCACCAATGCTGAGCCGCCGATGAGATTGGGGGGTGGCCACGAACCACTCCGCGCCCAACCATCAAACTAGCGCGAGTAGTGAGAAATCCTCAATCTCGCAACGCTCTCAGGGCGTTGAAAATGACGACGATATCAATCACTTCTTGCAAAAGCGCTCCTTGGACAGGAGCGAGCAAGCCAAACGAAGCCGCTATCATCGCCAGCACTGATAAGCTGATCCCGACAAACACGCTTTCCAGAGCGATATAGCGCGATCGATGGGCGATCTTGATTGCGGGGAGAATCCGGTCGAGATGGTCAACCACC